>WNEY01005124.1_pt1 | contig 10111 bp, 7 predicted proteins | sample 5400531 | NCBI WGS metagenome assembly WNEY01 (sample SAMN13153338, study PRJNA577476) | soil metagenome | isolation source: 200 cm saprolite under Douglas fir tree site 1 | place: USA:California | collected 2015-04-18
GCATCGCCCTCGGACCGGCCTTCATCGGGGTGGCGCTCGCGGCCGGATGGCCATGGCGGAGCGCGGTCGGCCTCCTCGTCCTCCCTCCCCTCCTCGGCGTCGTGCTGCTCGCGGCGCGCCGCTTCCCCGGCCCGTCGGCCGGCGCGCCCGCGGACGTCTCTGTCCGGTTGCGGTCCTTGGCCACCCTCGGCTATGGACGCACCCTCCTGGTCTACTTTTTCGCGGGGATTGCCTACCAGGGTGGCCTGACGTTCCTGCCGCAGTTCATCGGAGCGGGACCGTTCGCCCTCGCGTTAGGCCTGGGCGCGATTGGGCAGGTCCTCGCGGGGACCCTGGCGGACCGGAGCCGCCCGGATCGGATCCTGTTCTCCTTCAGCCTGAGCGGGGCTTTCCTGCTCGTCCTCCTTGCGGCGGGGGGCGGTTCCTCCGCCTTCGTGCCCGTGGCCCTCGGCTTCGGTTTCGTGCTGTTCTCTCTCGAGGCCCTTCAGAACACCCTGGTGACCCGGACGACGCCTCGCTCCTTGCGGGGCCTGGCCTTCGGCCTTTCGTTCCTCAGCGTCTTCGGATTCGGGTCAATCGGGGCGGCCCTCGCCGGATGGCTCATCGCGCGCGGGCAGGTGTCCCTCTTGTTCGTCGTGCTGGGAGCGGCCCTCGCGGCGTCCGGATGCGTCGCGTACGGCGTCGGGGCATCCGGGCGGACCGGGTGAAGCGGATCAGCTCGCGGGCACCTGGACGCCTTGCGACGCCAGGGTCTCGCGCACAATCTTGATCATGCCGTCCGGGTCCCTGTAGTAGGACGAGACGATCTTCGCGACGTCTCGGTAGTTCTTGATGTCGCTCCGCTTCATGTAGTCGAAGATATCCAGGCGGCGCTTCACCTCTTGTTCCATCCGTCGCTGGTTCCAGTTCCGCGCGAGGGAGATTTTCTCGTACACGTACGAGTGGCCGCTGTAGTTGAACGTGTCATCCGCCGGGTTCCACGTGTACGCGGAGTTCGTGATGAGCTCGTTCGACTCGGGATCCGTGCCGACGACCTCGACCATGGCCTTCACGCGCCGCGTCATGTCCGTTCCGACCTTCACCTGGGCCTGCAACAGGACGATGTCCAACGCGGCGACCAAGGCCCGCGGCAGGTTGATCGGGTCGTTCTCGAGGCGGTGGACCATCGCCTGCACGTCGTCCGCGTGGAACGTCGTGTACGCCGACTTGCCTGTCGCCATCGCCTGGAACACGACGAACGCCTCGGGCCCACGGACTTCTCCGATCATCATGTACTGGGGGCGCTGTCGGAGGGCGGCAGTGAGCAGGTCGAACATATCGATCTCGCCGGCCGCCTTGCCGGTGTGCGCGGATTTGCCCCCGAACCCGGCCCGGGTTAGTAGGGGCACCCAGTTCTCGTGGGGGAGGTTCAGCTCCCGGGTGTCCTCGATGGAGACGATCTTCATCTGAGGCGGGATGAATAGGAGGATCGCATTCAGCGTCGTGGTCTTCCCGGACGCGGTGCCTCCGCAGATGAGCATGCTCTGCCCGTTCTCGATCGCGAGCCAGAGATAGGCCATCATCTCCGGTGACATCGTTTTGAACCGGACGAGGTCGAGCGGGGTGAAGGGGTTCTCCCGGAACCGCCGGATCGTGAACGAGGAACCGCGCTTCGTCACGTGCATGCCGAGGGTGGCTTGGAGACGCGAGCCGTCCGGGATCGTGGCGTCGAGCATGGGAAGTGCCACGGAGATGTGCTTCCCCGACCGCTGCGCCAGCCACACGACAAAGGAGTCCAGCTCCTCCGCCGAATCGAACTTCAGGTTCGAGGGAATGGACCCGTACTTGCGATGATAGATGTACAACGGTACTTGGACGCCGTCGCAGGAGACGTCCTCGACTTGGACATCCGTCATCACGACATCGATCGGTCCGTATCGAATGAAGTCCCGGAACACGTAGTACATGATCCGTTCCTTCGAGACGGGATGGAGTTCGACCCCGAGTTCGCGCAGGACGCCATCGACCATGCGCCGAAGGTAGTTCTCCTTCTGGGCCCGCTCCGAGTCCTCGAGCAGCTCCAGGTTTCCCACGAGGATTTCCTTCAGGACGTCGAGGAGTTCCGATTCCTCCTCGATGAGTTTCGGTTCGATCGCTTCGTAGAAGTACTCGTTCGACATCGTATTGTAGAGGATTCGGACGTATGCGTAGTTCTTCAAGACCGGTTGGATTTCAATCTCGTTCATGTTCTTCTGGACGATCTTCGGGATCGTCGTGATCTTCCCGAGGGTTGTCTCGACCACGCCGCTGACCTTCGGGGCCTTCACCTTGATCCCGCGGTCGCCAAGCAGTCGGCCGAAGTACCGCTTCTTGATCGAGTCGAGGGCACCGAAGACGGCGGCCTTGCGGTTCTTCTCGAGGTCGTCGAGCATCTGTTTCGCCTCGTCGCGCTCCCGGTCCAGGTTGGCGACCCGGCTCGCGGTGGCGGCCTTCCTTCGGCTCAACTTCTCGATCCGCTCGGGGTTAACCTTCTCCGCAGACTGGGCCATTCACTCACCTCAGATGATCAGGAACGCGAGCACGCAGATCACGAGCAGGATGAAGCTGTGGCGGAGTCCGTTCGCGATCTTTCCCGTGTCGAGGACGCCTGCGAGGATGCCGTCCCCGAGGCCGTGCACGATGACCGCGATGAAGAAGGCGATCTTGACGTTGTAGACAACCGTCGGCAAGTCGTTGGCGAGGGGGCTCGCGCCCGCGAGCGCGCCGCCCGCCCCGGTCTCTAGGGCACCGCTCGCTTCCAGCATCTTCGGGAGGAAGGTCACGTTCAGGATCCAGATCGTCACCAGGAACACCATGAACGAGATGTAGATGACCGCGATGTACGTCGACATCGTGATGCGCCGCTCGTCCTCGGTGAGCTGGTTCTCCTTGGTGTCGTGGCTGACCATGGTCAATACGTCGGCCACATCGCCGCCCGCGTCGGACGACTTCACGATGATCGCGACGACCCGCTCGACCATGGGGGTCTTCACGCGGGTCGCGAAGAGGCGAAGGGCCTCCGTGGCGGGAACGCCCCAGGTGATCTGAGCCGCCATCTTCTTGATTTCGGGCGTGAGCTTGCCGTACCGGCCGCTGCTCGACACGACGATCGCATCCGCCAGGGTCATCCCGAAACGCCCGGCTTCCGCCACGTCGCGAAGGAAGTCCGGGAGCCGTCGCTCGACCTGTTTGATCTCGCGTTGCCTCTTGGCCAAGAAGAAGCCATAGGGACCGATGAATCCCAGGATGGCGAACACAAGCCAGAACAGAAACCGTTCGATCGGCTGTTGGCCTGGCCGGAGGGCGAGGCTCACGGAACCGATCAGGTTCAGGAAGGCAATGAAGCCGAAGAGGGCCATGAGGGCCCCTCCGGTCGCCATGATCGCCGGCTTTCGGTCCGACTTCTCATAGAGTCGGACGCGGGCCTCTTCCAGTTCCACGTTCGTCATCTCAGCCCTCCTGTTCCATGTTCCAGATGACGAAGATGAAGCCAAACTGGCTCAGGGGAATCATGAGGCCGACGACGACGTACAGGAGCACGAGGATCGTGCCGGACGAGCCCTTGCTGATCAAGGCCATAATCGCCATGATTACGACCAGGAACAGGGGGAAGGCGACGACGACCGTCACAAAGGACTCGGCGAGCATCCCGAGCGTCTCCATCTTCTTCCGCATCTCGAGGCGGTCTTCCTTCTCGAATTGTTCCGCCTTGACGAGGAAGTACGGCTTGAGTTGACCACCGCTCGTGGACGTCGTCACGACACCTTGCAAGAAGTCTTGGAACTTCGGGGAGGGAGAGCGCGCGGACGCCTTCCGGATCGCGGTCAAGATGTCCAGTCCGAGGAGTTCGGTGTCCCGGGTGATCCATTCCGCCTCGCGGGCGACCTCTCCGTAGATGGTCTGTTTCGAAAGTTCCTTGAAGATGACGTCGACCGGCACATCGGCCGAGGCCATGGCTGAGACGAACGACATCGCGCCGGAGATCTTCTTGTCGATTCGGTGGCCACGCTTCTTGGCCATGGAGGCGGGCTTGCCGTGGTACCCGACCGGGAGACCGAAGAAGTACATGTACGAGAAGAAGATCGGCAGGGCCGCGACCAATCCGAGAAGGATTAGCAGGGTCAGGATCGGGATTTGCAGGAAGAACAGGAAGAGGGCTGCGACGGACGCGGCGATCACCGCGCCGACCGCGGCGAACGTCGTGTTCATCCAGGCGACCGCGAGGTATTCTTCCGGCCGCAGCTTGATGTGCGCGCGTAGAAGGCTGTCCTCGAGCTCCGGGTCTTCTTTCCTCCGGGCCTGAACGAATTTCCCGAACATGCGCCACGCGACTTGCTGCTTCGGCGTCAGGCTCACACTGACTGGCTTCGCGCCCTTCGGCAGTTTCACCATGTGGGGCGCCTTGTCCGTCTGCTCCCCAGGTCGGAACCGCTTTGTCTTCGTGAGCGTCCCGCGCGTCTCGAGCTTCTCGAATGCGCTGCTACCCAACCGTCTCACCTCCGGCTTCGACGGCCTTCGGGATCCCTTGCTCGGGCAATCCCATCTCCTCGCGGACCCGCTTGGCGGTTTCTTCGGGATACTGGTAATACTGCACGACGATCTTCGCGATCTCTCGGAAGTCCGTCATCCCTTTCTGGACCATGTAGTTGACAATGTCGATTCGGCGGGCGAACTCCGCCTCCATCTCTTCGTGGGTCATGTTCTTCATTTCCATGATCTCGTCGAACAAGAACGAGTGCCCCTTGTAGACGAAGGTGTCCGTGGCAGCGTCCCATTCGTACACCGTGTTCGTGATCAGTTCGTTCGTCTCCGGTTCGAACCCCACGAGCTCGACGACCTGCTTGATGCGCCGCACGATGGAGTCCCCGATCCGGGCGTGCGTCTGGATGATCACGAAGTTCAGGGCGGTGAGCAGGATACGCGGGGTGTTGATCGGCGGGTTCTCCAGGCGGTTGACCATCGACTTCACGGAGTCCGCGTGCATCGTCGACATGGTCGGATGGCCGGTCGCCATCGCCTGGAACATCGTGTACGTCTCCTTGCCGCGGACCTCTCCGACGACGATGTAGTTCGGCCGTTGCCGCAGCGCTGCGCGGACGAGGTCATACATGTCGATCTCGCCGCCCGCCTTGCCATCGGCCCCGCGCTCGCCCACGCCGGACCGAGTCACGCCGGGAATCCAGTTCTCGTGCGGCAGGTTGATCTCCCGCGTGTCTTCGATCGAGACGATCTTCGCGCCCGGGCGGATGAACAATGCGGCGCTGTTGAGGGTGGCCGTCTTTCCGGAGGCGGTGCCGCCGCAGACCATCATCGACTTGCCGCTTTCGACCGCGACCCAGAGGTACGCGACCATTTCCGGGCTCGCGGTCCCGAACTTCACCAGCTCGACGGGTGTGAAAGGCTTCTCCTTGTAGCGCCGGATCGTGAAGGACGAACCGCGGGTGGTCACCTCGCGGCTGTACGTCGCCTGGACACGATGGCCTTCGAACGAAGTCCCGTCCAGGATCGGGTTCGCGACGGAGATCTGCTTTGCGCATCGCTGCCCGAGCAAGACCACGAACGAGTTGAGCGCATCGTCGTCGTCGAAGATGACATTCGTCTTGATCGATTCGTACTTCTGATGGAAGACGAAGAGTGGGATGCTCGTTCCGTCGCAGGACACGTCTTCGATCCGGAGGTCCGCCATGAGGACGTCCACCGGGCCGTACCCGACGAAATCCCGGATGATGTAGTAGACGATCTTGTCTTTCGAAGCGGGCTCGAGGCGGATGCCGCGGGACTTGATGAACGAATCCACCGCTTCCGAGATGTATTCCTGCTTGTCCTTCTCCGCCATCTTGTCCCACTCGTACTCGAGCGTCCGGTTCAGCGAGTCCTTGATCATGTCCAGGAATTCCTTCTCCCGGGCGTCGAGGTGGGGCTCCCATACCTCGTAGATGTACTCCGATCGATCGTGGTCGTAGAGGATGCGCGCGTACGTGAACGGCTCGCGGATCGCGAAGACTTCCATCTCCTCCATCGTGTCCTTGGACAGATTCGGGATGGCGGTCAGGTACGATCCTCGACTCCCCGACCATTCGGCCTTCTGCTGGATCGCGCCCCTCGGCATCATCACCTTTCGCTTTCGTGGCATGATTCGTCCACCTCAGAACTGGATCTGCTGCGTCGCGTCTCCGATGCCGACCTGGACTTGGGCGTGCTGGAGGCGGATGAAGCTGATTCGCATGACACCGGGGTTGTTGTTGACCGTGAGGCGCACGATGTAGATGCCCGTCGTCGGGTTCAGGGTCCAACTGATTGTGTAGATCGTCGCGGCACCGATTCTTGCGGCGAAGGTCTCCGAGAACGGAGTCCGCGTGTACAGGCCGCCGATCTTGAGCGTGTCCGCGAGAGTTTGGTTGAAGAAGCGGTACCAGGCGAGCCCATAGGCGGACGTGTGGTTCAGCCAGAGGACGGCGTTCGCCGGCATGCCTGAGTAGTCCTGGCGATCGAAGGCGAACAATTCCGTGCTCACCATCTCCGTCGTGGTGCCGGTCACGATCCCCTTTCCGTAGAGGCTCACGAGCGCGAAGGAAATATCAAGGGAGTTGTTGGCGACCAGCACCGAGAACGTCGGGTGGACGCGGACGAACTGCCCGTCCGTCTGGTACCGAACCACGGCCCCGTTCTCGTACACGATCCGTTGTGGCGTGTAGTAGCGGTTCGACGCCGTGAGCACGACCGCCCCGCTCGACTGGTCCGTAGCCTGCTTGCGGACTCCCTGGAGAAGGTAATCGAACGCCACGGTGAACGCGCCCGCATCGGGATTCAACTCGAGCGTCCCCGGAGTGGGCGAGGAGAAGATCGGGACGCCGTCCACGCCGAGATTGACGGCGCTCGCCGTCGTCACCGGGATGTGAAAGGTCCCTGCGTCCGCCGACGCCTGGGCGGCCAGCATCTGGAGGTCGATGTCGCCTTTGACCCCGCCGAACTGGCCGAGGGCCGTGTTCATATGGGACGCCTCGGAGTCCTTCATCCAAATCGGGACGTACTGGTTTACAATCACGCTGAGAAACGTGAGGAAGACGAGAAGGGCCATGATCGTGCCGACGGTCGAGGCAACGGCGCGCTCGTCCGACCGAAAATCGCGGATTAGCACACGCATGTCGTCACCTGCAGAAAATCCTCCGTCTGCATTTTACACCGGCCCATCCCGGATGACGCTATTTATATGTGTCGCGCTGAAAATCTACCCTTGAGAATGAGTCTTTTTCTCCATGTGAGAGCCCCTCGTTTCGACGTCGATTTTCGGCGCTATTTTTCGACGTGAAAAGGCCCGGGATCTACGTCGCGCGCGGCCGATGTCGACGTGCCGCGGCGTATACCAGCGATGCTTCGCCGGCGATGAACCGCCGCATCCCGTCGATGGACGCATACTCGTTCGGCGCATGCGCGTGAGCGCCATGGCCGAGCCCGGTCGCGACCCACGGCAGGTGCAGGTACTCGTCAAAGGCGAACGCGGGCATCGTCCCGCCGCTGGAAGGCCAGACTTCCGGGTCTTTGCCGTGAGCCTGGACCGCCTCGATTGCGGACTGCGCGATCCAGGAGTCAGGGTCCGTCTTCGCGGGGCCATAGGGGCCGTGAACCTCGATGTGCAGATCGCCGAAGCCCCGTTTCTCCAGATGCGCGCGCAGCTTACGGAGGGTTCCCTCGACCGTCATGTCCTTGACGAGGCGGATGTCCACCTTCGCGTAAGCCTCGTGTGGCAGCACGGTCTTCGTCCCTCCGTGATCGACGTACCCGGAGTGGATGCCGCAGATGTTCACGGTGGGCTCGTACAGGTAGCGGAGGAGGAGCTCCGTCTTCGGCAGGTCGTACTTGAATTTCGCCACGTGGCCTTCTCGAAGCCATGCCCGCGGATCGAACTTCTTCGCGAGGCGATTCACCATCGCGATCTCATGCTTGGTCGGCTTCCGGACGTCGTCCCAGATGCCGTCGATCATAGGACGTTGATCCTTGTCCACGAGCGTGTCCAGGGCCTGGAGGAGGCGCCACACCGGAGAGGTGATCCAGGCCGCATCCGAACTGTGGATCTCGCTCTCCATCGGTCCACCGGCCGTCGGGTTCCCGCGGGACCAGATCGTCAGATAGAGGCAGCCCTTCACGCCGAGGTAGACGGTGGGGACGCCGCGAAGATTTTCGGAATAATCGTTTGCGATCGCTCCGTCCGCCTTCAGTTCGGCGGGATGTGTGCGAATGAATTCGATGAAGTTCGCGCTGCTGATCTCTTCTTCTCCCTCCACGAGGATCTTCAAGTTCACGGGCAGCTCGTCGACGTCTTGGATCGTCTTCCAGGTGAACAGGTGGTTCGCGAGGGCGCCTTTAGAGTTCGTCGATCCCCGGGCGACGATCGCCTTCCCGATCCCGGGGACCTCTCGGATTTCGGCGGCGAACGGCGGCACCTTCCATGCGTCCAGGTCTCCCACGGGCTGGACGTCGTACATCTCGTATTCGATCAGGGTCACCGGCGCACCTACGTCAAGCTCGCCGATCACAAGAGGATGCCCACGCTTCTTCCATGTCCGGGTCTTGCATCCGATCTCCGCCATCATCTGCCGAACCATCTCGGCGCATTCGGCGACGCCTTCGCCCGTCGCGCTCACGGACGGTTGGCGGAGCAGAGTTCGAGCCGACTCGAGGGCCTCGGGGAACCGCGACTCGAGCGCTCGGTACACCGCGGCGGGTGCAGGTCGGTCCATCGACCGCGGGAGTGACGGGGGGACGATAAGACTCACGGTTTCGGGCCCTTTTGAGAGGCGCCTTCGGAGGTCCACGAAAAACTATTTCCCCCGAGGTCTCATGGGCCGCGCGAGCCGCGGTAACTCAGTTTGGGAGAGTGCGAGACTGAAGATCTCGAAGTCGCCGGTTCGAGCCCGGCCCGCGGCATGAATTCCCTTGTCGCCCGAACGGCCGTCAGCGCCCCGCTCGTCGAAGGACCGTCAGGGCGGTCGTCGTGATCCAGCGACTCGGCCGTCCCGGGACCTCGAGTCCGAATGAGTAGAATGGGCCACGCGTCCGATATTGCGGGTCCTCGGAATCGGGATGGAGGGCGTCCAGGTTCCAGGTCCCATCTTGGTTCCGCTTCGCCCCGAGCCGGTCTAGAGCCGGCCGCATGCGGGGGTCGTCGCCGTACCCGAGCCCGGTGAGCACATCGAGGCCGACCAAGAGATCGTAGAAGTAGTGGACCGGATAGTGCAGCCGCATCCAGGGGGCGTACGGAGTCCGGCCCTCCCGTAACAAGCCGCGGTCCAGGTAGAAATCCGCGCCTCGTTCGATGGCGCGTCGGATCGAAGGGGAACGGGACTCGGCCGGCAGCGCGGCGAAGGCCGCCAGCGCCTCCCAGCAGTCGAGGGTCCCGGTGCGAGAGGGAAAGCAGTGCCAGCCCCCGTCGGACTTCTGGTGTCGGACGAGCCATTCGATCGCCGGTCGCAAAGCGCGATTCTCGACGTGACCGAAGCGGACCAACATCCGAACTGCATTGCCGGTGAAGCAGACTTCGCTCCCGCGACCCCCCAAATCCCTGGACGGACCCGAGAACCGGCGGAGAAACAACTTCACGGCCTTGGCGACGCGAGGATTCTTGCCGCTCACGCCCAGATCCGCAAGGACGAGCAGACGCCAGTTCGTCGCGACATATTTGGGCCGGTACAGTTCGAACGCGGAGGTACCGGGCGTCGACCACTGACCTCCGGGGTGCTGTTCCCGCAGGATCTTGGCCGCCCAGCCGTCCCTGCCGATATCCTTTCGGACGGCGACCACCTCCGGATCGTCCGCGGGCTTGTCGAGGAGTTCGGTGAGCACCCGATAGCGGATGCTCGGGTCCGCTTCTTCATCGAGAAGCCAGTTTCGGATGCGCCGCGCGAACGCCACGGGCGAGGAACGGTCGGTCGATATATAGCATCGGGGAGTGTGGCACGGGAGCTCGGCAACCTTTTTATCGGGAGACCCGTTCGTCGCGCGTCCCGCCTTAGCTCAGCCTGGTCAGAGCGGGTGACTGTAGAGTGCTCCCGTGCACACCGCGTGCGCGGTGCCCGCTGCCATCATCAGGCCGCCG
>WNEY01005126.1_pt1 | contig 10109 bp, 5 predicted proteins | sample 5400531 | NCBI WGS metagenome assembly WNEY01 (sample SAMN13153338, study PRJNA577476) | soil metagenome | isolation source: 200 cm saprolite under Douglas fir tree site 1 | place: USA:California | collected 2015-04-18
CGGCGAACACCGTCGGGTCGGCGCCGCTCATCCACACCTGCGCGCCGAGCTTCCCGAGCGCCGCGTAGAGCGCGCTGCGCCGCTCCGGATCGAGGTGGGCGGCGATCTCGTCGAGCAGCAGCACCGGCGCGAACCCGGTCATCGCCGCCACCAGCCCCGCATGGGCGAGCACGAGGCCGATGAGGAGCGCCTTCTGCTCGCCGGTCGACGCGTTGGCGGCCGGAATTCCCTTGGGGCCGTGCGTGACCAGCAAATCGGTGAGGTGCGGGCCCAAGAGCGTGCGGCCGGCGGCGGCGTCGCGCGGGCGCCCCTCGCGCAGCGCCGCGCGGTAGCCGTCCTCGATCTCGCTCGCCGGACGCGCGCCGATGTCGTGCTCGAGCGCCCCCTCGAGCGCGATCGCCGCCCACGGAAACGGCGAGGCCGTATCCTTGTTGGCGGCGAGCGCGGCCGCGAGCCGCCGCATCGTTTCGGCCCGCGCGGCCGCGACCGCGACCGCCAGTTCGGCGGTCTCATGCTCGACCGCATCGAGCCAGTGGGCATCCGGGCTCGGCTGTTCCAGCAGCCGGTTGCGCGAGCGCAAGGAGCGATCGAGCGCGTTGACCCGGCTCATATGCGAAGCGTCGACCGCCAGCACCAGGCGATCGAGGAAGCGCCGCCGCTCCGAGGGCGGTCCGGCGAACAGGCCGTCCATGGCCGGCACCAGCCAGACGATCCGCAGATGATCGGCAAACGCCGCCGCCGCGGCGGCCGGCTCGCGATCGATGCGGAATTTTCGCATCGGCGCGGGATCGTCCGCGCCGGGCGCGTCGATCCCGGTGCCGAGCGTCGCCAGCCCGAGCGCGCCCTCGACCTCGGCGGCAACCGCCCACGACCCGTCGCCCTCCGCGAACGCCGCTTCCTCGACCGTGGCGCGGCGCAGCCCGCGGCCCGGCGTAAGGAACGAGATTGCCTCGAGCAGATTGGTCTTGCCGGCGCCGTTCGGCCCGACCAGCACGACGAGCGCGCGGTCGACCGCAAGGCTGGCGGCGCGATAGCTGCGGAAATTCGTCAGCGTCAGGCGGACAATGCGGACCGTAACGGGCGGCGGCATTACACCCGCATGGGCATCAGGACGTAGAGCGCGTCCTTCGCGTCGCGATCCTGGATCAGGGTCGGCGAGCCCGGATCGGCCAGCTTGAGCACGGCGACCTCGCCTTCGATCTGCGAGGCGATATCGAGCAGATAGCGCGAGTTGAAGCCGATATCGAGCCGCTCGGCGCCGTACTCCACCTCGATCTCCTCGGTGGCGCTGCCGGAGTCCGGATTGGTCACCGACAGCACCAGCTTGCCGCCCGAGAGCGACAGCTTCACGGCGCGCCCGCGCTCGCTCGACACGGTCGAGACGCGATCGACCGCCGCCTCGAAGTCGGGCTTGCCGACCACAAGCTCCTTGTCGTTGCCGAGCGGAATGACGCGCGCGTAGTCGGGGAAGGTTCCGTCGATCAGCTTCGAGGTCAGCACCACGTCGCCGATGGTGAAGCGGACCTTTGTCTGCGACAGCTCGACCTGGACCTCGCTCTCGACGTCCTCGATCAGCCGCTGGACCTCGCCGACCGTCTTGCGCGGCACGATCACGCCGGGCATGCCGGCCGCGCCCGTCGGCGCGGCGAGATCGACCTGGGCGAGCCGGTGGCCGTCGGTCGCGACCGCGCGCAGGCTGGCGGCTTTGCCGGCCTCGGCCGTGTGCAGGTAGATGCCGTTGAGATAATAGCGCGTCTCTTCGGTCGAGATGGCAAACTGGGTCTTGTCGATCAGCCGCTTGAGGTCCTTGGCGGCGACCGCGAACCGGTGCGTCATCTCGCCCGCGGCAAGATCGGGAAAATCGCTTTCCGGCAGCGTCTGCAGGCTGAACTGGGCGCGCCCGGCGCGGATCGCGAGGCTCCCCCGATCGCCCGAGGCGTCGAGCACGACCTGCGCGCCCTCCGGAAGCTTGCGCACGATGTCGTAGATCATGTGCGCCGGCACCGTGGTGGCCCCGGGGGCGGCGGCGTCGGCCGCGATGGTCTCGATCACCTCGAGGTCGAGGTCGGTCGCCTTGACCGCGAGCCGCGCGTCGCCGGCGCGAATGAGCACATTGGCGAGGATCGGAATCGTGTTGCGCCGCTCGACGACCCGGTGGACGTGGCCGAGGCATTTCAGGAGCGCCGAGCGCTCGACGGTCACTTTCATGGCGAACCCCGCTCCATCGCGTCCCAACGCCCCGCGCGCACGGAGTGCCGCTCGCGCCGCGGCGCCCGGCGCCAAGCACGTGCGGCGCCGGGGGGAAGAAAGTGGCGCGGCCGGGGGGATTCGGCAAGGGTCCACTCGGCACGCCGCGCGAGGGTCCCCGCACCCCGCCCCTCTCCCCGCCGGCGGGCGCCGGCGCGGAGAGGGTGCCGGCCCCCGCGTCACTCCTGCAGCAGGCGCTTCAGCACCTCGACCTCCTCGGCGAGCCGCGCGTCGTTGACCATCAGCGTCTCGACCTTGCGCACCGCGTGCAGCACCGTGGTGTGGTCGCGTCCCCCGAACCGGCGGCCGATTTCCGGCAGCGAGCGCAAGGTCAGCGCCTTGGAGAGATACATGGCGATCTGGCGCGGGCGCACCACGTTGGCGGTGCGGCGCGAGGACAACAGGTCGGCGCGGCTGATGTTGTATTGGCGCGCCACCGTGCGCTGGATGTCCTCGATCTTGACGCGCTTGAGTTCCGGCGGCCGCACCAGGTCGCGCACCGCGCGCTCGGCCATCTCGATGGTGATCGTTTGCCCGGTGAGCTTGTTGTGGGCGAGCAGGCGGTTGAGCGCGCCGTCGAGATCGCGGCCGTTATGCGTCACCGTCTTGGCGATGAACTCGAGCACCGGCGCCGGCACGTCGAAGCCGACGTGGTGCGCCCGCGCCGCGGCGACCCGCGACTTGAGGATCGCGAGCCGCAGCTCTTCCTCGTGGCCTCCCATCTCGACTACGAGGCCGCCGGCGAGGCGCGAGCGCACCCGCTCGTCCAGCGTCTCGAGATCGGACGGCGGCCGGTCGGCCGCGATCACCACCTGCCGGCCCGCGTCGATCAGAGCGTTGAGCGTGTGGCAGAACTCGGCCTGGGTCGACTTGCCCTGGAGAAACTGCAGGTCGTCGATCACCAGCACGTCGATGCCGCGCAGCGTCTCCTTGAAGGCGATCGCGGTCTGCGTCTTGAGCGCCGCCACGAACCCGTACATGAACTTCTCGACGGTGAGATAGAGCACCTTGCGGCCGCCGGGGACGTTGCCGGCCCACGTGTTGCCGGCCCAGGCGATCGCCTGCAGCAGATGCGTCTTGCCGAGCCCCACGCCGGAATGGACATAGAGCGGGTTGAACATCACCGTCTCGCCGCGCCGGCCGTTGGCCACCTGCTTGGCCGCCGCGTGGGCGAGCGTGTTGGAGCGGCCGACCACGAAAGCGTTGAAGGTCAGGCGCGGATCGAGCGGGGAGGCGCCGGGCGCGTCGTTCGCCGCCGCCGGCGGCATCATGATGCGCGGCTCGCGTTCCGGCGCGGCTTGCGGCGCCGCGCGTTCCGCCTCGCACGCCGGCTCCGGCTTCGCCCGCGTCTGCGTGCGGATGACCGCGGAGCGCACGTTGAGATCGATGCGGCGCAGTCCCGGCTGCTCGGCCTTCCAGCAGACGAGCACGCGCTCGATGTAGTGCGCCTGGATCCAGCTCTTGAGAAACTTGGTCGGCACCGAGAGGCGGACCACTTCCGCGTCGATCCCGTCGAGATCCATGCGGGCGAACCAGCTCGAGAACACGTCGTCGCCGACGTCGGCGCGCAGGCGCTGCTTAACCCGGGCCCAGCGCTCCGTCTCCGTGGGGGTCGCTTGCATGGCGGGTCTCGGGTCGTGGGTCGGTGGCAGCGTCGGGAAGGGTCGTTTGTTCGAATAGGCGCCGTGGACCGATTCGAGCGGCTTCAACATCGTGCGCTCCGGTGATGGTCGGCCATCGAGGGACCGATGATTGGTCCCGCAGCGCGGGACGGTTGGCGATGCGCGTGGAAAGAAATCTCGCGATCGTCAGCTGCCTGGTGGCGCAGCCTTGTTCGAAATGTCCGCAGCGACGCGGCGATCGTCGCCGGCGCTCGGTCGCCGCGGCTTGCGCCCAGGAAATTGGCGCCCTGGCGGTTGCTCGAATTTTTTACTGGCCGGGTCAGCCGGCCTTCGCCACAGGTTCATCTGCATGCCCCCTGCATCATCGCGGCCGCCGCGCGCGATGTCTCGTTGTCGAGATTAGTTTTTCTCTTTCAGGCTTACCTCCCGGCGCGACACAGGACTACGACGCCGCAATTCAGTCCAAGACCTCAGCGCTTCCCGGGCTTCGGTACGCGATTTCAGGCACAATTCCCCATTTCTCATCCACGGATGAGTTCGTATACTCGGACATTGTTTGAAGCCGCTACACGTGCGGGAGCGCTGAAAAACATACACAAGGCGGAGAGGCCCGCAAGAAATTTTGTCGCGGGTTCGTCACATTGGCGGTGGAGTCAGGGCCACATTGGTGCCGGACTCGTGGCACTACGATGACGGAAATGTAACGCAAGCTTTTGGATTCTCGCCTGAATCGGACTGGTTCCGGTTTGCGACCCGCCCCCGTGCGAGGCTCCGCGCGGATTGCGTTGGCTTCTGCGGCGATCCGGCCTGACTCCAAGTCCCGCGCGGTGCTTTCCGTTTAAGCCGTTGGCTCGCCGCGCCTTTTCATGAGCGAAAAGCCTGGGTAGCTTGCCCGACATTGTTGCGCTGACGCGCGTCGCGCCCGGTTCTTCGATAATTTCCCGATGAAGTGTGTTTTCGCGGCAACAGCGGAGGCCATGCCGGGACAAACCCGGCCATGACGACACGACCGGTCGTGAAATTTGGTCGCTAGCCGAGCTTGGCGAGGCGCCGGGTCAGCCGCGACACTTTCCGGCTTGCCGTATTCTTTGCCACGACGCCCTTCTGGGCGGCCCGCATGATTTCCGGCTCCGCCGCGCGCAGCGCGGCCATCGCGGTTGTCTTGTCGCCGGCCGCAATCGCTTCCTCGACGGTGCGCACGAAGCCGCGCATGCGCGAGCGCCGCGCTTTGTTGACGACGGTCCGGCGCGCGATCTTGCGTGCCGCCTTCTTGGCGGAGGTGGTATTGGCCATCGGGCTGGTTCCGGTATGCGCTCGGCAATCTCGCCGAGACGTTTGCAAAAATGAGCGGCGGCGAAGCCACTGGCCGCCAACCCGCGCGCTTATAGTGGGGGCCTCGTTGGGCGTCAATGCGCGCGGCCGCGCGCGGCCGCCCCTATGGCCGCAGACGCCAGGTCAGGCGACCTTCTTGGCGCGCACCGCGTCGTAGCCGGCGAGGACGGCGGCGCGCTCCGCGGCCGGGAATGCATGCAGCGGGGGCATAACGCGCGCCCATGCGTCATCGCCGTGGATATGGGCGAGCAGCGCCTTGACCCCGGAGACGAGCGGCTTGCCGTCGAACAGCTTGCGGATCGTCACCGCCGCATCGAGCGCGGCGCGGTCGCCGTGCCGATAGGCGCGCGCGCACAGATCCGCGTTGAGGTTGGCGGTCGCCGAGATGCACCCCGCGAACGGTCCGTCGCGCGCCTCCATCAGGGCGGCTTCGGTCGACGGGAACACCTTGAAATCGGCGGCGATGGCGGCAGCCTCGCGCGCGTAGGGCAGATCGCCGGAGGAATCCTTCAGGCCCGCGAGGCGCGGTCCGAACCGGTCCTTGAGCCGGCGGATCAGCTTGACGTGCCACGGCACGCCCGACATGGACGGGAAGTGATAAAGATAGATCGGGATCGGCCGCTCGGCGCTCGCCGTCATGAGCGCGTCGATATAGGCGATGAGCCCCTCGTCCGGCACGCCCTTGTAGTAGAACGGCGGCAGCACCAGCGCGCCGGCGAATCCGAGTTCCGCCGCATAGGTCGTGAGCGTCAGCGCGTCGGCGAGCGCCGCCGCGCCGGTGCCCACCATCAGCCGCTCCATCGGCAGCCCGGCGCTGCGATAGGCGCGCATCACGCGCTGGCGCTGCGCGATCGAGAACGACGTCGCCTCGCCGGTCGTGCCGAGCACGTTGAGCCCGTCGCAGCCGTTGTCGAGGAGGAAACGCGCCAGCGCCGTCGAGCGCGCGCAATCGGGCTCGCCGCTCTCGTCGACGGCGGTCGCGATCGCGGCGATCACGCCGGAAAGTCCGCTCCTGGTCACGTTGTCTCCTTCTGCCGCCGCGCGGCGCCCCGGTGGGCCGTCACCCGCTCACGTTATAGGCGGCGAGCGCGGCCATGTTGACGAGATCGGAATCGGTGGCGTTGAGGTGAACGATCTGCACCGGCCGATCGAGCCCGACGAGGAGCGGGCCGATCACCGTCGCGCCGCCCAGCTCTTGCAGCATCTTGGTCGAGATCGAGGCGGAATGGAACGCCGGCATGATCAGCACATTGGCGGGGCCGGAGAGGCGGCAGAACGGGTAGGCCGCCGCCAGCGCGGGATTGAGCGCGACGTCGGCCGCCATCTCGCCGTCGTACTCGAAGTCGACGCGGCGCTGGTCGAGGATGCGCACCGCCTCCTGCACCCGCGCGGAGCGGTCGCCGGGCGGATGGCCGAAGGTCGAGAACGCCAGCAAGGCGAGGCGCGGCTCGTAGCCGAGCTTGCGGGCAACGCCCGCCGCCTCGATCGCGATGTCGGCCAGCTCCAGCGCGTCCGGCATTTCCGTCACCGCCGTATCGGCGACCACGACGATGCGCCCGCGCGCGAGCACCAGCGAGACGCCCATCACGCGATGGCCCGGCTTGTCGTCGATGCAATGGCGGATGTCCCCCAGGGCGACGGAGAAGTTGCGCGTCACCCCCGTCACCATGGCGTCGGCGTCGTCGAGCGCGACCATCGAGGCGGCGAAATGGTTGCGGTCCTGATTGATCAGCCGCTGGCAGTCGCGGGCGAGGAACCCCCGGCGCTGCAGCCGCTCGTACAGATAGGACGCATAGGCGGCGTTGCGCTGGGACAGCCGCGCATTGATGATCTCGATGCTCTCGCCCAGCTCGATGCCGGCGTTGTTGGCGGTCTCGCGCACCCGTTCTTCGCGTCCGACGAGCTGCGCGGTGCCGAGCCCCTGGTGCACGAAGCTCGCGGCGGCGCGGATCACCTGCTCCTCCTCGCCCTCGGCGAAGACGACGCGCTTGGGCTGCCGGCGCAGCCGCTCGAACACCCGCGCCAGCACGCCCGCGACCGGGTCGCGCCGCGTGCGTAGCTGCTGGCGATAGGCATCCATGTCGATGATCGGCTTGCGCGCCACGCCCGAATCCATCGCCGCCCGGGCGACCGCCGGCGGCACCGCCGAGATGAGGCGCGGGTCGAACGGCACGGGGATGATGTAATCGGGTCCGTATTTCGGCCGCGTTCCGTACGCCGCCGCGACCTCGTCGGGCACGTCCTCGCGCGCCAGTTCGGCGAGCGCCTTGGCGGCGGCGATCTTCATTTCCATGTTGATGGTGGTCGCGCGCACGTCGAGCGCGCCGCGGAAAATGTAGGGGAAGCCGAGCACATTGTTGATCTGGTTCGGATAGTCCGAGCGGCCGGTCGCCATGATGGCGTCCTGGCGCACCGCCGCGACCTCCTCCACGGTGATCTCCGGATCCGGGTTGGCCATGGCGAAGATGATCGGCTTGGCGGCCATCGACTTCACCATCTCGTCGGTCACCGCGCCCTTGACCGACAGCCCGAAGAATACGTCGGCGCCCTCGAGCGCCTGGGCGAGCGTGCGCGCCTTGACGTTCGCCGCATGCGCCGACTTCCATTGGTTCATGCCCTCGCGGCGGCCCTGGTAGATCACGCCCTTGGTGTCGCACAGGATCACGTTGCCGGGCGCAAAGCCGATCGCCTTGAGCAGCTCGAGGCAGGCGATGCCGGCCGCGCCGGCGCCGTTGCACACGAGCTTGGTGCTCCCGATGTCGCGCCCGGTGAGGTCGAGCGCGTTGATCAGGCCGGCCGCCGCGATGATGGCGGTGCCGTGCTGGTCGTCGTGGAACACCGGGACGTCGAGCAGCTCGCGCAGCCTTTGCTCGATCAAGAAGCACTCGGGCGCCTTGATGTCCTCGAGGTTGATCCCCCCGAACGTCTGCCCGAGAAACCGAACGCAGTTGATGAATTCATCGGGGTCCTCGGTCGACACTTCGAGATCGATCGAGTCGACGTCGGCGAAGCGCTTGAACAGCACCGCCTTGCCTTCCATCACCGGCTTGGCGGCGAGCGCGCCCAGATTGCCGAGCCCGAGAATGGCGGTGCCGTTGGTGATCACCGCGACGAAATTGCCCTTGGCGGTGTAGTCGAAGGCGCGGCTCGCGTCCTTGGCGATCGCCAGGACCGGCACGGCGACGCCCGGCGAATAGGCGAGCGACAGGTCGCGCTGCGTCGCCATCGGCTTCGTCGCCAGGACCTCGATCTTGCCGGGGCGGCCCTGCTGGTGAAACTGCAGCGCCTCCTGGTCGGTGAAGGTCGGTCGCGCGCTGCGGCCGGGCGGCTTGGCGGGCATGATACGCGTAACTCCCCCGGCGAATGGCGCCGACGGCACGACGTTACCGATTGGCCCGCGGATGCTCAATGCCGGTTCTTACCTCTCCCCACCGAACTCGGGGTTACCCGAGTTCGGCATTTTTGAGCGGCCGAAGTCGGATAAATCCGACTTCGGCAGGGGAGAGGTGAACGTGGGGATGAAATCCCGGGCTGCGATCTGATAGCGTCGCGCCCATGACGCTCGCGCGCTCCGGCCCCCTGCCCGACGAGGTCCCGGCGGACCGCAACGGCGCCTTTGGCGCGCTCGCCGGCGACGACGCCGGCCGCGTCACCCCGATGATGGAGCAATATCTCGAGATCAAGGCGGCCAATCCGGATTGCCTGCTGTTCTACCGGATGGGCGATTTCTACGAGCTGTTCTTTGCCGACGCGGAAGTCGCGAGCCGGGCGCTCGGCATCGTGCTCACCAAGCGGGGCAAGCATCTCGGCCGCGACATTCCCATGTGCGGCGTGCCGGTCGAGCGCTCGGACGAATATCTCCATCGCCTGATCGCGCTCGGCCATCGGGTGGCGGTGTGCGAGCAATTGGAGGACCCCGCCGAGGCGAAGAAGCGCGGCGGCAAGAGCGTCGTGCGGCGCGACGTCGTGCGCCTGGTGACCGCCGGCACGCTCACCGAGGACACGCTGCTCGACGCGCGTCGCAACAATTATCTCCTCGCGATCGCGCGCGTGCGTGCATCCTCGGCCGAGAGCGGCAGCCAGTTCGCGCTCGCTTTCCTCGACATATCGACCGGCGAGTTCCGGGTGACCGAATGCGATTCCGCGGCGCTCGGCGCCGAGATCGCGCGGCTCGAGCCCGGCGAGATCATCGTGTCGGACGCGCTCTTCGGCGATCCCGAGCTGGCGCCCTATTGGCGCTCGCTTCCCGCCGTCATGCCGCTTGCCCGCGACGTGTTCGACGGCGCCACCGCCGAGCGCCGGCTCGCCGCCTATTTCGCCGTGACGACGACCGAAGGCTTCGGCACGTTCTCGCGGCTCGAGCTGACCGCGGCCGCCGCCTGTATCACCTACGTGGAACGCACCCAGATCGGGCGAAAGCCGCCGCTCTCCCCGCCGAGCCGCGAGGCGCCCGGCTCGACGCTCATCATCGATGCGGCGACGCGCGCCAACCTCGAGCTGGCGCGCACCCTCGCCGGCGAGCGGCGCGGCTCGCTCCTCTCCGTCATCGACCGCACGGTGACGGCGGCGGGCTCCCGCCTGCTCGCGCAACGCCTCTCCGCGCCGCTGACCGATCCGGAATCAATCGGGCGCCGCCATGACGCGGTCGAGGCGCTGCTGATGGACGCCGCCGCGCGCGCCGACCTGCGCGCGCGCCTCGCCGCGGCTCCCGACCTCGCCCGCGCGCTCGCGCGCCTGGCGGTGGGGCGCGGCGGCCCGCGCGATCTCGCGGCGATCCGCGACGGCCTGACGGCGGGCGCCGATATCGCCGCGCGGCTCGCTGGGCTCGCGCAGCCGCCGGCCGAGATCATGGAAGCGGCGAGCGCATTGCGCGATCCCGATCCGGCGCTCGCCGCCGAGCTTGCCGCG
>WNEY01005133.1_pt1 | contig 10102 bp, 6 predicted proteins | sample 5400531 | NCBI WGS metagenome assembly WNEY01 (sample SAMN13153338, study PRJNA577476) | soil metagenome | isolation source: 200 cm saprolite under Douglas fir tree site 1 | place: USA:California | collected 2015-04-18
CGAGCAAAATGACCAGCGCGCTGTTAAATCTTGGCAACGTGCCTGTCGATCAAAGCTTGAAACCGTGGGTCGCTGCGGAGCGGGTCCCAAATCGGATTGATTTTCAGACCCTGGACGGTGACAGCGCTCGGTCGGCTCAACAATCCGTCCAGGATTTCAATCGCGCGATCATTGTCGCCAAGAGTGGCGTGAACTTCGGCCGCCCCAGCCGCAATTTCCGGGCCGCCGAAGGCGTCTTTGCTCTCCGGAAGCAATTCGGTGGCGCGCCGCGCTTCAGTCAGCGCGGCATCTTTTTCTCCGAGAAAGGCGAGAACTTTCGCGAGCTGAATATGCATGTCCGCCACATCCGCGCTTTGTTTCAGTTGCGCTTCGAGGAGACCTTTTGCTTTCAGGAAGGCGGCGCGCGCGCCCGTTTCGTCCTGGAGCGCTTTTCGCGCAAATCCGATGAGATAATATTTAGCACACAAGGCTGGGGGAATCGGCGCGAGGAGATCGTCCGACAGGCTTTCCGCTTCGCGCAATCCTTCTTTGTATTTCCGTTCCAAAAGAAAAACCTCCGCCCGCGCGCTGGCGATCCAAAGTTTTTCCACGTTGCTCATCGGCATCGATGTCACCGCCTGAAATGCTTTCTCCGAAACGCTCAGATCGCCTTTTTCGGCGATAGCCAGCTTGGACTTGATCTCCCAAAGTCCCACCCCTCTTGGGTTAATTTGGAGGCCACGGTCGATCGTTTTGTTGGCCGCATCAAAGTTCCGCAGCATTTGGTAATTGAAAGCAAGGTTTTGCAGCGGAAAGGTGTCCTTCGGATTTAAACTGACAGCTTTCTCGAGGTTCGCGGTCGATTCCGCCCATTTTCCCTGGCGGCGCTGGATCGCGCCTATAGCCAGGTAGGCGTCTGATTCGTTAGGCAATCCCTGCCGTGCGATTTCGAATTCTCTCAGTGCCGCATCATAATTATTATCGCCGTAATAATATGAGAATCCCAGGGCCAGATGCGTTTCCGGCAGGTCAGGCTGCAATTGCAGAGCGCGTTCGGCCAGAGTGCCCGCTTTTTCGCGGCGTTCCTGAGTTGGATCAAAGGTGTGAAATATCCAACTTTCCAACTGCGAGTAGCACGCAAGCGCGAGCGCAAATTTCGGATCGAGCTCGATTGCGCGCGCATAAAGCTGCTCGCTCTGTTTGAGTTTCCCGAGGTCCTCAACGGCGTTCTGAAGATTGTGCGCCTGGACAAAGGCGAGATAGGCTTCGCCATTCTCGGTGGGCTTGCGTTCGATCTGCGCCCTTTCACTCGGCGACAGTTTTGCTTGCAGCGCTTCGGTGATTTTTTGAGCGAGATCGGTTTGAATCGCAAAGACGTCGGTCAAATCCCGGTCGTAATCGCTGGCCCAAAGATGTTCGTCCGTCGTTGCATCGATCAACTGCACATTGACGCGAACACGGTTCCCGGAACGGCGGACGCTGCCTTCCAGAATGTTGGAAACACCAAGCGTCTTCCCGATCTCGCGCAAATTTTGCGTCTTGCCGCGGTAGGGCATCACCGATGTGCGCGAAATTACCTTCAGATCGCCGATCTTCGACAAGTTCGTCAGAACATCGTCCTGAATTCCGTCGGCGAAGTAAGCGTTCTCTTTTTCGTCGCTCAGGTTTTCAAATGGGAGCACTGCGATCGATTTATCGATCTTGTGCGCGGCCGCGCGAGGCAGCAGGAAAAATCCCGCAGCTGCGGAAATAATCACACCTGTCGCCGCCAGCATAACGACATTGCGACGCCGATGCCCTGCCGATGCGATCGACGGCGTCGCTTTAATTCCTTGCGGCGTCACGTCGAATACCCATGCGAGAACGAGCGCTAACGGAAAACCGATCAGCAGCAGCGCGATAACGACCCGAATCACGGAGTTCGAAATGTCGAAAACCGGAAGGACCTGAGCCAGACCTTGGGCGAGCGCCCAGCTGGCAACGATGTATGCGATCGCGACGCGATAAACTTTTCGTCGCTTCAATTCCTCGAAGAAACCGCTCATTGGAACAGATTCAGGTTCGCTAAAGTTCAACGGCAACTGTTAGACAGGCAAGTCGAACGCCTCGTTCACTTAACGCCGGTGGCGAAAATCGTCTGGAATTGCGGGTTCTGTTTCTCGCGCGAGACCACGCTCACCTCGATGTCGCGAAAGCCCGCGTGTTCGAGCAGCTGGTGCAATTTTACCTCGCTAAAACCGAGCCAGCGGTCGGCATAAAGCTCGCGCGCTTTCTCGAAGCGGTGACTTAATAAGTCCAGCACAACGACGCGGCCATTCCTTTTCAAAATGCGGTGTGCAGCCTGAATCGCTCTTTCCGGTTTGATCGCGTGATGCAAAGCCTGGCTCAAGAGCACCAGACCCACGCTGTCTTTCGTGACCGGCGGATCTTCCAAGTCGCCCAGCCGGTACTCGAGATTTTTGAAACCGTGTTTCTTTGCCAGCTTCGAACCGAACTCCACCATCTTCGACGAATTATCGATCGCGATTACCTTACGCGCGCTCTTCGCCAGTAGCTGGGAAAGCGTTCCTTCGCCGGCGCCAAGATCGACAATCGTCAGTCGCGGAACGAGCGAGATCAGCGCGTGCGAGAGCGCTCGCCACGAACGCCCCGGCACGTAGCTCCGGCCGAACTTGCCGGCCAATTCGTCGAAATACTCACGCGCTTTGTCCTGGCGTTTGCGCAACGTGAGCTTCAAGGCCGTTCGATCGCGCGCGGTCTCGGGAATTTCGCGCGCGAGAATCTCGATCATTTGTTGCACGCGACCGCGCGCACCATTCCGGCCGGCGATTCTAGTCGCGCCGTAGTAAACGTTTTTTCCTGACCGACGATCTGTCACCACACCGGCGCGTTTCAATTGGGCGAGATGACTGGAGATGCGCGATTGGCCCATGTTCAGGATTTGCTGCAGCTCCGCCACCGAAAGCTTTTCTTGTTCCAGCAAGAGCAGCAACCGCAGCCGGGTCGGATCGGCCAGCAGGCGCAACAAATTAATGGTTGACGTCATCGCTCTGCTGAGACGATATATCTACATATCATGATCGGTCAATATGTTGCTGGCAGCTTGACTGTTCTTATCACTCGTTACTAGTCACTCGTCACTGTTTGTTATGTCGCGTCGCTATATCTTCTCCTCCGAATCCGTCACCGAAGGTCATCCCGATAAAGTCTGCGACACAATTAGCGACTACATTCTCGACGCCTGCCTCGAACAGGATCCGCTCAGCCGCGTCGCCTGTGAAACTCTTGCGAAAGGCAATCTCGTCGTCCTCGCGGGCGAGATCACAAGCAATGCCAAGTTCGATTACGTCGAGCGAGTCCGCGAAGCCGTTCGCAACATCGGTTACGTAAACGGCGATTGCATTTTTCACGCGGATACGTGCCGTGTTGTTTGCGAAATCACCGAGCAATCGCGCGACATCAAACAAGGCGTCGACAAAGCCGCTGCCGAAGGCAAGGCTACAGCCGAACAGGGCGCCGGCGATCAAGGACTGATGTTCGGTTTTGCCTGCGACGAAACACCGGAGCTCATGCCGGCGCCAATTTCCTTCGCGCACAAACTCGGCCGTGAGCTGACACGCCTGCGCAAAGTCGGCGAAATTCCCTGGCTGCGTCCTGACGCCAAGACGCAAGTGTCAATAGAGTACGACGGCCACAAACCGGTGCGCGCATCCGCGGTTGTCGTTTCCACTCAGCACGCGGCCGACGTTAAACAAAAAGAGATTCGCGAAACGCTGATCGAATTGCTGATCAAAAAAGTAATGCCACCTGAGTGGCTCGACGCGAAGACAACCTTTCTAATTAATCCCACCGGCCGCTTTGTCATCGGTGGACCGGAAGGCGACGCCGGCATTACCGGCCGAAAAATTATAGTCGATTCTTACGGCGGAATGGGACGCCACGGCGGCGGCGCGTTCTCGGGAAAAGATCCGAGCAAAGTAGATCGCAGCGCCGCATACATGGGCCGATGGGTTGCAAAAAATGTGGTTGCCGCAGGCCTCGCCGATCGCTGCGAAGTTCAATTCGCCTACGCCATCGGACACCCCGATCCAGTCAGCGTCAGCATCGACACATTCTGCACCGGCAAAGTGGATGAGGAAAAACTCGAGCGCGCCGTCTGCGAAGTTTTCAACTTCAAACCGGCCGAGATCGTCAGGCAGTTGAATTTGCTCCGTCCAATTTATCGAAAGACGACGAACTACGGCCACTTCGGCCGCATCGATGATCTCGACGCTCTCACTTGGGAGCGCGCCAATAAAGCGGACGAACTAAAGAAAGCGGTGAAATAGATTTTATGATCAGTGCAGCCAAGACGAACGCGAAGCAGGATTTCAAAGTTAAAGACATCAATCTGGCGGATTGGGGCCGGAAAGAAATTTCGATCGCGGAAAAGGAAATGCCCGGATTGATGGCGATTCGCGAGAAATGCGCGCCCCAAAAACCGCTCGCCGGTGTGCGCATTACTGGCTCACTGCACATGACGATCCAGACCGCGGTGTTGATCGAAACACTGATCGATCTTGGGGCGAGCGTGCGCTGGGCTTCGTGCAATATTTTTTCAACCCAGGACCACGCGGCCGCGGCGATCGCGAAAGCCGGTGTGCCCGTCTTCGCGTGGAAAGGTGAATCGCTCGAAGAATATTGGTGGTCGACTTATCAGGCGATCTCGCATCCCGATGGTAAAGGTCCGCAGCTCGTGGTCGATGACGGCGGCGACGCGACCTTGCTGATCCACAAAGGTTACGAGCTCGAAGAAGGCAGCGATTGGGCCAAGACAAAATCGGCCAACAAGGAAGAACAAGTCATCAAAGATCTCATGCTCGAGATCCTGCGCGAGAATCCGTATCGCTGGCACGAGATCGCGAAAGATTGGCGCGGCGTTTCCGAGGAAACGACAACCGGCGTGCATCGTCTTTACAAAATGCATCAGGACCACCGGCTCCTGGTTCCGGCGATTAACGTCAACGACTCCGTCACCAAATCGAAGTTCGACAATCTCTACGGTTGCCGGCATTCGCTGATCGACGGACTAAATCGCGCGCTCGATGTCATGGTCGCGGGCAAAGTCGCGGTGGTATGTGGTTACGGCGACGTCGGCAAAGGCTGCGCGCAATCGCTCCGTGGTCAGGGCGCGCGCGTCGTCATCACCGAGATCGACCCGATCAACGCGCTCCAGGCCGCGATGGAAGGCTACGAAGTCACCACGATCGAAGATACGCTCGGCCGCAGCGACATTTATATCAGCGCGACCGGCAACACGGACGTGATCACGCTCGAACACATGCAGCGAATGAAGGATCAGGCCGTGGTTGCGAACATTGGCCACTTCGACAATGAAATTCAGGTCGACGCTCTAAACGCGGGCGAAGGCGTGAAGAGGACAAACATTAAACAAGGCGTGGATAAGTACACCTTCCCGGACGGCCACGAAATTTTCCTCCTCGCCGAAGGGCGTTTGGTAAATCTCGGGTGTGCGACCGGTCATCCGAGCTTCGTCATGTCGAATTCATTTTCAAATCAAGTGCTCGCCCAGCTCGATCTCTGGAAAAACCGCGACACCTACAAAGTCGGCGTTTACGTTTTGTCCAAGAAGCTCGACGAAGAAGTCGCGCGCCTGCACCTGGAAAAAATCGGCGTCAAACTAACAAAGCTTAGCAAGGCACAAGCCGATTACCTCGGCGTCCCGGTCGACGGCCCGTTCAAGTCAGAACACTATCGGTATTAGCGATTCGGCGCCTCGATCGATTCTGTGACCTGAAGACGAGCGACTTTTCGCTCAGTTCGCTCATCTGGGCGAATCCACGCTTGTAACGTCAACGTAACTGCATCCGGCCTCTTTGCCGCGGCGCCATTTGCCGGAAATGTGGACCCGACGCTGATGCTTTGCCGCATCGGTCAGGATTTTCGATTCCCGCATCGGCGCGGCGAGTGAGATCGATGTCGATCTTCCAGAGTGAAAAACGAACATGATTTGCGATGTGCAGGATTCACCCAGAAACAAACTCACTTTGCCGACCTGATCGAACGACGAACCAACCGGCGCAGCATTGGCGTTGAACGCAGCCGTCCTTGGTTTTTCCGGTTCGCCGCAGCTGGCGAGCACAAAGGCGGTCGCAAACACAAAGCACGAATTGCGAAACGAACTCATTGTGTTAAGTGGGTGCGGCGTCACGCTGCCTATTTTTCTTTAACAAACTTTTCACCGTTCCAGGTGGAGTTCTCGGTTCTTGCCAATGGTTACATGAGCTGCACCGGAGAGGGCGTCAATTCTGTTCCCGCTGCGCGAGAATGAATTTTGCAAGATAGGCCGAGAAATATCCGGCGTATTTCTTTTGCAATTCCGGCTTCTGCCAATCTTTGCCGGTCAAAGTTTTTCGGCAATTGCGAGCGCCGCAATTGCATTCGACCGAGTAATCATCGTTGTCGGTCATCGCCCAATCGTGGGTCAGTTCTTCGCCGGCGGGAATATCGCGCATAGCCACGAAAGTGATCTCGCCCCGGAGACCGATGTTCGGATCGCAGGAATGATTTGAATACAACATCGACAACTCGCGTTCGTCGGCATTCACCGGCGCGATGAATAAATCGTCGTCGATTTGAATTTCGACCGGGCCCAATCTCGGCGTGATGTCGCGCTGCAAAGTTTCGCGATCGACAATGTGTCCGCCCTTGATCGCTACGATCTCACCTCTGGCAATGTCGGCTTTGGCAAATAACCCGCACCCATGAATTTTGCTCTCGCGCACTTCGGTTTTCGGTGAGCGATAAGAAAGCGGCGGCACGATAGAAGTGACGAGTGACAAGTGGCTAGTGACAAGTAAAAATAGCGGCGATTCTCATCATGAGAAACCGCCAGGCCGCCATCGCTTTCATCTTTGTCACGGTCATGCTCGACATGCTCGCGCTCGGCCTGATCGCGCCCGTTCTGCCCAAGTTGGTCTTGAGTTTCTTGAACAATGACATGACCCGCGCGGCGAACTGGAACGGTATTTTTCTGACCGTGTTTGCTGCCATGCAGTTTTTCTTCTCACCCGTGATTGGCGTTTTATCCGATCGCGCCGGCCGGCGACCGGTGCTGCTAATCTCCAGTCTCGGCCTTGGCCTTGATTATGTGGTGATGGCTCTGGCGCCGACCATCGGCTGGCTTTTTCTTGGCCGCATCATTTCCGGAATTACGGCTTCGAGCATTCCAACCGCCTTTGCTTACATCGCCGATGTCACGCCAAAAGAAAAACGCGCCGGCGCTTTCGGCATAATTGGCGCTGCCTTTGGAATCGGATTCACTTTGGGCCCGGTAATCGGCGGTCTGGTTGGCAACACCAATCCGCGAATGGCGTTCTGGGTCGCGTCCGGTTTTAGCCTAACGAATTGGCTCTACGGATACTTGTTCGTGCCGGAGTCCCTCCCGCGCGATCAACGCAAACAATTCAGCTGGCGACGCGCCAACCCCGTCGGCTCGCTCGTTTTGCTCCGGTCGCATCCTGATTTGTGGAAACTCGCCACTATTCAATTTCTGGCCTACGTATCCCACGAAATTTTCGCGATCTGGGCACTTTACGCCATTTACCGTTTTGCTTGGGATTCTTGGAGCATCGCCAAATCACTCTTTGTCGTCGGCGTTTGCACGGCCCTGATCTCCGGAGGTTTGACCGGTCGAATCGTTGCCTGGCTCGGCGAGCGCCGCACCCTTTACATCGGACAATTCTTTGGCGCGGTCGGCATGCTGATCGCCGGGCTCGCCCGCAGCGGCGCAGTTTACGTCGCGTCGATTCCGGTCATTTCGATGTGGAATATTTCCTTTCCGGCTGCGCAGGGCATCATGACCCATCACGTGAGCGAGCGCGAACAAGGCGAATTGCAAGGCGCGATCAGCAGCTTGCGTTCGATCGCGTTTGTCATCGGGCCATTTTTATTTTCGTGGACGTTCGCCTGGTTCATCGATCCAAAGCGTGCGACCCACGTGCCCGGTGCCGGCTACTACCTCGCCGCCGCGCTTCTGTTTACTGCCATGTTGATGGCGATGCGGATCAAGCAGCCGCAGTTTGCGCCAACACCGATAACTGAAGTTCCCGATGTTGTCCCGCCCGAAGGCGTAACTTCCGGCGCAGTGGGGCCCCTTATCGATCGAAAAGAAAACATTTGAGTGTTCGAAGCACGTCGACGATTAAATCGATGTGAGTCCGACAGCGCGCTGGGTGATCGTCGCGATTACCATCTGCTCCTGGATCGCGATTTCCAATCATTGCGCGTTCCGCGCGATCGCAACAAAAGCGAACGCGATCGAGAGCGGTTGTCCATTCCATTCCAAGCCGGCTAAACCTCAACCGCGACCCGCCGGGACCGAGTGTTGTAAAATTCTTCGCGCCGTCTCGACAACACCGGCAAAGATTCTTGCACCGGCGATTGTCGACCTTGTTCATGTCGATCTTGCACTTGATACGCTTGCGGTTTTCCCCCCGCCAAAAATTTCGTTCCCGCCGGCGACGCTCGACACCGGGCCGCCAGGCACAACGTCATTCATGGATTTGATCGGGAGCATGCGCGCGCACGCTCCGCCTGTCTTCGCTTAAGACGCGAACTTTCGCGTCTCGGTTGTAGGGCAACCGCGCCGGTTGCCGCTTCTTAGTTCGGAAGTCGGAGCGCCTGCCCTACAAAGCCAATCGAATTCGACAAACATCTGTGAAAAAACAGATTTTAATATTGGTCGCCAGCGCGATGACATTCGCCGCCACAACGGCCTTTGCTCAGTCCGCGCCAATGCCAAGTCATTCGCCACCGGCCCAATACGCACAACTCTATACCTGCCCCATGCATCCCGAGATCGTGCGATCCGAGCCGGGGCACTGTCCCAAATGCGGGATGACGTTGGTCCCGATAAAAGAAACGAAGCCGAAGGCCGAACATCCAATGCCGAATCCAGAACATGCCGCGCATCAAATGCACGGCGAACACGCGACCCATAACGCAAACGACATGGCTTTGCCGCAACGCGCCGAACAGGAACATGAAATGAAAATGCAATCGTCGGTGAACATTGCCGATCCGATGAACCGGGAAAGTTCCGGCACCGCCTGGGTTCCAGACTCCACCCCGATGTACGGGTACATGAAAATGCTCGGCGACGATATGCTGATGTTGCACGGCGGAATTTTCCCCCGCTACACCAACGTGACCACACGCCGCGGCGACGATCGCATCGACGCGCCGAACTGGATCATGGCGATGTATTCGCATCCGTTTAGCGACACAACCCAAATTGGCGGGAGACTCATGATGAGTCTGGATCCGCTCACCGAAGGCGGCCGTGGTTATCCGCTGCTCTTGCAAAGCGGCGAGTCGTGGCACGACCAGCCCCTCCACGATCGGCAGCATCCGCACGATCTCTTTGACGAACTCTCAATAAGTTTGTCCCAAAAATTCACCGACGATCTTAGCACATATTTATATTTCGGTTATCCGGGCGAACCGGCACTCGGACCGCCCACGTTCATGCACCGATTGTCGGCCATGGACGATGCGGATGCACCGATCGGCCATCATTGGCAGGACTCGACGCATATCACATTCGGAGTCGCCACCGCAGGATTGCAATGGCGCAGCGTGAAGATCGAAGGCAGCGTCTTCACTGGGCGCGAGCCGGATGAGAACCGTTACGACTTCGACCGACCACGGTTCGATTCCTTCAGCGGCCGAATCTCCTGGAATCCGATGCCCGACCTCGCGCTCCAAGTTTCGCATGCCTACATCGAAAGCCCGGAAGGGCTCGAACCTGACCTGAACCGGCACCGCACCACGGCGTCGCTCATATATAATAAGAGCCTCGGCCCCGATTCGAATTGGGCCGCCTCGCTGATTTGGGGGCAGAATGATGACACCCACGAAGGAAAAACGGAGTCAGTGCTGATCGAGACAAATTATCAGCGCGAGCGCGACACCGTGTACGGGCGTTGGGAGCGGGTCGAGAAATCAGGACACGAACTGGTGCTCGCGCCAGCGGATCTCAATGAAATCTTCCCGGTGAATGCCGTTTCAATCGGTTACGTGCGCGACCTTTCCCACGGAAATAACATCGACATCGGTTTGG
>WNEY01006438.1_pt1 | contig 10101 bp, 8 predicted proteins | sample 5400531 | NCBI WGS metagenome assembly WNEY01 (sample SAMN13153338, study PRJNA577476) | soil metagenome | isolation source: 200 cm saprolite under Douglas fir tree site 1 | place: USA:California | collected 2015-04-18
GTGCTGCTGCGCAATACGCTCTATGGGATCGGCGCCTTCGCCGCCAGCATGGTGCTGGTGGCCTCGCTCTACCTGGCGATCGCTCCATTCCTGCTGGTTGCGGTGCAACTGCTGGTGTTCACGACCGTCAGCGCCGCCCTCCTGATCGGCCTGCTTCGGGCCACCACCGGACTGACGGCGTCGAGCGTGGGCCGCCTCAGCCCCGAGTGGGTCATCGGCGCGGCCGTTTCGGCGGTCATGTTCGCGCTGCTCGCACTGGTACTCGGCGCGACTTCGTGGCCGGTGGGGTTCTGCTGCGGGCTCGGAGAAAACTTTGGCGGCGTGCTGGGCACCATCTATCCCGTCGGGCTGGCGGTGCTGGCGGTCATTCTCGGATCGGCCGCGCTCGGGAGCGGGTTGATGCTAGTTGGCCCAACCGGACGCGCTCGCCTTTCCACACCGGGGCTCGCTGATCGGCCCTCCCCCAGAGGGGGAGGGTCAAGGCCAGTGCGGCGATGAGTGCCGGTCTCAACCTCTTGCTGGTTGCGTCGGCGGTTCTGTTCGCGGTCGGCGCCTTCGGCGTGGTCGCCCGGCGTAGCGCCGTCGTCATGCTGCTCGGCACTCAGTTCATGTTCATGGCCGGCGCCCTAGCGTTTGTGGCGTTCGCCCGCTTCGGTCTCGGCGCCCAGCATGGCAGCGCCGGTGCGGCGACGGCGCTCTTCACCGGGGCGGTTTCGGTGGCGGAGCTCGCCGTCGGCCTCGCCATGGCGGCCCTGATCTATCGCGAGCACCGCAGTTTCGCCCTTGACGCGGACCGCGGCTAGGCCGGCGGCAGCGTGACGCTCGCCCTGCTCGCCGCGGCGCCCAAGGGGCCGCTCGACACCTGGAGCCCGACGCTGCTGGCGCTCTTCGCGCTGCTTCTGCCGCTGATCGCGCTGCTGATCGTGCTTGCCTTCACGATCGACTCGCGTCGCGTGAGCGCCTGGATCGCCGTGATCTTCACGCTGGCCGCTGCTGTTTGTACGTTTCTTGTGGTCGCGATCGAGGTCGCCCACCCGCTGCATCTCGAACGACCGGCAACCTTCCTCCAGTTCTTCACCGGGCAGTCGGGCAGTGCCGCGGAGTTCACGCTGCAGTGGGGCGTGTTATCGGATCCGCTCGCGGCCGAGGTGTCGTTCGCCGTCGCCCTGATCAGCCTGCTGGTCCAGATCTACGCGCTCGCCTTCATGCGCCGCGAGGACGGCGTGGTGCGCTTCTTCTGCGTCCTGCTCTTCGCCACCTTCGCGATGCTCGGGGTGACATTCTCGATCAACTACTTCGAGATGCTGCTCTTCTTCGGGCTGGTCACGCTGTCGACCTACCTGATGATCGGCCACTGGTGGCAGCGTGAGGAAGCGGTCGCCGCCGCGTCGCGCGCGTTCATCATCTCGGCCCTCGGCGACATCGCACTGCTGGCCGCCGTCGCCTATATCTACTTCCGGTTCAACGAGCTGAACTTCCAGGCGCTCTCGGGGCACTACACCGGCGGCAGGGTGAGCGCCAATGGGCTCTTCATCATGGCGATCCTGGTCTTCATCGCGGCGGCCGCGAAATCGGCGCAGTTCCCGCTGCACCTGTGGCTGGTTGGCAGCGCCCAGGCCCCGGCGCCGGCGGCCGCGCTGATCCACTCGGCAGGAAGCGCCGTCTGCGGCGTGTACCTGATTGCGCGCGCCTACGGGCTGTTCTATGCCAGTCCTCGGGGCCTCGCCCTGCTCGCCATCGCCGGCGGGCTGACGGCCGTGCTGGGCGTGCTGTGGGCGCTCTTCCAGGAGAACCTCAAGCGCGCGATTGCCTACACCACGATGAGCGAGCTCGGCCTGATGGTGCTGGCGCTCGGCATCGGTGCCTACGGCGCGGGCGTGTTCGAACTCTTCACCCATGCGTGGCCCAAAGCACTGCTCTTCCTCGCCGCCGGGGTCATCATTCGCGAGCTCCGCACCGAGCGGCTGGCCGAGATGGGCGGGTTGTGGCAACGCATGCGCTTCACGGGAGTCCTGATGCTGATCGCGGTCGCGGCCGGTGCGGGCATTCCTCCGTTCAGCACCTTCTGGAGCAAGGACACGATCCTTTCCAAGGCGCTCGAGTTGGGCAGCCCACTCGCGATCGCGGTGATCACCGCGGTAACCTTCCTTGGCGCGATGGCGCTGGTTCGGATCTTTGCCCTCGTTTTCACCGGCGAGACCGCCCGGCGGCGCCGTTTCGAGCCAGACCGGATCCGCGACGCGGGCGGCCGCCTCGCCCTCACCATGGCGGTGCTGGCGATCGCCTCCCTGGTTTCGGGAATCCGCGGCTTCCGCGGCCGCACCGATCCGATCGCCTTTGTCACGTTTCCTGGCGTGTCGCTCCCCAACTCGCACTTCGTGGCGGCCGGCGTGATTGCCGCCAGCGCCGTACTGGGCGCGCTGGTTGCGTTTGTCGTGTACGCGCGCCGAGTGCGGGTACCGGCTGCCTTGCAACCCGTCCGCCACGCGATGGGGGAGGGGCTGTTCATCGATCGGGCCTACCGGCTGGCGGCGGTCGGCATCGTACTGCCGGTGAGCCGGGCCGCCGCGTGGGTCGAGACGCGCGTCGTCGATGGCGGGCTGGACCTGGTCGGCGACAGCTTCGAGTTCGCGGGCCAGCCGCGGCGATGGTTGGGAGAATTCCGCATTCGTCCGTTGCTGATCGGCCTCTTCGCCGGCGTCGTCGTGCTGGGCACGCTTGCGATCGTGCTCGCCGGCGGGATCATCGGGAAAACCGGATGACGCTGCTGCAGGCGATCCCCACCACCACCGCGACCCCGATTACGCTGCCAACACTGCTCCTCAGCGCCATGGTCTGGGTCCCGGCGCTCGGCGCCATCGGCCTGCTCTTCTTTCCGACGCGCACCGAGGTCCAGCGCGAGCGAGCCCGTTCCTTCGCCATCGGCACGACCGCGCTCGTGCTCGCCTTCGGCGTCTTCATGTGGTACGGCTTCCGCGACCAGAGCGGCACCTTTGCCTACGAGGAAACACGCAGCTGGCTGCGTGGCGTCGGCTCCAGTTACCACCTCGGCGTCGACGGGGTCAGCATGCCGCTCCTGCTGCTCAGCACCATCCTCTTCGTGGTCGCGGTGCTCGCGTCGAGCCGGCTGCGCGAGCAGGCGAAGGAATACTTCATCCTGCTGCTCCTGCTGGAGACCGGCGTCAACGGCGTCTTCGCCTCCCTCGACTACCTGCTCTTCTTTCTCTTCTGGCAACTGCAAGCCGTCCCCATGTTCCTGCTGATCGCCCGCTTCGGCGGCCCACGCCGGCTCTCCGCGGCCTGGAAGTTCCTGGCGGTCGACCTGGCGGCGAGTGCCTTGCTCCTGCTGGCGATCCTCATCCTCTATTTCAAGGCGCCGGTTCGGACCTTCGACATCTCGACGCTGCACGACCTCGCTCTGCCGGCGGCGACGGCGACCTTGATCGGCTGGCTGTTCTTCATCGCCTTCGCCGTCCGCCTGCCGGCGTTTCCCTTTCACACCTGGTTCATCGATGCCCAGGCGGAGGCATCCGCGCCGACCGCGTTGATCCTCGGCGGCATACTGGTGAAGCTCGGCGGCTACGGCGTCATCCGCGTCAACCTCGGTGAATTCCAGGACGCCTTCCACAGGATCAGCGGCGCCGTCGTTGTGATCGCGGTCGTGACCGTGCTGTGGAGCGCGATCGCGGCACTTGCGCAGGATGACCTGCGTCGACTGGTCGGCTACGTGGTCATGAGTCACATGGGGTTGGTGCTGCTCGCGGCGGCGTCGGCCGCGCCGGTTGCGATCAACGGCGCGGTGCTACTGATGGTCGCCGACGGGCTGACCGCGGCGCTGCTGGTACTGATGGCGGCCGCCATCGTCGAGCGTGCCGGCACCACCTCGATCCGGGCGATGGGCGGAATGGCCGCCAACATGGGGCGGGGGGCGCTGTTTTGGATCCTCGCGGCGCTGGCCGCCATCGGCTTCCCCGGCCTGGCCAGCTTCATCGGTCAATTCATGATCGTGGTCGGCGCCTATCCCAGCCAGCGGATCGCGACCTGGATCGCGGTGCTCGGGATCCTGGTGCTGGCCGGCGCGATGATCCTCACCGTCCAACGGATCTTTTTCGGCGCCACGCCGGAGCGCCTCGGCCGACTCCGCGACCTGGGGACGCTGGAGCTGTTCAACGCGGCGGCGCTGACCACCTTCATCGTCTTGCTGGGCGTGCTGCCCGCCATCCTGATGGACAGCATCAACTTCTCGGTCCTCAGCCTGCTGTCTCGAGGCAGCGGATGAGGACCTTCGGCAACCTGCTCGCCTTCTCGCCGGAGCTCTGGCTGCTCGCTGGCGCCATCGTGGTGTTCGTTATGGCACGGTTCATGCCCCGCGCTTCGACGACGCCCGTGGCACTGGTCAGCCTGGTCCTGGCGTTCCTGGCGCTGGCCACCCAGTTCAAGCAAACCATCACCATCCTCGACGGCGCCTTCCTGCTCGATGGCTTCGCCATCTTTGCTCAGGTCGTGGTGCTGGGTGCCGCGGCGCTCTGCCTGTTGGCCAGCCGTGCCGACAGCCTCCCGGGCGAGTCGCCTGTTGCCGCCGAGCCCGGGTTCTTCCTGCTGGCGACGCTGGGCGCCATGCTTGCCGTCTCGGCCGGCGAGATGGTCAGCCTGTTCCTTGCCCTCGAGCTGCTCGCCATCAACCTTTATGTGTTGACGGGGCTTACGCGTCGTGGCGCTGGCGGCATCGGCGCCGGGCTCGGCTACCTGGTGCTGGGGGCGGCCAGCTCCGCAATCCTGCTCTATGGCCTGGCGGTCATCTTTGGCCTGAGCGGTGAGACCCGCTTGCCGGCCGCCGGCCAGGCGCTGGCCGCGCTGCGCGGGACCCAACCGGCCCTGCTGCTGGCGGTCTGCCTGCTCCTGGCGGGATTCGCGGTTCGCATGGGACTGCTCCCGGTGCGCTGGTGGACGCGCGGGTTCGAGACCGGCGTTTCGCCGCGGGTCACTATGTTCGCCCTCTCCGTGGGGGTGGTGGCCGCCATTACCGTCTTCGGTCGGATCGCGGTATCGACCTTTGCCGGCAGCCATATCCCATACGCGGCGGTGATCGCGGTCGTGGCGGCGCTGGCGATGTCCGCCGGCAACCTGCTGGCGATCACGCAATCGAGCGTTCGCCGCCTGCTCGTCTATTCGGGTGTCGCCCAGGCTGGCTATGCGCTGGTGGCGTTCACGGATCTCAAGCGAGCGGGCATCGGGGCCTTGCTGATCTTTCTGACGGCTCTGGCGCTGACCAGCATTTGCGCATTCGCGACGATCATCGCCTACGCGCGCGCGGTGCACAGCGATGCGATCCGCGACCTCGCCGCCATGTCGCGCACGACGCCGGGACTGGCCGTCGCCCTCGGGCTGGCGGTGATCTCGCTGGCCGGGCTCCCGCCGGTCGCTGGGTTCTTCGGCAAGCTGCTCGTGCTCCAGGCCGCGGTCGATGGCGGCTTTGCCTGGCTGGCGGTGGTCGGTGCCCTCAATATCGTGCTGGCGGCGCTTGGCTACGTCCGCATCCTTCGGATCGCCCTGGTCGATCCGCCGGTCTTCGAGGTGGCTCCGGTGCGTCTGGGCCTGTCGATCCGCGCCGCGGTGGCGCTCTCGGCCGCGGGGATCGTCTTCCTGGGCCTCTTCCTCGGCCCGCTTTATACCGCGGCCAGTTACGGGAAGTCCGCAATTCTTCACTGAAGGTGAAGGCGTTCCCCACCCTGACCCGAACGTCTCAAACGCTCGCCTGGCACTAAAGCGCCGCTCGCGTGGGCCGACGAGCCCGCCCCGCCCGCGGCGGAGGGGAAATGGCGGTAACCTTCCGGCCGATGTCGTCGTTTACCCGGCGCCCAATGGGTAATCCTCCTCCCCGGCGCCGTCGACGTGGGTCACGGCGCCATTTCCCCGCAAGCGCGGCGCCGCGTCCGGCGTCGAGCGGCCAGAGGACCGGCCCGCGGTGGCTCCCCCGCATCCTGCTGCTCACGGGGGCGGGCCTGCTCGCCATGCTGATCGGCACCGGAACCCTGCTCTACACCTACGCCGGCGAGATGCCGAGCCTGGACCATTTGAGTGCGCAGAACCTGCCTCAGACGACGCGGATCTACGCCCGCGATGGCACGACGCTCCTCGAAGAGCGCTACCAGCAACGGCGGACCGTGGTCCCGCTCAGCGAGGTTGCCTGGGACCTGCGGCACGCCACCATCTCGATCGAAGACAAGGACTTTTACAACCATGGGGCCGTCAACCCGGTCCGGATGCTAGCGGCGGGCGTCTACGACCTGATGCATCAGCGCGCCGCCCAGGGCGGCAGCACGATCACGCAGCAGCTCGTCAAGAACTACCTGCTGGGTCCCAATGCGTCGAGCCGCAGTCTCGATCGCAAGGCCCGCGAGCTGGTGCTCTCGGTTGAGCTCGAGCGCCAGTACACCAAAGACCAGATCCTCGAGATGTACCTCAACACCATCTTCTACGGCAATCAGTCCTTCGGGGTCGAAGCCGCCTCGCAAACATACTTCGGGACGTCGGCTCGCCGGCTCGACCTGGCGGAGGCCAGCTTTCTGGCCGGCTTGCCGCAGCGTCCCAGCTACTTGAATCCCTTCCTGACCGAAGGCTTTGTTCATGCTCGCGCCCGGCAGCGCGACGTGTTGGATGCCATGGTGCGCGACTCGTACGTCAGCGCGGCCGCCGCCGACAAGGCCTACGCCGTGGATCTCAGGCCGATCCTGCTGGCGGCCCAAAAGTCCGCCGCCGGGCATCGGACCTCGCTCGCGCCCCACTTCGTCGACTACGTCTGGAGCGAGCTCGAGCAGCGCTACGATCCCGGCTATCTTCTGCGGGGCGGGTTGAAGATCGTAACGACGCTCGATCCCAGGGCGCAGGCGCTGGCCCAGCAGGCCGTCCACGACGGGGTGGCGCGCTTCACCAAGAGCAACCGGGTCAACAACGGTGCCATGCTGGTGATGAACCCGCACACCGGCGAGGTGCTGGCGATGGTCGGTAGCGCCGATTACTCCAACGCCGACATCGGCGGCCAGGTGAACTACACCGTCTCACCGCGCCAGCCCGGGTCATCGTTCAAGCCCTACACCTACATCACGGCGCTGATGAACGGTTGGACACCGGCGTCGCCGCTCGATGACAGCAACGGGGCGCATGCGTTCCCGGGGTACCCGGTGCATGACTGGGATTTGAAAGAGCTGGGCACTATCACGCTGCGTCAGTCCCTGCAGCAGTCACGGAACATCTCGTCGGTGCACCTCTTCAAGGACGTCGGCATGCAGAAGGTCTTCACCACGGCCCGGAACCTCGGGATCAGTACTCCGCTCGATCCCAGCCTGCCGACAACGCTAGGCGCCAGTGAGCTGCGGATGATCGATCATCTCTCCGCTTACAGCGCCTTCGCCAACGGTGGCCATCGGGTGCGACCGATGGATGTGCTCGAGGTGCGCGATGCCGCCGGCACGCTGCTGGAGTCGAATCCGCCACAGGTCGATGCCGGCGACCGCGTGCTGCCGGCGTCGGCGGCGTATCAGCTGACCGACATCCTCAAAGGCGCCGTGCACCAGTCCCTCGGCTTCCCGGTCGCCGCCAAGTCCGGCACCACCACCGACTTCAAGGATGCCTGGTATATCGGCTATACGACGGACGTCGCCGTCGCCTCCTGGATGGGGCGGACTGTGACCCAGCCGACGCCGCACAACGAGTCGATGAACGGGCTCTGGGGTGAGATCGGGCCGGCATCGTCCTGGCGCCAGTTCATGAAGGCCTACTACCCATCAAAGAAGCCCGCCGACTGGACTCGTCCAGCCGAGGTCGTCTTGCTGACGCTGTGCAAGTTGACCGGTATGCCGGCGCCACCTGACGTGTCGCCGGACCTGGCGATCCAGGACCTCGTAACCATCCCCGATCCGGCGGCGCCGCCGGCCGCCCCCTGTGGTTCCCCAGCGCCTGTGAAGGTCTTGCCCGCGCCGACCCCTGGGGCCGGCTCGGGCCTTCCCGGCGTCCTGCCGTCGACCAGCCCGCTGCCCATCCCGTCGCCGCCGATCGTCCATTGACGCCCCGCCCACACGGTCCTTGACGCCTCGGGCGAAAGCGACTTTACTCAAAGGGTGGTCCGCCGGCCGACGGAGACATCGGGTCCGAAGGACGAGCCCGATCTCCCGCCCAACATCTTCGTCATCGGCCTCCTCCATCAGCTGAAGGAAGGTGGATACAGTCGCCACGCCTGGGCGGAGTTCTGGCGGGCATCCTGGATCCGATCGATGCAGATCTTTCACCTGAACGAGGAGTTGCGGGGGTCGTGGCTGCGCTTCACCGTCCTGGTGGGCGTTGCGATCGTAATCGCGGCCGCCGTCGCCCTCCGCTTTGCCGGCGTCAACGAGGCGAGCTGGTTCCTCGGGACCAGCCTGCTCTGGTGGAGCATCCTGAGCTTCGACCTGGCCCTCCACCTGGGGCTGATGGTCAACCTCGAGTCGGGCGAGCTTCAACACTCACTCGGCTGGCCCAACCGCCTCACCGAGCTGCGCGCGCTGGCGGCGGTCTGGGTCGCATGGGGCGCGCACTGGGCGGACGGTGGCGTGTATCTCCCACTCGTCCTCGTTTTCGGCCTGGCGGCCGTCACCGACTTGCTCGACGGCTGGCTGGCGCGCCGAGGCCATGCGTCCACCCGCTGGGGCCGGCTCTACGATCCGATCGTCGATGGTGTCTTCTTCAGCGTCGCCTCGATTTCGCTGGCGGTCATCGGCATCCTGCCACAGTGGCTCGCGGCCCTCGTCACGCTTCGCTATGCCTTCCCGATCGCCGGTGGCATCGCCTTCCTGCTGATCCGGCGGCGCACGCTGCGCGTGCGCCACACGCCCTGGGGCCGTGCCTCGTCGGCGGGCGTTGCCTTCACGGTGTTCGCCGCGGCGGCGGCCGCCTCGTTGGGACTACCGTTCCACATCATCGCGCCCGTCTTCTATGCCTTCGTCGGCATCACGGCGCTGGGCGCTTTCGTCACCATCCTGATCAAGGGCATCGAGCAGGTCTAACTGGACGGGCCGATCATCGCCGTCGTTTTGATCGCGCTGGGCATCGGTCTGCTTCTCTGGTGGGGAACTCGCCTGCCGCCGACCCGGCCGCGGCCGGGCAGTCGCCATCGCGGCGAGACCCTGATGGACGTGCACAAGCGACTACAGAAGCGCCGGCGCAATCGCGAACGTCATCCAGGCGCAACATTCGGCCTCCAACCGGACGAGCTCGGTAAGGGAGCCCTGAAGGCCGGTGACGGGAGCAAAGCTGAAGGTGAGTCCGCCCGGAGCGGCGCCGGATGTTCGGAAGAACGGCTTGAGCTTGAGCCACGCGGTTTCTCGATCGCGATAGTCAGCAGCGGTGAGCGTGCACGCGAGGGGGATGTCTTGCATGGCATCACCCTTGCACTTCAAGTAAGCTTGAAGTCAACGATGAATACGAAAATCGCGAGAGACATGCCGCCGTCGAACGGCTCGCTCACCATCGGGAAGGTGGCGGCGGCGACCGGTTATCGCGCGTCCGCCATTCGCTACTACGAAGCCGCGGGCATCTTGCCAAAGGCGGACCGGGTGAGTGGCAAGCGCCGCTACCAGGCCGACACCATCGATCGGCTGACCCTGATTCGATTCTGCCGTCGCCTCGGTATGAGCCTGGCTGACGTTCGGGAATTGCTGGCCACGCCCGCAGGAACTGGGGCGAAGGCAATCTGGCGGCGGCTGGTCGATGCGAAGCTGGACGAGATCAGCGGCTTGATCAACGCGGCGCAAGCGGTCGAACGCATCCTGCGCGAGAGCCGTGACTGCGATTGCGTCACGCTGGAGAGCTGTTCGTTCCTTCGGGATGAGCGCGCAAAGCCGTCGCCACCGTCACGCCGACTCACCGGCTATCGCGAGATTTGACGGCGGGGCGAATAGATGCAGCTCCTGTGGCTGGCCTCGTCCGTTCTGATCCTGGCGACGGCATCGGCCAATGCCGGCAGCGGACCTTCGATGATCCAGGCTCCTGGAGGGACGGGATTGTGGTCGAGGGCCGCGAGCCTGGCAACCGGCCGTGAGGGGCACACGGCGACGCTCCTGAGCAGCG
>WNEY01005134.1_pt1 | contig 10100 bp, 8 predicted proteins | sample 5400531 | NCBI WGS metagenome assembly WNEY01 (sample SAMN13153338, study PRJNA577476) | soil metagenome | isolation source: 200 cm saprolite under Douglas fir tree site 1 | place: USA:California | collected 2015-04-18
ACCGCGACGCCGTCGGGGCGGCAGGTGGCGATCAGCTCCGCGCCATCGGCAAACCACTGCTCCACGCCCCAGCGCGTCGCGACCGCCTGGGCGCGCTCGCTGTCCCGATCGGCGACGGCGACGATCGTCACACCGACTTGTCGTGCGAAGGCGTTGATGTGCCGCTCTCCGAAGTCCCCGACGCCGATCACGCCGATGCGTAGCGGAGCCGTCATCCGAGCGCGTCGGCATCAGACTCATCCGTGGCGACGCGTGGGCGGCCACGAGGGTACTGATGCATGCCCAGGATGCGCGCTGGCCCGCCGATCGATCGGTAGTGGTGCGGCTGGTCGGCTGGGAACGACATGAGGTCGATGACGCCGGCACCGTGACTGTCGGAGTCCCGCCGCGCGCCCTCGTCAAGCGTGGTCACGTAGATCTCGATCTCCCAGTCGACTGTGCTTCTCCACTCAGGATTCGTCGGAGGGAATGTCACAGTAACGTGCCGCGATGCGTGCGTACATCCGTGCCGCTTGGTGCACGCTCTCGACGGCTACGTACTCGTTGGGCCCGTGGCAGCGGGTGAGGATGCCCGGGCCGAACGAGGGGATCGTCGGGATCCCGGCAGCGTCAAACCAGGGCGCGTCCGTTGCGCCTGGGAAGACGGAGAGCGGCGGCGGCGTGCCCAGAACCTCGGCCGCCGCCGACTGGGCGACGAGTACCAGCGGATGCTCCGGCGGGATCTCGGCCGCCGGCACCCAGGTCAGGCCGGGTTCGAAGGCGAGCTCGACATCGAGGTCGGGGACGGCCGCGCGATGCGCATCGAGCCAGCGCTCCACGGCCGTCCGGACGCCGGTCTCGGTCATGCCCGGAAGCGTGCGCAGGTCGCAGCCGAACTCCGCGAGCCCTGGCACGACGCCGAAGTAGACGCCGCCCGAGACGAGCACCCCCACGTTCAGCGTGGGTGTGACGCCGCCGAGCGGGTGGGGTGTGAACTCGAGCTCGAGCTCGTCCTCGAGAGAGACGAGCAGGTTGGCCATCCGGCGCGACGCGTTGACGGACGGCACGCGGTCCGACAACGATGAATGCATCTGCGTCCCGCGAACGCGGATGCGGAAGCAGCACACGCCGCGCGAGACGAGGTGCAGACCCTGCCAGTCGTGCTCCCAGCCGCTCGGCTCGCCGATCAGGCAGGCATCGACGTCACTGAGCCGCGGCGCCAGGAACCTCGACCCGAGTCTGCCGCCAGCCTCCTCGTCGGCCACGAACGAGAGCACCAGATCGCCGGCCAGTTGCGGCAGGCCGGATTCTCGCAGCGCGACCGCAGCGAAGACCATCGCCGCGACCGCGCCCTTCATGTCGCTCGAGCCGAGGCCGTAGAGGTGCCCGTCGCGGATCTCGGGCACGAGCGGGTCGGAGTGCCAAAGCGGGAGGGCATCGCCGACCGGCTTGGTGTCGAGGTGCCCATTCAGCATCAGTGTCCGACCGCCGCCGGCCCCAGCGATGCGCGTCACGAGGTTCGGGCGCTCGGGCTCCGCGGCGATCACTTCGCCCTCGCCGAGCCCCAGCGCGGCCATACGCTCGCGCAGGAACGCGACGATCGCGCGCTCGTCGGCATGTGGGGGGACCTGGCTGTCGATACGTACGAGCTCGGCGACCAGCGCGGCCAGCTCAGCGCGCCGCTCGGCGAGGAAGGCGTCAATCGCGAGTCCAGCATCGACCGCGGCGCCGCTCACGCGAACGCCCCCTCGGCGTCCGGAGCGCGATCTGTCGCCCGTTCGGCCAGCACGTCCAACAGCGCAGATGTGAGCGCCTCGCCGTCTCCATCACACTGCCCACGGGTGCTGCGCGCCGTTGCAAAGCTACGGGGCCCAGTCTTAAGCAGCGGTCGCGCCCGATCAACGGGCAGCGGCCGGCGATCGTCATGCATCGGAATCTGACTCGTGATGGCTCAGCGCTCGAAGCCGGAGGCGATCGCTTCGAGGGCGTGCGCGAGTTCTTGCTCCGGGAGTGCGGTGTTGTACAGGGGTGAGACGGCGGCCTCGCACAGGAGTCGGCGGCAGAGGGCGGCGCTTGCCGGGCTGACACGTCGGCTCGGATCGCGGAAGGCCGTCGCCAGCTCCGCGAGCTGGAAGCTTGCGCCGTGCGCGCGATCCGGGCGCATGTGCGTGAACTCGTGCAGGCCGGGCCGTCCGGCGCGCAGGGCGAGCTCGAGGCCGCGTGCCAGCCGCCGCCGGCGGCTGGGCGAGGTGAGGGCGTGCGCGAAGGCGCTGACCTCCGGGATGCCGCGGCCGAGGTCGCAGGCAACCAGCCGCGTGAGCACGTTGGCGCGCTCGGAGGCGGCGAGGCCGCTGATGCCGAGGCCGGCGCTGGCGGCGATGAGTGCGGCTGAGCCAAGATCGGCGCGGCCGAGCGCGACCAGCGTGATCCCGCCGGCGGCGAGCAGAAGGGCGGCGACAACGAAGTCCCGGCAGCGCCGGCGCAGCAGCCGGAGCCGCTCGAGCGACTCGTCCAGCTCGACCGTGTCCCCGAGCAGCGCCATAACGAGAAGGATGCCCTACACGGCGATCGGCCGCGCTCGCTCGATGCCGGCGAGGCGCTCGGCCTCGGTCATCGCGCCGTCGAGGATCTCGATCGCGCGGTCGATCTGCTCCTGTTCGATCGTCAACGGCGGAATCAGCTGGAAGCGGTTGTAGAGGTAGCCGCCGCGCTCGAACAGCAGGCCTTCGCGCACGCAGTGGTCGAGCATCAGCTTGCTCTCCTGCGCGGCCGGCTGTTTGGTCTTTCGGTCGAGCACGAACTCGAGCCCGACGAAGAGACCCTTGGCGTCGAGCCAGCCGAGGATCGGGTGCTTCTCCTGCAGCTCCTGCAACTTCTCGTGGAAATAGATGCCGGTCTTCGCTGCCCGCTCGACGATCTTCTCCCGCTCGTACACGTCGAGCGTCGCGTGCGCAGCGGCGGCGGCGAGAGGCGTGGCGGCGAAAGTCGCGACGTGGGCTCCCGGGCCCCAGCTCGACAGGATCTCCTCCGACGCGATGAGAGCCGAGATCGGCAGGCCGCTCGCCAGCCCCTTGGAGGTGGCGAGCAGGTCGGGCACGACGCCGTCGTGCTCGCAGGCCCAGAGCTTGCCGGTCCGGCCGAGCCCGGCCTGGATCTCGTCGTCGATCAGGAGGAAGCCGTGCTCGTCGCAGAGCTCGCGGATGCCGCGCAGGTAGCCCTCGCCGGGGATGACGTAGCCGGCGCTCGCCTGCATCGGCTCGAGCAGGATTCCCGCGACGTTCGACACCGCGCGCGCGTCGCCGAACGGCGTCTCCTTGCCGCGCAGCATGCGGGCGACGAACTCGACGCACGCTTCGGCGCAGTGGTCGGGCTCGGCCCCGAGCGGGCAGCGGTACGGGTAGGAGTAGGGGATCTTGGCGTGTCCGGCCTCGTGCGGCCCGACGGGGTAGAAGTAGCCCCACATCCCGCCCTTCGCAGTGGTGGCCATCGTGCCGCCGGTCGTGCCGTGGTAGCCGCCGTAGGCCGAGAGGATCGTCGGCGCGCCCGTGTACCAGCGGGCGGCCTTGATCGCCAGCTCGATCGCGTCGGCGCCGGTAACGCCGAAGGCGACGCGCTTGGGATTCTCTCCCGGCGCCAGCTTCCCGAGCCGCGCCGCCAGCCGCTCGCGCGGCTCGTTCGGGAGGTCGAAGTAGTGGATCAGCCGCTCCGACTGGTCGCGGATCGCCTCGAGCACCTCGGGGCAGCCGTGGCCGAGGTTGTTCACCGAGAAGCCGGCGAGCATGTCGACGTAGGCCTTGCCGTCGGCGTCGTAGACGAGCGCGCCCTGCCCGCGGACGATCGCCGGCGGGCAGTCGAACAGAGCGAAGCCGACTTGTCCCGTCGACTCGCTCGCGACATGCTGGCGGAGGATCGCCTTCGTCTTCGGGCCGAACGGGGAGCGCTCGACCCGTTCGAGCAGCGACTCCGGTGAGGCGCGCATGGCTTCCCGTTGCGCGGTGACGCGGTGCTCGAAGCTGCGCTTGTCCATGACTAGCTCCTTAGCCTGAGACGAGTTGGTAGTTGCGGAGGCCCTTCTTGCGGTCGAGGACGACGAGCGCTCCGTGCAGGACGCCCTCGGCGTATTCGCTGCCTGGGTTGATGCAGACCGTGTTGCCGAGCTTCGCGACTCCGCGTGACTCGTGGATGTGGCCGTGCAGGGCGAGCGGCGGCTGGTAACGCTCGATCACGTTGCGCACTGCCTGGGAGCCGACCGACGCGATCACGACCGCGCCTCCGCTCACGATCGGCTTGAGCGTCTCGTCGAGCTGCGGAGCGCGGTCGAGGCTTGTCCGGATCGGCGGCACGTGGAGGTTGAAGACCGCGTGTCGCGGGTCGGCGAGGTTTGCGGCGAGCTCCTCGAGGTGGCGCTCGAGCTCGTCCTCCGGGATCTCGCGCGGCGAGTGCCAGGGCGTCGGGTTCGCGTAGCCGCAGGAGAGAAGCTCGAATCCCTCGCCGAGCTCGACCGTCGCGTCCTCGCAGTCGACGTCGAGGGGGGAGGCGGCGAGCACCTCCTTCAGGTGTGGCTCGTCGTCGTTGCCGAGCATCACGTAGAGGCGGATCCCGGTGCCGGCGAGTCGCTGCTCGGCAAGTGCGAGCCAGCGCTCGAGGCTCTCGGCCATCGCGCGGCGGAAGAGCGCGTCGATCGCCTCCTTGTCGCCGTGCGCCGACTCGACCTCCTCCTCTGTCGTCCGCAGTGGGTAGAAGCCGAGGTCGCGGATGCGCTTCTCGACCGCCGGCAGCTCCTCCTCGCCGAAGATGCGCTCGCCGGCGATCTCGCGGGCGAGGAAGCCGCCGTTCTGCCGCACGAGCGGCACGACGGCCTTGCCGGCGAGGTCGCCGCCCATGATCAGGACGTCGACGCCGTAGAAGGTGCCGGCGTTGACGAACTTGCGCCAGAGGAGGTCCGAGCCGTGGATGTCAGAGGCGTAGTAGAGCGTCAGGCTCACCGCGCGACCTCCTCGGGGAGCTCGTACCAGCGCACGCGCCGGCCGACCTTCGCCCGCAGCTTCCAGCCGCGCGTCTTCGGCCCCGTCTCGAGCCGGCGTCGAAGCTCCACGAGCCGCGAAGAGACCAGCTCCCGCTCGCCGAGGAGAAGCTCGGGGAGGAGCGCCTCGATCTTGGCGAGGTTGTCTGCGACGGTCGTGTACAAGCCCCAGTCGCTGCCGCAGAGCCCGGCGACCCACCGCGCGTTCAGCTGCCGCCGGCCGTCGCTCTCCGCGAGCTCGTGGTCGGACAGGAGCATGACAACGTCGCTCGCGTCCTTGCGGTTCAGCTCGGCCACCTGCAGCTTGGTCAGCAAGAGCTCCGCCGCGGGCAGCGTCCACTCTTCCGCGACGAGCCGCTCGCTCAGGTCGAGCCTGTGCGACATCTCGAACTCATCGAGGAAGACGTCGATGTGGTAGCTGCGATCGGGAGCATGGAAGAGAAGCCGCTTCGCGCCGTGGGCGGCGTTGAAGACTCGCTCGGGCTCGTAGCCCTCCTGCTCGAGCAGGTCGCGCAGCGCCCGCGACTGCTTCTTGCGCGCCGCCAGGTCGAGGTCCGGGTAGTCACGCCCGAACGCCGCCCGCGCCGGGTCGGACGCGCGCAACCAGATCGCAACGCCGCCGAGGAGGCGCAGCGCGAGACCGCGGGCCGCCGCCTCCGCGACGAGGCGGCGGCCCTCCGCGACGAGTGCAGGCTCGCTCACTCAGGCGGGATCTCGTGGAAGGTGCGGGACAGGTCGATCCCTTGGCTGCGCCGGTACAGCCAGACCACGGCGTACCAGACGACCGCGATCAGCGGCGCGGTGAAGGCCTTCAGCATCGGCTTCCAGCCGATCGCGCCGCCGAAGCCGGTGTGGAAGGCCGTCCAGATCACGAAGCCCCACGAGACCGCGGAGACCACGGCGACGAGTGTGATCACGGGCACCCCGGCGACGCGCGTGGCCGCCCATGCCGGGGCCTGGCTGTGCAGGTCGCGGCGGGTGTACGGCACGAGCGCGGCGGCGATCGAGACGATGACGAAGGCGCCGCCCATCACGGCGATGATGTTGAGCAGGTAGGCGCCGAGCCCCTGGTAGATGTTCAGGTAGTTCAGGAGCTCGATCACGAGCGCGATGAACACCGTCGCTATGACCGGCGTGTGGAAGCGGTCCGACACGTCGGTGAAGCGTGTCGGGGCGAGCCGGTCGAACGACCAGGCAAACACGTTGCGGGTGCCGAGCATGAAGCCGGTCGGCGTCCACCACAGGATCGCGAGCACGAAGCACAGCGCGATGAAGACCTGGATGAAGTGCGGTCCCGGCAGGAAGTTCGCCAGGGCAGCGAGGTAGGGCGAGAAGGGCAGGTGGTAATGCGCGGTGCCGCCGCCGAGACCGAGCCAGACGAGGGAACCGAAGAACTTGAAGCCGTAGTACTTGTAGATCAGCCCGACGCCGAGCATGTAGATCGCGGCCGAGGCGACGAGGCCGCCGAGGATCGACGTGACGGCGGTGCGCCGCGCGTTCTTGATCTCACCCGCGAAGTAGCCGGTCCACTGGAAGCCGGTGTAGACCTGGAAGCAGTAGACCATCGCGTAGAGGGTCGCGAGCCAGGCGATGCCGCCGCCGGCGTGGAAGCCGAACTTCTGCGCCTGGGCGATGATCCCGTCGTAGCTCGCCCCGGACTTCGCGTTCCAGTGCGAGACGAACTGGTGATGGCCGCCGACGAGCAGCGCGATCAGCCACGCTGCCATCCCCAACCACACGACGGCGAAGCTGACCGCCATGTAGCGGGCCACCGAACGGATGCCGAAGACCATCAGCCCGGCGAAGAGCGCCGTCAGGACGGTGGCGATCACCATCATCTCGTTCTTCGTCGGCGAGGTGAACCAGTGGTTGTGGATGCCGGCCACGTAGGAAGCGGCCGGTCCGACAACCGAGAGCATGAAGGTGAAGTTGAACGCCACCCAGGTCAGGAAGACGAAGGTGAGCGAGAAGTTGACGAGAAAACCGAGGAACGGGTGCAGTGTCCGCGAGACCCAGACGTAGTCTCCGCCGGAGCGCGGCATCAGCGTCGTGAAGTACAGGTAGACAAGTCCGAAGCAGAGGACGAGCGGGGTCGCGATCGCGAACGAGGCGAGCATGTTCGCGTGCGGCCAGAACTGGGGCGTGAAGCCCATCACCTGCGTGATCCCGACCGGGATCAGCACGGCGGAGAAGACGAGGTTGAAGGCGTCGAAGGCGTTCAGCTCGCGTACGAGCCCGGTCGCGTTCCGAACGAACAGGTCGCGACTGCCGCCGGGCGTCTCCGCGGCGGTCGTTGCCATCACTTCCTCCTTGAGGTCGCAGTACGTGATCCCCGGCCGACGGGCGTTGGTTGCGGCGCGGTTGAGCCGCGGACGACGAGCTCAACGGGCAGCCTGCGCCGGACGGGGCCGGTGATGGTTCCTTCGATCAGGTCGATCGCGAGAGCTGCTGCCTCCTTTCCCAGCCGCGCGAGCGGCTGGTGAATGGTGGTGAGGGCGGGCGAGACGAGCGCGGAGAAGAAGATGTCGTCGAAGCCGACTACCGAGAGGCGATCCGGGACGACGATTCCGAGCTCGCGCGCCGCGTCGAGCACGCCGAGCGCGATCAGATCGTTGCCGCAGAAGATCGCGGTCACGTCCGGCTCCCGGCGAAGCAGGTCGAGGGCGGCGCGGCGCCCTCCCTCGTGGGTATAGGCATCCGCGGCGCAGATCCGGCTCGGCTGGAGCGGCGCGCCGGCGTCGGCGGCTCGGCGCCGGAAGCCCTTGAGGCGAGCGCGAGCCGTCGGCAGTCCGCGCGGGCCGCCGACCACCGCCAGCGCGCGGTGCCCGAGCGCGAGCAGGTGGGCGGCGGCAAGCGCGCCGCCGCTCTCGTTCTCGACCGTGAGCACGCTCGCGCTTCGTGGAAGCTCGCCGAGCTCCTCGTCGAGCACCACGATCGGCGTGCCCGCTGCCTCGATCTCGGCCAGGGCCGCGTTCGGCCGCTCCGTGCCCGCGAGATAGAGAAGCGCGTCCACGCGCCGGTCGCGCAGCTTGGCGACATAGCGTGCCTCGAGCTCAGCGTCGAGCTCCGAGCTGCACGCGATCACCGTGTAGCCACGCTCAGCTGCGGCGCGCTCGGCCGTCCCGAGCAGCCCGCCGAAAAACGGATTGGCGATATCGGGCACGACCATCCCAAGCGTCTCCGTCCGCCCCGTCGTCATCGCAGCCGCGATCCGATTCGGCCGGTAACCGAGGCGATCGATCGCAGCGGCGATCCGCCGCCGCGTGGTACCGCTAACCGGCCGGTTGCCCGAAAGCGCATGGCTCACGGTCGCGATCGACACGCCAGCCTCGCGCGCCACCTCGCGGATCGTCGGCGGCATGCGGAGAGTGTACGCAAAACGTTTTGCGCTGTCACCCTTAGGACGCGCTCAGCTCGTCTACCCGCTCGAGCGGCAGCAGCGGCCGGTTCCGGCCCGGATGACCGGGCTGGCCGCCCGGCCCGCGGCCCGAGCCTGGCGTGCGCGGCCGCGGCGGCGCCGAGCGGGGATCCTGCGCGGGTGGCAGCGAGGAGTTGCGCGAGTTTCGGTTCAAGCACAAAACCATCCAACCTCGCCGCTGACTCGACGATCCCTCCAGCACGACCTCACCGGGCTCAGGTCGTAGGCGGTCGGAGCACGGCGAACTGATCGGTGATCGCGAGCGTGTGGGTGCGGAAGCGGTAGAGCTCGGCGGGCCGGCCGCCTGCCGGGCCCGGCTCGCGCCGCTTCCCGGTCGGGTCGAGGAGGCCGCGGCGGAGAAGCACCCGCTGGAGGTTGGTTGCGGAGACGTCGTGGCCGAGCGCGGCGGCGTAGAGGTCGCGCAGCTCGGAGATCGTGAACCCGGCCGGGGCGAGCGCGAAGCCGAGGTTGGTGTAGGAGAGCTTGGCGCGCAGGCGCTCGCGCGCTGCAAGCACGATCGGCTCGTGGTCGAAGGCGAGCCGCGGCAGCTGCTCGACCGGGTGCCAGCGGGTGTCGGCGGGGAGAGCGGGGTCGAGATCGCTGGGAACGAGGCCGAGGTAGGCGGTCGCGAGCTCCCAGCGGAGCGGGTTGCGGTCTGGATCGCTGCGGGTCTCGAGCTGCTCGACGTGCGAGAGCTCGCGCACGTCGACCTTCGCGGCGAGGTGGCGCCGGATCGACTCCTCCAGCGTCTCGTCCTCCTCGAGCGTGCCGCCCGGGAGCGCCCAGGCCCCGGCGAAGGGCTCGCGGGCGCGCTGCCAGAGCAGCACCTGCAAGCGGCCCTCGCGCACCTGCAGCACCCCGGCGAGCACGGCGTGCGCGGCTGTTTTCGCTTCGCGGTCGGAAACCATGTAGACTCGGCGGACAGGTTATCGACTCAGAGGAGAAAACACGATCGAGCGGACGGACCTGATGGTCGTCGGCGGCGGGGTGGCCGGCCTCTACGCGGCGCTGTCCGCGGCGGCCGACGCCGACGTCGTACTGCTGACGAAGGGCTCCCTCTTCGCCTCGAACAGCTACGTCGCCCAGGGCGGGGTCGCAGCGGCACTGGGAGCCGACGACGACCCGGCGTTGCACGCGCAGGACACGCTGGCCGCCGGCCGCGGCCTGGGGCGCCCGAGCGCCGTGCGCGCGCTGACGGAGGAGGCGCCCGCCCGGATCGCCGACCTGGTCGAGCTGGGGGTCGAGTTCGACGAGGGCCTCGCCCGCGAGGGCGGGCACTCGCGCAGCCGCGTCGTGCACGCCGGCGGCGCCGAGACAGGAAGACGGATCGCCGAGGCGCTCGTCGAGCGCGTGCGCGCGCACCCGCGGATCGCAGTCTCGGAGGGCGAGCGCGTGCGGGCGCTCTGGCGGGCGGGCGGGCGCTGCGTGGGCGTCGTCACCAACCGGCGCGCGCTCGCCGCGCGGGCGATGCTGCTCGCGACCGGCGGCTACGCCGCGCTGTGGGAGCGGACGACGAACCCGCCGGGCGCCCGCGGCGACGGGCTCCTGCTCGCCTACGAGGCGGGCGCGGCGCTGGCCGATCTCGAGCTCGTCCAGTTCCACCCGACCGCGCTTCTGGACGACGGCTTCCTGCTCTCGGAGGCGCTGCGCGGCGACGGCGCGCTGCTGCTGGACGAGCAG
>WNEY01010299.1_pt1 | contig 10100 bp, 12 predicted proteins | sample 5400531 | NCBI WGS metagenome assembly WNEY01 (sample SAMN13153338, study PRJNA577476) | soil metagenome | isolation source: 200 cm saprolite under Douglas fir tree site 1 | place: USA:California | collected 2015-04-18
GATGGCGTCTACCGCCTGCTTCTTCCACAACCGTCGGGCTATCCGGCTCTCAGCACGCCGGGCGAACCGCCAATCCAGTCGCTCCACCAGATTCGTCGTGACGTCTTCTTTACTTTGCCTCGTTGGCCTCCTTCTGCATATCCCTCTTCCTGTAATGGAAGGCCAACCTCACGTCAAGCGGATTCCTTATGTGGGAATTTCAGCAACGGAGATGTGGTATACAACCGCGTGACAACTATGATATAGTCCTTGGCTCGAAGCGATTTCTCCTCTGTGATAGCTATTATAACCAGGACTTTTCTCCCCCTGGCAAGACTGCTGGGTGTGGTTCTGCACCACGCGCTGTGCGCTGGCAGTCATGGGTTCTCCAGACCACACAGGAGTCCATCCGATGGTTGCTCCTCCCTCTCTCAATCGGCGTAATTTCCTTAAAATGTCGGCTGGTGGCTTTGCGGTAGGCGGCGTCATGGCGCTCGTGGATGTCCGTCCCACCCAGGCGCGTGTACAAAGCCTCAAGACCGCTGGGGTGAAGGAGATTCCAAGCGTCTGTCCATATTGCGCGGTGGGGTGTGGGCTGCTCGTAGGCGTGAAGGACGGCACAATTATTAATATCGAGGGCAACCCGGACAGTCCGATTAATCGCGGCACGCTCTGCCCCAAGGGCGCCGCGAGTTTTCAACTGGCGGTCAACCCGCTCCGGAGCACCAGGGCGCTGTATCGCCGGCCAGGAGGCACCAACTGGGAAGAGCTCACCCTGGACAAGGCGATGGACATGATCGCCGAGCGTGTCAAGAAAACCCGCGACGAGACTTTTCACGAGTCGGTGACCGTCAAAGAGGCTGAGGGCAAAGAAGTCCAGAAGCGCGCCAACCATACGATGGCCATCTTCTCCCTCGGCGGCGCCACGATGGACAACGAGTGGAATTACGTGCACGCCAAGTTGATGCGCGGCCTGGGAGTGGTCGCCATCGAAAACCAGGCGCGTATTTGACACTCCGCCACGGTGCCCGGTTTGGGCATCTCAATGGGGCGGGGCGGCGCGACCACGTTCGCCATGGACATGCAGCATGCTGATGCGATCATGATCATGGGGTCGAATATGGCCGAGTGTCACCCGATTGCTTTCCGCTGGGTGATGCAGGCCAAGGCCAGCGGCGCCAGGATTATCCACATCGACCCGCGCTTCACGCGCACCAGTGCCATGGCCAATATCTACTCGCCGGTACGGGCTGGCAGTGATATTGTCTACCTTGGGGCGATGGTCAACTTCATCCTGCACAGCCCGCGCTGGAACAGTGAGCCGTTCTTCCGCGAATACGTCGTCAATTATACCAACGCCGCGACGCTCATTCACCCGGATTACCAGGGGCCTGAAGATCTCGACGGCCTGTTTAGCGGTTTTGATCCGAACACCAAACGCTATAACACGAAGACCTGGAGCTATCAGACGGAGGACGCACAACCGTCGGTGACGCGGGAGGACGCGCGCACGTTCGCTGAGATGGTGGCAGCGCGTATTCCGGGGCAGCCGAAGCAGGATCGCTCGTTGCAAGACCCCCACACGGTGTTGCAACTCCTCAAAAAGCATTACGCCCGCTACACGCCGGAGATGGTCGAGCGGATCTGTGGTACACCGCGTGAGACTTTTCTCAAGGTAGCGGAGACACTGCTAGAGAATAGTGGCCCTGATAAAACCAGTGCCATCTGCTATGCCGTGGGCTGGACGCAGCACACCAGTGGGGTGCAGCTCATCCGCACCGCCACGCTGGTGCAATTGCTTCTGGGCAATATTGGCCGCCCGGGCGGTGGTATCCTGGCCCTGCGTGGCCATGCCACCATCCAGGGCAGTACGGATATCGCCACGTTGTACAACCTCCATCCCGGGTATCTGAATACCCCCAGTGTGCAGCGCCCACATGACACGCTCAAGGACTACATCACCACGGAAGTGACGCCGACGGCGTTCTGGAGCAATTTTCCCAAATTCATCGTCAGTCAATTAAAGGCCTGGTATGGCGATGCGGCCACGCCGGAGAACCAGTTCGGCTATGACTGGCTGCCGAAGATCACCGGTGACCACAGCCATATGCCGATGTTCGTGGAGATGTCCAAAGGCACTGTGCAAGGCATGTTTGCCCTGGGTCAGAATCCGGCAGTGGGCGGGCAGCACGCCGGCTTCCAGCGCCAGGCGTTGGCGAAGTTAGACTGGCTGGTGGTGCGTGACCTGTTCGAAACCGAGACGGCGAGCTTTTGGAAGGACAGCCCCGAAGTCAAGAACGGAGAACTCAAAACCGCCGATATCAAAACGGAAGTCTTTTTTCTCCCCGCCGCGGCGGTGCCAGAGATGGATGGGAGCTTTACCAACACCCAGCGCCTGGTGCAGTGGCACGACAAGGCCGTTGATCCTCCTGGCGACGCCCGCAGCGACACCTGGTTTACGGTGCATCTGGGGCTACGGCTCAAGAAGCTTTACATGGAGAGTACCAATCCGCGTGACCAGGGTTTTTTACATTTGACCTGGGATTACATTGACGCCGTGGAGAATGCCCCGTGGCGTCTCAAGGACGAGCCTTCAGCCCAGCGCATCATCAAGGAGATCAACGGTTTCACGTGGGCTGATAAGCAAGCGCTGGCGAGCTTTGCGCAGCTCAAAGACGATGGCTCAACGGCCTGTGGTGCCTGGATCTACACCGGCGTCTACGCCCCGACACCCGAGCATCCCGACGGTTTGAACCGGGCCATGAGCCGGACGCCTGACGACTGGGTGGCGCTGGGCTGGGGCTTTGCCTGGCCGGCGAATCGCCGGATTATGTACAACCGCGCCGCGGCTGATCCGGCCGGGAATCCCTGGCCCAAGGAAGCCCGCCTGGCGCAGCAGCGCAGCGGCGGCAAGTTCAAAGGGTATGTCTACTTTGATCCGCAAGCCGACGCTGGCAAGGATGCGCAGGGCAACCCGCTGGTCGGCAAATGGGTGGGACTGGATATCCCTGACTTCCCGCCCACAAAAAAACCCAACGCCCCAGCGCAGCCGCATGGCGTGGGGTTGGATTTCCACGACGGGACCTCGCCGTTCATCATGAAGAGCGATGGCAAAGCCTGGCTCTTTGCGCCTTCCGGCCTGGTCGATGGACCACTGCCAACACACTACGAACCTTATGAATCGCCAGTGCAAAATTTCGTGTACAAGCAGCAAACGAATCCCCTCACGAAAGTCTGGGAGCCGAAAGAGATGCTGGCCGCGGTGGGTGCGAAGGAATATCCGCATATTCTCTCGACCTATCGCCTGACGGAGCACCATCTCAGTGGCAGCATGAGTCGCTGGTTACCCTGGCTGGCTGAGCTGCAGCCGGAGCTGTTTGTGGAACTCAGCCCGGAGCACGCCGCGGAGCTGGGCATTCGCAATACCGAGGTGGTGCAGATCAGTACGCCGCGTGGGTCGATCCAGGCGAAGGCTTTAGTGACGAAGCGCGTGCGACCTTACATCGTCAATGGTCAAAAGCTGCACCATGTCGGCATGCCCTGGCACTGGGGCTATAAAGGAATCGCCGTCGGTGATGTGGTCAATGACCTCTCGGCCATGGTCGGTGACCCGAACGTGAGCATCCACGAAGCCAAAGTGTTTGTCTGCAATGTCAGCAAGGTGCGTGTGGCATAGAAGGGAGCAAGCCATGGCTCAGGCGATGGGGTTTTTCACCGATACGACGGTCTGTATCGGCTGTAAGGCGTGCCAGGTCGCGTGCCACCAGTGGAACGACTTGCCGGCGGCACTCGCCCAACAGCCGACGGCCACCACTCCCGGCAAAGCGCTCCCAATCACCGGCAATTCCTATGACAATACCGGCTCGTTCTCTGACGTGAACTGGCGGCATGTCAAGTTCATCGAGAAGAGCGCTCGTCCTGATCGCAGTGACCTGGCCTGGCTCATGATGTCCGATGTCTGTAAGCACTGCGTGAATGCGCCCTGTCTGGAGGTGTGCCCCACGGGGGCAATTATCCGCACAGAGTTTGATAGCGTCTACATCCAGCAGTCGGCGTGTAATGGCTGCCGGGTCTGCGTCTCCGCCTGCCCCTTTGGGGTCATCCACATGGGTGGCGCGGAGAATGCCGGGCAAGGTACAGCGAAAAAATGCACGCTGTGCTACGATCGGCTCCAGAACGGTTTACAGCCAGCCTGCGCCGCCGCCTGTCCGACCGAGTCGATTCAATTTGGACCCATTGACGATCTCAAGGCCCGGGCCCAGAAGCGTGTCACCGCTCTCCAGGCCAGCGGGCAGACACAGGCCCAGCTCTACGGGGCTGACGAGCGTATTCTGGGTGGACTCAACTCGTTCTATCTGCTGGTGGACGAGCCAGAGGTGTATGGCCTACCGCGTAACCCCCAGTTACCGTCGCGCTCCGTGCGGGCGTCGTCGCTCGTCAGCCTGGGCAGCGCCATCCTGATGGGTCTCGCGGCCCTGGTGTCGTTCCGCCGGCGTGGTGAGGAGAACGACTGATGACGCGTATAGCCGTTGCACCGGCGTGGGAATGGTGGCTGGTGTGGTACTTTTTCATCGGCGGCCTGGCCGCAGGGTTGTACTTCATCGCGGCGCTCATCGAGTTGGTAGGCACAGTCCGGGACCGTGAGATGGCGCAAGTGTCATACTATCTGGCCTTTCCACTCGCCCTGGTGTGCGGGGTGCTGCTCATCCTCGATCTGGGTCGCCCGGAGCGCTTCTGGCACATGCTCATCCAGTCTGAAACGGGCCGCTTGATGTTCAAATACTGGTCGCCCATGTCGATCGGCGCCTGGGCCCTGACGGTCTTCGGCGGGTTAGCGTTCGTCTCGTTTCTCGGCGTGCTGGCTGAACAGGGGCGCGTCGGGCTGGGGCGCTTCCGTGGTCTGGCGCATACCCTGCACCACGGACCAGTAGGCGTTGGCTTCGCGCTCCTCTGTGCGGGAGTAGGTTTTTTTGTCGCCTCGTATACCGGGGTGCTGCTGACGGCGAGTAATCAACCCTTCTGGAGCGATACGCGGCTGCTTGGCGGGCTCTTCCTGGCCTCGGCGGCGGCGACCGGCACGGCTCTCATGCTCCTCCTGCGTCTCCCGCATGCGGCGCCGGCCTCGCTGGCGCGTCTCCAACGCGTCAACTCGTGGGCCCTGGGGCTGGAATTGGTGCTGCTCGGCGGTTTTCTCCTGTCGCTGGGCGCCCTGGCGCCGCCGCTCCTGCGGAGTTCCTACGGCCTGATGCTCGTCCTGGTGACTGGTCTCCTCGGGATAGTATTGCCGCTGGGTCTGCGTCTAGCACGTGGTACGAGTAAGTGGGCGACAGTGCTCTCGTGTCTCCTGGTGCTGCTCGGCGGTTTTGAGATGCGCTATAGCCTTCTCATGGTCGCGCAGCACCTTGTCGTGGCAGGGCGGTAGATACCGAGAACCCTCCTGGAGAAGAGGAGCAAGTGCCATGCAACGCATCTCTCTACAATGGGTACGGCCTCTTGCACTGGCCTTATTACTCGCTACGACCCTGGCCGCATGTAGCAGCCCCGAAGAGGGTCGGGCGCGAGGTGGTGGCGCCGGCGCAGATGTCGGCAATACGTCCTCGCAGTTCAAACCCGATAGTAAAATTTTTCGCTCCTCCATCACACCCTGAAAGGCTGGAGGCATGGGGTCAGCATCGCCCCGCCCGAAAGATATTGCGCTCTTGTTGCTCGCTTCCGGTGACCTGTTGCCGCGTCAGCGGGCCCGTGACCAGCAGGCCGATATCGCGGGGAATATCCTAAAATCTCGTCTCCTCAACGCCCTGATACAGCTCGATCCCGAACCTGCACAGATGGAGGCTGCCCTCGCCCAGATCGTGACGTTCATGGGTCCGCCCACTGGCCCAACACGGGCCATTGCCGTCAGCGTACTGGAAGAATGGCAGGCAGCCTGTACATCACCTGAGTTCGTCGAGTGGCTGCTAGCCCAGGCTGTCCAGGAGGGCCTTGAGCCGATGGAAGGACGCCGCCGTGGCCGGAAGAATCGCCAAACTCCTGAAGCGCCAGACTCCGGAACGACCGGAAGTCACTGAGGCTGTCACACAGCTCACGCGGCTGATCGAAACCCGGCCTGACCTGCAGGCAGCGACTCGCCTGCAGGGTGCGCTGATCCGCGCCATCTATATTGTACCAGCCTCTGTCTCCTCATGTGCGCTCAAGGCCGAGGAAGCCACACTCAAACTTTCCGGAGGCGTCCCGCTCCTGCGCAATGCCTCCTTGCCCTGCCAGGCGCGCCACCTGTGTGAGACATTCCTACGCCTGTGTAAGGCGGCCAGTACCGTTGCCGGCATAGACGTAGAGCCATACAAGACATTGGCCACAGCCGTCAGCAAGCAGCGCCTCGACCTGTGGACGCTCGGCAATACCCTGCTCATGGGAGCAGCCGACACCCTCCCAGGACAGCTCGCAGCACAAGGCCATACCGCCGACCTGGTCATGACCCTGCTACGCCTGGCGCTGTTGCCATTCCTTGAACAGATTGCCACACAGCTCGCGTCATGGCGTGTTGACCATCACTGGAGCCAGGGCTACTGCCCCACCTGTGGCGCCTGGCCGGTGCTCGCCGAGCAACGCGGTCTCGAGCAGTGGCGCTATCTGCGTTGCGGCCTCTGTGCCAGCTCATGGAAGATGGATCGTCTCGTGTGTCCCTTCTGCGCCACTCGGGACCACGCCCTCCTCGGCTATCTCCAGGTCGAAGGCGAAGAACACAAACAGCGTGTGGCTACCTGTGATGCCTGTCAAGGCTATCTCAAACTGCGCTCGACGCTTACCTCCCTGACGACACCTCAGCTCCTCGTTGAGGAACTCGCCCTGGTGCATCTTGATCTGATTGCGCTGGAGAAGGGCTATGTCGTACCCCTGTAAGGACAGGCGATACCTGTTGGGCACCCGTATCACGTTTGGGTAGTGTTCTAGATGTGGAGATGGCCACTTTTAGACCGTCCGTCCAAAGGCATAGCGATTGACAAATAAGCCAATGACAAGGTCATGCATCTGCGTCGATTTCGAGAAGCAGATCGTCTTGCGGACCAAGCGTTTGATCCGCGTCCGTAGCGTCAAATGCTTGCGCTCAATCTTCTGCGTATTCCGTTTGCCCGGGCTGTGCACGGCAGGGTCCAGATGCCGTGTGTACGCGCCCCAATGATCGGTATGGCCCTCCAGGCGCAAACGTCGGATTTTTTACGGTAAGGAGGTACGGTGGAAGCATTCCCACAAGCCTCCCATACCGCACAGCACGCAAGAACAAGGGGATACGCGAGACATCCCAGGAGATGGTCGGAATGAGGAGCGCGCATTTCCCGGGCTCTTTGCCCTCTACCCCCTCGTTTTTCATCGTTCTCACTTTTTGATAACGCATCACTTGGAGCTAACCGTAAATTTACTGGTGTTTGCGCCTGGAGGGCCCAGCTGGTCACACCGGCTATGGCAGCAGGACTGACGGACCATGTGTGGACCATGGAGGAGTTGCTGAGCTATCGAGTACCTCCTGACTTTCGCAACCGACTCGATCAGCAAGTTCCCGACGTCACTGCGTAGCCTTTTCATATCGATGGCGCTCCTGCGGGGTCACTGTCCACCACGTCGCATGTTCTCCGGGGGAAGCCTGGAGGTTTTTCACGACAGACCTGTCTGTTTTTGCCTACAGGCGGAGAGGGGAGGGTGTGCTGGGCTCTCACATCAGCGTGGTCTCGGAACGCATGTGAGACTCTGCGCCGCCGTCAGTCAACGAAAGAGAGCAGTGCGGCATAGGGGCGGGCGGGCCTTCCTGGAAAGCCCACCCGACGACAATCCCATGCCTCTTTCCTTCAGCCTACGCGCATACCATTCTGAGGCATCACACCATTGTGGTGTGACCGTGGCTGGCGGCCTCGTCCCGGTTTGTCCACCAGCCCCTCGACGCCATACTGCATAAAGCGCTGGACCCACTTGTAGACAAAGCGCCGGCTGATCCCAACCGAGATAGCAATGTGGGAGATCGGCACCCCATCAGCCAGTTGCACAATGATGCGACCCCGTCGGGCCCGCCCAGCGGGGATGGTGGTCGAACGCTGCCACGACAGGAGCGTCTGACGGTCCGCAGGTGTAAGGCGGATGCCTAAAGATGTTTTGCGTCCACGAGCCATACCAATCCTCCAGAAAAGAGTCACAGTGCTTCTGTTGTCGGCAAGATGTCATGGCCACTTGAGTGGTTGCCGCCTCTTTTTCCTGCGCTGGTCCTGCCACGGCCGCGCGTGGACAACGTCAGAACCCTATAGCCTGTCCCATATGAGTCTGCACTCGGGATAAGTCATCGCAGCCTGTGAACGAGACAGGGGAGCAGGACACCCCAAGGTAGATTTGGAGGTGTGGTTTCCTCTCTGTCGTGATGCAAGCAGACATGGCAGCATTTAGCCACGCACAGTGTTGTGCTGAGGTCATTGATGCTCTTGAAGTTTCGGTCGATGAAGCACTGTTCGCTTTGTACCAAAGCAGACACTGTGAGAAGTCAAAGGTCACCGAAATGGCGCGGACGTCATTGACTCCCTGTTCGTTGTTGGCTCGTACGCTGCAATTCCAGACGTTGCGTGCCTGGGGTAGAAGTAATCGCCTCCCTGTAGACCAGAATTTCCACCCGTCGGTTTTTGCTCCGCCCTTGGGGCGCCGTATTATCCGCCAGAGGTACGTGGTCCCCGTAGGACACCGTGGTGACGCGCAGCGGGTCGATCCCTTTGTACATGGTGAGATAGCGGGCGACGCTGGCGGCGCGTCGCTGGCCCAGTGTGTAGTTGTAGCTCTCAGGCCCCGTGTTGTCGGTGTGGCCAGCAACGAGGAAGTTCGCGGCGTGCGTCCCGTTCAATTGCGCGAGAAACGCGTCAATGGTGTGCTGCGCTTCTGCAGTTAACGTCACCGCATCGACCGCGAAATGGGCTCCTTCTTTGATCCTCAGCATGGCATAGTGCTCTAGGCGGAGATGTTCCAGATTCCTCAGCGCGAGCTCTGACTTGGTCTCCGTCTGATCCAGATGCGTTTCGACCTGTGCGACCCGCCCTTCCAAGGGTGTGAGCTGCTTCTGCACCCACCCCTGCGTGGCGACGCAGCCCGCCATGCCGAGCCCAAGGGAGACGCCAAACACCCAGAAGGACGCTCTGCGTGCACCGCCCTGCAGCCTCATAGATAGTCCCATCTCACTTTCTCCCTGGTGTCCTTTGCGTGTAACACCGACTGGCCGTCCAAAAGATTGAGGGACCGGGAACACTGCTCGGCTCTCCCCCTCATGGGGTTCCTGGTGTCATCCAGTCCTACACTCTTTCAGCGAGGCTGTGTGGCTCCGACGCGCTCCTGTACTGCTGCGAAGCAGACTCGATGAAGAGCTAAAGCAAAAAACGCACCAGAAGATGGAGAGAGGGATACAGGGATTTTAGAAAGGCCTAGGGGGCTGCGGTTGTCCATATGTCCGCAAACGTGACGGGTCAGCGTCAACACGCCCCACAAATGGCGCGTATGTCTTTGGATTGTTCTCTCTTGGGTTTACGACAGTTTCCTTGGATGTGATGGGTAGCCGATGTCTATGGACTACAGCAGTCCTTCGTTGCTCAGCCAAGCATAGGACGCTCTCCCTGTACACAAGTCGGGCTCCTGTCCCTTTTGAGTGTAGGTATTTCCCTGCACTACTGGAGGTTTTTGTCTACAGGCGACCGATGGTGCACGAGTGACTATGGTGAGGTCCAACCGAAGGTCGTGTACCTGTAGTGCGATTCGTTTGAGTTTATCCCGATTAAACCATCGGCTGCCAGGGAGTGAGACGCACCCGGAAGTTATGCAGGGCACAGCAGATTTCCATCACGAGATCGCGGACGCCGTCCTTCCACAGGCGGATGCGGTCTTTGAGTAGAGTAGGGACCGTTGACCCAGAGGGTATGGCATGTGCCGGGTAGCCAGGCGGGATTGCTCCCGCCCAGCCCCCTAAGAACTGCTCGTGAAAGTTTCCCTTCAAGCAGCTCAAGCCTTGCCAACGCTCCTTGCGGAACGCGGTGGTGCCACGTCCTACTCTGGCACCACCTTCACCATACGCGCTTGGAGCCTCCGCACCGTCATCGGTTGGAGAG
>WNEY01012000.1_pt1 | contig 10100 bp, 8 predicted proteins | sample 5400531 | NCBI WGS metagenome assembly WNEY01 (sample SAMN13153338, study PRJNA577476) | soil metagenome | isolation source: 200 cm saprolite under Douglas fir tree site 1 | place: USA:California | collected 2015-04-18
CCCAGCGCCACAATGGCAGCCTCCTGTTCTTCATGGCGGGCGTTGAGCACATGGTGCGCTATTCCTTGCGCCCGCAACCGGGCGCTGAGCCGCTCTGACTCTTCTACACTGGCCGTGCCCACCAGCACCGGTCTGTGCGTTTGCTGGGCTTGCCGGATTTCTTCAATCACGGCTTCCTCTTTTTTGTGCTTGCCGGGCAGTAGCACGTCAGGATGATCCACGCGGATGACGGGGCGGTTCGGAGGAATCACCTCTACCTCCAGACCATAAACGGTGCGGAACTCCTCCTTCTGTGTGGCCGCGGTGCCGGTCATGCCGCACACGTTGGGATACAGCGCGATCAGATTTTCCAGTGTAATGGAGCCCAGAATCCTGCCCTGCTTTTTTAGATTCAACCCCTCTTTGGCCTCGAGCGCACTATGCAGTCCAGCCGGCCAGCGCCGGTCTTCGACGGTGCGGCCCTTGAACTCATCCACGGAGACAATAATGCCGTCTTTAACCAGGTAATCCACATCGCGGCGCAACAGCGCGTGTGCGTGCAGTGAGTCCTGCACGGCGGTATGCAGTGCCAGATTTTCATCCGCGAAAAGATTGCCGCAGCAAAAAGTTCTTTCCGTCGCCCGAATGCCGGCATCGGTCAAGCTGATGTTGCGTCCGTATTCATCCAGCGAATAGTCGGTGCCGCGCCGAAAATTGCGTGTCATCGCGTCTACACGATAAGCGAGCGTATCCGGGTCCTCGGTGCCTCCGGCGATCACCAGCGGGATGCGGGCCTCGTCAATCAGGATGGAATCGGCCTCGTCGATCACCGCAGCCGCAAAGGGGCGGTGCACCTGCTGGTCAGCCTGCAGCGCCAACTGGTCGCGCAGGTAGTCGAAGCCAACCTCGTTGGCGGTGGCATAGGTGATGGCATGCGAATACGCGTGCTGGCGTTCCTGGGTGGCCATTTCTCTTTGCACGTATCCGACGGAAAGGCCGAAAAATTCGTAAATTCCGCCCATCCACTGCGCGTCACGCCGCGCCAGGTAGTCGTTCACGGTGAGCACATGAACGCCCTTTTCTGCTTTGGCGTACCAAATCACAGCCGGAACGGCGGCCAGGGTTTCAAGCCGCTCTTGTGATGCCCGGCCCAGAGCTTGTAGTTCCACGTCTGTGAGCTGATTCGCCTTGGCGCGAATGCTGTTGATCTGCTCAAGATTCGATTGGCTTACATTCTGATGTGCAAAAAGAGCACGTAGAAATCGGCGCACAAAACCTCCTTTTCCGTTGACTGCTTTGAAAGAACTGGTATGAAAACTAATCGGCAGTCAGGATGCGAGGCGGGGCACGGCCATCGACGGTATTGGTTAAGAAAAAAGAGGTAGGTGAAAGAATTTGTGGCAAATAGGTTTCGGGCCGGCGCAAAGAACTGTTCCCGTTTAAGGCTTCGCACTCAACCGCTTTCTTGTTCTGGGTGTCGGCCAACCATATAATCGCGCATTTCTCGCTGCTCCTCGGAGCACGAGATTCGACCGGCGGTGCCACACACAGTGCCATTACCGCCGCCAGCGCGCAAATTGTAGTTCGTCTAACCATCATTGGCTTCAATCTGAGCCATTCTAATATATGTGTTGCCTGAGAACTAATTCCGTGAAAACTAAGGGGTTTCCCACAGATACCGTTTTGGCACTTGCACAGATGGAAGAGTGCCGAACCCGTAAGGCAAGTAGCCTTGCGTCTTCGTATACACGAAATACCCTATAAACACGGTTCCGACCGCCCCCAGACGTCTGTTTCCTGGCCCCTGGAGGTGGGTCTGCCCGGCATTTTGTGCATGGCAGCTATAAATTTTTTGTTCTTGCCAGAAAGCCCACTTATGGTTACTATTCACGCACTCCCCTAGTTACGTTCTAGTATCGTGAATTAGTCTTTATGAATATCGGCGAGACCATTCGAAACTTCCGCCTGGAGAAGGGCATGTCCCAGGGCGACATAGAAAAACGCACCGGCCTGCTACGCTGCTATCTCTCCCGAGTTGAAAACGGCCATACCATACCTTCCCTGGACACCCTGGCCAAGATTGCCAATGCCATGGACGTTCCCCTGGCCCAATTTTTCGTGGAATCCGTCGTCGAAAACGGCGCTGCCAAGACCGTTCCCCAGCTTGGAGAAGAGGAAGTCCGCTTCCTCACCCAGATCCGCCGTTATTCTCCCAGCCTGAATGAAAGCGACCGCAAGATCGTCCTAACCATGGTCAAGAAGCTGGCCGCGTCTGCTGGCAAGTGAACCAGCTCCAAGCTCAACAGCTCCAAGGTTAAGCTCGAAGCCTAAATCCGATAGAGATAACTAGTTTGTAGATTCAGTGGTTTTGCGCAGGCTGGAAATCAGACCGTTGAGAATCTTGCCGAGTTCCTTGGATTGAGCCAGAAGTTGATTCGTTTGTTCTTCCGGTAAGTAATCCAGATCTTGGGCAAGCAAGAGTTGGGTTTCCACTTCATTGATAGAGCCTCGGGCTTGCAGCAAAGAATATAGAAAGTTACGCTGAGAATAGCGTCCTTTGCCTTCCGCGATATTAGAAGAAATCGAGACCGCAGCTCGGCGTATTTGAGAGGTCAACCCAAACATCTCTTCTTTTGGAAAGGCGGCGGTGAGACGATAAATCTCGTGTACAAAAGCCCTCCCTTTTTTCCAGGCGATCAAAGTCCCTGTAAGAGTCAGCCATAGAGCTTTCTCAATCCTTCAGCGCACTAAGCTTATCAGTTTCCTGAGAGAGAATAGAGGTAGGTTGTTCTCTTTATCCCGGTAATGTGAAGAGAGGAACCACTTGGAGCTGAGAGCTGTCTTTTAGGCAGCCAGACTGCTTAGCTCCGACAGCGCAAACACTGCCAGCTCCAGACGGTCGCGGGCCCCGGTCTTGTTAAAGATGCTCTGCATATGGCGCTTGACCGTGTTCTCGCTGATAGAAAGCTGTTGTGCGATGTCGCGATTTCTGAGTCCGCGCGCGACCAGGGCGGCGATTTGCCGCTCGCGGCCGCTCAGCCGGTGGAGCGAGTGTTGCGTGTGCCGGCTCTCGGACGCCATGCTGTTCAGCACCTGGCGGGCAACATCGTCTTTAAAGGCGAGTTCACCGCCTGCCACGGTGCGAATAGCGGAAAATAAGACCTCGGGATTATCGCCTTTGAGCACCAGGCCGCGGGCCCCCAGTCGCACCACCTGGACATAGTCCAGTTGGTTCTCTGACCCAGTCAGTACCACCGAGGCCACCTGGCTGCCTGCGCGATCGAGCGTGCGCAGCACCTCGAACCCGTCTCCGTCGGGCATAAACAAGTCGAGCACCAGCACATCAGGATGGCAGGCCTGCGCAATCTTGAGTGCTTCAGTGCCATTCGCCGCCGCTCCACACACTTCAAAGTCGCGCTGGTTTCCGAGCAGCGCCACCAGAGATTCGCGCAGCACGGCGTGGTCATCGGCAATCGCGATTCGTATCTTTTTCCCCATTCCTCAACCTTAGATGCAAACTCCGTCAAGAGGGAAAGGGGTTTACTTTCGTCAATTTGCGTGATCTGGGAAGCCGGCAGTTAACATTTCCCCCTGACTTGGAGCTTGCAACCGGGAGCCTGGAGCTGCATTTTTGTGATATATATATTTTGCCCTCTCAGAAAATTTGCACGTTCCTGTGGATTGCCGGCCAGGAGAGTGATTTGTGACCGTTGATGAAGAATTGAATTTGCTGGAAGACAACATGCGCCGGCTCAAGGTCGAGTATGACGTCTTCTTCGGTGGCGGCTCCAAGAAGCCCCCTACGGATACCGAATGGCGCGTGCAAACCCTCATCAAGAAGTACTCCGACGGCGGCAGAATGAACTTCTCGCAGCGCTTCCGCTACAACAGCATCGCCCAGAAATATGCCATCTTCAGCGACCTTTGGCGCAAGAAGCTGAAGATCAAAGAAGAAGGCTACAGCCGGCCTCAGGATGCCATGCTGAGCATTCAAGGTATTCGCACCGCGGAAGAACATGCTGCCGCGGCCGCATTGCAACTGGCCGCCAACAAGGCATTCAGCGTTGTCTGCTACGATCTGGAAGCCGACAGCAAAAGTGTAGAGGCGCTCTTTCAGGCCATGGTGGAGGCCAAGAAAAAAACCGGCGAGGCCAGTTCCGCAAATTTTGATTCCTTCAAGAGCTTCGTCAAAAAGAAAACCGAACAGATCCGCCAGGATTACAACTGCAAAGCCGTCGAATACAGCGTCGAACTTGAAAACGGCCAAGTCCGCCTCAAAGCCAAAGCCAAATCCTGAAAGACAGCTCCCAGTTCCAAGAAAAAAAGCAGTCAGCACTCGGCATTCAGCCATTGCGCTGACTCGAGAAGTTTCAGTGTCTTTCCTTGTAGCTTGAAGTTTGTGACTTGTAGCTGTCTTAGCGTCTTCCACGGTGAATTAAATCCGCGTGATCCGTGCGATCCGTGGTGTGCTTTCTCCGTGGTACGTGCAGCCGCTTGAGGGGCTGGATGCTGAGTGCCGAATGCTGAGTGCTGTCTTATAATTTCTAATTCGGTGTCCCAATGGACACCTCCCTGGGAGCCTTTGCTTGAAAATTCAACGCGCCATTCTCAGTGTCACCGACAAAACCGGGCTGGTGGAGTTTGCCCGCGAACTCGCCGCCCTCAAGGTGGAGCTGGTCTCCACCGGCGGCACCGCCAAGTTGCTGCGCGATGCCGGTATCGCCGTTAAAGACATCTCTGAGCTCACCGGCTTCCCGGAAATTCTGGGCGGCAGGGTAAAGACGCTGCATCCCAAAGTCCATGGCGGCATATTGCACATGCGGGATAACCCCGACCACTGCGCCACCGTGACCGAACATGGAATTCCTGCCATTGATATGGTTGTGGTCAATCTCTACGCCTTCGAGCAGACCGCAGCCCAGTCGGGAGTGAATTTTGAAGAGCTGATTGAGAATATCGATATCGGGGGCCCTTCGATGATCCGCTCGGCGGCCAAGAACTTTCAGCACGTCTCGGTTGTGACCTCGCCGACCGATTACGCGAGCATCGCCGAGGAGATGAAGAAATCGGGCAGCCAGCTTTCTTCTGAAACGCGCTGGCGCCTGGCACAAAAGGCCTTTGCTACCACCGCCGCCTACGATTCTGCGATTGCCAGTACACTGGAGCGCATCTCTCCCGAGTCCATGCAGCCGGCGAAAGATTTCCCGCACACTCTGCGGGTCATTCTGCAAAAAGTCTTCGATTTGCGCTACGGAGAAAACCCGCACCAGCGCGCCGCTCTCTATTCCGACGGCTCCGGCAAGGGCATTGCCGGCGGCCGCCAGCTTCAGGGCAAAGAGCTTTCCTACAACAACATCGTAGACATGCAGGCGGCCTGGGACCTGGCACAGGAATTCAGCGCCCCCGCCTGCGCCATCATCAAGCATACCAATCCCTGCGGAATGGCCACGGGAACCAACTTGGTCATCGCCTATAAGAAAGCCCTGGAGGCCGATCCCGTCTCTGCATTCGGTGGGGTGATCGGCGTCAATCGTCCCATAGACAAAGAGACTGCCGATGAAATCTGCAAACTCTTCGTTGAAGTCATCGTTGCGCCTTCTTTTAACGAAGACGCCCGCAAGTGCTTTGCCGCCAAGAAGAACCTTCGCCTGGTGGAGATTGCCCCCAAGGAGATGAAGTGCGTTCTTAAGCACATTTCCGGAGGGGTCCTGTTGCAGGATGTGGACCACCACCCTATCACCGCTGCCGATCTCAAGACCGTCACCAAACGTAATCCCACAGAAAAAGAAGTGCGGGCGATGTTGTTCGCCTGGAAGGTTTGCAAGCACGTGAAGTCCAATGCCATCGTGTACGCACTGGACGGCCAGACCGTGGGCGTAGGCGCCGGCCAGATGAGCCGTGTCGACTCGTGCAAGATCGGCGCCATGAAGGCCGTGCTGCCGCTGGCGGGTACAGTTGCCGCCTCCGATGCTTTCTTCCCGTTTCCGGACGGAGTAGAAGAGATTGCGGGCGCCGGCTCGACTGCCATCATCCAACCCGGAGGCTCGGTGCGCGACCAGGAAGTCATCGAGGCCACTGACCGCCTGGGCCTGGCCATGGTCTTCACCGGCGTACGCCACTTCCGCCACTGAGTGTAAGAGCAGTAGAGAAAAATGCAAAGGGGGATGTTTCCATCCCCCTTCTCCCCCTACCTCTACGAACACCCGATCTTACTTGCCGTGCCGATCACGATGGATATCATGCCAATCGCGACGCCGGTCGCGCTTATCGCTGCGAACGTCTTTCCGATCGTTGTGGATGTCTTTCTTGTCGCCGCGAATGTCTTTGCGGTCTTTGTTCAGGTCGTTCTTATCGCTGCGAAGGTCTTTCTTATCTTTGTTGATGTCATGCTTGTCTTTGGCAGCATCTTTGCAGGCTGCGTCGTCCTTGTCTTTGCAATTCTTTTCGTCTTGGTGAAGGTCGCGGCGGTCTTTGTTAAGGTCCTTCTTATCCTTGTCGATGTCTTGCTCGTCTTTGCGTGCGTCCTTCTTGTCTTTATCAATGTCTTGCTCATCCTTGCGGATGTCTTTCCTGTCGTTGTGAATGTCTTTCGTATCGTTATGAGCGTCTTTCCTGTCGCCCGGATCGGCCGTCGTGGTCGTGGTTTGCGCCCCGGCATTGATTCCGAATGTTAATGCGCTGGCGAGTACGAACAGGGCCAGCATGTGCAAGCGTCGCATAGTCTCTTTCCTCCGTTACGGTTGTAGCACCGTGTTACTGAATATGAACCCGCGGCCTGGAGAAAGTTGCAGCCCAAAATGGGACGGCGCGAGAGGCTTGCAAAATCCTTAGGGCACAATCATTTCCCACAGGTACGCGTACTTTAGTAACCACCCATGATTCCTCTGCGTACGTCTGTATCCTCTGGGGCTATTGAAAACCCAGCATCTTGGCAGCCGATGATCAATCCGCTTGATCCGTGAAATCCGCGGTAAGCTTTTTCTTGGAGTTTGGAGCTTGCAGCTTGGAGCTGTTTTTAATCAAACACTACGGTCTTGTTCCCATATAACTGCACGCGGTTTTCCACGTGCCAGCGCACCGCGCGCGAAAGCACGATGCGCTCTATGGTCGCGGTGCGAGACCCGGATAAAATCCTGTTCGATGATCGGGCCCTCATCCAGAGCCTCGGTGACATAGTGGCTGGTTGCGCCCAGGAGCTTCACCCCACGCTCATAGGAACGGTGGTAGGGTTTGGCGCCGGTGAATGCCGGCAGGAAAGAATGATGAATGTTGATGATCCGGTTCGGATAATGGCCGACAAATTCTTTCGATAGAATCTGCATGTAGCGGGCCAGCACAATGAGCTCGATCTTTTCGCGTTGCAATAATTCTAACGCTGTGTTTTCCGCCTTCTCCCGGTGGTCTTTGGCGTGCAGTATCTCGTGAAACGGAATCTGGTAAAACTCAGCCAGCCGGCGCGTATTAGGGTGATTGCTGATGATCACGGGTATCTCGCATTGCAACTCGCCCATGTGATGGCTGTACAAGAGGTCAGCGAGGCAATGGCCGGATTTTGACACCAAGATGGCCATTCGCGGTCGATAGCCCGAGCGTGCCACCCGCCACTGCATTTTGAACTTTTGCGCCACGGGAGCAAAGTGGGCGCCGAATTCATCCACAGCGAAGTCAAATCCTTCCAGCTCCCACTCCACGCGCATCATGAACAGACCGAACTCAGGGTCCTGATGATCATCGGCGTGCAGGATATTGCCGTTGTGCTTGTAAATAAAATTGGCGACCGCCGCTACCACGCCCTTCTGCTCCGGGCACTGGGTCAACAGGATCGCGCTGTTCTTGTGGCTCATTGCGAAAGCATCATCTTACAAGAACAGCTCCAAGCTGCAAGCAAAACAGCGTACCGCGGATTTCACAGATCACGCGGATTCAAACTGAGTGCTTAATACTGAGAACCGGCAACTGAGAACTGTTGTAAAAAAGCCCGCCCTGTCAGGGAGGGCGGGCCCAGGACACGTCAGGTGAAGGGATCCCCAACGTGAGCTCAATTTGTCTTTGATCAACCAGCGTTTTGGCTAAATGCTGGTTTTATCTATCGTCTCTATCTCCATCTCCGTCATGTCCCAATGGTTCACCCGTCGCCGGATCGAGGAAGAGCTTTCGCGGATGCTCATCATCGTGACCGCGGAAACTAAACATATTCAACAGGGAGCCGGCGCGCACATCGAACGACTGGGGATCGCCAATCCTGCCCAGCTTCCAGTTGTCTTCAATCAGCCGCAGAATCGAGCTCTGGTCGGTGATGGAGTGGTCAACGTAGTTCTTCTTGGCGAAGGGAGAAATCACCAGCAACGGCAACCGTGGACCGTAGCCGCAACGTCCCTGGAAGTCGGTTGGCCCGGTAAGCGCGTCCACTGCGGTGTTCGACTGGCTCACGATGGGCGACATCACGTGGTCATACCAGCCGTCGGAGTCGTCATAAGCGATAATGACCGCGGTGTGCTCCCATGCCTCCAACTGCTGAAGATGGTTGATGGTCTCGACCACGAAGGTTTGCTCCGCCAGCGGATCGGAATAGCCCGCGTGGCCATCCTGGAATCCACGGGCCTTTACGAAACTGACTGCGGGCAAATGTCCGGAATCGGCGGCCGCCCAGAAGTCAATGAGGTCATACTGGTGGTTTGCCTGGTCGGCTGACTTACCGATCAAGTCAACCGAGGTCGGCGGCAGGTGGTGGGGATTCGCGGTCGACAGATAATACTGGAAGGGCTCGTGATGCGGAATGTAGTCCTTCTTCGGATTGCCATCGCTGCCAATGTGAAACGTGGCGCACACCGCTTTGCCGGCAACTACGCTGCTGGGACGGAAGCCGCCCTGGAACCATCCCCAGGTGATTCCCTTTTCGTTGAGCAGATCGCCGACGTTCTTGCCGGTCATGCCCACCGAGTCGCGGGTGGTGCAGTCATCAAAGAGCGGTTGCGGATCGCCGATCACGCTGCCCCCGATGGTATCGATGCCCGGTAGCGTCTCGGCAATCACGCCGTGCGTCTGGCCGGAAATCAGGTTCAATGCGCCGGGCGTGGAAGGCCCAAAGGTTGTGTTATAGCTGTTGTCGCTCATGGCGAAGTGCTCGGCATAATTCCAAAACGCCGTGACCGTGTTGCCGTCAAAGTAACCCATCACCTGCGATGCCGGGCACTTTGTGCCGGCGCCGCCAAACTCGACGAACTTATTCATCAGACCAGAGTTGAAGGCCTTCTGTTCGTCCGTATATTCGTGGTCCATGTCGCAGGTGGCAGCCTGGCTGCGGTCGAGGCGAAAGGGCTGGGCGGAATTAGGGTTATGAGTCAGAAGCCAGGCGTTCAAGCCGTTGACCGCCGGAGGCGGGTTCTTGGCCCACGCCGTAAAGTTGGGCTCTCCGGGAGGATTCAACGCATGCGGATAGGTCGCGAAATAATGGTCGAACGAAACATTCTCCTGGAAAATCACCACCAAGTGCTTGATTGGAGTTGCCGTTCCACTCTGGGCCCCGGCTGGGCTAGGCGAGCTACACATAATGGTTGTGGCCACGAGCAGAAACATCACCCTGGCCGGCGAGGCATTTCTCAACAAAGAAGTCTTCGGGGACAACATGCTTTTCCTCCACAAGAGTTGGGTTGGGAACTGTGTCAATGCAAGGTCCGCCCGTGCGAATATCAAAGATCTGCGTTGCTCATTGATATTTGATATTGGCCGCTTTCCGGGAGCCTGGAGCTTGCAGCGGTAACAAGGGGATGCTACGGCGCTTATGTTGCCGGAGTATTTTTAGGCGATTAAATTTCTGTTAAAGAAAATGGTGCGTTTCTGGTGAGATTGTTGAAAAATTCCTTAGCTGCTAAACATGTCATCCTGACATTTGATTGTTTGGGAGCTTTCTAGAGAGCTGAATGTTTAGTTGCCGAATGCTAACTTCCAGTTTCTGTTGTGCCCGCGGCGATGCACGCGATCCTGATCTTCTCGCGGTCGGTATCGGCCAGCTCTGAAAACTCGAACAGATAGCGGAAGCCGCTGCGGCTGCGCACCGAAGCCTTGGCTTTGATCACGTCTTTGCTGTTGGGCAGCGTAAAGCGGATTTGCGCCACGTCTTT
>WNEY01005135.1_pt1 | contig 10099 bp, 7 predicted proteins | sample 5400531 | NCBI WGS metagenome assembly WNEY01 (sample SAMN13153338, study PRJNA577476) | soil metagenome | isolation source: 200 cm saprolite under Douglas fir tree site 1 | place: USA:California | collected 2015-04-18
GCTGTAGGTCTTAACCTTTGTGTCCTTAGTATCCTTTGTGTCCTTGGGGGTGAAATACCCGCTGTGTCCTCAGGGGGGAAATACCCGCGTAAAGTTCTCGCCGAAGATCTTGCTTCGCACCGCCGCGCTGACGCCGAGCTCGTCAAGAGCGGAGGACTGCTGCTCGTACACGTCGCTGACCCACCCACGCGGAAAGAACGACGAGTCCGTGCCGAACAGCAGGCGATCGGGACCCACGACGGCCAGCGCCTGACGAAAGACGCCGCTCAGCGTCAACCCCGAGTATTTGATCCATCCGTTCGAGCTCGATGTGTCGAGGAGCACGTTCGGACATAAGTCGCCGACCATCAGCGCTTCGCGAAAGAGACCGGCGCCGAAGTGCGGGATGATGATCGGCACCTGCGGGTAGCTGATCGCGACCGCGTGCAGGTCCAGCGGGTTGCCGAACCGGATGTCGAACGAGCTCGGCAGCCCGAGCTTCTTGCGCACGCCAACCGACAGCACGCCGCAGTGCACGAACATCGCCGTCCCGGACTTCGCGGCGGCGACGTCGAAGAGGCGCCTCACGCGCTCGTCGTGAATCGAAAAGCGGTGCATCGCGGGGAAGAGACAGATCGCGCGCAGGCCGCCCCGATCGATCGACGCCGATGCGCGGACGGCTGCGTCGGGTTGCGTCGGGTCCACCATGAAGAAGCCGACGAACCGGTCGCGATGGACGCTGACGGCCGCCTCGACCGACGCCGCGTCGCCTGGCGCGCTCGCGATCAGCGCCGCGCGCGCCACCTGATGGCGATCGAGCTCGGCGACCCATCGGTCGGCGAGCGATTCGGCGCTGCCCGGCGCGTCCCACCCGAGCTTCGCCAGCGCCGCGTCGCCGCCGAGCCCGGCGAAAAACGGCGTCGAGAAAAAATGGCAGTGCGCGTCGTTGATATTCATTGGCAGTGACGGTGTATCACGAAGAAACACGAAGGGCCACGAAGAATTCGATGACCCGTCCGGGATGAAGCGTGGCTCCGGGCGTCTTGCCCGGCGTGCGGGGCTGCCTTACGATGGGCGTCGGTCTGTCCGGAGGATCCCATGCCCACTCGCGTCGCCAGACATCTTCTGAAGCCCGGGTCTCGCAACATGAAGCAAGTGTGGCTGGCGACGGCTTCAGACGCTGTCTTAGCTCCGTGGTGGAAGTCCGCCTTCGCGCCGAGGACGGCGATGCTGCTCATCGCCTGTCTGTTCGTCGTTCCGTCCCCCGCATCAGCCCAGGCGACTGGCGCCATCACCGGCATCGCCACCGACGCGTCGGGTGGGGTCCTGCCCGGCGTCACGATCGAGGTCACAAACCGCGACACCAGTCAGGTACGCACGGCCGTCACGGGTGCCGACGGCTTCTTCACTATCCCGCTGCTCAATCCGGGCGCCTATCAGGTGAGGGCGACGCTCGCCGGATTCCGCACCACGGTCCGCGACAACATCACGGTCGTCGTCAACGAAACGGTCCGCGGGGATGTCGTTCTGCAGGTGGGTCAGGTCGAGCAGCAGGTGGACGTGTTGGGGCAGTCGCCGCTCGTCGAAACGACCAACGCCACTCTGGGTGTCGTCATCGACCGGCAGAAGGTGATCGATCTTCCGCTGAACGGCCGGAACTTCACGCAGCTCGGCACGCTCGTTCCCGGCGTCGTGGCGCCCCCTGCGGGGCTCGGCGGCCAGGACGGCAACGCGACACCAGGCGGGTTCGGCAACGTGACCGGCGGCTTCAATGTCAACGGCCAGCGCAACCAGTCGAACAACTTCCTGCTCGACGGCGCGTCGAACAACGATTCGTTCAACACCGGCTTCGTGCTGCGGCCGCCGCCCGACGCCATCCAGGAATTCAAGATTCTCACGCACTCCTACGACGCGGAGTACGGACGCAACGCCGGCTCGGTCGTGAACGTCGCGACCAGGTCGGGCACCAACCTCTGGCACGGCGGCGCGTGGGAGTTCAACCGGGACGACAGGCTGCAGTCCAGGAACTTCTTCGCCGCGGCGAAGCCGGCGCTGAAGCAGAACCAGTTCGGCAGCGCGCTCGGCGGACCGCTCGTGAGGAACCGCCTGTTCGTGTTCAGCTACTTCGAGGGCTTCAGGAACAAGCAGGGCATGACGGACACGCGAACGGTGCTGTCTGCGGCGCAGCGCGCCGGCGACTTTTCAGGTGGCGCGGTGATCCGCGATCCGCTCACCGGACAGCCGTTTCCCGGCAACGTCATCCCGTCCGATCGCATCAGCCCGATCTCGAGCAAGATCCTCGATCAATACATCCCGCTGCCGAACACCACCCTCAATCGCGTGGTCCGGTCGCCCAATGTCGAGGACAGCCGCCAGCAGTTCGGGACGCGCGTCGACTATCGGCTGAACGAGCAGCACGGCCTGCTGGGCCGCTACATGATCGGCCATACCCGCAACGTCAACCCGCTCGGCGGATCGAACTTCTCGCCGGCCGGCAACACGTCGATCGCGACGCTGCAGGACGTGATGGGGTCGGACACGTGGATGCTGAAGCCGATCATGTTCAACGTGGCGCGCGCGTCGATGAACCGCATCAGCGCGAAGCCGACGGTGACGAGCGGGCTCAACCTTAAAGATCTCGGCTTCAACATCAACCCGAGCAACGCCACTGCTGCCGGCCTGCCGTTCATCAGCCTGACCGGCTTCTTCACCACCGGCGATGCGCAGCAGCCCTTCGCGACGCGCGAGAACAACGTGGTCGGGCTCACCGACGACCTCACCTGGCTGTCGGGGGCGCACTCGATGAAGTTTGGCGCGGAACTGCGGCGCGACGAGATCAAGGTGTCGTTCATCAACCGTCCGAACGGCGATTTCACCTTCGCGGGGACCCAATACAGCGGGAACGCGGCGGCCGACTTCCTGCTCGGCTTTCCGCAGCAGTTCCGCCAGGCCACCGGTGATCCCAACCTGAATGGGTCGTCGTGGGTCTACGCGATCTACGGTCAGGACGAATTCCGGATCTCACGCGTGACGCTGAACTACGGCGTCAGGTACGAAGTGAACCAGCCCTTCGCCGAGAGTCAGGATCATCTCAACGCGTTCCACCCGGGCCAGCAGTCCACGGTGTTTCCGAACGCGCCCAGGGGCCTTGTCTACCCGGGCGATGCTGGCGTTTCGCGCGGGACGTATCCGACCGACAGGAACAATATCGCGCCGCGGCTCGCCGCGGCGTGGGATCCGCGCGGCGACGGCCGGACGGCGGTGCGGGGCGCGTGGGGCATCTTCTACGACACGCTGCCCGGCCAGGGAGATTTCTTTCAGAACGGCACGCTGGCGCCGCCCTTCCAGCCGCTGACCGAAGTGAACTTCCCTCTGCAGGTGTCCGCGCCGCCGTTCGCCAACCCGCTGCAGGGCGTCACGGGTACGCCCGGCTTTCCGGCGGGGCTCATCTTCATCGGCTGGGGACAGGACTTCGCCACCCCGATGGTGCAGCAGTACAACCTGACGGTGCAGCAACAGGTAGGCAGCTCGTGGGGCCTCGAAATCGGCTACGTCGGATCACGTGGCACGCACATGCCGATCTTCATGGAGGTCAATCCCACGATCGCGGTGTTGTCGCCCACGCCCGCCATCGGACCGCGCCTGTTCCCCGCGTTCAGCCTGGTGCGCCCGACGTTCTCGGAGGCCAGGTCCTGGTACGACTCGCTGCAGACGAGCGCGCGCATGCGCGCGTGGCGCGGGCTGAACCTGCTCGCGTCATACACGCTGGGCCACGCGGTCGATCACGTCTCGGGCTTGAACATCGGCGGAGAGCCGCGGCCGATGCTCCCGGTGACGATCGGCGACCGGGCGTCGATTGACGCGGCGCTCGCGCGCGAGAAGGGCGACGCGCTGTTCGACGTGCGGCATCGCGCGGTGGTCAGTTTCGGGTACGAGCTGCCGCGCCTTGCCGATCGAGGCGCCGCGACGCGTCTCGCGCTCGGCGGCTGGCAGATGAACGGCATCATCCAGGGCCAGACCGGCTTTCCGCTGACCGTCATCGAGCCGACCAACGTGTCGCTGACCTCGCTGACGAACCGTCCGAACGCGACGTGCGATCCGAATGCCGGCGGGGCGCGCACGACGACCCAGTGGTTCGATACCGCGTGCTTCCAGCGGCTCACGCTGGCGGCGAACGCCGGGCAGGTCGGGAACGAGGCCAGGAACACGGTGCGCGGGCCCGGCTTCAATCGGACCGACCTGTCGCTGTTCAAGAACTTCGCGGTCGCCGGCTCGCAGCAGATGCAGCTACGAGTGGAGGCATTCAACGTGTTCAACCAGGAACGCTTTGGCCAGCCGGGCAACACGCTGGGATCCGCCACGTTCGGCGCGATCACCTCGGCTGAAGATGGACGCATCGTTCAGATCGGCGTCAAGTACACGTTCTAGTCGCACGCAATTGATGATTCCGCACCTGATCGATCAGGCGAGCCGCACCGCTCGGCTGCCTGCATCCCCGCAAGTTGGGGATAAAGCCTCGCGAACGCGACCTGCGTTCGGCGCCACACCGGTAAGGACCGCGCCGGGACCACGAAAGCGCGAAATCACGAAGACGCACGAAGAAAACCTTTTGGTACAGACCTTTCTTTTTCGTGTTCTTCGTGGGCCTTCGTGTTTTCGTGGTTGCATTTGTTCTTGCTCAGCGCTCCACTGAGGAAGATGGACCGACGCGACTTTCTCACGCTGGCGGCCGCGGCCGTCGCGGCCGCGCGCCAGGATCGCGCGCCGGCCGTCATTACGCGCGACGAGGAGCGGCCCGGCGTCCCGTGCGGGGTCGCGACCGGCGACGTCACCGCCGGCCAGGCAATCGTCTGGAGCCGCAGCGATCGTCCGGCGCGGCTGATCGTCGAATACTCCACGACGCCCTCTTTCGCGAACACCCGCCGCGTCGTTGGTCCCGCGGCGCTCGAAGACACCGACTTCACCGCGCGCGTGAACCTCACCGGCCTGCCGCCGGGGCAGCGCGTCTCGTATCGCGTGCTGTTTCAGGATCTCACCGACCTGCGTCGCTTCAGCGAGCCGGTGGGCGGCACCTTTCAGACCCCGGCCGCGACAGGCACGGCGGGACGTTCCGGCGCCCGCGACGTCACGTTTGCTTTTTCAGGGGACTGCGTCGGGCAGGGCTGGGGCATCGATCGCGCGCGCGGCGGCATGCGGATGTACGACGCGATGCGCCGCCTGCAACCGGATCTGTTCATCCACCTCGGCGACACGATCTACGCGGACCAGCCGCTCCAGCCGGAAGTTGTGCTGGACGACGGGTCGATCTGGCGCAACCTCGTCACCGAGGCGAAGTCGAAAGTGGCGCAGACGCTCGACGATTATCGCGGGTGCCACCGCTACAACCTGCAGGACTGGCACATGCGGCGCTTCAACGCCGAGGTATCGCAGATCGCGCTGTGGGACGATCACGAAGTCCGTGACAACTGGTATCCGACGCAGCGCCTCGACAGCGACGCGCGCTACGACGTGAAAAGCGTGGCCCTGCTGGCGGCGCGCGCGAAGCGGGCGTTCCTCGAGTACCTGCCGCTGCGCATCAACCCGACCGAGAGCGAGCGCATCTACCGGGCGTGGCGCCACGGTCCCATGCTCGAAGTCTTCGCGCTCGACATGCGCTCGTACCGCGGCGCCAACTCCACGAATCGACAGGCGGCGCTGACCGAGGAGTCGGCGATCCTCGGCGCGGCGCAGGTCGCCTGGCTCGAGCGCGCGCTGGCGGCGTCGACCTCCACCTGGAAAATCATCGCCTCGGATCTGCCGCTCGGCGTCGTCGTGCCGGACGCCGGCGGCGCCTTCGAGGCGGTGGCAAACAAAGACGACGGTCCGCCGCTCGGCCGGGAGCTCGAGATCGCGCGGGTGCTGAAGTTCATCCGCGACCGTCGCATCCGCAACGTGGTGTGGCTGACGGCGGACGTCCACTACTGTGCCGCGCATCACTACAGCCCGGCGCGCGCGCGCTTCACCGAGTTCGATCCATTCTGGGAGTTCGTGGCGGGGCCGCTGCACGCCGGCACCTTTGGCCCGAACGAGATGGATCAGACCTTCGGTCCGGAGGTGAAGTTCCTGGGCATTCCGCCGGGCTTGAAGCCGAACCGGCCTCCGAGCGAGCCGTTCCAGTTCTTCGGCAGCGGTCGGATCGACCATCGCACCGAGACGCTGACGATGAAGCTCCACAACGTCAATGGGGAGATCTTCAGCATGGAGCTGCCGCCTGTGAAATAGCGAGCAGAGAACACGGAGCGAACGGGATCACACAGAGAAACGAAGTAACGGAGAATAACAGATTCGGTTTTCTCTGATGCTCTGTTGTGACCGTCCCGTTGCGTGTCGGATAAGTGTGTCACGCCGCGCGTGAAACCGGCTGGCAGCGGCTCTGGGTGTTCTGGTCGTTTGGTGTCGCCGGGCCGCCCCTGTCGTAGAGATGGGACGAAGCGTTCGATTCGCACGCCGCGTTGACGCATCAGACGCCGTCCGCGTCGTCCACGGATCGGGCGGCCCGTGCGGTGCGACCGTCATGGAAAACGCTTTACTGATGCGATAGAAACCATATTGACGCGTCGGCGATGAAAGCAGCAGAGATCAGAACAGAGTCGTACGCTTCTTCTCATCTTCTCTGTTGCTCGGTTTCTCTGTGTGAAACTGTTGCCTCCGTACCCTCCGTTTGCCGTCGCACAATTTGCAACATCCGTTATCTCGATCGCGTGAATCACCAGGAATTCTGATCGGTGCGCGCCTTGCACTCTCGCCTGGCACCATGCCGATCGACTCCTCCGCATTCAACGACGTCACACGTCTGATTCTTGGCGGCGCGATTGAGGTGCACCGCACGCTGGGACCCGGGCTGCTGGAATCGATCTACATGCCATGTCTCCGCTTTGAGCTCGCGGCGCGAAAGTTGCGCTTCGTCGTTCAACGAAGTATTCCAATCCTCTACAAAGGAATGCCACTCGATGCGCGCTACGACGTCGATCTCATCGTCGAGGATCTCGTCGTTGTCGAAGTGAAGTCCGTCTCGACGCTGCTGCCGGTTCATCAATCACAAACGCTCACGTACATGCGATTGACAGAGTGTCCGGCAGGCCTCCTCATCAACTTCAACGTGCCGCGATTGATGGATGGTGTGAAGCGGCTGATCAACCCGAGGGCCGGAGGTCGCGGAGCCGACGGAGGCAGCGGGAGCGGAGGAGACGGAGGCAACGGGATCACACCAGGAAACGAAGCAACAGAGAACTAAGAAAACAAAATCTGGCTCCTCGTCGATTTGTATGCGAGGAACTGACGACCGATTGGGTGCCCTCGCGTTTTAAGAGCAGAAGTTCAAGAGCCTCACGGTCGTCGCGCTGCGCGCGTAGCACCCACGTCGCCTCTTGCGTCGTAGCGCGCACGTAGTCCTGTCAACTTCTAAAAGGGAATGGTCACCAGCGATGTCGTAGTGGGCCAGGAAGTAGTCCGGGGCCCCGCGCTGTCGAACAGCAGGACAGCCGGTGCTTTGTCTTTCTCGAACTACTTTCGCGCGATCAGGAGTGTCTGCGGCGTTGGCAGCCCGTGAGCCTCGACGTCATGGAAGCCGGCGTCCACCAACTGCCCACGCAGCTCCGCGAACGTAAACGCATCGCCGCCCGCGGTCTCGGCGAGCATGGTCAGGCTGAACCCGGCGGGAAACGGCGGCGAAACACGATCGGGGTTGGGCATGAACTCGAGTACGGCTACGCGTCCGCCGGGCTTCAGCGCCGCATGGACTTTCTTGAGCATGTTCGTATTTGTGGGCGCATCGAAGTGGTGCAGAAAGTTCGTCACCAGGACGATGTCGTAGCCGAACCCGTAATCGACGGTGAATGCGTTACCGGCAATGGTCCGATAGCGGTCCTGCACGCCGGCTGCTTTCGCGTGCTCCTCGGCGAGACCGAGGACCGGCTTCCAGTCGAGCGCGACGATCTCCGCCTTCGGACTCCGACGTTCGATGTTGTTACTCAAGCTGAAATGGGCAACGGCGCGACCCATACGATCAGCCCGAGATCTCGCGGGGTTCCTCGAGTTTATTTGAGTTACTTTGTGCTGCATTCAATCGACCAAGATCGCAAAATCTTCTCAGTTGCTTTGTTTCTCTGTGTTAAATCCGTTCCCTCCGTCGTCTCTGTTGGCCTTTCATCCACAAAAGCGGGTGACGGTTACCGTAATGTCATCGCTCTGATCTGCCTCCTGGCAGAACTCGCGCACCGTGGCGAAGATGCGGTTCAGCAGGGCAATCGACGAAGACACGGCATCCGCACTCAGGCACGCAATCAATCGATGTTCACCGAACTCCTCATCGTCCTCGCTTGCGTGCCTCGGTCACCCCATCGGTAAACATGACTCGGGACAACAGCGCACGTTGCACGGCGCCGGCCGTTCGCAGTTCCTTGTCGAGGCGCGCTTTCTCGAGACATTCCAGCACACCCGTGTTGTCGTAGATCCGCTCGTCGTGGACGATCTTGCCGCCGGCCACGGTCAACAGCAGAACGAGTCGGTAGCTGATCGGACCGCCGAAGGCCGAACGCCCAAACCAGCCAATCCGGACGGTTGTTGCGATCGTGCTCAAGACCGCGATCCGGTCGCCGTCCACGAGGACATCCGATACCTCGATCGCGATATCGGCCAGCGTCGAAAACAGCGTCTCCCACGTGGCGGCGATGGCGGCCCGCCCTCTCACCTCACCGAAAACAGGACTCACCGCCACGGCCTCATATGCGTAGGCATCCATGAGCCGTGAGATGTCGCGGCGATGGGCCGCGTCCACCAGTTTGCGCACCAGCGCGAGCGCTTCTTCTCGTGACATCGATCTGATCCTGCGCGACTCACGTAGGGCGACCCTTTTAGGGTCGCCGTTCGGCGAGGCTGAAACCATTGAGTACCAAGATCGTGGCGTGCTACTCGGTGACCCTTGAAAGGGTCGCCCTACATTTGCCCTACATTGCGTTCAGATCTCGCTGTTGCCGTCAGATCTCTCGGACGATCGCATCGGCCATCTGCTTCGTTGTGGCCGTCCCGCCGAGATCGGGCGTGCGGATCCGTCCCTCACAGACGACCCGCTCGATCGCCCCGAGCACGCGGTCGTGGAGCTCGCGATGGCCCAGGTGCTCGAGCATCAGGGCGCCGGCCCAGATGGCGCCGATGGGGTTGGCGATCCCCTTGCCCGCGATGTCGGGAGCGGATCCGTGAATCGGCTCGAACATCGACGGATACTGCCGGCCCGGATTGATGTTCGCGCCTGGCGCGATGCCCAGGCTGCCGGAAATCGCCGACCCGATGTCGGTCAGGATGTCGCCGAAGAGATTCGATGCCACGATCACGTCCAGCGTCTGCGGATGCGTGACCATACGCGCGGCGAGCGCGTCGACGTGGTACTTCCGATACTCGACGCCCGGATAGTCGTTCCGCACCAGCTCCGCGATCTCGTCCCACATCACCATCGAGTGCGTGAGCGCGTTCGACTTCGTGGCGCTGGCGAGCATCTTACGCGGCCGTGTCGCGGCGAGCTCGAAGCCATAGCGCAGAATCCGCTCGATCCCGTGCCGCGTGAACACGGCGGTCTGCTGCGCCACCTCGTGCGGCGTGCCGCGATGGATCCGCCCGCCGGCGCCGGAATACTCGCCTTCGGAATTCTCGCGCACGCACACCATGTCGATGTCCCCGGCGCCGCGGTTGGCGAGCGGGGAGCTCAGTCCCGGCAGCAGGCGCATCGGCCGCAGGTTGACGTACTGATCGAACCGCTGCCGGATCGCCAGGATGAGGCCCGCGGACACGCCGTCGGAGACGGCCGGCGCCCCGAGCGCGCCGAGGTAGATCGCGTCGAACCGCGACAGGCGATCGAAGCCGTCCTCGTCCATCATCCGGTGATGCTGGAGGTAGTACTCGCAGCCCCACGGCAGCTCGCTGAACGACACCGACACGGCGCCGCCGCACGTCGCCTTCTCAATCGCGGCCACGCCGGCGGGGATGACTTCCTTGCCGATGCCGTCGCCGGCGATGACCCCGATCGTGTGCGTCTGCTTGTCCGCCATGTCGTCGTCTCCGTTGGCCGCCCTGAAAGGGCGGCCCTACA
>WNEY01005136.1_pt1 | contig 10098 bp, 10 predicted proteins | sample 5400531 | NCBI WGS metagenome assembly WNEY01 (sample SAMN13153338, study PRJNA577476) | soil metagenome | isolation source: 200 cm saprolite under Douglas fir tree site 1 | place: USA:California | collected 2015-04-18
TGACGCCCGGGCCCACCAGCTCCAGCCCGGCGAAGAATGACGTGACGTCGGCGGGCGTATGGTTGTGCCAGGCCGCCGCGGTGTACTCCGCGGCCAGCTGCTTGCCTAGGCCCTCGTCGTCATTACAGGTCACGGAGATGACCATGCAGCTGTGACAATGGTCAGCGTGTTGCTGGCGACGCGCGGTCAGAGTCATACGCGCGGTGCGTAACACCCGTGATCTCGCTCCCGCTCGGCGACGGCTCGTACAGATTCGCCAGGGCGCGCGCCGCCCATCCGTGACATTCCGGCGCAGTCACCCTTCGTGACGATGGCCGACCAGGCGCGGAGTCACGGCGGCGGTTCTTACCAAGTTGATGCTCACGATCCTGTCACTGGCGCGGGACAGCACCGCCATGGTCGTGCTCACGATAGGTGGTCGTACATGCTTATGGCGAGCGCAACACACCCTGAAGCACCGGCTTTGGGTGCCCAACGTAACGTTGCGTAGTTGGCATCGGCTGACGGCCGTAGTCAGTCGTGGCGTGTGTGGTTCCCGGTCATTAAGTGTTATGCGACGCTCGCCATGGGTATCTCGCGCCACCTACGAGGTTGCCGATCGCGGCGATGGGTGATCGCTAACCGGTCCACACGAGATGGTAAACGCGGACCAGTCTCTCTGCCTCATCGGTGATGAACTCGATGAAACCGAAGTCACCTAGGTCGGCGACGCGCCTGCCCGGCACGGGCGGCACGGGTGCGCTAAATACCGGGTCATATGGGTCATCGCAGATCCGGGCTAGCGTCCGGACCAGCACGTCGAAGGCCTCGGACGGCAGACCCTGCATCTGGCGCAGGGCGCGATCCTCCAGCCACGGCCGCCAGCTTACGAGGCCGGGCGATACACCCGAACAGCATCCTGCAGCAGCATGCCGCCACTGACCGGGCCGCGAGCAGCATCCTGCGCCTCCCGGTAGCCAGGATCTCCTACGGCGTCAGCATGAAATCTCCATAGACGCAGGACGCGCCGCAGTTGCTTCCAGCCAGCCGGGTCACGGGCATTTTCCACTGCATCCCGGTACTGGTCCAGGAAGAACCCGCGCTCGTCCGCAGGCAGCTGATCCAGGATCCGCTGCGGGTCGAGCGGATCCTCGCGCTCGGCAGGCTGGGCGCTCACAGTGTCATCGTAACGTGCGGGGAAGGGCACGACCCGCGGCACGCCAGACAGGCGTCCGGGTCGCGAACGGCTGCTAGACGCATGGTGCGAGGCCCGCGGCTTGGACCGGGAGCTGTTCGGACGATGGGCAGCGTTCGCCCGGCGCACCGACAGGCCGATACCGAGCTGGTTCGAGAGCTGGCTCGAGGCGGAAGGCGCCGCGCACGCGCTGCGCACAAGCTATGGCTGAGGCAAAGCACCGGGAAGATAGGTCCATGCCCGCGCCTTGGTGTACTTGACCTGGAATCTGACACGCTGGAAAACCTTCGGGCTTACAAGGCTGGGGCACCGGCAGACGAGGCTGCGGTATACATCGTCCGAGACGATCAGCGCCAGCTCGGCGCCGGAACCCGCGAGCGCGCGCTTGAGCGGCCGCGCCTCGAGCATCCGGAACAGCAGATTGATGTCGCTGCCGACGAAGCCGTGACCGTCATGCTCTACCGGCCCCATATGAGCCGCCGCCCGCAGCTGAATCCCGGCAGCCGGGCAGGAGACATGATTATGCCGCCGGATGAGGCCACGGAGTCGCTCCGGCAGCGGGTCGATGATGCCTTTGCAGGCGATGCCGGGCGGCACCACGACCAGGGCGCCGTCGCCGCGATCTTCACGGAAGCATCTGGCCCAAGGGATGCCTGAGCCGTTGAATGCCTTCTCCAGCACCTCGTACAGCTCTTCGTGCAGGTACAGGCGGATATCATCGTCGCGGTCCGGGCTGGTGAATCCGGCGATGTCGACCGCGAATAGGGTGCATAGCTGACCGTCAGCCGGTGGGGCGAGAGTTCGTGCCGGGCGGCTCATCGTGCTTCCGCAGCTGAATCCTTCGCGCCGAACAGGCCGAAGACAATGCTGCCATTCACGCTGCGCCTCCTTCCCCCGATGAAGAAGAAAGCGAAGGCCGCCCGCGCTTCGATGGCGTTCTGGTCCCATCAGCGAATGACAGAACGGGGGCGATCCTCCGGCTCTCAAGGGCTCTAACTGTTGGTGTGCTGGCACCGAATACCACCTGGTAATCAGCGCTAGCCCGGTAGGCAGGTCTTCGCCGCTGGCGCGGCTGTCACGCGGAAGCGAAAGAAATGTAGCCATCACAGGCGCCGATGCTCGGTATCTGCAGGTTAGTTCTGTGCAGATAAACTTAGTCACGTTGCACAGGCAAATGCAAGTGCAGATGCAAACTCCGATCGCAAACTTTATTTGCAATCGATTGCGGCCCGAATCCACTGTTAGCGGTGATGCATCTGATCGATGTAGACATCCAAGTTACAAAAGTTGCCCGAGCGTCCTGGCCATGGAACGACGGCTCGCGCGCTGCACTTAATTGATCTTGAAAGGCTCCCGCTCTGATTTCACTTTCCGTTCATGCCTGCCCTCAGTGAGCAGGTGGTATCCCAAGGATGTGTAAATGCCAGGTACTTATGGGCGGCATAGGGCCGACGGATGATGACGACGCAGGTGATTAGGCCGGACGAGCATTCTTGATGGCTCTCTGGACCTTGCGGCTGTTGGGGGCCAGTGCAGGTGGGCGCACGCGGTGGCGTGGCAGCAGGCAGAGGATCCCGCGGCAGGTGCTGGTGGACGGCATATGCGTGCCCGCGGGCGACGCGGTGAGACCCCGCCTTGAGCGCGTGCTAACGGCATGAAGCCCGGGTTCCACGGCGTTCCGGGACACGCTTCGAGATCTGCCCCACGCCAGCAGCGACGCCGACCCCGAGGCTGCCCAGGCGATCACAGCGCACCTGGCCTGCGGGCCGACGACCGCAGAACGGGAAGGACACCGGAACGTCAAAGTGTGAAAGCGATCCGGCCAGACGGTCAGAGACCGCCGCCCGGCACGCGTGAGGCGTCACGAAGGATCCCCCAGGGAACAGCCGAACATGCCCGTAGACACAGAAGTCTGGGCTCGGAGCGGGGCCTGGCCACCCCGAGCCCAGACGGGAAAGGGCGAGAAGACTCGTCCCCTTCGAAGACGATCATGCCGTGTGATTCTTAATGGATGCTAGGACGCAGCTGTGAACCCGCTTATTCGCTGAACGAGGCCGGCGCGCTGGCTGCGGTAGCGGCGTTAGGCGCTGGCCGGCGGCTGGTCCGCGGGCGGCGGCATGCCCGGCGGCCACGAGGCGAGCTGCTCCGGCACCTGGCCGGGAAGCTCATCCGAGGTCCAGCTGGCCGGTTCCGCCGCCCTGTCCCGGACTTGATCCGACAACTGGCGGCCGCGGCCGAAGGCTACCGGAGCGCCGAGCAGCGCCGAAGTCGGGTATTTGCCTGTGCCTTCCGGCGAAGGTTCGCCCAGCTTGACCTGCTGAAGCGGACCTGCCTGAAGCGGCCCCGCCTGAAGCGGCCCCGCCTGAAGCGGACCTGCCTGAAGCGGACCTGCCTGAAGCGGCCCCGCCTGATGCGGAACCTGCTGGAGCTGCGCTTGCTGTAGTGGGGCCTGGCCCCGCTGCGCGCAGTCATCGCGGTCGAGGAACTCGGCCAGGTACTCGGCCTCGTCGGCGTCGATCCCGATGACGACCCGGGGTTCACCCCAGGGTTCCTTGAACGAGTAGCCGACGTAGCTCACTACCGGCTGCCCGGGCGCGACTGCTAGTCCATGCAGCGCTCGCCATTGTTCCCATGCTGATTCCAGCCGCGTCGCGGCGCGCTGAGCACGTGTGACCAATTCTGGATCACGCATCGTGCGACCCTCCCCTGAGAGCGGATCGGCCCCGGCAACGTGCCTTCCAGGATGTGCCCGGCGGACCTTATCCCTACCGGGCAACCCTCGATGTGACACTGCGCCACCGGGGCCGACCCCCCATTCCGTTGATCGAGTGCTGCCGCATTCACCCTGAGCGGCACCTGACCGGCGCCCGCCCAGCGAAGACGGCAGAAGGTCACTCGGAGCGCTGCTGCGGAATACCCGCGAGCAGTGCACGAACCTCAGTCTCCCGGTAGCGCCGGTGTCCCCCCAGCGTGCGGATCGAGGTCAGCTTGCCGGCCTTCGCCCACCGTGTGACGGTCTTGGGGTCTACCCGAAACATCGTGGCGACCTCCGCGGGCGTCAACAGCGGCTCGGCCTCTGGTGTACGTGCTGACATGTGTGTGGCCTCTCCTCCTGGACCAGTGTTGCGATCCTGTGTTCTTGTATTGCCTGGTGCTCCATGGGGAGCCTGTCGGGGATGTCCTATATGGCCGACAGAGACCATATTGCCATCACCAGCGGTGACGCGTCGACCACCAGGCGCAAAGTTTCTGTACCGGGATGCCCAGTTGCTCCGCCGATCACTGTCACTCAGGGTGAGTCTAGCGATACTTATCGTCGCATCCCCCCGGTTTCGGAAATACTGTCCGGCAAGTATTCGCCGGGGCCCCCGGGGGCTCAGTTGGCGAGCTCGAATTCTGCGAAGGCGCGCCACCGGCTGTGCGCGCGCATATACATGGCCACTGCGAGCTCGCCCTCGCCGCGGGCCGCCCCGTCGATGGCGGCGCCGATCTCGGCCACCGACTGATCGCCGCATAGCGCGTCGTCGCTGACCAGGTGAACGAGGCCGCCGTAGTCGAGCTCCACCAGCGAATAGGGATGAAAGCCCTCTAGCCAGCGGCCGACCTCGGCCAGCTCGGCCGCGGCCCGTGACGGCTCCCAGCTGGCGTCCCCGGATCCGGCGGGCAGGCCACGCAGCACGGCCAGGCGGCGCGCCACCCGCCTGCGGGCGCGGGGCATCGGCGTCGTGTAGACCACCGCGCGGGTGACCGACGCGGTCGCCGCGCCGGATGACCGACTTCGGCCGGAGCCGAGGGAGAGCCATCGCTCGGCCGCGGCGAACGGGACGAACCAGGCCAGCGGCACGGTCCAGACACTGGCCAGGATGTGCAGCCGGGCCGCGGCTCCGTGCCGTGCGGCCTCCTCGAGCTGGGCCAGGGCGGCCATCGCCTGGTCGTCGTCATCGGCGGGGACCGTGCCGGGCAGCGGCGCGTCCGCAGCCGAGAGCATCTGGCCGTAGGACAGCAGGCAGCGAAGCCTGGTCTGCCACGGGCATACATAGGTGATGCCGTCCGCACGGCGGATGTAGGCATGCTCGCTCTCCTGCTCGGGGACGACGATCTGCGGCACCGCGATGGCCCGGTGCAGCGCCTCGGCATGTTCCGCCATGAGCGCGTCGCGGCGCCGGGGACGGGCGGATGAAGCCGCGTAGGCCGCCCACCGGGAACGGTCAGGCTCATGGAACGCCAAGACCGGCTCGTAGATGCGGAGATACGCGGCGTAAGTCATCACTGTCGTATCGTGACATACCAGAACGCTACAAAGGCAGTGGTCAAGGGTAACGACATCATCTCTACTATCAGTTACCAGTCAGTACGGTACGCATCGGACGTCCGCGGGACCTGGTCCGCGGTCCTGCGGGCCGCGCCATGCGCTTGATTTCGATCCCGGTTCAATGAGGAATCGGAACAGGCTAAGAAGGATCGCCGCCGTGACCAACGTGTTTCCGATTCCCTGGGACCGGGCGGAGCCCTGATCCGGGGGCCTGGCCAGTGGCGGCCATGGCGCGGCGGGCTCGGAGCTGGCGGAGTCACGGCCACCCCCGAGAGAATGGGCGACGTCAGGTGTCCGAGGCCAGAACCGCGAGTCCGCGCACGCAATACGCTTGGTTCCGATCCCGGCTCAACGAGGAGCCGGGACGGGATGAGGAGAGTCGCTACCGTGACCAACGTGTTCGCGATGCCCCACAAGGAAACCGGCTCCGCCCGGCCGGAGCACGAACAGGTCGTTTTCTGCCAGGACCACCAGACCGGGCTGAAGGCGATCATCGGCATCTACTCCACCGCGCTGGGCCCCGCGCTCGGCGGTACCCGCTTCTACCCCTACGCGAGCGAGGACGAAGCCCTCGCTGACGTGCTGAGACTGTCCACGGCCATGGCTTACAAGAACGCGCTGGCAGGCCTGGATCACGGCGGCGGCAAGGCGGTCATCATCGGTGACCCCGCTCAGATCAAAACCGAACCGCTGCTGCGCGCCTACGGCCGCTTCGTCGCCTCCCTCGGCGGACGCTACGTCACCGCGTGTGACGTGGGCACGCGCAGCGAGGACATGGATCTCATCGCGAGGGAATGCCGCTACGTGACCGGCCGCACGACCGCCAACGGTGGCGCGGGAGACTCGTCGGTGCTGACGGCGATCGGCGTCATGCACGGCATGCGCGCGGCCGCCGAGCACGCCTGGGGCACCACCAGCCTGAGCGGCCGGACGGTCGGGGTCGAGGGCGTGGGGAAGGTCGGGCACCGCCTGGTCGGCCACCTCATCGAGGCCGGGGCCCGGGTGACCATCTGCGACGTCAGCGCGGCGGCGGTCGAGGCCGTCCTCAGTCGTTACCCGGAAGTGCGCGCGGTCGCCGACGCGGCGGCGCTGATCACGGAGAAGCTGGACATCCTGGCCCCGTGCGCGCTGGGCGGGACGCTGACCGAAGGCGCCGTGAATACCCTCACCGCGCGTATCGTGTGCGGCGCCGCCAACAACCAGCTGGCCCATCACGGCATCGAGAAACTGCTCGCCGACCGGGGCATCCTCTATGCCCCCGATTACGTGGTCAACTCGGGCGGCGTCATTCAGGTGGCCGACGAACTGGCCGGCTTCAACTTCGACCGGGCCCAGTCGGCTACCGAACAGATCTTCGTTACCACCGCGAAGGTTCTCGCCATCGCCGACTCCGACGGCGTGCCCCCGTCGGTGGCCGCGGACCGGATGGCCGAGCGCCGGATGGCCGATGTCGGCCGGCTGCGCGGAATCTGGCTGGGCACGATGGGATCAGCGTAGGCATCAGGGGCGCAAAGCGGGTACGGTTGTACCTGTACGGATGCTGGTGAACGTCGCGCTCCCCGCAGCGGGGTGGCGGCGGCGTCTTATGACGCACTTAAACCAGCGAGGCGGAGATCATGGGGCCTGACTGGCTCCGGACGTTCAAGGGGGTCGAGCCAATGGGGCGCGGCCGAGCCAAGGCCAAGCAGGTGAAGGTCGCCCGTCAGCTCAAGTACAAGAGCGACGACACAGACCTTGACCGGCTGCGTGCGGAGCTGGGCGTCGGTGCGGACTCCGGCGACGGCGATTACGATTCCGCCGCCGGGGACGACGACGACGAAGAGGACGACGACGACGAATCTCCCGGGAGCGCCGCGGGCGCCTGGAAGGACGCCGAGGACGCCTGGCCGCGCTGATCGCGCTGACAGGGGATCAGGATCCAACGCCCAGGCCATCCAGCACGTGCTTACCCCGGTCGTCCTGCGCGACCGGGACGGGGTACTGTCCGTCGAAACAGGCGCGGCACAGCCGGTCTTGCGGCAGCGTCGTCGCTTCGATGAGTCCTGCCAGCGACACGTAGCCGAGTGAATCTGCGCCGATCGAGGCGCAGATCTCGTCGGGCGTCAGGCGCCCCGCGATCAGTTCGGCGCGCGTGGCGAAGTCGATGCCGTAGAAGCACGGCCAGCTGACCGGCGGCGACGCGACCCGGACATGGACCTGGCTGGCGCCGGCCTCGCGGAGCATGGCGACCAGCGCCCGCTGGGTGTTGCCGCGGACGATGGAATCGTCCACGACCACGATCCGCCGATCGGCGATGGCGTCCCTGAGCGGATTGAGCTTCAGCTTGATGCCCCGCTCCCTGATCGTCTGGCTGGGCTGGATGAAGGTCCGGCCGACATAGGAGTTCTTGACCAGCCCCTGGCCGAACGGGATGCCGCTGGCCTCGGCGAACCCGATCGCGGCGGGCGTACCCGACTCGGGCACCGGGATGACCAGGTCGGCGTCGGCGGGGTGCTCGGCCGCGAGTTGCCTGCCGACCGCGACCCGGGTGGCGTGCACCCCCCGGCCGGAGATCGTGGTGTCGGGTCTGGCCAGGTAGACGTACTCGAACAGGCACCCGCTCGGCTTCGGGGTGGCGAACGACCGTGACCGCACGCCGCGCCCGTCGATGCAGACCAGTTCGCCGGGCACGATCTCCCGCACGAACCTGGCCCCGACGATGTCGAGCGCGGCCGTCTCGCTCGCGACGACCCAGCCGGTGGCGAGGCGGCCGAGCACGAGCGGCCGGAAGCCGTGCGGGTCCCGCGCCGCGTACAGCGTCTGCTCGTCCATGAAGACCAGCGAGTACGCGCCCTTGGCCAGCGGCAGCACCATCGACGCCGCGCTCTCCACGGCGCTGGCCGACCCGGCCGCGTCAGAAGCGGCCGGGCCGTTGAGCGCGGCGAGATCGCTGACAAACAGCGCCGTGAGCACGTCGGTGTCCGAGGTCGCCTCGATACCGGTGCCGCCCTGGCCCGGGCCGCCGAGCAGGGCGGCCAGTTCACGGGTGTTGATCAGGTTTCCGTTGTGCCCGAGTGCGAGGCTGACCGTGCCGGTGGAGCGGAAGGTCGGCTGCGCGTTGGCCCAGACCGAGGCGCCGGTGGTCGAGTACCGGCAGTGACCCACCGCGATGTGGCCGCGCAGCGCGGTCAGCGCGGGCTCGTCGAAGACCTGGGCGACCAGCCCCATCTCCTTGTGCACCACGATGCGGCTGCCGTCGCTGACGGCGATGCCCGCGGACTCCTGACCCCGGTGCTGCAACGCGTACAGGCCGTAGTAGGCGAGCTTGGCCACGTTCTCGTTCGGCGCCCAGACACCGAACACGCCGCACGCGTCTCGTGGCGGCCGTTCCTCGGGGACAAGTTCCGTCAGACGACCGTCGGGGGGTGTCACTGATTCAGTTTATTCGCGGTGCCTTTTCAAAAAGTCGCGTATCCAGGACTCCCGCGACGGTTCTCACCGTAGAACGCTCAGGTAAGCGGCAGGTAAGCGGCAAGATCGGCGCGCGGGCCGCTCGCGTGGACGGCACTCGAGCGGACCGCCGCGGCCCAGTCGAGCCGGCCGGCGGCCAGCCGGATCCAGGTGAGGGGATCGGTCTCGACCACGTTCGGTGGCGTGCCCCGGGTATGCACCGGGCCGGGCAGGCACTGCACGGCCGCCACCGGCGGGATCCGCACCTCAAGGACACGGCCGGGATGGCGGGCGGCCAGCGCGTACAGCAGGTACCTGGCCGCGACGCGCTCGTCGTCCGGCGCGGGAGCAGCGCCCGCGTCCAGCGCGCGCAGCACGGCGGCGACGCTGTCCGGCCCCCGCGGGTCCTGACGTCGGGGAGGCACCGGATCAGCCGAACAACGCGGGCAGCGTCTGCGTATGCGTCGCGGCCAGCTCGGCCAGCGGTACGGCGAAGCAGCTCTCGACGTCGAGACGGTCGCCGCCGACGGCGCCGATGGTCTCGCCGGGTACCCCGTGCGCGTCGCGGAGCTGGCCGAAGGCCGCCTCCGCACCCGCGCTCACCGCCACCACGCAACGCCCGGCCGACTCGCTGAAGAGCCACGTGAACGGGTCGCCGGGCAGCCGGACCACGCAGCCGGTCCCGCCGCGCAGGCAGGACTCCGCGAGCGCGACGGCCAGCCCTCCATCGGACAGGTCGTGTGCGGCGGACAGCAGCCCGGCCGCGGCCGCCGCGGCCAGCAGGGCGGCCAGCCGACGTTCGGCGTCGAGGTCGGGCGCCGGCGGAGGGCCGCCGAGGTGGCCGTGGCGCACGTGCGCCCAGGCCGAGCCGCCGAACTCCGCCACGGTCCGGCCGAGCAGCACGATGGCGTCGCCCGCCGGGCCGAACCCGATCGATACCCGCCGACGCACGTCGTCATGGACGCCGAGCACGCCGATGACCGGGGTCGGGTGGATGGCCACCGTCCCCGTCTGGTTGTAGAAGCTGACGTTCCCGCCGGTGACCGGCACGCCCAGGGCGGCGCAGCCGTCCGCCAGCCCGCGCACGGCCTCGGCGAACTGCCACATCACCGCGGGATCCTCGGGCGAGCCGAAGTTCAGGCAGTTGGTCACGGCCAGCGGGCGCGCCCCGGTCGCGGCCACG
>WNEY01005137.1_pt1 | contig 10098 bp, 9 predicted proteins | sample 5400531 | NCBI WGS metagenome assembly WNEY01 (sample SAMN13153338, study PRJNA577476) | soil metagenome | isolation source: 200 cm saprolite under Douglas fir tree site 1 | place: USA:California | collected 2015-04-18
CAGGGCAGGCTGATCCTCCGATCCCGGGTGAGCTCCGCGGAGCTGATGCGCGCCAAGCTCCCAACGGAGACGGCGCAGGCACTGCTCGATCGGGAAGGCAGCAGCGTGGAGTACAAGCGCGCGGACGGGCGGGACGTCATCGGCACCCTGCGGCGGGTGCCGGCGCTCCGCTGGGCCGCGGTGGCCGAGGTGCCACGGGCGGAAGCGTTCCGCCAGGCCGGTGGGGGAGGTGGCACGGGCGTGGTGCTGGTCGCGCTGCTGGTGGCAGCCGGGCTGGCGGCGTACGTCGGCGTGCTCATCGTGCGGCCGCTGCAACGCCTTTCCAGCGTCGCCGCCAAGGTGGCCGCCGGGGATCACTCGGTCGAGCTCCCGACGGGCGCCGGCGGCGAGGTAGGCCAGCTGACGCAGGTATTCAAGAACCTGGTGGCCCGCGTGCGGGAGCGGGAGGGCCAGGGCGAGCTGGAGCGGCTCTCCGTCACGGACGCGCTCACCGGACTGTACAACCGGCGGCACCTGATGGGGACGCTGGCTAACGAGGTCCAGCGGTCGCGGCGGCTGCGGCGCACCTTTTCGGTGTTGCTGGCGGACGTCGATCACTTCAAACAGTACAACGATACGAACGGGCACCTCGGGGGCGACGCGGCGCTCGTGAAAATCGCGGAGATCCTGCGGCAGACCACGCGCGGCGTGGACACCGTGGCGCGGTACGGCGGGGAGGAGTTCGTGGTCATGTTGATCGAGGCGCCGATCGCGACGGCCGCCGCCGTGGGCGAGCGCCTCCGGGCGCGCGTGGCGGCCGAAGAGTTCGGTGCCGGGCGGATGACGGTGAGCGTGGGCGCCGCCGAGTATCCCACGCACGGGGAGACGCCGGAAGAGCTGATCGCGAGCGCCGACGCGGCGATGTATCAGGCGAAGGGCGAGGGTCGCGATCGCGTGGTGCTCGCCGGCCGGACCGCGGAGCGGGAGAGGGAGGGGAAGCGGCGCCGCAAGGGAGAGGGCTGAGGGCGAGACGACCCGACCCCTGCCGCATTCGCACCCGTCCGTGCCGCAAAAACGCCCTAGGACCGGGCCCTGTTGCACCCCACACTTGATGACATAGATGCCAGAGCACCGTCGCGAGGTCTTGCGCGAAGCGAGCGTGGCCCTGCAGGGGCGAGCAGTCACCCTGTGGGAAGTCTCGTCGCGCGCTGAAGTGATCCCCGTCATGACCAGCGCCGGGAGTGTCCAGTCCGCGGACACACGGCTCGACCTCGACAGCACGCTCCATCGGTGGGGTGCCCCGATCATCCAGGGCAGTCGCTGGGTCGGCTGCCGGCTGGACGACCCCGGCCTGTGGTGCATCGCCCCCGTGAGGAAACAGCCTGCCGCACCGCCGCCCGATGGCGTCGAGCGCCGCAGCCGGGAGCGCATCACCCTCGAGCTGGCGGCTCTCTGTCTCGGTCTCGTGGACCAGCCGCCCGTGGTCGGACGGCCCCGCCTGCCGGAGCCGGACGCCTTGGCCGAGCTGGTCCGCCAGCCCAGCGTGATCGCCCACGAAGTGGCCAATCCACTGACCGCCGCGCTCGCGAGTCTCGATCTCTCCCTCGACCTGATTCGGACGACGGCAGCGCTCGCGCCCAGCTTCCGGGCGGAGCTGCTCCAGGAGCTCGCGGGCGTGGGCGAAGGCATGGAGCAGGCCATCCAGTTCCTGCGCTCGATTCAGGACCGAGCCCGGGGAGGGCTGGCCCGCTCGGAGCGGTTCGACGCGGCGCAGGTCGTCCGGTCGTGCGTGGCGTTGGAGCGGCCGCTCGCCGGCAAGCGCAGCGTCGCGCTCCAGGAGGTCATCCGCGTGAGCGGCGTCTTTCTCCAGGGTGATCCGAACGCCCTGTATCAGGTGCTCACGAACCTCATCCGCAATGCGGTCTCGGCGTCGCGGGAGCGGACCTCGCCGGTCGTGATCAGCCTGGGGCAGGTCGGCGAGACGCTGCACCTGACGGTCCAAGACCAAGGGGTGGGCATTGCGGGGGAGCATCTCGAGCGGATCTTCGAGCCGGGCTTCACGACCAAGGAGTTCGGCTCGGGCTCGGGGACCGGATTGACGGTGGTGCGTCAGATCACCCAAGACATGTTCGGCGGAGCGGTCAGCGTGGATTCCGCAGTGGGTCGCGGCACCACCTTCGAAGTCACGCTTCCCATTCCCGTGCAGCGTACCCCGCGGGAGCGGCGGCAGACCTAGGAGGAATGAAAAGGACCGGCGGGGGGGCCGGTCCTTTCGCGCAGGGCGCCGAGGGAATGGGGCGCCCAGCCGCTACGCGGGACTCGCCACGGCGTGGCCGTTGCCGTTGCCAAACACCTTGGAGCGACCGCCCGTGACGGCCAGCCACCGCTTGCGCGCGGCGATCAGGTCGTCGAGCTGCTGGCGCAGCCTGGCGATTTCCGAATCCACGGACTGGATCCGCCAATCGATGTAGTGCTCAGCCTGTTCCGGGGTCCAGTCGGAGGAGCCGGTGAAGATGACCTGCTCCTTCAAAGGCATGTCCTGCGCCAACTTCAAGCCTTCGCGCTCGACCGCACCCTCACCCTCGACCGCGCCCGCCTTCGCTGCCAACATCTCTACCTTCCGTACCATGTGGTCCTCCTGAAATGCCGCTGAACGGTCCCAAGCCATCTGTTGAGCACTCCGTACGCCGATGATCATCCCTAGTCCGAGCACCAGTCATCGCTCCTTAATGGGCAAATGGGCACATATGCGCGGGTCATTGGCCCTCTTGACGGCAGCCTGCAGGCGTGACAGCTTGTCCTCATTGGGGCTCGCTACCGACGCCCATATAGTGCCTATTAGGTCACTAACCTAGGACGAATTTGTCATCTGTCAAGGCTGGAAAGGGATCTAAAAAGAGCCCCGTATCGGAACGGCTGGCTCGGCTCCTGGACGTCTTCAGCCCCTGGACCGGTATCTCACTGACGTACCGCCAGTTCGCTGCAGAGCTCGGGTCCCCGGTCAGCGAGGCCGGGATCAAGAAGTGGCCGCAGCGCAAGAAATTTCCGGCGGATGTGGCGCGGCTGATCGTGGCCAAAGCGCGTCAGCGGGGCCTGGAAGGCGTGACGCTGGAGTGGCTGCTCTGGGGCGAGGGTCCGGCGCCTCAAAAGCGACTGCAGGAGACCCACACTAGGCCGACGGAGCACGCAGGTCCCCAGCCGCTGCGCCAAGAGTCCCATGGCGAGTTCGCCACGCGCATCGCTGCGGCTCTGCAGGCGGACCTGGGTCGTAACGAGTTTGGGCAGTGGTCCTCACCCGAGGTGCAGCACACCGTCATTTGGGCGTTGAAGGATCTGGCCCGGCGCCTCCGGGCGCTGCAATTCGACATGGGCGAGACGTTCGAGCTGACCGACGGGTGGGCGGGAGACATCGGGCTGCCGGTGCGTCCGAAGGAGGCGCAAGACCAGATCCCCTGACCCAAGTGTCACCATCGAGACACGATCCAGTCAGCCACGCAACCGTTTCCGACCGAGCGTTGTCCTACAGGTCGTGCGTCACGCCGCCCACGCTCTGCCTGCTCTGCGAATCACCCTGCTGGTCACCACCGTCACGATGCTGTCGTTGTCCCCTGGCACGCTCTACGAAGCCCAGGGGAACGCATCCGAGCTTGCCGGTCTGTGGACAGCGAAGCTCCGCTTCGGCCCTGACATCCGCGGACCGCTGACCATCGAGCGCGCGGCCGGTGGCTGGCGGGCGGAGATCGCAGGGGTGAGTGGCAACGCCCGTGTCCTGGGCGACACCATCAGCTTCGATCTTCCCGACGGCCGCGGCGCGTTCCGTGGCCTGATGGCGCCCGGGCGACGGCGCATCGTGGGCCACTGGATCCAGGCGAGGACGGTGTCGAACGGGTCGCCATACGCGTCGCCGGTGACCCTCGCGCGGTTGGGCGGCGCGGAGCGCTGGCGCGGGGATATCGATCCGCTCGCCGACGAGCTCACGATGTACGTGAAGGTGGAGCCGAGCGCGGACGGGTCGATGCGCGCGTTCCTCAAGAATCCCGAGCGGAACATCGGGCGCTTCACGCGGATCGCGGCGCTCGAGCGCGCAGGCGATGTCGTGCGCTTGCTCACCGCGCCCGCGAGTGGCGCGAAGGGACAGGTACTAGCCGAGGGGGTACTGCGCGACGGCGTGCTGTCGATCCCGCTGCGCGGGGGGACCTACGACTTCCAGCACGTAGACGCACAGGCGGCGAGCGACTTTTACCCCCGCTCGCGTCCTGGGATAGGATCTGCGTATGCATACCGTGCCCCGCCGCCGCTCGACGACGGCTGGCCGGTGGCGACCCCAGAGGAGGTCGGCCTGTCGCGCGCGGCGCTCGAGAAGTTCGTGCGCGCCATCATCGATATGCCCATCGATAGCTTGAGCTCGCCTGAGATCCACGGCGTGCTGATGGCGCGGCATGGGAAGCTCGCGCTCGAGGAGTACTTCCACGGCGAGCACCGCGACAAACCGCACGACACGCGCTCGGCCGCGAAGAGCGTGACGGCGACGCTGCTCGGGGCGGCGATCCAGGCAGGCGTGCCGCTGAGCGTGCGGTCACCGGTCTATCAGGTGATGAACGGGGGCAGCTTTCCGGCCGACCTCGAGCCGCGGAAACGCGCGCTGACGCTGGAGCACCTGTTGACGATGAGCTCGGGGCTCGACTGCGACGACGCAGACCCCAACTCACCCGGCAGCGAGGACGTCGTCACGCAGCAGACCGATGAGCCGGACTGGTGGAAGGTGACGCTCGGGCTCAAAATGATCCGGGAGCCGGGGGAGCGTGCCGTGTATTGCAGCGTGAACCCCAATCTGATCGGCGGGGTCATGCAGCGGGCGGCGGGGCGTCCGCTGCCGGAGCTGTTCCGCGCGCTCATCGCTGAGCCGCTCGCAATCCGCCGCTACTGGATGAACCTCACCCCGACGGGGGACGCCTTCATGGGGGGCGGCGTGCGGCTCCTGCCGCGGGACTTCATGAAGCTCGGGCAGCTGATGATGAACGGCGGCACGTGGGGCGGGCGGCGGGTCGTCAGCACGGAGTGGGCGAAGCGCGCGACGTCACCGCTCGTATCGTTGGGGAGCCAAAAATACGGATATCTGTGGTGGGTGATGGCCTATCCGTACCAGGGGAGGACGTTGCAGGCGTTCTACGCGGGCGGGAATGGGGGACAGGTGGTCATGGGGATCCCGGAGCTGGATCTGGTCGTGGCGTTCTACGGCGGGAACTACAGCGATCCGGTGATGTTTCGGACGCAGCAGCGGTTTGTCCCGGAGTACGTGTTGCCGGCGATCGTGGGGAAGTGAGTCCTCGCGCGACTGCGAGACTTGGCGCCCACCTAGGGCCGCCCACCGCCGACCGCCTCTTGTAACTGGCGCAGCATCTCCCCCAGCCGGGTCAGCTCCTCGCCGTAGCGCGCCCAGTCGCCCGCGCGCTGCGCCTCGACGGCGCGCCGGTACGACTCGACCGCTCGGCGGGCGAGATCGGCTGCGCGCGTGTCGCCAGGACGCGCGGTAGTCGGCGCGGCCGCGACCCCGGCCGGCTTGAGCGCGCCACCGAACAGCTGCGCCAACCCGGCCTCGAGCGTCTCCTCCATCGCCACCTGGTTCTGATGGGCGACGACGACCCGTTTCAGCTCAGGGATACGCCCACCCTCGGCGCGCAGGTAGAGCGGCTGCACGTAGATCAGCGACTCCTCGATCGGGATGACCAGCAGGTTGCCGCGGATGACTTGGGAGCCGCGCTGGTCCCATAGGGAGATCTGGCGCGCGATCTCGGTGTCCTGGTTGATGCGGTTCACGATCTGCGCCGGCCCGAAGACCAGGCTCTGCTTGGGGAAGCGATACACGATCAGCTGGCCGTAGTGCTCGCCGTCGTTCCGCGCCACCATCCACGAAGCCAGGTTGTCCTTGCCCCGCGGCGTGAACGGCACCATCAGAATGAACTCCGCCTGCCGCTCCTCGGGGAGCCGCATGATCATGTGGCGCACGAACGGGTCCGGCGCCTCGCCGGTGCGTGACAACACCGGCTTCTGCCACTGGTCCTCCCGGTGATAAAAAATCTCCGGCTCGGACATGTGGTACGTGGCGTACATGTCGCTCTGCACCCGAAACAGATCTTCGGGATAGCGCAGGTGCCGCCGCAGATCCGCCGGCATCGCGTCGAGTGGTTGGAAGATTCCGGGGAACACCTTCGCCAGCGTGCGCACCAGCGGGTCGGCGGCATCAGCCTGGTAGGCCGTCACGGTGCCGTCGTACGCGTCGATCACCACCTTCACGCTGTTGCGCAGGTAGTTCGTGCCGTCGGGGAGCGGTTGCGCGTAGGGGTAGCGGCGCGTCGCGGTATAGGCGTCGAGGATCCAGCGGAGCCGGCCCGCATCGTCGATGACGAGGTAGGGATCGCGGTCGAACACGAGGAACGGCAACGCCGTGTGTGCTCGCTCCCGGATGTTGCGGATATACATCGCGCGGCTGTCGTTGGTGATGTCGCTCGAGAGCAGCACCTTGAGCGAGCCGAGGTACGCCGCCAGCACCAGCCGGCGCCAGAAGGAGCCGACCCGGACGCCCCCCGTTCCCTCGTACGTGGCGAAGATGTTTTCGTCGCCCGAGGGGTAATCGAACTCGCGCTGTTGGGTGTGGGCGAATACCCACGGCTCGCTCAGCTCGCCGAAGTAGATGGCCGGGCGCGTCACCCGCAGCGACACGCTGGACGCCGGCGGCAGGTCCTTGATGAACAGCACGGGCAGGCCCTCATCGGTCACCTGATTCACCGGCCCGAGGGTGAGTCCCATCCCGTGTGTGAACGTGAGCCGCTCATTGATGAAGGTCCGCGTGGGGAGCGAAGCCGAGTTCAGCTCCCGCGGGGAGAGCATCACCTGACGGTACTGCCCGTCGATCCAGTAGCGGTCATCGTCCACCGAGACGAAGTCGTAGTAGGTGCGGATCTCCTGCAGCTGCCCGAACGTCTGGAGCAGCGGATCGCGATCCCACAGCCGGACGTTGTCGATCGTGGGCCGGTTGGCGCGAATGTCGCGCTCGGTGAGCCGGGCTTCACCGGTCAGGTCGCGGGTCACGACCCCGTCCAGCCCCCAGGCGCGTCGCGTAGCCGCGATGTGAAGTGCGAGCTGGGGCGTTTCCTTCACCAGCTCGTTCGGCGCCACAATGAGTCGCTGGACAATGGTGGGGTACAGCGCGACGCCGAGCAGCGACACACCGAAGTAGAGTCCGAGCGCGAGCACCGTGTTGCGGGCCAAGCGCTCGCTCTGGGCTCCCCACAGGACCAGCGCGGCGCCGGCCAGCGCGGCCAGCCCCGCGACCCGCAGGCCGGTCAGCGTGGCGTGGAGATCGGCGAAGCTCGCCCCGACGAGCGGCCCGGTGGTGGAGTACAGGAGGCCCGGGAGTCGCACGAAGTACACCCGCAGCGCCGTCAGCAAGAACAGCAAGGCCATCAGCAGGGCGACGTGGAGCCGGGCCGAAGGCTCCACCGTTACGCGCCGCCCGAACACGACGACGTCACGGCGCAACACATACAGTCCGACGGCTGCCACCAGTGCCAAGGTCGTCAGGGTCGTGACGATCCCCAGGGCACCCGCGACCACCGGCACCGTGAACACGTAGTACCCCAGGTCCCGGCCGAACACCGGATCCGTCGTGCCGAACGGCGTGCGGTGCAAGAACTGCAGCACGCTCAGCCAGCTCCCTTTGGCCGCCACGCCAAACAGCAGCCCGAGGCCGAGCGCCGCGGGCAGGGCCAGCCGGCGCAACAGCCGCGTCACATCCAACGGGGGTGCTGCAGCGCTGAAGGCGAGCACCAGCGGGTTGGGCACGACGCCGCGCTGGGCGATCCGCAGGTTGGCGTAGAGGAAGGCGAACGCGCCGCCGCCGATCAACCCGCCGAGCAGCACCTGGCTCACGAGCCGGGTCGCGAACACGCGCTGGTAACCCAGGGCCCCGAACCAGGGCCATTCCGCGGCGAGCTGGACGAGGGCGGGCAGCACGACGATGACGGCGAATAGGAGGCCAAGGACCACGAGGCCGAGGCGATTCGGCCGGCGCGCCGGCAAACGGAGTCTGGTTGGGGGACCGGTCATCGCGCGTAAGGTAACGAAGAAGGGGTGGTTGCGAGTGGGTTATCCCCGGTCGTATGCCTGCTGCAGGCCCTTGATATCGATCTTCTTCATTTTCAGCATGGCCAGCATGACCCGGTTGGCCTTCTCGGGATCCTTGTCGCCGAGCATCTTGCCGAGGGCGGTGGGAATGATCTGCCACGACAGGCCATACTTGTCCTGCAGCCAGCCGCATTGGTCTTCTCGCCCGCCTGCCAACAGCTTCGCCCACAGGTCGTCCACTTCCTGCTGCGTCTCACAGTTCACGAACAGCGAGATCGCCGGCGTGAATTTGAACTGCGGGCCCCCGTTCAGCGCGTAGAACTGTTGTCCTGCGAGCTGGAACGTCGCGGACATGACCGTGCCCTTTGGTCCCGGCCCCGCCGCTCCGTAGCGCGTGACGCTGAGCACCTTCGAATTCTTGAAGATCGAGACATAGAAGTTCATCGCTTCTTCGGCCTTGCCGTCGAACCACAGGAACGGGACGATCTTCTGCATAAAGTCCTCTCTAGTGTTGAACAGGTTGGCGGTACAGTGCGCCGCCCAACCAGGCACACGGCACGCCGGTGACGGCGATGGCGACGGGATACCAGAGCGGACCGAGCTCAGGCTTGGCGATGTTGACCAGCACCCCGGCGATGCCCGGCACGAGCCCGACGAAGCCGAGGATCACGGCGTGACGCAGCGGCGCGTGGGGGGCGAGCCGGGCCGTGATGTAGCCGCCCAGGACGGTATAGACGACGCGATAGGCCGTGGCCAGGACGAACAGGGCGCCGGCCATCGGCTCACCCCACGGCGGGTAAACCTTGAGGACATGCAGTACCTGGTCGGTGCCGAGCGACAGGACGAAGACGGCGACGAACCCGGCGGCGACGGCGCCTATGCTGCGCCACACACGGCGGGGTGGGGGAGTCGGGCTCGCGCCGTTCATGAGCGCCCCCGAGCCGGCGTCGACGCCAACAGGTCGGCCAGCCTGTCGTAGCTGGCGGCCACGCCCTTTTCCATGTTGGACTTGATGACCGCGTCGCGCGCGTCCCGCGACTCGTAGCGCATCGTCTGCGTGAGCGTGGTTCGTCCACCTTTCTCGATGAGCACGAGGGTGTTGAGGGCCTCGCCGGGGTACCAGGCTTCGTCGAACCGCTCGGTGGTGACGAGCCGCTCGGGCGCGACGATTTCGCGGTAGACGCCGCTCATCCCCATCTCGGTTCCGTTGGTATCATGTCGCCACACCCAGCGGTACGTGCCGCCCACGCGCACGTCCATCTCGCACACGGGCATCGACCAGCCGGGTGGCCCGAGCAGCCACTGCCTGACCAGATCGGGCTTGGTATGGGCGTCGAAGACCAGCTGGCGCGGGGCATCGAAGACGCGCGTCATGGCGATCTCGCGGTCCGAGGGCGTGACGAGTTTCAGGGTCCCCATTTTTTCTCCTTGGTTTTCAGCGCTTCGAGCAGGGCGTCGAGGCGCTGGTAGTTCCCTTCCCACAGCCGGCGGTAGCGCTCCAGCCATTTGGTGGCTTCCCCGAGCCGCTTCGGCTCGAGGCGGCGGGGCCGCCGTTGCGCGTCGCGGCCACGCGAAATCAGGCCGGCGCGCTCCAGCACCTTGAGATGCTTGGAGATCGCCGGCTGACTCATCGCGAACGGCTGGGCCAGCTCCGTCACCGACGCCGCGCCCGAAGCGAGGCGGGCGAGGATCGCCCGCCGGGTGGGATGGGCGAGGGCCGCGAAGGTGGTGTCGAGGCGGTACGTCGCTTGCATAACTGAATGGTTATATACTGGACGACGCGCGGGCCGTCAAGCCCTGAGGATGTGGTCAGGCGATCCGCGTTCCCGGAGGGTTTTCCATCGCGCCGCCCAGCCTTCGCGCCACGTCGACGAGGCGATGGGCCAGGCGCGGCGCGTTGGGGCGCCAGACGAGCGCGATCCAGCATGGAATCGGAGGCTCGACAAAGGGGCGATAGACGATCGCGGTCGGGGTCGTCCGGTACGAGGCGGCGAT
>WNEY01015544.1_pt1 | contig 10098 bp, 8 predicted proteins | sample 5400531 | NCBI WGS metagenome assembly WNEY01 (sample SAMN13153338, study PRJNA577476) | soil metagenome | isolation source: 200 cm saprolite under Douglas fir tree site 1 | place: USA:California | collected 2015-04-18
CCAGGAGAAGGACAAGTACTCGTCCATCGTGACGGAGATCGGCTTCGTCCCCGAGCGCAACAACCGCTACGCGTACTTCCTCGACGGCGCCGCTCCGGTGCTCTCGAACCGCAGCGCTGGGGTGGAGACCTACCCGGCCGGCTCCAACGGCATCGGCGTCGACCTGTTCAAGGGCTACGTCGCGATCGCCTACCAGCAGAGCGCGTGCGCCGGCGTCGGCATCCCGGACGCGGCGACCTGGGCCGACACGGCCGGCGCTCCGCAGTGGACCGTGTTCGCGGTCGGCAACGTTGACGGCGACCTCGACCTGGATCACTGGTCGATCTCGACCGGGTCGCGCAGCTTCCCCGCGGCGGCCACCGCCACCTGCATGCAGACCGGACCGATCGCGGGCGGCGAGCCGGCGAACGACCACAACGACGTGTAATGAATTCGATCGGTGTAGTGACTTCGATCGGTTCCGGAGGGGCGGCCTCGAGCCGCCCCTCCACCCTTTTCGGAACGAGCCCATGGCGACGGTTGGTGACGCAAGGTTGAACGCAGCATCCGCCCGGGTCCGATCCCTCGCGCCCTTCGTGGCGCTGGCCGCCCTCGCCGCTTGCTGCGCGCTGTTCCGCGCGCGCGCCGAGCGCCTCGCGCCCGCCGCGGTCGAGGCCGGCTTCGACATCCCCGCCTTCCCCGCCGAGGTGGTGCGGCCGTTCTCCTTCGGGCTGCGGTCGGCCGTGTCCGACCTGATGTTCCTGCAAGCCATCCAGGTCCACGGCGGGCGCGGCACCAAGATGATCACGGCCCAGGAGGGCGCGCGCGACGACCGCGCGTTGAACCGGCTGCTCACCTACGCGACCGATCTCGACCCGCAGTTCGCCGGCGCGTACCGCTTCGCCGGAAACGCGATGCCGCGGCAGACGCTCGACGGCAAGGTGACCAACGTGCTCCAGACGGAGGCCCTGCTGGCGAAGGGCGTGCGCGAGCGCGGTGACGAATGGCACATCTCCTTCGCCCTCGGCTTCCTCCAGTCCTATTACCTCGCCCGCTTCGAGGAGGCGGGCCGGAGCTTCGCTACCGCCGCCCGGCTCCCGGGTGCGCCGGCGTACGTCGGCCTGCTCGCGACGCGCACCTTGAGCGAGGGCGGCGATCTGGCCCTGGCCGAGCAGCTCGCCGCGGCGATGGCCGACCAGGCCACCGAGGAATCGGCGCAGCGCGAATGGGAGGAGCGCCTGCTCGACCTGCGGATGGAGCGCGACCTGCGCGAGATCGAGACCGCGGCGGTGCGCTACGCGGCCCGCACGGGCCAGCACGCTCCCTCGGTCGCCGCGCTGGTCAGGGCGGGCGAGCTGCCCGGATTACCGCGAGAGCCACACGGCGGCCACTACCTGCTCGACGAGGGCGGCCAGGCCCGGTCGACCGCGAAAGCGCGCCTGCGCATCCGCGGCCGACGGGGGACCCTCGCCTCCCTGGAGCTGCAATGATCGGTTTTCTGCGGATCCCTTGGCTGATCGCCGGGAACACGGTGCGCGAGCTGGTGCGGAGCAAGCTGCTCCACAACCTGCTGCTCTTCGCGGTGCTCCTCATCGCCGGGTCGATGTTCGTGGCCCAGCTCACCATCGGCCAGTGGGACCGCGTCATCCTCGACATCGGCCTCGCGGCCATCGAGCTGTCGGGGGTGCTGGTGGCGGTGCTGATCGGCGTCGGCCTGGTGGCGGGCGAGATCGAGCGGCGAACCGTCTATCCCACCCTGGCCCGACCGGTGACCCGCGGCGCGTTCCTGCTCGGCCGCTTCCTCGGCCTGTGCGCGATGCTCGCCGTGAGCGTGGTCCTGATGCTGGGCGTCCTGGCCGGCGTCCTGCGCCTGGCCGGCTACGGGGTCAGCTCCTCGGCGGTGATCGCCGCCCTGCTGATCCTGCTGGAGCTCTCGCTGATGGCCGCCGCCGCGCTCCTCTTCGGCAGCTTCACCAAGCCGATCCTGGCGAGCGCGTTCTCGCTCTCGCTGTTCCTCATCGGACATCTCTTGACCGACCTGAAGGCGTTCCAGCAGCGCAGCCACAGCGGGCTGGCGAAGGCGCTGACCGGCGCCGCGTACCGGCTGCTGCCCGACCTCGAGCTGCTCAACGTGAAGTCGCTCGCCTCGAACGAGCTGCCCATCCCGCACGGGCTCGCCCCGGCGGCGGCCCTGTACGGCGCCGCCTATGCAACCGCGTTGCTCCTGGTCGCGGTGTCGATCTTCTCCCGGCGCGACCTCAAGTAGGCTCGAATTCCTCGCCCTCCGGGTCGTTCCCGTTCTCCTCGCCGGAGAGCTTCTTCAAGCGGTGCCGGAACTGGCGGAAGGTGAGGCCCAGCTTCGCCGCCGCGTCCTTCTTGACGCCGCGCGCCTCGGCCAGGGCGCGGTCGATCAGCTCGCGCTCGATGCCGGCGAGGTGCGCCTCGAGCGAGAAGCCCGGCGGCAAGGGTCCGTCGGGAGCCAGCGAGGGCGCGCCGCGCAGCGGCGCGGGGAGCGCGTCCAGCGTCACCTCGTCGCCGTCGGAGAGCGCAACCGCGCGCTCGATGAGGTTCTCCAGCTCGCGCACGTTGCCGGGAAAGCCGTATTCGTCCAGCCGGCGCCGCGCCTCCCGCGAGAGCCGCAGCTCCGGCCGCCGGTGCTCGGCGCCGAAGCGGCGCAGGAAGTGGTCGGCCAAGAGCAGGATGTCCTCGCGGCGGTCGCGCAGCGGAGGCACCCGGATCTGCACCACGTTGAGCCGGTAGTAGAGGTCCTCGCGGAACCGGCCGGCGCGCACCTCGGCGGGAAGGTCGCGGTTGGTGGCGGCCACGATGCGCACGTCGGCCTCGACGTCCTCGGTGCCGCCGACCTGGCGGATCCGGCGGTCCTGGATGGCGCGCAGGAGCTTGACTTGAAGGGGGGTGGGCAGCTCGGCGATCTCGTCGAGGAACAGGGTGCCGCCCTCGGCGGTCTGGAAGAGGCCCGCCTTGTCGGACTGCGCGCCGGTGAAGGCGCCCTTGACGTGGCCGAACAGCTCGCTCTCGATCAGCCCTTCCGGGATGGCGCCGCAGTTCACCGGAACGAAAGGCTGCTGGGCACGCGGGCTCCGGGCGTGCACCGCGCGGGCGACCAGCTCCTTGCCCACGCCGCTCTCGCCGGTGATCAGCACCGTGGTGCGCGGGGCGGCGACCTTGTCGACCAGCTCGAAGACGCCCTGCATGGCGGCGCTGCGGCCCACCATGTCGCCCAGCCGGGCGCGCCTCTCGAGCTGCTCGCGCAGCAGCTGGTTGTCCTCGGCGAGCGACCTGCCCCGCGCCGCCAGATCGCGCTTCTCCAGCGCGCGCTTGACCAGCGGCACCACCTCGGAGGCGAGGCGCGGCGACTTCTCCAGGTAGCAGAGCGCGCCCAGCTCCAGGGCCCGCTCGCGCACCTCGTCGCTGCCGAAGGCGGTCATGACGATCACCTCCGTCTGCGCCTGCCGCTCCTTCACCTTGCGCAGGACGTCCAGCCCGTCGCCGCCCTTCCCCATCCGCAGGTCGGTGATCACCACGTCGAAGTCGCCGCCCGAGAGGGCGCGGTCGGCGCTGGCCAGGTTCTCCGCCTGCTCCACCGCATGCCCCTCGGCGGTGAGGCGCATGTCGAGCATCGTGCGGATGCTGTCCTTGTCGTCGACGACGAGGAGCCGCGCCATGGCTTCACTCTACCCCGCGCTCGCGGCGCGCACCGGTTCCTGGTCCGCGGCCAGCGGGAGGGCGACCGAGAAGGTGCTGCCCCGGCCCGGCTCGCTCCGCACCGCGATGCGGCCTCCGTGTCCCTCGACCACCCGGTGGACGATGGCGAGGCCCAGGCCGGTGCCCGCGGCCTTGGTGGTGAAGAACGGGTCGAAGATGCGCGGCAGGTCCTCGGCGGAGATCCCCTGGCCGGAATCCTCCACCTCGAGCAGCGCCTGGCCTGCCTGCCGGCGCAGCTTGACGGCGATGCGGCCGCCGGCGTCGGTGGCATCGCGCGCGTTGCCGAGCAGGTTCCAGAGGACCGACTTGATCTGGTTCGCGTCCACCGACAGCCAGACCGCCGGGTCGACGTCCACCGAGACCGAGATTCCCTTCAGAGCGGCCTCGCGGCGGAACACGTCGGCGGTCTCCTCCACCAGCGGCCCCGCCTCGACCGCGGCGAGCTGCGGCGAGGCCGGCTTGGCGAAGGCGAGGAAATCCTTGAGCAGCGCCTCGAGGCGCTCTCCCTCTCCTCCCACCACCTCCATCAGGCGCTTCTCCTGCGCTCCCAGCTTCGGCGAGAGGCGGAGCAGCTCGATCGACCCGCACATGGCCGCGAGCGGGTTGCGGATCTCGTGCGCCAGGCCGGCCGCGAGCACGCCGACCACCGCCAGCCGGTCGGCGCGCCGCATCGCCTCCTCCATGCGGCGGAAGTCGGTGAGGTCCTGGAAGACGATCACGTTCCCGTGCGCGCCCTCGGCCAGCCTCGCCGCCGCCCAACCCAGGACGCGCTCGCGCCCGTCGGCGCCGCGCACGATCGCCTCGTTGCGCTGCCGGCCGGTCCAGTTGCTGCGCGTCAGCGCCTCGCCCAGCGCGGGGACCATCTCGTGCAGGCTCTGCCCGAGCGCGCGCTCCTCGGTGAGGCCGGTGATCTCCAGCCCCGCGCGGTTCAGGTAGGTGACGCGCCCCTGCTCGTCGACGGCCACGATGCCGCTGGAGATCGATTTCACGATCGCCGAATAGAGCGCCTCCAGCTCGTCCAGCCGCGTCTGGCGCTCCTCCAACTGGGCCCGCGCGCCCTGCACCTGCTCGGCGAGGAACGAAGCCAGCGCGCCGGCGAGCAGGAAGGCGGACAGGTTCAGGACCACCGTGAGCGCCACCCGCGCCGCGGGGAGCGGCGGGTGCGCGAGGTACGCCGCCGCCGGCTGGATGAGCCCGTTCTCCATCCCGAAGACGAGCGCGCAGAACGCCAGCGAGGCGGCCGCCGCGCCGAGCACCGCGCCGCGGCGGCCCAGGCCCATGGCGCCGTTCACGATCGCGACCGGGTAGAGGATGGTGAAGATGCTCTCCGGACCGCCCGTCAGGTAGACGAGCCCGGTGGCCGCGAGCACGTCGGCGGCGACGTGCGCGTACACCAGGCCGTGCAGGAACCGGCGGCGGCGCAGCAGCACCATGGAGACCAGCGAGGCGACGTAGAGCCCGCCGATGATCGCGTACAGGCGAGCCTCGATGCCGCCCGGAAACCCCTCGGAGGCGAGCGAGAGCCCGGCGGTGGCCACCAGCAGCGCGGTGCCCACCAGCAGGCGGATGCCGGTGAGCAGGACCAGCTTCCGGTACAGATCCGGCGGCGAGGCCCGCCCGGACTCGGGAGCGTCGCCGGCCACTTGGCTACTTGACCGCGCCGGCGATGGAGAAGATGGGCAGGTACATGGCGATGAGGAAGCCGCCGACGATGCCGCCGAGGAACACCATCATGATCGGCTCGATCATGCTGGTGAGGGCGGCCACCGCCGCGTCCACCTCGTCGTCGTAGAAGTCGGCGATCTTGTTCAGCATCTGGTCCATGGCGCCGGTCGCCTCGCCGACGCCGATCATCTGCACCACCATGCTGGGGAACACCTTCGTCTCCGACAGCGGCTGCACGATCGTCTTGCCTTCGGAGATCTTCTCCTTGGTGTAGCGGATGGCCTTCTCCACCACCGAGTTGCCCGCCGACTTCGCCACCACCTCGAGCGCGTCGAGGATCGGCACGCCGGAGCTGATCATCGTGCCCAGGGTGCGGGTGAAGCGCGCCACCGCCACCTTGCGGATGAGCTGGCCAAAAATCGGCGTCTGGATGGTGAACCGGTCCCACTGCTCGCGGCCCTTCTTGGTGTTCTTCCACGTCTTGAAAGCGATGCCGCCCGCGATGGTCATGCCGACCATGAGCAGGATGTATTTCTGGAGGAACTTGGAGAGGTCGATGACGATCTGGGTGGGCGCCGGCATCGCGCCGCCGAAGTCCTTGAACATCTTCTCGAAGGTGGGCGTGACGAAGAGCAAGAGCACCACGGTGACGCCGATGGCGACGGTGAGCACGATGGACGGGTAGACCATCGCGCCCTTGACCTTGCTCTTCAGCTTCTCGTTCTTCTCGATGTACGCCGCCAGGCGGTTCAGGATCGTGTCGAGGATGCCGCCGATCTCGCCCGCCGCGACCAGCTGCACGAACAGGGTGTCGAAGACCTTCGGGTGGTCCTTGAGCGCGTCGGCCAGGGTGGAGCCCGACTCGACCTTCACCTTCACCTTGGTGAGCACCTCGCGAAAGGCGAGGTTGTCCAGCTGGCTGGCGAGGATGTCGAGGCACTGCACCAGCGCGAGATGCCGCCGATGCCGGGCAGCTTGAAGCTGAGCTGCATCCCCTTCTTGCGGATCTTGACGTTCTGCAGCGCCATCGCGCGCAGGCGCTGCTGGACGGAGGCCTCGTCGGCCGCCTCCATCTGGCCCTTCTTCACCTCGCCCGTCTTGGTCTTGCCCTCCCAGGTCCAGATCGGGATCTGCTGGGCGGGCTGGACCTTGGCGGCTGCTGCGGGGGCTGCCATGGGGTCTCCTTACGGGCGCTGCGCCTGCACCGGGCGGTTCACGCCCGGGCGGGCAGCGGAGGTGAGGACGTTGCGCAGCTCGTCGGGATCGGAGCTGCGCGCCACCGCCTCCTCGAGGGTGATCAGGCCGCGCTGCACGAGCGACGCCAGCGACTGGTTGAAGGTCTGCATGCCGAACTTCGACTGGCCGACCTGCATCGCGGAGTAGATCTGGTGGACCTTGTCCTCGCGGATCAGGTTCCGGATGGCGGCGTTGGGCACCATCACCTCGATGGCGAGCACGCGTCCGGGGCCCGTCGCCTTCGAGATCAGGTTCTGCGTCACCACGCCTTCCAACACGAAGGAGAGCTGCGCGCGGATCTGCGGCTGCTGGTAGGGCGGGAAGACGTCGAGGATGCGGTTGATGGTCTGCACGCAGCTGTTGGTGTGCAGGGTGCCGAAGGCGAGGTGGCCGGTCTCCGAGATCACCAGCGCGGCCTCGATGGTCTCCAGGTCGCGCATCTCGCCCACCAGCACCACGTCGGGATCCTGGCGGAGGATGTACTTGAGCGCCTTCTTGAAGCTGTGCGTGTCGGCCCCTACCTCGCGCTGGTTCACCACGCAGTTCTTGTGCGGGTGCAGGTACTCGATCGGGTCCTCGATGGTGACGATGTGCTCGTGCCGCTCGGTATTGATCTTGTCGATGATCGACGCCAGCGTGGTCGACTTGCCGGAGCCGGTGGGCCCGGTCACCAGCACCAGGCCGCGCGGCTTCTTCGCCAGCTCGCTGATGATGGGTGGGAGCCCCAGCTCCTGGAAGGTGAGGATCTTGAAGGGGATGGTGCGGAACGCCGCCCCCACCGCGCCGCGCTGCATGAAGAGGTTGGCGCGGAAGCGCGACAGTCCCTTCACGCCAAAGGAAAGGTCCAGCTCGTTCTCCTCCTCGAACTTGTGCTTCTGCGCGTCGGCGAGGATCGAGTAGCAGAGCTGCTTCGTCTCCACCGGGGTGAGCGGCGGGGTCTTGAGCGGCACCAGCCGCCCGTCGATGCGGAGCTGCGGGGGCGAGCCGGTGGTGATGTGGAGGTCGGAGGCCCCCTTCTCGACCATCGCCTTGAGCAGCTGGTGCAAGTTGGGCACGTAGGTTCCTTTACCGGCTGGTGTCGGGGGCGGTGTTGCCCACGACCTCCTCGATCGAGGTCATGCCCGACTTGAGCTTGCCGATGCCCGCCATGCGCAGCGTCTGCATGCCGAGCCGGATCGCCTCGTTCTTCAGCTCCGCGGTCGAGGCGCCGTTGATGACCAGCTCCTTCACGCTGTCGAACATCGGCATCACCTCGTACAGCGCGACGCGGCCCTTGTAGCCGCGGTCGTTGCACGTGCGGCAGCCGGCCGGCTCGAACACCTGGAAGCTTCCGATCTCGTCGGGCTGCACGCCGATGTCGGTGAGCGCCTGCGCAGGCACGTCGACCGCCTTCTTGCACTCCTGGCAGAGCTTGCGGGCGAGCCGCTGCGCCAGGATGAGGTTCACCGCGCTGGTCACCAGGAACGGCTCGATGCCCATGTTGAGGAGGCGCGAGACGGTGCCGGGCGCGTCGTTGGTGTGGAGCGTCGAGAGCACCAGGTGGCCGGTGAGCGCGGCCTTGATGCCGATCTCCGCCGTCTCGAAGTCGCGGATCTCGCCGACCATGATGATGTCGGGGTCCTGGCGGAGGAAGCTGCGCAGCGCGGCCGCGAAGTTGAGGCCGATGTCCTCGTGCATCTGCACCTGGTTGATGCCGGCGAAGTTGAACTCGACCGGGTCCTCGGCGGTGCTGATGTTGTCGCTGGTCTTGTTCAGCTCGGAGAGCGCCGAGTAGAGCGTGGTGGTCTTGCCCGAGCCGGTGGGGCCGGTGACCAGCACCATCCCGTAGGGCCGGTCGATGGCCTCCTTGAACATGCGCAGCGGCTCGACGTCGAAGCCGAGCTTGGTCATGTCGAGCTGCAGGTTGCTCTTGTCGAGGAGGCGCATGACGACCTTCTCGCCGAACAGCGTGGGGCATACGGAAACGCGGAAGTCCATCTCGCGCCCCTTCCCCAGCTTCAGTTTGATTCTTCCGTCCTGGGGGAGCCGGCGCTCCGCGATGTCCAGCTCGGCCATGATCTTGAGGCGGGAGGTGATGGCCGCCTTCAGCTTGAAGGGCGGCTTCATCACCTCGTAGAGCACGCCGTCCACGCGGTAGCGGACGCGGAAGTCCCTCTCGTACGGCTCGACGTGGATGTCGGAAGCGCCCTTCTTGATCGCGTCGAGCAGGACGAGGTTGACGAGCTTCACCACCGGCGCGTCGGTCGCGCTCTTTTCCAGGTCGACGACGTTGATCCCTTCTTCGGAATCGTGCTCGAAGTTGATCTCGTTCTCGTCGAAACCCTCCATCACCTCTTCGTAGGAAGGGGCCTTCTCCGTGTAGTACTTCTCCAGCGCCTCCTTGATGGCCTGCTCGCTGGCGACGACGACCTCGATGTTGTAGCCGGTGAGGAACTTGATGTCGTCGATGGCGTAGATGTTCGACGGGTCGCTCATCGCCAGGATGAGCGAGGCGCCGGCGCGGTTGACGGGGATGCACTGGTGCTTCTCCGCCACGTCCTTCGGCACCAGCCGCACCACCTCGGCGTCGATGTCGAATTCCTTCAGGTTGATGGAGGGGACGCCGTACTGCTTGGAGAGGAAGTTGGTGAGCTCGGACTCCTCGATGAAGCCGAGCTTGGTGAGGTGGTAGCCGATGCGGCCGCCCGCCTTCTTCTGCTCCTCCTGGGCCTTCTGCAGCTGCTGGAGGGAGATCAGGTTTTCGCGGACGAGCAGCTCGCCAAGCCGACCAGCCATCGAGGCACCTCTCGGAGAGGCACCGAAGATAACAGACCGCTCGTTGAGCTAGCGAGAAAGCTACCGGAGTTTCGGGAGGATTTCAGGCGAGCGAGGGGTCGGACCTGCCCCCAGGTGTGCCGCTTTCTTACAGCGGCAGTGCGCGCATTTCCCTACCCCAGCCGCCGCCGTATTCGGCGGCGCTGCGCCTTTCATGGCGCGGACCTCACGGCACCCGATCGAGGAGCCCCCGTGCGGCGGCGACATCGCGGGCGATTTGCTCTTTCAGCGCCTCGACGTTCGGGAACCGCCGCTCGTCGCGCAGCCGGTGGACGAACTCCACCCGGAGCGAGCGGCCGTAGAGGTCCTGGTCGAGGTCGAGGAGGTGCACTTCGAGCATGAGCGGCTCGCGCCGGCTGCCGGCGTGGGCGTCGTCGCGAAAAGTGGGATTGAGGCCGAGGTTGGCCGCCCCGGGCATCGGCGGGCCGAGGGTTGGCGGAACATAGGTCGTGGTCGAGGTCGGGTCCGAGGTCGGGTTCGAGGTCGGGGTCGAGGTCGAGGTCGGGTTCGAGGTCGAGGTCGGGTTCGAGGTCGGGGTCGGGTTCGAGGTCGAGGTGGGGTTCGGGTTCGAGGTCGGGTTCGGGGTCGAGGACATGGCCGGCGCGAACAGCTCGATCGTGGGACCTCCGGGGTCCTCCTCCACCTCGACGGCCACGCGGCGCCCCAGGGCGGCGGCGA
>WNEY01005138.1_pt1 | contig 10097 bp, 9 predicted proteins | sample 5400531 | NCBI WGS metagenome assembly WNEY01 (sample SAMN13153338, study PRJNA577476) | soil metagenome | isolation source: 200 cm saprolite under Douglas fir tree site 1 | place: USA:California | collected 2015-04-18
TAGCCCGGAACGGAAGCCGGATCGTAATTAGTGCGGTCGCCGAGCTGCGGGAATTGGACAAAGCGCAACGTCGCCAACGCCCATTGATCGACATCGAGCTCGCCCGAAAGCACAGTGGCGAAGGACGGAAGGGCTCCTTGTTGAAACGAAAACCGAACGCACGGAGCGCTCCAAAGCTCCGCGAAAAGTTTTTGTCCGTGATGTTCGGTTAACTGCGTGGCCGGTTCCGGCGCAATCAAATTCTCCTGCGCGAGAGTGATGAACATCGGACATCCGGTCTCCTGCTGCTGCGCGCGCGCAGCCGCGATCCTGTCCGGGTCGATATTACTCAAAGTCACCGGCGTCTCGGGGCAATACAGTTCCGGATCGTACGAGGTCGCCAACAGGACCTGTCCGTTTTGAGTGAGAAGCTCGACCGGCTGTTTGTTCCAAAAGAAGCGCAGCGTGCCGGTGAGTTTCTGAGTCGCGATGATTTGCAGGGCGCGGTTCAACGAGAAAAAGCGGGTGTCGCCGCAAAAATAAACGCCGCCAGTGATCGATTCGTCGGGAATATAATATTGCTCGGCGGCCGGTTCGAACGCCGCCGGTGTTGCGGCTGGAACGTCGGTCGCGGGAGCCGGAGTCCACCAGGGAGTTTCCGGCGCTGGCGTGATCTCCGGGCCGACTTCGCTTGCTTCCTGGTAGGCAGGTTCCTGTTCGACCGGAAAATCCGCTTCCGCCGCGGGTTCCTGCTCCGTTGCCGGCTCCTGCTCCACTGCGGGCTCCGGTTCCGCGGGCTTTGGCTCGCTCGACTCCGGCTCTTCCGACTTCTTCGGCATATGGGTCTCCACGGTTTTGATAAGCAAATCCGAAGTGAAGGGTTTATTCAAGAACCCAACCACATTTGAATTTTCGCTCCGGCTCGCCTGCACCTCCGCGCCGTAGCCCGACATGTAAACAACGGGGATGGCGGCGGTCCCCGGATTCTCTGATAAATGGCGGCAAACTTCGTCGCCTCTCATATCCGGCAAAATGAAATCCAGCAGAATGAGATCGGGCAAACTGCTCTGCGCCTCACGAACGGCTTCTTCGCCGGTCGACGCCGGCGTCACTTCGTAATTCGCCTCGATCAAAACTTCTTTCACAAAACTTAGCAGCATCAGGCTGTCATCAACCACCAACACCTTTGGCCCGCCCCCCTTCTTGCGCGACTTTTTCGGCACCGCCGCGTCGGTCTCATCCGCGCCGCGCACCGCTTCGATGAGCAAATGCTGCCAGTCCAGGTCGATCGTCTGAGGACTGGAAGGCGCGTCGGCAACTTCGGAAACCGTTCCGCCTTTCCAACGCACAATCTCGCTGAACGCCGCCATTCCCTGTCGGCCGGGTGCGGTCGCGTGCCGGACCTGACCTTTCTCAAAGAAAACATGCGCCTTTTCGTCGTTCGGTCCGGTAAATTCCAGCACCGCGGTCGCGCCGCTCATGCATTTGAGCTGGATAATGTCGGCGAATTGGAGATCGCGAGGCGTCCCCTGGAATTCTTTAGTTGCTGTCTCCGTCGCCGGCCGCAGTAAACGCTGCACGAGTTCCACAAAATCCCAGTGCGCCACCGGTTTTTCGAGGAAATGAATCGCGCCGAGTCCGGCCGCTTGTTCACGCTGCTCGGGCAAATGAATGCCGGTCAAAATGATCGCGCGCGCGTTCGGGTGACTCGTTCGCAAATCGTAAAGAAAATCCTGGCCGAGATCCGGGATGGCATCGACATCGAGAACAAAAAGCTCGGGTTTCACGCCGAGGACGAGCTGCTGTGCCTGCTCCAGGCTGCGCGTCATTTCAACCAGCGTACCCGGCGCCGCTTCCTGCAGGACATCTAAGATTCCGGAGCCCAATTGTTCGTCCGGTTCCAAAACCAGAATCCGCGCGCTCCGTTTGAATTTCTTCTGTTTCATCGATCTCGAAGTTGGAGGGCCTGCAATTTTTCTGCCGCTCAACTCGGTAGCAATGCCCGCTTCTCGGCAAATGCAAAGAATTTTTCGAGGGCAGGGACGCCGCGCTGCGGCGCTCCGAGTTGGAGTAGCACGGCGGACATGGCAGCGCGATGTCCCTACCTTTGTTGGAACTGACGCGTCATTTCTCGTCGGCTGATTTTTCCGCGCTCGTTTGCCGGAATGGAATCGACGATGAAGATTCGTTTCGGCACTTGCCACGCGCTCAACCCGTTTCGGCAGAATTCCAAGATCTCGTTCTCGCGAAGATCGACGTCCACCACCACACAGGCGGCCACTTCTTCGTTGCGGAATCCCGCGCCTGCGGGACGTCCAAACGCAACCGCCTGACGAACGCCTGGAAACCGGAGCAACGCTTCTTCGATCTCCGCTGGGTTCACTTTTTTTCCGGCCACATTGATCACGTCCGAAACGCGTCCGACGATTTTGAATCCGGAGCCGCGACGCGCGAGCAGATCGTCGGGAACGAAAACACCGTCGCCCAATTTTTCTTCGTCCGGCTCGGGAAAATAACCGTCGCCTACGGCCGCGCTTCGGACGCGGACCTGACCCGCCTCTGCGCTGGGATCGATCATTTCAAGAGCGATATCCTTCATCGGGGAGCCGACGAAACCTTCGATCTCGTTCTTTGCCTCGCGATCGTAACAAATCCCGCCGCATTCTGACGCGCCATAGAAGGAATGGATCGGCAATCCGAATCTTTCCCGGAATTTTTTCGGGACCGTAATCGGCAGGGGCGCACCAGCGGAAATGCAAAGCCGAAGCTTTGGCAGCACCGGAACATCTTTCATTTCACAAAACGCTTGATAGAAGACCGGCATGCCGGGAAAGACGGTCGCATCCGTCTTTGCGAGATCGTTAAGAACAGCGCGCGGGGTTCGGTCCTGGCTCAAAACCATTGCCACGCCGCGCGCGATTAGCGGCGTCAAGAGATTGCTGAAACCGTAGGAATGCGAAACCGGAATGACGCCGAAGTTAACATCGACATCGGAGATTCCCATCGTCTCGCAGATCTGATCGCAATCGGCCAGGAGTTGCTCGCTGCGAAACCGAATCGCGCGCGGTGCGGCCGTGGTCCCCGAAGTTAACTTTAGAAGCGACGGTCGGTTTTTGCCCCAGTTAGTTGTAGCTGCCGAAATGCTCATCGGCACAATTTCGATATTCCTGCCGGCAGAGGCGTCAGCAGCGGCAATGCCGGACACCTTGCAAGTCTTCAGTGCCGCGTCCCGCTGTTGATCACTAATCGATTGCTCGAGTGGGAGAACGACCACGCCGCGGCGCAAACACGCAATCAGGATCGAAGGCCAATCTTCGTGATTCCCAATGTGGATTGCCACGACGCTGCCGGCGTCGAAGCTCTCGATCTTTGATTCAAAATCGCGCGCGCGTTCGTCGATTCCCCGAAATGTGAAAACGAGCCGGCCGCGACTGTTGAAAATTGCGGGCGCGTCGCGCTTTTGAGCGAGAATCGCTTGCCACCGTTTCGACAATTCATCTTTCAGCTTCATCGCTTGCGTAAAATGCCCACGCGGTTACATTCGGCGCTCATTTTTGACGATGAAAGCAGGCATTCACCCAGAATATCACGAGACAGATATCGTTTGCGCGTGCGGAGCGGTCTATCATACCCGCTCGACGCGCCGTGACATTAGAATCGGTATTTGCGCTGCTTGTCATCCGTTTTTCACCGGCGAACAGAAATTTGTGGACACGGCCGGCCGCGTCGAAAAATTCGCCAAGCGCTACGGCAGCACCAAAGCCGCGCGCTCGGGCAAGAAAGGTTAGCTGATTGTAGAGGCGCTTGTGCCAAGCGCCTTCTTTGCGCGGCTGACACAGCCGCCACTACACACTCATGGACTTTGATCCTCTCATCCAACGCAAACGGGAACGCTTCGAGCAGCTCGAACGCGAAATCGCGGACCCGCGTCTTTTCGAGAATCGCAAACGCGCCGGCGAACTCAGGCGCGAACACGCCAGCACTAAGGGCGTACTCGCGAAATGGGACGAACTCGAAACGGCGCGCAAGCAGCTCGACGACAATCGTGAGCTGGCGACCTCGCGCGACGTTGAGATCGCGGCGATGGCGGACGACGAGATTCCGGATTTGGAAAGGCGTGTGGCTAAGCTCGAGCGCGAATTGCAAATTGCGTTGCTGCCGCCGGACGAAAACGAAAACCGCGACGCGATTGTCGAAATTCGCGCCGGCACTGGCGGAAACGAAGCCGCGATTTTCGCGGCCGATCTTTACCGGATGTATCAGCGCTACGCCGAGTCGGCCGGATTAAAGACCGAAGATCTCGAATCGAGCCCGGCGGAGCTGGGCGGGTTAAAAGAGGCGATCTTCAAAGTTTCGGGCGAATCCGTCTTTCGAAAATTGCGTTACGAAAGCGGAGTGCACCGCGTTCAGCGGGTGCCGGCAACTGAAGCGCAGGGGCGCATCCACACTTCCACGGCCACGGTCGCAGTCTTGCCCGAAGCGGAAGATGTGGATGTTGAATTGAAGCCGGAAGATTTACGGATTGAAGTTTCCCGCTCCGGCGGTCCTGGCGGACAGGGCGTCAACACGACCGACTCGGCTGTCCAAGTCATGCACATTCCAACCGGAACGATTGTTCGTTGCCAGGACGGTCGCAGTCAGCTCAAGAACAAGGAAAAGGCATTATCGATCTTGCGGGCGCGATTGCTAGAACGGCAGCAGCAGGAGGAAGCGGCAAAATATAGCGCCGTGCGCAAGAGTCAGATCGGCTCAGGCGGGCGCGAAGAAAAAATTCGCACCTACAATTTTCCCCAAAACCGGCTGACCGACCACCGTATCGGACTAACGCTCTATAATTTAGATCGTGTGATTGATGGCGACCTCGACGAGATGATTCGCGCGCTCCAAGCAGCCGATATGGCGGAGCGGTTGAAAGAGTCGTCGATTTCGGCGTGAGCACTCTCCTTCTGTCATTTCGACCGAAGTAGAGAAATCTCTTACTATTTCTGAAATATCTAGAGATGTCTCGACTTCGCTCGACATGACAAAAACGAAGACCCTGCTCGAAGTCCTGCAATCGACGACGGCGTATTTCCGAAAGCACAAGATCGACAACCCGCGATTGAACGCGGAACACTTGCTTGCGCACGTGCTCGGGCGCACGCGGATGGAGCTTTATCTCGAGTTCGAGCGTCCGCTTGATGGCACGGAACTGGCGCCACTGCGCGATCTGGTGAAGCGCCGAGGGCAAGGCGAACCGCTCCAGCATTTGCTAGGCACGGTCGAATTTTGCGGCCAGACATTCCTGATCGACAAACGCGCGATGGTGCCGCGACCGGAAACCGAAGAGCTCGTCGAACTCCTGCAATCGAGAATCGAGAATCGAGAATCGAGGATCGTTGATGTTGGAACAGGCAGCGGAGTGATCGCCCTGAGTTTGGCGAAAGAATTTCCGTCTGCAGGAATTTACGCGGTCGACATTTCTGAGGACGCACTCGGGCTCGCCCGTGAAAACGCGGCGGGACTCGGATTGAGCGAGCGGATCCACTTCCAACAAAGCGATCTTCTCGAAAATTTGGCTGAAAGATTCGACCTAATCGCGGCGAATCTTCCATATATCTCCACGCAAGATCGGCATCTGCTCTCGCGCGAGGTCCGGCACGATCCCGAGGTAGCGCTTTTTGCCGGACCGGCGGGCGATGAGTTGGTGCGAAGACTAATCGAGCAAGCGCCGTCGCATCTCGAACCAGGCGGTTTGCTCGCACTGGAAATTGCGGTCGGTCAGGCTGAAGGACTGTCCGAGCTCTTTCGTCAAAAAAAATACCACGACATTGAGTCGAAAAGGGACTATTCAGGTATCACACGCTTTGTCTTAGCCAGGTATGGATAAAATCCGGATCCACGGGGGGCGTCCGCTGAGCGGATCGATCAAAATCAGCGGCTCGAAAAATTCTGCTCTGCCGATTCTGGCGGCGACGCTTCTCACTCGCGAGCCGTGCACGATTCGGCGCGTGCCCGATCTGAGCGACACGCACTACATGCTGCAAATTTTGAAGCACCTCGGCGCGGAGGTAGAACGCGCCAGCGGCACCGTCACAGTCGCGGCCGTAAAAATAGATTCGATCGCTCCCTACGATGTCGTCCGCAAAATGCGCGCGTCGGTTTGCGTGATTGGTCCGCTCCTTGGCCGGTGCAAAGAGGCGACGGTTTCGCTGCCGGGTGGTTGCGTCATTGGCGATCGGCCGATTGATTTGCATTTGAAGGGATTCGAAGCGCTCGGTTCTGCCGTTCGCGTGGAAGCAGGCAATATAAAAGTGTTTGCGCCGAAACTCACCGGCGCGGTGATCAATTTGCGCGGGAAATTTGGGCCCACTGTTCTCGGGACCGACAACGTGATGATGGCGGCCGTGCTGGCTGAGGGAACGACCGTGATTGAAGGCGCCGCTCAGGAACCGGAAGTTGTCGATCTTGCGAATTTCCTGAACAAGATGGGCGCGAAGATTGAAGGCGCCGGCACCCGCCGGATCATCGTTGAAGGCGTCAAGGAATTGCACGGCGTTGAGCACGACATCATCCCGGACCGGATCGAGGCCGGAACATTTCTCGTGGCAGGGGCAATTTGTGGAAACGGAATTACGGTCAAACGCGTCGAGCCAAAGCACGTTGAAGCCGTAACCAAGGCGCTGAGTAATTGCGGATTCAAAATCGAATCGTCCGAGAATTCAATTACGGTGTCGCCCAACGGCGTGGCAACGCCGCTCGAACTTGCGACCGAACCTTATCCCGGTTTTCCGACCGATATGCAGGCACAAATGTGCGCACTTCTTTCCACGACTGGCGGCATTAGCGTCATCACAGAAAACATTTTTCCGCAACGCTACATGCACGTGGCCGAGCTCAAGCGCATGGGCGCACATGTCGATCTTGAGGGTCCAACTGCCGTTATCCAAGGCGTCGATCGTCTCTTTGGCGCGCCGGTGATGGCGAGCGATTTACGCGCGTCGGCCGCCTTGGTCCTTGCTGGATTGAAGGCGGACGGAATTACAGACGTCAGCCGCGTTTACCACATTGATCGCGGCTACGAACATTTGGATGAAAAACTGAGCGAGCTCGGTGCCCAGATCGAGCGAGTGCAAGGATAACTTATGGAACCAGCGACAACGACAACATCGACATCTTCAACTGTGCGCACGTGGTGCATACTTGCGCACGCCACGGCTTTAGTCGGATTCTTAGTGCCGGTCGCGGGTCACATTGTTGGCCCGCTTATCGTCTGGCTGGCCAAGCGTCAGGATTCGCCGGAGATCGACGCCCACGGCAAAGAGTCGATGAACTTTCAGATTTCGATGCTGATCTGGAACGCGATCGCGGCGATTTTGATCATTGTCTTGATCGGCATTCCAATCCTGATTCTGCTGCATATTCTTAACATTATTTTTGTCATCGTCGCTTCGATCCAGGCCAGCGAAGGCAAGCTTTATCGATATCCGCTGGCGATCCGGCTGATTAGCTAGGTAGGGGCGGTTCACCGAACCGCCCGCTGGCGATTGAGTCAATCGCTCCTACCCGTGCGTGGTGTTTTCAGCAGTCCACGCAGCGTTTTCATGTTCGCGACGTCTTCATGCAATTCCTTGCCTTTCGGCGTTTCGAGAACCTTTGGGATTTTTCGAAATCGCCGGTCGCGCATAATAAAGCGGAATGCGTCCAGACCGATCTGGCCCTTTCCGATGTGCTGGTGTCGATCCACCCGCGAACCGCGCACGGTTTTGGAATCGTTCACGTGAATGGCGGCGAGACGGTTGAATCCGATTACGCGATCGAATTCGCGAAATGTTTTCTTGATCCCGGCTTCACTCCCGATGTCGTAACCGGCGGCGAAAATGTGCGCGGTGTCGAGACAAACACAAAGTCGCTCCGGCTCGCGCACATTTTGGATGATGTAAGCGATCTGCTCGAATCTGTGGCCCAGACACGAGCCCTGGCCGGCGGTCGTTTCGACCGCGATGCGCGTCTTCAATTTTGGGATTTTTCGAAACACGCGATTGACCGAGTCGACAATTTTTTCGAGGCCGGCTTCTTCACCAACGCCGAGATGCGCGCCGGGATGAAGAACCAAAAACGGCAGCTCGAGTTGATGCGCGCGGGTGAGCTCTTCAGACAAGCCGCGGATGGAATTGGCGTGAAACTGCGGATTTGTGGCCGCGAGATTGATCAGATAATTCGCGTGGGCAAAGATCGACAACAAGTCGCCGCGTTGGACATGATCGCAAAACGCCCGGATTTCCTGGCGTGTGAGCGGGCGCGCGAACCATTGCATATTGTTCTTCACGAACATCTGAATGGCGGTGCACTTGATCGAACAGCCGCGCTCGATTGCGGTGTGCACGCCGCCACTGCTCGACATGTGCGCGCCGAGAAGAATTTCCGACCGCCGATTCTCGTTTACCGATTTGTTCCGGCCGTTCGAGCCCGTCACAACTTCGACAAATAATACGGCAGCATGTCGCGCCAGTAATTCCAATCGTGGCCGCGCCATTTGCCGTCATCGAGCCAGTGCTGGATGCCTTTCGAGTTCAGAATTTCCGAGAGCCGGTATGATTCGTGACGGGTGTTGTCCCATTCGCCGGTGCCAATGACGATGCCCATGTGATTGTATTTCCACGGGTCGGTCGTGTTCGGTAGATAATGAAACGGACTGTTGAAATAAATGTTGTCGTCGTAATAGCCATCGAAAAAATCGCTGATGTCGAACGAGCCGCTTAAGCTAATGAGATAGCCGACCAAATCCGCATGGCGAAAGGCGATGTTGGCGGCGTGATACGCGCCGAGACTCGCGCCGCAAACGGCCACGCGATGGCAGCGACATTCACGCCGCGCGAGATCGAACACATCGCGCACGATCACATTTTCATAAGCGTTGTGGGTTTTCATTCGATCGGCCGGATGAATTTTCTTGTTGTAGAAACTTTCCAGATCGATCGCGTCCGGGCAATAAACGGTGACTTTGCCAGCATCGACATAGCTCGCGACTGAACCGACGAGCCCAAAATCTTTGGTTTGATAATAACTGCCGAAGGAAGTCGGGAAGATGATCAATGGCAGACCGCCGTCGTTTCCGAACGCGAGCATTTCAAACTCGCGGCTCAACCACGGTGTGTACCATTTGATATAGCGTTCGTTCATCTTCGTTTGTCATTTCGGGCGAAGCCGGAGGCGAAGTCGAGAAATCTCTCAATCTAAAATTAATTCGGATTCGGAAATAGTAAGAGATTCCTCGGTCCGAGCCGGATTGGCACTTTAGCTCGGAATGACTTAGAAGCGTCTGGTTTTGAAACCGAAACACACTCTGACCGGAAACATTAAACGGCATCGCGCTTTTCATTCGAAGGTTCTCGGAAATCGCCGCGACGTGCTGGTCTATTTGCCGCCCGGCTATAGTCGTTTTTCGCGAAGACGTTACCCGGTTTTATATTTGCACGACGGGCAAAATGTTTTCGATGCCGCGACTTCGTTTGGCGAAGTTGAGTGGGGCGTTGATGAGACCGCACAGCGATTAATCCGACATAAACTGGTCGAGCCGCTCATCATCGTGGCGGTGGCAAACATCGGCGAAGAACGGATCCATGAATACGCGCCGACGCCGGGCGTAATCGAGCCGAAGGACCATCCAAGAAAACGCAGCCGCGGGCTCGCCCGAATTTACGGCCAATTTTTGATCGAGGAACTCAAGCCATTCATCGACAGAAAATATCGGACCAAGGCAGAAGCCGAATTTACCGGACTCGGAGGATCGTCGCTCGGTGGGCTGGCGACACTGGCGATGGGAATTTTATTTTCAGAGACGTTTTCTCGTTTAATCGTGATGTCGCCCTCGATTTGGTGGGACGATTTCGCGATTTTCCGGCTGGTCGGAATCCTGGCCGAAAAACCGCCGCTTAAAATCTGGCTCGATACCGGCACTGCCGAGCCGGGATGGGAACAAGCGCGCGAGTTACGCGATTGCTTGGTCGACGAAGGCTGGCAGCTGGATGTCGATCTTAAGTATCTCGAAGTGGAAGGCGCTGGCCACAGCGAGGCGGCCTGGGCGATGCGGGTTGAACCGGCGCTGCGATTCTTATTTCCGCCGCGTCCGATCGCGT
>WNEY01005139.1_pt1 | contig 10097 bp, 9 predicted proteins | sample 5400531 | NCBI WGS metagenome assembly WNEY01 (sample SAMN13153338, study PRJNA577476) | soil metagenome | isolation source: 200 cm saprolite under Douglas fir tree site 1 | place: USA:California | collected 2015-04-18
CCGCTCGAGTCTCCCGGTCCAAGTGGCGCCTGAAAACTCATGCGCTCGGGGAGAGAAGTCGCCCAAGAGGCAATCGAGTAAGTAGTGTAGAATGGCGGTCAAGCTTCGAGATGACTTCCGAGGTGATGTTCCGGCGGACCCCGTGACCCGGCGCCGGAGACGCAGCAGGGATGAGCAGTCTCGGGACAATCGGGCTTCTCAACGGCGGCGGCGACTGCCCCGGCTTGAATGCTGTTACCCGCGCCGTTGTCCGCACGGCCTGCTACCGGTACGGCGGCAAAGTGATTGGAATCTTCGATGGTTTCGACGGGCTGATCTGGCCCGAGCGAAATAAAGAAATGAGCCCGTACCAGACTCGCGGCATCCTGCCGCGGGGAGGCACAATCCTCGGGACCTCGAGCCGCGGGGACCCTTTTCGTTACGAAGTCGAGGAAAACGGAAAGTTGGTCGTGAACGATTATTCCCAGCGCGTCATGGAGAACCTGAAGGGCATGGGTGTTGAGGCGCTCATCGTCGTCGGCGGCGAAGGAACTCTTTCGATTGCGCGCGAATTTTATCGGCGCGGCGTTCCTCTGGTGGGCGTGCCCAAGACGATTGACAATGACCTCTCGGCGACCGACGTCACGTTCGGCTTCGATACGGCGCTCCACACCGCCACGCACGCGATTGACAAGATACATACCACCGCGGAAAGCCACGGCCGGGTGATGGTCATCGAAGTGATGGGCCGCGAGGCCGGCTGGATTGCCCTGGAGGCGGGCATCTCCGGAGGTGTGGATGTGATCCTCATTCCGGAAATTCCCTTTCGCCTCGAGAACGTTTACGCCAAGATCGAAGCCCGCAAGGCAGCCGGTCATCGCTTCAGCTTGATCGTAGCGGCTGAAGGAGCCCGGGTGCAGGACGACGACCCTGTTTGGAGGAAATTCCAGGAAGCTCCCCAGTTCGTCGGCCAGATGAGCATCGGGAACCTGGTGGGGACGCTCATCAGCCGCCACAAGAAGTATGAAGTGCGCGTCACCGTCCTGGGGCATCTCCAGCGGGGCGGCTCGCCGAGCCCCTTCGACCGCTTGCTGAGTACGCGGCTTGGCGTGGCGGCGGTGGACTTGGTGGCACAAAAGCAGTTCGGGCGCATGGTCTGCTTGCGCGGGGATAAAGTAACCAGTTGCACGCTGGATGAAGCGGTGGGCCGCCTGAAGACCGTCCCGCCGGAGTGTGATTTGGTGCGGGCGGCTCGAGCCATCGGGATCTCATTCGGCGATTGCTGATCTTCGGGTCAAGCGGCCGGGGGCCTCTGCAGCCGAAAATCCTTCCACAGCCCCGGCGGTCGCGCAGGGTGCACTCATCAGCTTCAGGACCTTCTTGACGTATTTGATTCTCGTGGGCGGCGGCAGCGCGTATTACCTGTACGTCTACCGTCCTGCTCACCCGCGTCCGGTCGCCGCAGCCTATGTGCTCGGAAGGTCGGTGAAGGTTGTTGATAGTCCTACTGAAATCCACTTGACGATCGAGACTCTCCAGAGCGGCCAGCGGGTTGATGTGCTCGGCCGCCGGAGCTCCTGGCTCCGCATTCGCCTGGCGAGTGGGAACATCGGCTGGGTCGAGGCCAAGTCGCTGATCGACCAGCACGATTACGACGCGGCGCAAAACCTCCTGAAAGAAGCCGGCAGGCTCCCCGCGCAGATCGGGGGTCACACCTCGAATCTGGTCAACCTGCACCTGGAACCTTCTCGCGACACCCCCCAGGTCGCGCAACTGGCGCCAAGACAGAAGGTGGAGATTCTTGTGCGTCGCCTGGTGGAAAAGCCGCAATCACCTGCGGGGCCTCCCGCGCCGGTTCCCGCGGAAGGTTCTTTTCCGCCTCCGCCCAAGTGGGACGCCTGGTACCTCCTGCGCTCGGACTCGCAGGCAGGCTGGGCGCTGGGCCGTCTGGTGGACCTCGACGTGCCCGAGGAAATCGGCTCTTACACGCAGGAATACAACCTGGTCGCGTGTCTGGTCCTCAATACTGTGGGGGACGAAGGACGACAGGTGCCGCAATACCTTGTCGCGGACCGCATGGGCACGCAGGAGATGGACTTCAATCACATCCGCGTCCTGACCTGGGGTACGAAAAAACAGAAATACGCCACCGCCTACGTGGAAAGCAAACTGAACGGCTACTTCCCGATCCGTGTTTTCCAGATTGATGGGACCCCGTATTTCCGGTTGCGCCTGGTGGACTCCCAGGGGCGGAAGTATCAAAAGCTCTACGCCATGCTCGGTACCAGGACTCGCCCGCTGGGGACGGTCACGGGCTGGGAGAGCGAAGGGATGGCGTGGGTTCTGGTCTCGGGGCGGCGAGAAAGTCGCAACGGCCGGGCCGGCCGGAAGCGCGGGCGGTCCTGAAATCAGACCGCAGGAGGCTGAAGTTGTCTTCGGACGAATCAATTCGAAGTCGAGGCGCGCGCGTACCGATGGCCTACTGGCTGCTTCGCGCATTTCTCCGGATGCGGTTCGCCGTTTCAGGGCGAAAGGTCCGGTTGCTCCATGCCGAGGGAGTGGCCGCCTCTTCTCCAACGATGTTCGTGGTCAGCCGCCCGCCGGGCTTTCTCGACGCGCTCTTGGTGGTAGCAGCGTTTGACGCGCCCGTGCGCTGCCTGCTGCCGCGACGACATTTCCAGGGCCGGTGGCAGAAGTTTCTCGCGAGCGGCCTCGGGATGATTCCGTACGAGCCTGACGGCGAGGGCTGGCGATCGGCGCTCGATGCTTCTTCGAACCTGCTGGCAAAGCGCGGGACCGTCGCCGTCTTCGCAGAAGCAAGAAGGAAACCGGCTGCGGAAGGCGGGCAGCTCGGCCTTGCGGCCGCAATCCTCTCGCTCGAAGCCGAGGCCCGCCACGCTGCCAAGCTCGGACTTCGGCTCCTCCCCGTCCACGTGTATCTTCCGGCCGAGGGCTCGAAGTCGAAAGAGGCACTGGTCTACGTGGACGAAGCCGTATTCCCCCAGGAATACCTTTCGAAAGAAGGCGGCACTTCCCCGGGCGGCGTGCTGGCTCTGGCGACTCTGATCGAGCGCAAGTGGCGTGAAAACGCTTTTCGCATTCAGCCTTCCACCCTCAAGCACTTCCTCTCCGATCTGGAAGAAGTCCTGCGTGCCGATTTGGCGGAGAGCTGGGTCTCTCGAGCGAATCTGAAACAAAGCGTCGAAGGCTTCGAGCTCAGCCATTTTGTAGCCGACTGGGCAGACCGGATGAACGCCTTGAACCCCGGGGGCCTGGTCTCGATGCGAGAGGCGCTCGAAGACTACCGCGAAAATCTCCGCAATTGCCGGTTGCGGGAATTTGAGGTCGAGACGGGCGGCGGCTGGATCAAGTCGTGGCTCCGCCGGTCGTCGGTCTGGTTTGAGACCTTCGTCGGACTGCCGATCGCCTCCTACGGACTGGTCAACCATCTTCTCGCGTGGATGTTCCTTTATTGGGCGGGACTGCTCAGGAAAGACAGCCGGCGAAGTCTCAGAGTCGACTGGCTGCTGCGCGCGCTCGTGGTGTTGGGTTGCTACGCAGTGCAAACACTCGTGTGCTTCACGTGGTTCGGGAGCCAGGCGACGACGGTGTACGCGGCCACGCTGCCCGTCGCGGGAGGCTACCTCTGGCGCTACCATTGGCTGCTCCGTCGCCGGACGCGACTGGTGATTGCCGCCTTGCGCAGCCCGGGCCGGGCGCAAAAGCTCCGCGAAAAGCGGAAAGAACTGCTCGGCGGTCTGCAAGAGGAGCTCTCCGCCTTCGCTGACGTCCTCGGCGTGACCCATTGAGATTACTGCGGCTGACTGATGACGCGCGGTCCCGGCATACCCGATGTCTGAACACGCTCCAGGAACGTCCACAACGCCGGGCTCGAGTGGTCCCTCCGGCAAAATCCTTCGCCTCGCGGAACTCAGCTTCACGCGTCTCGATGCGCTCGATCGGCGCCGGACCGTGGTGATCTTCGCCGTCAGCCCGCTCGAGGAGCACGGGCCTCACCTGCCCGTCGGCACCGACCTCTACGATGCCGAGTTTTTCAGCGAGGAGCTGGCGAAACGCATCCTGGAAGCGAAGCCGGACTGGACGGTGCTGCTCGGCCCTTCGCTGCCCGTGGGGGCATCCGCTTTTGACCATGCGGGGACGTTGCTCGTGCGCGCGCGGACGGTGCGGAACGCGACGCTCGATTACGGCGCCGCGCTGGCCCGTCACCGCTTCCAGTACATCCTGGTGACGAACGGCCACGCGGGCCCGCGACACGTCGTGGCGCTCGAAGAAGCTGCAGCCGCCGTCTCGCGCCGCTATGGCGTGCGCATGCTCTCGGTGAGCGGTCCCGTCATCTGGAAATTTCTCAGAGGAAAGTTCATGGACCAGCTCGAGCCTTTGCTCGGGCGGCCGCTGACCGAGGCCGAGCGCGAAGCCATGCGGGGCGACGTCCACGGCGGGCTCTGGGAGACTTCTCTGATTCTCCGCACCCGGCCGCAGCTCGTGGACCCGGCCTATGCCTCGCTGCCTCCGGTCCGCTTCACCCTGCTCGACGCACTTCGAAAAAACTATCCCTTGCGTCTCGGAAACAAGCTCGGCTATATCGGCTCGCCTGCCGCAGCGGCGGTCGAATTTGGCGAAGCGGCCCGGCGCTTGCTGCTCGACGTCGCGTGGGACGTGGTCCGGCCGGTCTTCGACGCGCCGGATGAGAGCTGGCAGCAGACTTCGCTCCTCTACAAAATTCCAATGATGCGGACGGCCTTTCCCTATGTCGCTGCGGGCGTAGGCCTGTTTCTGGCGGCCCTGGGGCTGGCGTGGTGGCTGCGCTGACGAGACCGGCGGCGCAGCACGAATCATTAAATCTTATCAGGGATGGCTGAGCACCATGCCACTCCTTCTCACTGAGGCGGATGTCCAGGAACTGCTCCCGATGGAGAAAGCCCTCGAGCGAGTCGAAGCGAGCTTTCTCGCGCAGGCGCGGGGCGGGGCCATCAACCGCTCGCGGGAACGGATCTTTCAAAGTCGCTGCTCGCTGCACTACATGGCGGCCGCGCTTCCGGAGGAAAAGTGGCTGGGGATGAAAATCTATACGATTGCGCCGGCGGCGTGGCGCTTCCTGGTGCTCCTCTACGACGGCGAAAGCGGGCAACTGCTCGCGTTGCTTGAAGCGGACCACCTCGGTCGCCTCCGCACCGGAGCGGCCAGCGGCGTGGCCACGAAGCACATGGCGCGCGCGGGCGCATCACTCGTCGGCCTGATCGGCTCGGGCCGGCAGGCGCGCACCCAGCTCGAAGCTGTGGCCAAAGTCCGGGCGCTTGCGGGTGTGAAAGTCTTCAGCCGGGCCGAGAAGCGGCGCCACGATTTTTGCCGCGAGATGGGTGACCGGCTTCGCTTGAAAATCGAGCCGGGCGAAAGCGCGGAAGCCGTCGCGCGCTTCGGCGATATCGTGATCACGGCGACGAGTTCTCGCGAGCCTGTCGTCCGGGGCGAATGGCTCCGCCCCGGAACGCATGTCAATGCCATCGGCGCGAACATGCCCGACCGCCGTGAAGTGGATGACGCGACGCTCGCGCGCGCGAGTCTCATCGCCGTTGATACTCTCGAACAGGCTCAAGAGGAGGCGGGCGACCTGATCCAGGGGCTGGCGAGCCTGCCCGGCGGATGGGAGGGCGTCGCCGAGCTGCACGAAATCGCGAGCGGCAAGCGGCCCGGCCGGACCACAGACCAGGAAATCACGCTCTTCAAGTCGAGCGGCATCGCGCTCTGGGATATCGCCGTGGCGGGGTACGTCTATCAACAGGCCCTCGCGAGGGGAAAGGGAAGGCAGTTTCAGCTTTGGGGAGAATGAAGGGAGTCCTTAGCCTCGCGCCAATCCGGTCGATAAGCTCGGTCCGCGTTCAATGTTTCGGCGGAGCGGGTTCCTCTTCGAGCTGGATCCTCTGCGCGACCACCTCGCCGGCTTCGGTCAGCTCGCCCTCAATTCTGACTTTCAATCCCGTGCGCAAGTCTTTCGCCGACGCCGGACTGCCATCCTTATTTTTGACCTCAGTTTTGTCGTCGTAGCGCACGTGGAAGACCATGTTCCCTTCCGCGCGGAGGGTCAGCTTGCCGGGAGTGTGCTCGGTGATCTTGCCCTCCACCGTGAAATTCATGGCCTGGCCCGGAGCCTCGGACTGGCTCAGGGAGCCGGAGAGCGACGCCGCGCCTGCGGCAAGTGCCGAGGCCAGGAAGAAGGCGCTGATTGTGCGGAGGCGGGGCGGCGATAGTGCGCGCCTCATCGCAACGCTCCAGCCTGTCGTCTCGGCAGCGGGTGGTGGGCTCTCAGATTGACTTCTTCGCGCTCTCACTTTTTGGTCCCTTCGAGACGAATGGCCACGCCTTTATAAAAAGTCCCCTGGATCAGGTCCTGGCGGATCACTCGCGCATTCACGGGAATGCCCATCTGCCCTTCTTTAAACGGCAGGATCACTTCCACCTGCTCGCCCATGTCGTAGTTCTGGCTGGTCAGAAAATAGGCGCCGCCCCGGGAAACGTTCTGGGTCTCGGAGATATCTTCGATCGGCATGCCATATTTCCGCCGGATCACTTTGATGGGCATCTGGATGGGCGCGCGTCCCTTGGTCCGGTGGTCTTCTCGCGGTTTGGTTTCGGCACCCGCTCCGGACGACCTGCCCGGAAGGCCCAGGCCTTCCGGGTCTAGGATGGGAGGCTCTTCGTCGAAGATTAATTCCCACGCGGTGGTTGCTTTGCACTGGTCGCAGTGCCGGGAAATCTGAAACCCTTCGGACAAGAACTCCTCTTCAGCTTCAAGGACGACGGTCAGCAGGCGGTCGTGGCACCGGAAGCACTCGAGCCAGACGGGAGAGGGGACTCCGGCCTCTTCGCTGCGCGCCGCAGGAAAACCCACAGGCCAAAGCTCTCCTTCCGAGTCGAGCAGCTCCAGGCCCACGCTGTGGAAACCGTTATCGTTGCGGGTGTTGATCCACGCGACCCGAAACGTGCCGCCGACTCCGCTCTTGACGCTCGTCACGTGGACTTCCGTTTCGAGGCCGATGAAATTGCGGAGGCGGGTTATCACTTCGTCCTTGCCGACCGACGCGGTCTCGGATTGTTCTTCAAAGTATTTGTTCTCGGCGGACATTCCGCGGACCACAATCGGGAGGGCCACCCTGACCCGAGCGCTCCGATGGTTTGTCTCGTCCATCAAGTTCCGGTGAGCGGGCGTTGCGGCTTCACGAGAGCAGTTCGCGCCCGCAGTGTCCTGATAAGGGCTACTGACTCAAGGCGACTCAGTCAGCCCGGTTGATGTTGAAATATTACCATGCAAGGGAGATGGCGCGAAGTTGGCCGGTCGGCCGCTCGACGGCTGCGATCCGTACTACTAGGGAAAGACCACGCCCAGGAGGTTTGAGACCGTGACGTATTCGATGCCCACTTCGCCCGCTCGAGGGGTGCCTTCCTGCCCCGTCCAGACGACTCGAAAAAGCGCCGCCTCAGCCCGTCGCCGCGGCTGGACTCTTATTTCAGAGCCGAGCTTGAGCGGCAGGCGCGTGAGCAGCTTTGCCCCGTACTTGCTGATGCTGAGCACGTAGGTGTCCTCGGTGAACGGCTTTCCGCTCGGATATTTTCCTGAAACCGTCACGGCCACGCGGAGGTTGATCCGGGCACTCCGACGGATCGGCGCAGACTTGCCAAATCTTGGCAGGATTCACCTCTTTGAGCCGCCCTGTGGGGTAATGATTCGGGGGCGGTCGAATTGCGGCCGGGCGACCCCGCGGCTTGCCCCATGAGGAGTCTTTGAAATAACTTTCTGCCTCGCCGCCGGTGCCCTGTTCAAATACCAGAATATTTTAGCACAAACGGCGGGCTGGCGAGAGATGACGGCCATTGGGGTCCGGACGGAGATCTGCCGCAAAATCAACGGGTTGCCAAAGGCCCGATTTATGAAATTGCCACCCCAAGCTACTGCATCTTCATTTGCACGATAACTGTCGTGTCCTGGGGGTTGGTGGTACAGCCGGCGGCCGCGGTTGAGACTCCGACCGTAAGAGCGGCGCCGGCCGCGTAATTCTGGCTGATCGCTCCGCTGTCGTTTGCCGCCCCTGTGATGGTCACCGTCTGCGGAGTCGTTCCGTCCGTAAGCCTGACCACAGCGTTCGTCGTGCACCCTGAGGGGGCCGTCTTGGCCTGCGCCTGAATCCGCGTCACCGTGACGGCCTTGTCGAGGGTCAGGGTCGAACCGGTCGAGGTCGCGGTCAGAGCACCAGGCAGGAACGACGAATAAGTGCTCCTTGGCGCGGCGCTGACCGTTTCACCCCCGATGCTCGGCAAGATCGTCGTCACACCGGGTGTAACGACAAGATCAGTTTTTGCAGAGTTGCTCCAGGTGATGCCCGGCGAGTTGAAATTCGAGATGAAGACGTTCCCATTTCCGGCTGTGGTCGGCGCATTGATGCTCGCGCCTGAATAAAGGTAAATCTTGTTCGCTTTAACGCCCTGGTTTGCCACGCCGTCGTCACCAACCAGCGGCTCGGCAGGTGTCGCGGAAGCATAGACAAGGTTGATCACCGAATTTTGAATCCCGGCGTTCGCACCGCTCAGGAGAATCGAAGACCCCGTTCCCTGCTGGAGCGTGCCGCTGATTTCGAGACCCTGGAGCAAAGAGGTGGTCTTGAGGAATCGACCGCAGGTGCTGTCGGTCTGCGTGTTCAGGAAACGAAGCCCGCGAATCGGATTGCCGGGGGCTGTGACCTGCGCCCGCACATCGAAACAAAATCCAGTTGTTGGCCCAATTGGCAGTGTGTCCGTGAAACTCGTGTTATCGGCCTGTCCTTGGATGAGGGCCGGAGGATTGGTTCCAAGGGCCTGCAGGTCGGTGTGATAAATAACCGAGTTGGACATGAATTTGTTGGACGTGTTGGCGGGAACGAACTGCGACGTGATGGTGAAAACGTTATCGCCCGTCAAAATAACCGGCCAGTCGGCGTAGAGGTGCGAGTTATCGACGCGCAATCCCTCAGCGCCGTTATCATAGAGTGCGATTAACCCATTACCGCCATTCGCCGTCATATCCGATGGCGACATCCCAACGGTAACGTGGTCAACGGTGTTGTACTCGGAAAACTGCGAATCGCCCGTAGTTGAGCGGGCGAAGAAGAGGCCGATCGTCGAATATCCCGAGGCCGCTCGATAAAGCGTCATGTTTTTAACGGTGACGTGCGACCGGCCGGCGAAGTCCATGCACGGCTTTCCAGCGCCTGTCTGGCAAGAGATATAGGTTGAATCCTCGCCGTCCCCTTCGACAACGAGCGTCCAATGATTGTAGAAGCCGGGGCCGCCGACCGCTCCGTTTTCGGTAAAGTTGACCGTGGAGGTGATGAGGTAGAAGCCCTTCGGAATGACGAGTCTTCCGCCCACGGTTCCTTGGGTCTCGGCGATAAGAGCGTTGTAGGCTTCCTGAATGCCTCCGGTACCCGACGGACTCGTGTAGGGAGTCAGTCCGTTTCCGTTGCCGCTGGTTGCGAATTGGTTCGCATAGACGGCGTTATTGATGTTTTTTGTCGTGTTGCTGAACATCGTGCGGAGGTCGCTCACGGAGGTGATCGCGAAGGCCGAGGTCACGACCTGGGCGACGGGAACGTCCGCGGTCGTGAAAAGCGCCGTCTTGACCGCTGGAGCGCAGCTCGAGGCGCTGCTCAAGTAAACGTAGTTCGTCGTGCTCGCCGTCATGGTGAGCGTGCCGCCGGCGTAGTTCTGGACCGCGCCCGCGCAGAAGACCGTCCCCGCGGATATATTGAGCGTGAGGCCGCTGCCGGCGGTGGGCCAGTAACCGGGCGCGACCCCGTTGACGTATTTCGCGTTGGTGGCGAAGATCGGCGCCGTGCCGGTCTGAGGCTGCTGGGCATGGAGAACAGAAGGCAGCAGGCAGAGAACAGTAAGCAGTAAGCAGAAGGCAGAAAGCAGTAACTGCCTACTGCCTACTGCCTTCTGCATTCTGGTTTCCGCTATCCCCAGAGTTGAACGACGCCCGTGATTCCCGCGTCGGAGGCGACGAGATAAAGATTCGCGGCGTCGAAAAGAGTTGATTGGAACCATACTTCCCCCCCTCCAGAACTCGT
>WNEY01005141.1_pt1 | contig 10097 bp, 12 predicted proteins | sample 5400531 | NCBI WGS metagenome assembly WNEY01 (sample SAMN13153338, study PRJNA577476) | soil metagenome | isolation source: 200 cm saprolite under Douglas fir tree site 1 | place: USA:California | collected 2015-04-18
CCCGCAACGGAGTCGCAGCCGGACCACTAGGCGCTAGGCCGTGGTCGCGGCGCGACCGCCGATCGCTCGCCAGATCAACAGCACGATGATCGAGCCGATGATCGAGCCGACGAGGCCGGCAGCTGAGACCTCGAGCGTGCCGCCGAACAGCAGGGCTGCCAGCGTCCCGCCGACGAGAGATCCGACGATCCCCAGGACCATCGTCCCGAGCCAGCCCATGGGGTCCGGGCCGGGTACGAGCGCGCGAGCGATGAAGCCCGCGACCAGCCCGATGAGCAGGAATGCGACAAGACCCATGCGATCACCTCCACGAATGTGTCGGAGGCGGAGGGTGCACGAGCCGTGCCGTGGGCGTTTCTGTACCCCCGAGGCGGATCGAACGCCTGTCTACGGCTTCGGAGGCCGCCGCTCTATCCACTGAGCTACGGGGGCGAACAGGTGAAGTGTACCTACGCTAGCGTGACCACCGATGTCCGAACGCGACAAGGAACTCTCGCTCGTCCAGCATCTGGGAGAGCTCCGCGACCGGTTGATGGTGGCCTCGATCGCGGTGATCGCGACGACGGCGATCTCCTTCTTCTTCGCGACCGACATCATCAAGATCCTGCTCGTCCCGGCGGGCGTCGACCATCTCATCGCGCTGAGCCCGACCGAGAACTTCACGACCTACATGCGCGTCGCTTTGTTCAGCGGTATCGCCCTCTCGATGCCCGTGATCCTCTTCGAGATCTACGCCTATATCGATCCGGCCCTGCACCCCAACGAGCGGCGCTTCGCACTCACCGCTGGTCCGTTCGTGCTCCTGCTGTTCGTGGCAGGGATGCTCTTCTGCTACTTCGGACTGCTCCCGAGCTCGCTGAAATTCCTCGTCAGCTTCGGCAACCCGGTCATCGAGAATCAGCTGCGTGCGTCCGAGTACCTCTCCTTCGTCACGACGTTCATCCTTGGCATGGGCGTCGTCTTCGAAGTGCCGGTCCTGATCTTCGCGCTGGTGCGCGTCCATGTCCTGAGGCGCGCGTGGCTCGCGAGGCAGCGGCGCTACGTGATCGTGCTCGTGCTGATCGTGGGCGCGATCATCACGCCGACGCCGGACCCGTTCAATCAGCTCCTGGTCGCGGTCCCGATGTACCTGCTGTTCGAGATGGGTCTCTTCCTCGCGCGCTTCGCCGGCGGAGGTCCTCGAGCCGCATCTTGAGCTTGGCCTCCACGCCGAGCTCCGTGGGGACGTAATAGCGACGGTCCTGCAACGACTCGGGCAGGTAGCTCGTGTCGGGCGCGACGTGGTCCTCGTAGTCGTGCGCGTACTTGTAGTCCTTGCCGTACCCAAGCTTCGCCATGAGCGGCGTGGGCGCATTGCGCAGGTGCAGCGGCACTGGGTCGGCGCGAGTCTCGGCCAGATCCTTTTGAAGCTCACCGAGTCCACGCTTCAGCGAGTCGGACTTGGGCGCGAGCGCGAGGTACACGGTCGCCTCGGCGAGCGGGAAGTACCCCTCGGGGAAACCGATGAGGTGCGTCGCCTGCTGCGCCGCCGACGCGATGACCAGCGCCTGTGGATCGGCGAGGCCGATGTCCTCACCGGCGAGGATGACGATGCGGCGCGCGATGAACATCGGATCCTCGCCAGCGTCGATCATCCGCATGAGCCAGTAGAGGGCAGCGTCGGGATCCGAGCCGCGCACGCTCTTGATGAACGCGCTGATCGTGTCGTAGTGCTGGTCGCCGGCCCGGTCGTACAGGAGGCTCCGGCGCTGAAGGGCCTCGCGGATCTCGGTCAGTCCGATCGTTCGCCGGCCATCGCCACCGGGGGCGGTCGCGTCCGACGCGAGCTCGAGGGCGTTGAGGGCGACGCGCGCGTCGCCGTTCGACACGGCGACGAGCGCGTTCTCGGCGTCGTCGGCGAGCGACACGCCGCCGGCGAGGCCACGCTGGTCCTCGATGGCGTGCCGCACGATCGTGCGCACGTCCTCTTCGGACAGCGGCTGCAAGGTGTACACGCGCGACCGCGACAGAAGCGCGGAGTTCACCTCGAACGATGGGTTCTCGGTCGTGGCGCCGAGCAGGATCACATCGCCGTTCTCGACGTAGGGCAGCACGACGTCCTGCTGCGCCTTGTTGAAGCGATGGATCTCGTCGATGAACAGCACGCTGCGCTGGCCGGTGAGCTGATGGAGTTTGCGCGATTCGTCGATGAGCTTGCGCAGCTCGGCGACGCCGCTCGAGACCGCGGAGATCGCAACGAAGCGCGCGTTCGCTCTCTTCGCGGCGATCGCCGCGAGCGTGGTCTTGCCGGTGCCCGGTGGGCCCCACAGGATCATCGATGGCAGCTGGCCCGCGTCGATCGCCTTGCGAAGGACGCGGCCCTCACCGACAAGGTGCGGCTGTCCGACGAATTCAGCAAGGTCGCGCGGGCGCATGCGCGCCGCGAGTGGTTGGGCAGACGCCATCAGCCGATTCTGACACCGGCTTGCTCCGCCGCACTGTCGGCGCACCGTGCTCGCTTCGCTCGCGGTGCGCAGCTGCGCCTAAGCGGCGCAGTAGGATGCGGCGATGAACGAAGACAGCCGCAAGGACGTCATCGCCAGGCTGCGCTCGATCTCAGGACATCTGAGAGCGGTCGAGCGCATGGTCGAAGAGGACAAATACTGCGTCGACGTCCTGAAGCAGACCATGGCCATCGAGAAGGCGCTGGAGCGGGTCGATGCTCTCGTGCTCGAGCAGCACCTCGAAACCTGCGTCGCCGACGCGTTCCGGCAAGGACGCTCCGAGAGGACGATCAAGGAGCTCGCGGAGATCTTCAGCACCGCCCGCAAGTGACACTGCTCTACGCGATCGGCGTGGCTGTGCTGACGAATGTCGCCGTCTCGTTCCTCGGCCGCCTGCTGCGTCTGTTGAACGTGCGGTTCGATCCCAGCGGCGAGTCGCTCGTCATCGGCATCGCCGCCGCGGTCATCGTCGCGGCCCTCGGCATCGGGGCCCGACGCGAGCTCATCCGCCTCGCACTGCTCGGTCTCGCGGTGCACGCGTCGCTCGTGATCAATCGGTTTCTCGGTGTGGCCGTCACTGGACGAACGCCCGACGACGGCACCCGCGACGCCTTTTCCTTCACACCGCTGGCGCTCGGGTTGCTGGCAGCGGGATTGATCCTCGGCATAGCAGTCGGCCTCATCGCACGTGGCTTCAGGCCACATCTGCCGTGGCGGCCGCCCGAGCCGCTGGTGCGAGCCGCCGGCTTCGCCTTCGTCGTCGGCACCATCGCCGGCGTCGTCTGGCCCGGCCCGTTCCTGGCGCAGCTCCTCGGCGGCGCGGATCTGGTGACGGCCGTGGTGTCGTTGCCCCTGATCCTCGCCGGCCCGCTGGCTGGCGGTGCGCACGCATCGCAGGCGGGTGTCGACTACCGTCGCGTCGCGATTCTCGGCGCCTACGTCACGCTTCCGATCATCGTGACGCTCGTCGCGGGGACCGTTGCCGGCGTCGGCCGTTTGAACGACACACGGTTCGACGCCGTGGCTGGTCTCCTGCGAGGAACCATCGCGCTGTCCTGGTTCCTCGTCGCGATGCGCCTTGCCGGATGGCCTCTGGGTGCCGCGTTCGCTCAGGGCTTCCTCGCCCCCGAAGTCTCTACCCGTGTGGAGCAGGCCCCCTAGCCCACACTTCAACGTTTCTTTAAGATACGTCTCGGCACTCATCATGGCATCCGTGAAGGGGAGCGATGCTCAGTCAGTCATACCTACGCGAGCTGAAGGCGTTCCACCGCGCACTCGGCGACGTCACGCGTCTGCGGGTCGTGCAGATCCTCGCGACCGAAGGTGAGTTTCCGGTCTCCGAGCTCGTGCGGCGCCTGCGGATAAGTGCACCGCTCATGTCGTGGCATCTTCGCCGACTGACGCACGCAGGCATCGTCCGCACCGAGCGGGTCGGCCGCGAGGTGCGTTGCTCGTTCGATCGCGAACGCTACGCCGAGCTCCAGGAACGGAGTTTCCGCGCGCTTGTGAATCGGTCGCCCTCATGAGCATCGTTCCGCGCCGTCTGGCGACCTCCCTGCGCGGCGGCCTGGCCCCGGTGGCCCGCGGCCTCCATCGGCTCGGCATCCGGGCAAACACGGTCACAGTGCTCGGCTTCTTCCTCACGGTCGTGGGCGTTGCGCTCCTCGCCGCCCGGCAGCCAGGTGCGGCGCTGTTGGTGCTCCTGCTCGGAACGCTCTGCGACACCCTCGATGGACAGCTCGCGCGCGCGGCCGGTGGCGGCACGCGGTTCGGCTCGTTCCTCGACTCGACGCTCGATCGCCTTTCCGACGCCGCACTTGCGATCGGCGCCGTTCAGCTGGGGACGACGCTTCCCGATGCCACGCTCTACGTCGGTGGTCTCACGCTTCTCGTCGCATCGTTCCTGGTGCCATACATCCGCGCGAAGGCGGAATCGCTCGGCGAAGGTGCAAGCGTTGGGATCGCTCCCCGCGAGGCGCGGATCGCGCTCTATCTCGCCGGCGTGGCGGCCTGGGCCGCCACCGGACTCTCCTCGCTCTTCGCGGTGGCGGTGGCCGTCGCCGCGTTCCTCGCGACCATCACGGTCATCCAGCGGATCGCCCACATGGCGAGCGCGCTGAGTGAAAAGAAAGGTTGAAGTAACAGATATGCCAGCGAAGAAACGAACGACCCCGAGCCGTGGGCGCAGGATCCGCGTCGCGATCATCGGCGTCGGCAACTGCGCGAGCTCGCTCGTGCAGGGCGTGCACTACTACCGGAATGCGAAGACCGGCGATCCGATCCCAGGGATCATGCATGTCGATGTCGGCGGCTACCACATCCGCGACGTCGAGTTCGTCGCCGCCTTCGATGTCGACAAGAACAAGGTCGGCAAGGATCTCGCCGATGCCATCTACGCGAAGCCGAACAACACCTACCGCTTCGCGGACGTGCCAAAGACGGGCGTGAACGTGAGCCGCGGCATGACCCACGACGGCATCGGAAAGTACCTCTCGAAGGTCATCACGAAGGCGCCCGGCGAGACCGCGGACATCGTGAAGATCCTCCGGGACACAAAGACCGACGTTGTCGTGTCCTACCTGCCCGTCGGGAGCGAGGAAGCCACGAAGTGGTACGTCGAGCAGGTCCTCGAGGCCGGCTGCGCCTTCATCAACTGCATCCCCGTGTTCATCGCCCGAGAACCGTACTGGCAGAAGCGTTTCGCGGCGAAGGGCCTGCCGATCATCGGCGACGACATCAAGTCGCAGGTCGGCGCGACCATCACGCACCGGGTACTCACGCGGCTCTTCATGGACCGCGGCGTGCGCCTCGATCGCACGTACCAACTGAACTTCGGCGGCAACACCGACTTCCTGAACATGCTCGAGCGCGAACGCCTCGAGTCGAAGAAGATCAGCAAGACGAACGCGGTGACCAGCATGCTCGACTACCCTCTGGCTGCGGATGACGTCCACGTCGGCCCGTCGGACTACGTGCCGTGGCTGCTCGACCGGAAGTGGTGCTACATCCGGATGGAGGGCACCACGTTCGGCGACGTGCCGCTCAATGTCGAGGTGAAGCTGGAGGTGTGGGACTCACCGAACAGCGCCGGCGTCGTCATCGACGCGATCCGCTGCTGCAAGCTCGCGCTCGACCGCGGCCTGGGCGGCACGATCGTGGCCCCGTCGGCGTACTTCATGAAGTCGCCGCCGCGGCAGCTCCACGACGACGATGCGCGCGAGGGCGTGGAGGCCTATATCAAAGGCAGCGACCAGACGACGCTCGCAGGAAAGGCCTAATGCGCCTGCGCGTCCCCTTCGATGCGCTCTACTGGTCGTGGCGCGTCGCGGCAGCGCTCGTGCAGCGCCTCCCGGCCAGGCTCGTGTACGGCGGAGCCGTGGCGGGCGGCGAATTCGCGTATCTCGTTTGGCGGCGCAGACGCGAGATCACGAAAAGCAACTTCGCGATCGTGCTCGGGCGACCCGCGAAAGACCCGGAGGTCGCGCGCGTCGCGCGTCGCGCGTTCCGCAACTTCGGCAAGTACCTCACCGAGATCATGCGATTTCCCTCGATGGGTCGCGCCGAGCTGCGCGATCTGGTCACGATCGATCCGGTCTCCTTCATGCATCTGCAGACCGCGCGGGACAAGGGCCGCGGGATCATCTTCGTCTCCGCGCACTTCGGGAATTTCGAGCTCGGCGGCGCGCGCATCGCTCAGGAGATCCCGCTCACTGTCGTCGCGGACGAGCTCGAGAACACGCGCCTGATGGACTTCCTCGTCGCGAATCGCGAGCACAAGAACGTCGTGATCCTGCCGCCCGAGGGCGCGACGCGCCGGGTGCTCGCCGCACTGCGCCGGAACGAGATGGTCGGTTTCATGATGGATCTCGGACCCCGCGCACACGAGCTCGCCAACGTGGAGGCGACGTTCTTCGGTGTCCGCACGGCCTTCCCTACGATCGCCGCGGCGCTCGCCCGCGTCTCGGGCGCCCCGATCATCGTCGCGGCTGTCAGGCGAGACCGCGACAACTCGTTCAAAGGAGTGGCGTTGCCGCCGATAGACGTGCAGCGGACACGACAGGCTGCCGCCGACCTCGAGCGCGCGACGCAGGCGATCGTGCACGCGCTCGAAGGCCTCATGCGACCCGACCCCGACCAGTGGTACATCTTCCGCCCGATGTGGCCGGCGCCCCTGGACGCCGCAACGTAGCGATGCTCTTCGGAGCGCTCTCCCGCGCGGCGGAGGGCACCCTGCCCCACCTGCCGCGGGCGCTCAGGGGGCCGTTCGCGGAGGTCTTTGGAACGCTCGCCTATCTTGCCGCGCCCGGAGCGCGACGCGCCGTCCACGCGAACCTCGCGGTGATCGCGCCCGGGCGGAACACCCGCGGCGTCGTGCGGCGCGTCTTCGTCGAGCAGACGCGCAACTACGTCGAGATCTTCTCCATCCCGCGCCTTGATCCAAAGACGCTACTCGCCGAGGTGCGGACGCATGGCTGGGAGCACGTGGCCACTGCGTACGAGCAGGGAAAGGGCGTGATCCTGGCGAGCGCACACCTGGGGCCGGTGTCCTTCGTCGGCCAGATGGTGCTCGCGCACGGTTATCCCGTGGCACTGCCGGTCGAGATCGCGACCTCTGAATTCCAGCGGTCGGTGAATCGCGCGCGAGGTAGCGCGGGTCTGCAGCTCATCAGCACCGATTCGGCGCTGGGCATCTTCCGTTTTCTGCGCGAAGGCAAGGTGCTCGGCATCCTCGCGGACCGCGCGGTCACCGGCGTCGGCGAGAAGGTCGAGTTCTTCGGGCGCGAAGCGCTGCTGCCGTCCGCCGCGGTCGTGCTCTCGCTGCGCACCGGCGCGCCACTGGTGCCATCGTTCGCCGGACGCAGCGATGGGGTGCTCACCGCCTCATTCGAGCCGCCGCTCGAGATCCCCAACACCGGCGACCGCGATGCCGACGTGCGCGAAGGCGTGCAACGGTTCGCGCGCGTGCTCGAGCGTTACGTGCGCAGCGCACCGGAGCAATGGACCGTCTTCGAGGACTTCTGGCATGGGTCGCGCTGACCTCCAGCTTCACTCGGACCTCGGCGATGGGCTGGCATCGCCCGAAGCGATCCTCGACGCCGCCGAACGCGTGGGCCTCGACGTCATCGCGCTCACCGATCACGACGACATCCGCGGCGCGTTCGTGCTTCGCGACATCGCGGCGCGCCGCTCGAGCCCGGTGGAGATCGTCCCCGGCGTCGAGGTGACGACGCGCTCGGGTCACCTCCTCGCCCTCTGGATCGAAGAAGAGGTCCCGATGTTCGCCGCGCTCGCCGCCACCGTATCGGTCATCCACCGCGCCGGCGGCGTCGCGATCGTGCCGCATCCCCTCTCCTTTCTGACGTTCTCGGTGGGCGAGGGCGCGCTGCGCGCGCTCGCGGCCGCGGCGGATCCGCTCGTCCACGTCGACGGCATCGAGACGCGCAATCCGTCGTACGCGGGCCGAGTGCGTGGCGCTCGCGCGACCTGGCTCAACGCGACGGTGCTGCACGTCGCGGAAACGGGTTCGAGCGACGCGCACCACGCGAGGCTCGTCGGCACGACGTGGACGGAATTCGAGGGCAGGGACGGCGCCGCGCTGCGCCGCGCGATCGCGGATCGCACCACCCGACCGGACGGACGACACTGGACGCTCGGGGAGCACCTTGACGGGGTCGCGCGTCAGCAGTGGCGCTCGATGGTGCGCGACCCCGTGAAACGCGCGCGGCGACGCATCAGGAAGAAGTAATGAAGACCTTGATCGAATGAAGATAGGCATCGTCTCGCCGTACGCGTATCCGCGTCCCGGCGGCGCGAACGCGCACATCCGCGAGACATACGAGCGCCTGCGCGACATGGGCCACGAGGTGCGGATCATCACCGCGCCATGGGGCGACGACCCGCCGGCACGCGATGTCATCCAGGTCGGTCAGGCGATCGCCGTGCCGTTCAACGGGAGCATCGGCCGCGTGACCCTGTCGCTGCGTCTCGAGTGGCTCGTCTCGCGGATGCTCGAGCGCGAGAAGTTCGACGTCATCCACCATCACGAGCCGTTCGTTCCGTTCCTGTCGTTCCAGATCCTCGACTCCGCGAAGTGCCCGCACGTGGCCACCTTCCACGCCTTCGGTGGCTTCTCGGTCTCGTACTGGGCCGGCCGCATCGCGCTGGACCGCTACATGAACAAGCTCGACGCGAAGATCTGCGTGTCGAGCGCCGCGCGGCACTTCGTCTCGGCGTACTTCCCCGGCGACTACAAGATCATCCCCAACGGCGTCGACGTCGAGTTCTACGCGAATGCGCGGCCGTTCCCGGAATTCAAGGACGGCAAGACGAACATCCTCTTCGTCGGGCGGCTCGAGCCGCGCAAGGGCGCGATGTACCTGCTGCAGGCGTACGCGAAGCTGAAGCCGAAGTATCCCGACACGCGCCTCATCATCTGCAACTGGGGCCCGCAGCTCGGAAAGCTACGCCGCTTCGTCCACGACAATCGCCTTCAGGACGTGCTCTTCGCGGGCCGCGTCGACGACATCGACAAAGCGCGCTTCTACAAGACCGCGGACATCTTCTGCGCGCCGTCCACCGGCCAGGAATCCTTCGGCATCGTGCTGCTCGAGGCGATGGCCGCGGGCCTCCCGGTGGTCGCGAGCGACATCCATGGCTACAAGCGTGTCGTACAGCGAAATGTCTCTGGGCTCCTCGTCGAGCCGCGTGACCCCGACGCCATCGCGGCGGCGCTCGAGCGGCTCATCTGCGAGCCTGCGCTGCGCGTACGACTTGGTGAGGCCGGCGCGCGGCGCGCGCCTGAGTTCGACTGGTCGCACGTCACCGCGCAGCTCGTCGGCGTGTACGAGGAGGTCATCGGGAAGCGCCGGGCCATGGTCTAGAGTTGCGCGCCAAGGGGGTGGAAGCCGTGCTTCGTTCGCGAATCGCGCCCGTCCTTGTCCTCGCCCTGATCCTCGCCGCCTGCTCGCAAGCGGCGAAACCCAGTGCGACACCGACGGCGTCGGTGGCGGGGGGCGAAAAGCCCATTTCCGGAGGCACGCTCACGTTCATCGTGAACGCCGAACCTCCGTCGTTCGACGGACATCGTGAGACGACCTTCGCGCTCCTGCATCCCATCGCGCCGCACTACAGCCTCCTCTACAAATTCGACCCGAACGACCTCACCAAGGTGATCCCCGACGTCGCGGCCGAGATGCCGGCGGTCTCCGCCGACAAGACGACCGTGACGGTGAAGCTGCGCCAGGACGTGAAGTTCCACGATGGCACGGTAATGACCTCCGAGGACGTCAAAGCCACATACGACAAGATCATCTTCCCGCCGACCGGCGTGCTCTCGCCGCGCGCGGGTGCGTACGCGGTCGTGTCCGCGGTGAACGCGACCGACAAGAACACGGTCGAGTTCAAGCTGAAGTACCCGTCGGCGTCGTTCCTCACGAACCTCGCCTCGCCGTGGAACTTCATCTATAGCGCCGCGAAGCTGAAGAGCGACATCCACTTCTACGAGAAGAACATCATGGGGACCGGACCCTTCCTCTATGACGGAAACACCAAGGGCCAGGACTGGCGGGGCAAGAAGAACCCCGACTACTTCGGCAAGGACAAGGACGGCACCAA
>WNEY01005142.1_pt1 | contig 10097 bp, 7 predicted proteins | sample 5400531 | NCBI WGS metagenome assembly WNEY01 (sample SAMN13153338, study PRJNA577476) | soil metagenome | isolation source: 200 cm saprolite under Douglas fir tree site 1 | place: USA:California | collected 2015-04-18
CAAACACAATTAGTCGATTACTCAATTCTCAAATTATGCAATTACTCAATGACTCAATGAACCGACCTGTCCCGGCCAGCCGTGGATGATTCAATGACACAATTTTTCTCTGTGTCTCTTGTGGTGAATATTCTTTGCCTGAGTGCTGACTGCTGAATGCTGAGTGCTGATTTCTCAATACCTTCCAGTATTCCGCCGCTCGCGCGCCAGCGTTTCCAGCAGAGTTTCCGGATCGGGGCGGCCCTCTTGCGGAATTTCCAGGGTGCGGCTTACGCGGGCAGCGATCTGAAAGGCGGTCTGGATGCGGAGCTGCGGCGGCAGCTCGTAACGGCGCTGCAGGAACGCTTCTATCAACTGCAATTCTTCGACGCTGAGCCGCGCGATGTTGTAAACCAGAGCTGGTGTCTGGGCGCCTGGGGTGGAAGAAGGCAAGGCCCACACCGGCTGCATCTCTGCCAGAGGACGCTCATGCACGACAACCGTGCCGGCCACCAGGTCACCCAGGCGTTTGTTCTGCTTGTTGAACATCGCCGTCAAAATTCCCACGCCATAGAAAGCAAAAGGAAAAATGAAGGGGAAGGAATCGACCACCCGCAGCAGGTTTCGTCCCACGGCATCATAGGCAGTGATGGGGGCGCCGGAATCTTTGATGACACGAAGGTTGAGCTGGCGCTTGCCGAAGGTTTGACCCTTCATCAGGATCTCGCTGATGGCGAAGTATCCCCATTGAATCAGGAACAAAAGAAAGATAAAGATGGCCGCAGCCCAGTTAGAGGCGCCGGACCAATAAGAAGAAAGGCCTCCTACCAGGAAGGCGCCGATAACTCCCACAACCAGAAACACCAGCACCATGATCAGCGTATCCAGCATGAGTGCCAGGGCCCGGCTGCCGACACCGGCTAGCGCAAACTCCAGCGGGATCTGCTCCGGGGTATCAATGATAAGCTTATCGTCGGCGTATACCATGATCTCCACACGCTGGATGGAAAAACGCAGGCCGCTATGGACGCGGCTGGAAAACCTGGCCGACCGCGCCAGCCGCGGCGGCATCTCTGCGTTAAACCACTCCGAACTGCAAGAGTTGAGCCTATTGTACCGCCAGACCGCCGCAGATTTGGCCACCGTGCGCGAAGATGCCAGCGGACGCGCCAGCGCCGAATACCTGAACCGGCTGCTGGGCCGTGCCCATAATCTGGTCTACAGCGGCAGCAGCCGCACCGACAAACGCAAGGTGTGGCGGTTCTACTGGGAGGAGTACCCAGCCGTCTTTCGCGAGACTTTCTCTTATACCTTTGCTGCGTTCGCCATATTTTTCGTGGCCGCGGTCGCCGGCATGCTGCTGGCCATGAAAGATCCCGGCTTTGTGCAGCATGTGATCGGCCCACGCATGGTGGAGACCATTGAGCGCCATGAGATGTGGACCCATTCGATCGTCGCCGTCAAACCGTTGGAGGCCAGCCACATTATGACCAACAACCTGAGCGTCTCATTTACCACCTTTGCCGGGGGCATCAGCGCTGGATTGCTGACAATCTGGATGCTGGCCTTCAATGGCTTGTTGATCGGCGTCATCGGCACCGCCTGCTGGCAGGCGAACATGAGCCTGGGGCTGTGGAGCTTTGTGGCCCCTCACGGCGTGCTGGAGCTGCCGGCTATCTTCATCGCCGGCGGAGCAGGATTGATGCTGGGACATGGACTCTTGTTTCCCGGACTTCTTCCCCGAAAGCAGTCGCTGGCGCTGGCCGGACGGCAAGCTGTAAGACTTGTGCTGGGCATTATTCCCCTGCTGGTAGTGGCCGGAACGATTGAAGGCTTCTTCTCGCCTTCTGCCATACCCGTGACCATAAAATTCACCTTCGCTGCCTTCCTTTTTGCTGTCCTGGTTGCATACTTGAGCGGAGCGTTCCTGGGAAAGCGTGCTCCAGCCGACAATAACTAAATAACTTGAAGTTGTTTATCCGTTTTAACTATTACTGTAGCGCGTTGTTACTGTAGCGCGCGCTGTGCGCGCGTCGGTGGGAGCCCCCGGCTTCAGCCGGGGGGTAAAGGTTCTACATGATTTTGGGCTTTAGCCTTGGTCTTATTGAGCATGTCATTATTGAGGCAGGCATTAATGGCGATTTCTCTGCCTCGCCGCCTCATACAAAATGATTGCCGCAGCTACGCCGGCGTTGAGCGATTCGACCTGCGCGGAGTGTGGAATCACAACGCGCTCGTCTGCTTGCGCCAACGCGTCGCGGGGAACGCCGGCGCCTTCGTTGCCAATCAGCAACGCCACTCCACCCTTGAGATCGGCTTGGGGAAGCGGCGTTCCTTTATGCGAAGAGGTGGCAATCATACGGATGCCGTGGCTGCGCAGTGCCGGCAAAACGTCATGCAAATCGGCGGAGACGCACGGCAGGCGAAACAGCGAGCCGGCCGCCGCGCGAATGACCTTGGAGTTGAAAGCGCTCACCGTCCCCTCTGCCAGGATGACCCCATTGGCGTGGAAGGCTTCAGCCGAGCGCAGCAGGGTGCCGAGATTTCCCGGGTCCTGAATGCCCACGGCCACAACCAGCAAGGCTGCTGGTCCTGCAGAAACCACGTCATTCAGCTCAAATTTCCTGTGCACAACCAGCGCCGCAACGCCCTGAGGATGCTCGGTGGCAACTGCGCTGGCGAAAACAGGGTCGGGCAGTACCAGGGTCTCTACGTTTTTGCCAACCTGGGGCAAAAGCCGCTGGGCGCGTGCCCCCCCTGATTCGCTGAAAAACGACTCGCTGAAAAACAAGGCGCGCAGGCGGAGACCGCTGCGGATGGCCTCTTCGATCAGGCGCACGCCCTCGACTGCAATGTGTCCGTCTTTGCTGGGCTCGCCCTGGCTGATGGCGTGGCGCAACTGCTTCACCAGCGGGTTCTGGCGGCTGGTCACCGATTGCAGGCGTTGGTGTGTGAGCGGCGGCACCTGACTATCATCCTATGCCGGCGTTATTATTTCCAGCTTGCCGCAGATTCGTTAGAATAATGATGTGTTAGCTTGCAGTCTAGATATCTGCCCTCAAGGCAAGGAACTGACTTGTCTGCTGAAATCGTCAAAATCAATTGCGATAACCCCGAACCCGCCCTGATCAGCTACGTAGCCAAGCGCCTGCAATCGGGCCACGTGATGGGGCTGCCGACCGATACCTTCTATGGCTTGGCCGCCGATCCTTATAACCTGCGCGCGGTGGAGTTGATTTATGAAGTGAAATCGCGCTCCAAGCACAAGCCGCTATCGCTGCTGGTCGAAAGCGTGGACCAGGCGGAGGAGCTGGCCGAAGTGGATTCTTCCGACCACTTTGCCACCCTGGCCCGCAAATACTGGCCGGGGCCGCTCACCATCATCATGAAGGCCGCGGCGCGGCTGCCGCTCAAGGTTACGGCCAACACCGGTAACGTTGCCATACGAGTTCCCGCCGCCAGCATTCCCCTGGCGGTGATTCGCGCCGCCGGAGTCCCCATTACCGCCACCAGCGCCAACGTGAGCGGGGCCAGCGAATGCACCACCGCCGACGGCGTACGCCAGCAGTTAGGGCACCTGATTCCGCTGATCGTGGATGGAGGCCCCTCGCCGCGCGAGGTGCCTTCCACCATCGTTGATCTCACCGGCGGGCACTGGCGGGTCTTGCGCGAAGGAACGATTCCCACTCAGGAGCTGACGCAACTGCTGGGAGAATGATGAGAAGCGTACCATTGGATTCATCACGCCTCAAATGATTTACGATTTGTGAAGTATTTACGATTTCGCTCTTACCGCATTCACAACAGGAATCTTCATCCATAGGCCGGGGCTGAAAAGTTCACTTTTGCTCCGTGCCTCCGTGTCTCCGTGGTAAAAAACTATTAGTGTGATTGCAAAAATGCTGCAGAATCAGGCCGTCAACAAAGCCGGGAATGGGAAAACGAAGCGCAGGTTCTTTCGCCGGCTGGTTTTTCTGCTGCTGCTCGCGGCTCTGGTTTACTGCGGGCTGCTGTTCCATCGCATCGCGCAGCAGTCGCGCCTTGATGAGGCGCGCCCGGCAGATGTGATTGTGGTGCTGGGGGCCGCCGAGTATGGCGGCAGACCCTCGCCGGTGTATCGCGCACGGCTGGAACACGCCGCTGAGCTGTTCCAAAAGGGACTGGCGCCATTCATCATCACCAGCGGCGGACCCGGCGGCGAAAAACATTTCAGCGAGGGACAGGTCGGACGCGACTACCTGGCGGCACACGGCATCCCCGAACGCCAACTCATCGCCGAGACCCAGAGCCACGATACCAGCGAATCGGCCCAGCGCGTAGCGGCGATCATGCGCGCCAACGGCATGAAGACGTGCATCGCGGTCAGCGACGACTACCATCTCTATCGCGTAAAGAAAATGCTGGAAGCGCAGGGCGTAACGGTGTACGGATCTCCACGGGCCGAGTCGCGCCCGGTATCTCCAGGGCAACACACAAAACTGGTCATGCAGGAAATCTTTAAATACATCGTATGGAAACTGCATCTGAGCTGAAGGAATAGCAATCAGCAGCCAGCATTCAGCCCTGAAACAATATTGCTCTGTCCTACGCTGACAGAGGCCTTGAATAAAGTCGCCGAAGGCGACGGACTGAGAATAGCCCCCCCGTTTGAACGGCGGGAAAGTAGCCGATCCAGACAGAGTCCCCGCAGGGGACGACTGAACTGGCCAAGCCCAAGGAAACTGGGTCCCTTTAGCCTGGAATGCTCCCGGGCTGAATGCTGAGTGCTGACTGCTGAATGCTATTTCTTAACGCGGCTTGGGCGACTTATACTGCACCACCACCGGCGATGACGGGCTCGTATTGAAATTGGCATCACCGTTATAAACCGCCGTGAAGGAGTGCTTCCCTATTTTCAACTGAGTTGCTGTGAAGCTGGCCTGATTGCTGGCCACGGGACCGGTGCCGAGCAGGACCGCTCCATCGTAGAAGGTTACGGTTCCCGTGCAGCTTCCTGCCGCCGGAAGAATGATATTCACAGTTGCATTCAACACAACCGGTTTACGGAAGAGTATCTGCACAGGGATCGGAGCAAGCGAAACGGTGGTCGCGCCTTTCGTGACGTTGATATCGCTGCTCGTTCCGAAGAATTGATTGAACTCGTCGCTGGCAGTAACGGTCCGCGTTCCTACTTGGTTGAATGTAACGCTAAAGATATGGACGCCGTTGTCTCCAGCTGTGAATAGATAATCTTGAGAAACACTTCCGTCGGAACTGGACAGATGTACTGGATGGCCAAGCGTGCTCGTGTAGCTGGGCTGGGGGAAATCGCACGTGTTTACCGCAGTCACCGTAATACTGATAAGTTGGCCAACAGCCGCACTGCTAGGCGAAGCGCTAACCAAGAAATGGATGCTGCCAGCAGTCACATTGATCGAGCCACTCGTACCATGAATGGAACTGGAGACGCTATCGGTTGTCATCAAAGTCTGGGTTCCTGCTGTCACTAATTTCGCGGTAAATGTCCCGAAACCATTCGTTAGGCCACTCGGCGAGGGCAAAGCCACACAACCACCTGCATCTGAGCTGCTGAAATTCACAGTTCCAGCGTAGCCGGTGGCGCGATTTCCAAATGCGTCTTGGGCAGTAACCGTAAAGTCAAACGGAGTGCCGGCAAAGGCTGTGCCAGGCGCACTGACAATAAAACTTGCCGCAGCAGCAGGATGCACCAGAATGTCACTGCTGCGGCCATTGATTACCGGCATAGCCAGAGTATCTTGCACGATGAACGTCTGGAACGCCGGGGCCGGATCCGCTGTCTTCAAGGTAACGTTAAACGTGTGTGCGCCGTTATCGACATTGGTAAACGGATAGTTTCCCGGCAAGACTGCAATGCCGTCGGAGCTGGCGAACTGTACCGTTCCCCGATATCCAGTCGCAATCCTCTGGTAAGCATCGTAGGCGGTCACAGTAATGGTGAATGAAACACCGGCGGTGGTTGAGGGATTCCCTTCCGGTGTCAGCGGGCCCGCGCTCTGCACGCTGATGCCAAAGTGTGTTGCCGGCTGCGGCGGCGCGGGCGGAAAAGCTGTGCTGTTGATGAGAATGGAGACATCGTTCTTTGCGAAGTTGACCAGGGCGAGATCGGACTTTCCGTCGCCGTTGAAATCGCCCACGGCAATCCCACGCGGAGAAGAAGCTGGCTCGGAGGCAATCGTAGAAATCGATGTAAAACTGCCCGCGGCATCGTTCATCAGAGAGCTCAAAGTGCTTTCGCTGAAGTTAGCCACAGCCAGATCCACGTCGCCGTCGCCATTGAAATCGCCAGAGGCGGCAGCAATCGGCGATGGGGAACCGCTATTGCCCACGACAAAAGGACTTCCGCCAGCGGGGGTAAAATTTCCTCCACTGTCGGCCAGATAGACGCCAACTGTGTTCGCGCCCGAATTGGGAACCGCAATGCCGGGCGTGGGAATTCCCTGAGAGTTGTTGAACATGCCCGCCGTAATCCCATGGGGAGTCAACCCCACACTGAAGTTAGCAGGCCCACCAAAAGAGACCACGCCCGGGTTGCTGCTGGTATTGAGAAAAATGCTGATCTTGTTTCCGGTGAAACCGCCACCCGAGTTGACCACGGCGAGGTCAGGCTTATTGTCCTTATTGAAATCGAAAGCTGCCAGCGTGGTCGGGGAAAGCGCATTGGTTGAGAGCAGAACCGGCGCAGCGAAACCTCCCGTCCCGTTGCCCAATAAGATGCTCACATTGTTGCTGGTCGCCGGATTGACGAGTGGAGTGACCGTCAGGGCTAAGTCCATTTTCCCGTCACCGTTGAAATCGGCTGCGATCACTTCCTGAGGAAACGCGCTGGCGGAAAAAGCGCTCCCGGCCCCAAAGGTTCCGTTTCCATTGCCCAACAGAATGGTCACGCTTGCGCTCCCAACGTTATCTCTCCCATTCGAAACTGCGAGATCGAGGTTGCCGTCTTTATTGAAATCGGCAACAGCGAGGGAATTTGGACCATTAAAGCCTGCAATCGGACTGCCCGTAGCCGCCGTAAACGTCCCATCACCATTACCCAGCAGGATGGTAACGCTGTTACTGTCGCGGTTGGCAACCGCCAGATCGAGCTTGCCGTCCTTATTGAAATCTGCCGTCACAATCGCGAACGGAGACGTACCCACCGGAATCGGCGGGTTTGGGGAAACGAAGGCTGCTGAAGCAGGCAGCACCCGGACTGTTCCGATCATGTTGGAGTCGTGTACGGTGCAAAAATAAGGGAAGACACCGGGGTTATTGAGTACGCGACTGAAGGTGTGTCCACCGCCGGTAATAAACTCTCCTGAATCCCAGAATGGGGTCGTCTGGCACACTGCTCCAACGCATGTCCCTGATGTGGTGGAGTGTGGCATGGCACTGTCGCCCCAAACCCAGTTAATCGTGTCGCCGGCGTTGACCGTGGATTGGTTGCTGCAAATGCCGACGCTGTCCACGAAGCTCAGGCCGCCGTTGCAGGCATTGCTGCCCACTGTAACCGTATGTGTAGTCTGGCATAGCCCCGCAGTGATGAGCAGGAAGGGCAAAAAAATTGTGAATTCCCTGATTCGAGAAATTGCGTTCAATGCCAAGGCTCCGAAACTATACCAATCGCAGCCCGGCGACAGAAAGCACATTCGGCGTCGCCCTTCTGGAAGCTGCGAAGGTAACTTTACGGGGAAGTATGCTCTATTACAACGTCTGCGGCAAAGGAATGCAAGAATGAAAGTGGTTGCCGGTGGTCAGTTGCCAGAACTGGCTACGGATTTACACGGATGAAATCCATGGTTTTTACCCGGGCTCCGTGCCAGAGCTATTTTGACCGTTTGTGCTGCACGGCCTGATGCTGCAGCGCGAAGCTGAACCATAGCGAATTGGCGCCGTTGTAGTCCAGGGTACGGTCGCCGGAGCTGTAGCCCATGCGCTCGACATGCAGGGTGCAATGCTGGCAAGGCGATTCGTAGACGATGGCATAGCGGCCGTCGTAGCGCGTCCTGAAGGTCCCCACGGTTTTTCCGGAAGCATCTTTAAGAGCAATATTGACGCGGCCGACAGGCCAGCCCTGTTCATCGGTGATGACGCCCTGGATTTTTCCTTTCAAGGGAAGGCCATCGGGCGACTTGCTGCGCCCCAGCCATCCTGGGCCACGCAACGGACGTCCGCCGGTGTCGCCGGTAATATGGCCATGCTCCAGCGACAAAACGCCGTTGACGAATACGTATTCGATTCCCGCCGAAGTTCGATTGGGATCATCAAAGGTGGCAACGTCGTGTATGGTCTCAGGGTTAAAGATGGTGACATCTGCGAAGTAATCCGGCCGCAGCAGGCCGCGGTTTTCCAGCTTCATGCGCTGTGCCGGCAAGGAGGTAAATTTGCGGATGGCGTATTCCAGAGGCAGCACGTGTTCCTCGCGTACGTATTTGCCGAGGATGCGTGGAAAGGTGCCATAGGCGCGGGGATGTGATTTGCTCTCGCCCAGCGCTCCCTGGGGATTGATGGCGCCGTAGTCGTTATCCACGCTAACCCAGGGTTGCTGCATGGCCAGTTTGACGTCATCTTCACTCATGCTGAAATACACCGCGCCGGTGTTGTCGTGGTCGGCGATCACCAGGTCAAAGAGCGTCTCCATGGGGTCCTTCGTTTGCAGGGCGGCGATCTGCGCGATGGTCTTGCCCTCGTACTTGTTCAGCTCGGGATTGAGGACTGAAGCCACCAGTATGCCCTCAGGGCCGTTCGCGCCATGCCACATGTTCTCCGCGCCCTTGCCCGATGGCGATTCCAGCTCTTTGCGGATTGCGGCGCGGGTTGCCGGGTCCTTGAGGCGCGCGATAAATGCATCTGTGCCGCTGGCGTGATAGAGGGCGGGAACCGTGGCCCCGAGCGAGGTGGCCGATGCGATGTAAGGATACTGGTCGGCGGTAACGTCAATCCCTTCGGCACGCGCCTTTTCAATCGCGGCAATCACTTGCGGCATCTTTCCCCAATTCTGCCGGCCGGCGCATTTGAGATGGAAGATCTCAACCGGAATGTGGGCCTCGCGCCCGATGCGGAAGGCTTCCTCCAGCGCCTGCATCTCGGTATCGCTTTCGTTGCGGATGTGGGAGGCGTAAATTCCGCCGTGCTGGCCGGCTGTCTGGGCGAGGGCAATGAGCTCATCGGTCTGGGCATAGCTGCCGGGTGAGTAGATCAATGCGGAAGAGACGCCCATGGCGCCGTCATCCATGGCATCTTCCACCATCTGCTGCATCTGCTTCAGCTCTGGCGCGGTGGGTGGACGGTTCTCGCGCCCCATCACGACTTCACGAAGCTGCGCCGCGCCTACATATGTGCCCAGATTGATCCCGGAGCCCTGTTTTTCCAGCCGCCGGAAGTAGCCGTCGAGCCCGGTCCAGTCGATGGTGAGCTTGTAGTGATCGAGGAAGTCTTTGCCGGCGGCAATGGTGTCGTCGGTTTGCGGGCTGACCGACTCCCCTTCCCCCGTGATCTCGGTGGTTATGCCCTGGGTCAGTTTGCTCACCGCCTGCCGGTCAATAAGCAGGTTCAGCTCCGATTGTCCCAGCATGTCAATAAAGCCGGGAGCGACCACCAGGCCTTTGGCGTCGATAGTGCGTTTGGCTGTGGCCTGTGGATCGGCGCTGCCCACAAAGGCAATGCGATCGCCGATGATGCCCACGTCAGCATAGATCCAGGGATTGCCGCTGCCATCCACCACCCGGCCATTGCGAATCAGAACATCGTATTGCGGGTTCTGCGCGAAGGCGTAGAAGGAGAACAACAGGAAAACCGGCAGGAAGAGCAGTTTCATGGGTAGCCTCATAAAGCGAAGCAAACCTTATATCAGACTTTTGAAGAATGATGGGCTGGGAAAGAGAGCCCTCTTGCAGGCTGAGCCGTCTAAGTCTTGATGTCCGGTAGCGCCGGTCATCAGGGTTCTTCCACCTGTGCTTGGTTCAGTGGTATGGTGATTACTTATGAGCTCTTCAGGACTGCGGTATAAAGGCCTGGCGGCGATGGGCAGTATTGCAATGCTGGCGCTAGCCGCTGGTTGCAATAAGAATGACGCATCAGCGCATGCCGCTCCCCCTCCGACTCCAGTTCCCATGGCC
>WNEY01009302.1_pt1 | contig 10097 bp, 7 predicted proteins | sample 5400531 | NCBI WGS metagenome assembly WNEY01 (sample SAMN13153338, study PRJNA577476) | soil metagenome | isolation source: 200 cm saprolite under Douglas fir tree site 1 | place: USA:California | collected 2015-04-18
TGCCGGTTCCCCCGGTGTCGGCAGCCCGCCTCGCGCGGCGACCTGGACCACACCATCCCGTTCGATGACGGCGGGCTGACCTGCTGCTGCAACTTGGGCGGCCTGTGTCGCACCCACCACATCCTGAAACACCACCCGGACTGGAAGCTGGAGCAAACTGCCCCCGGCATCTTCACCTGGAGAACGCCCGCCGGGCGCACCTTCACGGCTACTCCTGACACGCACCCGCTCTAGCCGACGGTAAGACGGTCGGGGGAAGCCAGGTCAGGCCGTGGTGACCCGGGACCACGGAGCCGTCGGCACGGTCGCGCCCCGGCTCACAGCTCTGACCAGCGGTAGACGGCGGGAAAGCCGCGTCAGGCCGTGGTGACCAGGCCACGGACCACGGGGCCACGGGGTCACGAGGCCACGGAGCCGTCCGCACGAGTCGCGCGCCGGCGCGGTCGCAGGCCGACTCACAGCCGCGGGTCGACTGGCTCGCTTTCCAGCGCGAGTACCCCGAACACGCACTCGTGCACGCGGAATGCAGGCTCGCGGCGGACGAACCGGTCCAGCGCCTCTACCCCCAGGGCGAACTCGGTGACCGCCAGCGATCGCTTGCGCCCGAGATTGCGCTCCCGCAGCCGGGCGGCGTTGCCGGGCAGCGAGTACTCGGGTCCGTAGATGATCCGCAGGTACTCCGGGCCCCGGCACTTGATTCCCGGCTGGGTGATGCCGCGCTTTCCCCGCGTGACCGGCTCGGCCGGCTTGACCACCATGCCCTCGCCGCCGGCCTCGGTGAGCCGCTCCCACCACGCGGTCACGGCGGCATCGGCGCCGGGACTATCGAGATCGACTGCGAGATGACGGGTGGCCATGATGAGCGGATCGGCGGCGGCAAGGCGCTCTGCCGCCTGCATGTGCCACTCGTGTCCCAGGCCGAAGCAGGTACTCCTCGACCCGGCCAGCACCTGGAACGGGGCCAGCCGCACGTCATCGATGGAGGATACCGGCCAGATGTACGGCCGGTAGGCGCTGACGAACGACTCCGCCGCGCGCAGCCGCTGCGCAGTTCGCTCGCGGAGGCCGGCTATCTCCAGGCCCCTCGCCTTGGCGGCGTCAAGAGTCTGCGCGGCGGCGCTCAGCCCGGCCACGGCAGCGGCTCCGACGGCTGCGTAATGGCTCTTTATCAGTTCTGTTGCCTTCAGCGACCACGGCAGTATCTCGCAGTCGAGCGCGGCCCAGTCGCCGAGTTCCCGCCACAACCCGGCTGCCGTGATCGCGTCGCGCAGGCGGCCGACCACCGCCTCTGCCATCCCGGCGATCGTGAAGAAGCGGCGGCCGGTGCGAGTGTAGACGATGCCGCTCTCGTCTGCGCCGAACCAGTCGCGGGCGGCCGCAGGGGTCCGGCAGATCACCGCGACCCCGCGGGACCCCATGTGCTTCTCCTCGCACACCACCCGCCGCAGTCCGTCACGGCGGTAAGCAGCCAGCGCGTCCGCGGGATGCTCAAGCGGGCCGGGCCGGCCGCTGGCGGGCACCGGCGCCATGGTCGGCGGCAGGTAGATCAGCCATCTCGGGGCAATAGCGAATCGGCTCATCACCTCGAGCGCCGCGGCGGCGTTCTGCTCGGGGATAGATACCCGCCCGCGCAGCCGGGTCTCGATGCCCCGCCGGCCGAGCACGTCGGCCACGTCGAGCAACTGGCCGTGCGCGTCCGCCGCTGCGCAGTCAGGTCCGGCACCGTTTCCCGGGTAAGCTACCGCGCCGGCTGCTGGCCTGCCAGGTGCACCGCCGCCCGGCTGGGCCGCCGCGTCGTTCCCCGGCTGGGCCGCCGCGTCGTTCCCCGGCTGAGGCGCGTCGTTCCCCGGCTGAGGCGCGTCGTTCCCCGGCTGAGGCGCGTCGGTTTCCGGCTGAGGCGCGTCGGTTTCCGGCTGAGCAGCGGCGCTGGCTGCTGGCTCAGAACCGGTGCCGTCCGCTGGTCCGGCGCCAGCCATTCCCGGCCCAGCTTCCAGCGGGCGGGCCGGCTGGTAGTACGCGCGGCGGGCCGGAACGGAGACCAGTTCCCGCTCCGGATAACGCAGCGCGGTCAGCCGGCCGCCGAAGACGCAGCCGGTGTCGATGCAGATCGTGTTGTTGACCCAGCTGGCCGCTGGCACCGGGGTGTGGCCGTAGACCACCGCGGCCTTGCCCCGGTAATCCTGTGCCCACGGGTAGCGGACCGGCAGCCCGAACTCGTCTGTCTCCCCGGTGGTCTCCCCGTACAGGGCGAAGGCCCGCACTGCGGCCGACGCTCGCCCGTGCATCTCCGCCCGCAGGCCCGCGTGGGCGACCACCAGCCGGCCGCCATCCAGCACGTAATGGCTGATCAACCCGTCCAGGAAGGCGGTTACCCGGGCCCGGAAGTCGGTCGGCTCGGCCGCGAGCTGGGCAAGTGACTCGGCTAGGCCGTGGCTGACCCGGACGTCGTTTCCGCGCAGGCCGGGTGCCGCCACGCGCCATCCGCGGCTGGCTGGTAACCGAGCGAGTCAAGCAGGTCAGCCAGTTCCGCGTGGCAGCCGTGCACGTCGCCGATGATGTCGAACGGGCCATGCTCGTCCGAGCGGTCAGTCCAGGCTGGCTCGCGCACGATCTGCGCCGCGTCCACCTCGGCCGTGCCGCGCAGCACGAACACGCGCCGGAAGCCTTCCCGCTCCAGCCGCCTGATCGAGCGCGAGAGGGTCGCGTGCTGCCGCGCAACCACCCCGGAACCGAAGTTCCGGTCGGCGCGCGCGGCATTCCGCTCGATGCAGGTTCTCTCCGGGATGTCGAGCACGATTGCCACCGGCAGCACGTGCTGCTCGCGGGCTAGCGCCACCAGCGGCCGGCGGGCGTCCGGCTGCACGTTCGTAGCGTCGATCACGGTCAGCCGCCCGATGGCCAGCCGCTTGGCCGCGACCATGTGCAGCGCCTCGAATGCCTCCGCGGTGACCGACTGGTCGTTCTCGTCGTCCCCGACCAGACCGCGGAACGCGTCCGAGGACAGCACCTCAGTCGGCCGGAAATGCCGGGCGGCGAAGCTCGACTTGCCGGACCCGGTCACGCCCACGAGCACCACCAGGGACAGCTCGGGGATCCTGATTGTGGTCACGCGCATCGCGCCAGCACCGCCAGTTGCGTCGGCGGGCCGGCTTGCGGGTCGTCTGGCCCGACGGGAGCGTAACGGACCGTGTAGCCATGCCGCCGCGCCACCGCACCTGCCCAGGCTCGGAACTCGGCCCTGCTCCACTCGAACCGGTGATCCGGATGCCGCATCGCGCCAGCCGCCAGGCCTGGGTAGCGCGCGTTGTACTCGGCGTTGGGCGTGGTGACCACCACCGTGGCCGGGGCGGCCTGGCGGAAGACGGCCTGCTCAAGCGCGCCAAGCCGGCTCGGGTCGACGTGCTCGATCACTTCCATCAGCACGGCTGCGTCATAGCCGGCCAGGCGGCGGTCGGCATAGGTGAGCGCGCCCTGCAGCAGCCGTATCCGCTGGCGCTGCCGCGGCGCCATCTCCGCCAGATGGATCCGGCGTGCCGCCCGTTCCAGCGCGGCGGCCGAGGCGTCTACGCCGACGATCTCCTCGAACTGCCCGTCCCGAAGCAGCCCGGCGAGCAGGCGCCCGTCGCCGCAGCCGAGGTCGAGGACCCGCCGCGCACCCGCCGCTGTCAGTTCCCCGAGCACCGCGGCCACCCGCAGGTCCCGCAGCCGGGCATGCGCCGCGGGCGCAGTCTGCCCGGCGGCCCTGGTCCCGGCTTCGTTCCTGGCCCCAGCTTCGTTCCTGGCCCCAGCTTCGTTCCTGGTCCCGGCTTCGTTCCTGGTATCGGCTTCAGCCTGGGTTCCGGTCTTGGCGTGCGCCTGGTGGTCAGCCTCGGCCCGGGCGTCGGCCTGGTGGTCAGCCTCGGCCCGGGCGTCGGCCTGGGCGTCGGCGTCGGCCTGGGCGTCGGCCTCGGCATGGGCGTCAATCTCCGCCTGGGCGTCGGCCGCGTCCTCGTCGAGCAGCCGCGCGATGGCCTCGGCGGCGAGCCCGCGCTGGTGCCGAAGGTAGCGGCGCACGATCAGGTCGCGCTCAGGGTGCCCGGCCAGCCAGCGGCCCGCGCCGTCAACGAGTTTGTCGATCTCGTCGCTGGTCACCCAGTAGTGCTTATCATCGTCCAGCACCGGCAGCAGGACGTAGAGCTGGCCGAGAAGATCACGTACCCGGCAGCGCGCGGAGACCCGCACGTCGAAATAAGGGCTGTCGCCCCACGACGGGAACAGCTCGTCGAGCGGGATCGCCTGGGCGCTCACCTGGTAGCCGAGCGGCTCGAACAACAGACGCAGCAGGCCTTCGCCGCCCCGGCACGGCAGTACCGGCAGCCACGCCGACAGTTCCAGCGGCTGCTCGGCCAGTTCGGGGCGTTCCTTGCTCTGGCCCCGCAGCGCGGTGCTGAACATCTTACGCAGTGCAACGCTCAGGAACGAGGAGGCCACATATGGCCGGTCGTTCACGTAGGCGGCAAGCGGGAATGGCCCGCCCCGGCTACGGCGGACCAGCGCCACGGGATCCACCTCAAGCAGCAGCGCGATGGTGCAGCGATCCGGTTCCGCCTCCGGATAGAAGGCGTGCGCCACGCCGAAGCCAAGCTCGATCGTCCGCGTGGCAGCCGGATTCTTGTGCAGCAGGAACCCGAGGTCTGTCGCGGGCGGCGTCGTGCTGGTGATGGTGAGCAGCATAGGATCCTTCGCGTTTCGGCCGACGATCAGCCTACGCGGGCGCCCGTGGGCGGAACTCCGCGGCCGGAGCCGTGTCTGCGCCGTCCGCAACGGCGGATCAGGGCGTTTTGCCCACGCCAACCAGGCCCCAGAACTGGGCGGGGTCGCTGGGCACGTCGGCGGGCGAGTCCGGACGCCATAGCGGGATGTAGACGAGCCCGGGGTCCACGAGGTCGAACCCATCGAAGAAACGCAGGATCTCCGCATGCGAGCGCATGTGCACCTGAGTGGCCACGCTGCTGTTGTAGACCTTTTCCGCGGCCCGCGCCACGGTCGGCTTGCTCTCGTTGGTGGCGTGGCACAGAACGAGGTAGCTGCCAGGCGCAAGCGCGTCGCGCAGCGTGGCCAACAGCCGCCAGGGATCCTCGGCGTCGCTGATGAAATGCAGGATGGCGACGATGAGCAGGCCGACCGGCTGGCCGAAGTCGATCAACCCCCGGGCGGCGGGGTGGCCGAGAATCTTCTCCGGGTCGCGCAGGTCGGCATCGATGATCGCGGTGTTCTCGTTCCCCGCCAGGATTGCCTTACTGTGCGCGATCGCGACCGGATCGATATCGACATAGGTCACCCGGGCGCCAGGGTCGCCATGCTGGGCAACCTCGTGCACGTTTCCTTGGGTAGGTATGCCGGAGCCGATGTCGAGGAACTGGCGGATCCCGGACGCCTGGAGGAAGCGGACCGCCCGGCCGACGAACGCGCGGTTGGCCCGGGCGATTGCCCGGACGTTGGGCTCGACCGCGGCGATCGCCCGGCCGACGTCCTGATCGGCCAGGAAGTTGTGGCTGCCGCCCAGCCAGTAGTCGTAGACCCGGGCGGCATTGGCCCGCTGCGTGTCGACTCCCGGCGGTACCCAGCTCGGCTCGCCAGCCACCAACGGCCTCCTCACCTGCCCGCTGCCGGTGCCGGGCGCGACCACCCGGCCCGACGGGAACCGAATGGCAATCTAGTGGCCTGGGCTTGCGCGCCTAGCCACTTTCTCGTCTACGGTGCTATACATTTCCTGTTTGCACAGGATCGTCGGGTACTGGCAATAGCTGCCCGTCATTGAACCGGGGGATCCGCGGCCCGCAAGGCCATTACGGATGGGTCGCCGGGCTCTCGGCGGACTCGTCGGCAAGGTTGGTACAGATACCGGTGGAGTCGCAGATCGCCCGGGAAGGCGAGTCGGCCGCGGCACGGCCGCGCGGGACGGACCTCGCTGGCCTGGCCTCGTTCACGCTGGATCCCGAGGGGCTAGTGGCCTCGTGGTCCATGACCGCCGCGCGGCTGTTCGGCCAGCCAGCGGCAGCCGTCATCGGGCGCGCCGTCCGCGACGTGCTGACCACCGAGTCAGGCCAGCGCCAGCTGTTACGCCACGCGTTGGCCGAGGCTGCCGCCGGGCGGATGTGGACCGGAACCATGACCGTTGCCGTTGCGGCCGGTGCCAGGGACGTCACCATCCGCTGCGAACCGCTGGCCGGTGCGGGCGCCGGATCACTCGTGATCGCCCAGCTCGCCTCGCGGCAAGCAGGGCCGAGCCTGTTAAGCGAGGCCGCGGCCAGGATCGGCAGCACGCTCGACCTCACCCAGACTGCGCGCGAGGCTGTCGATGTCGCCGTTCCCGGCTTCGCCGAGGCGGCCGTCATCTACATGCCGGAACGGCTGCTGGCTGGCGGCGAGTTCGACTCGTATCAGGCCAGGCACGTAGCAGTGGTACGGCGGCTCGCGGCCCGGCTGGCCGGCCAGCCAGCGGACCTGACGGAAGGCCTGCTCCGCTCCGGCGAGGTGCTCGTGCTTGCCGAGGGCACGCCCTGCTTCCGGGCAATGGCGGTGAGCAGCCCGGTCCTGTACGACCAGCTCGACGCCGATACGGCAGAGCGGCTCGGCCGCCGTCCAGGCGGCCGGGAGATTACCGCCAGCTACACGTCATTCCTGGCGATGCCCCTCGTCGCCCGCGGGTCGGTGGTGGGCTGCGCGGCGTTCGGTCGCACGCCCGCCAGCACCCCCTTCGGTCCCGATGACGTGGCGCTCGCCGCCGAGCTCGCGTCCCGCGCTGCCGTGTGCATCGACAATGCGCGGCTGTATGACCGTGAGCGGCGAACCGCGCTTGCGCTGCAGAGCAGTCTGCTTCCCGGCCGGCCGCAGGTCCCGGCCGGCCTGGAGGTCGCGCACCGTTACCTGTCGGTCGGCGCGAGCATGGTCGGCGGCGACTGGCACGACATGATCCCGCTGCCGGGCGGCAGGGCGGCGCTGATCGTCGGCGATGCGATGGGGCACGGCCCGGAGGCGGCAGCCGTCATGGTGCAGCTCCGCACCGCGGCGCACATCCTGGCCGACCTCGGGCTGCCGCCAGAGCAGGTACTGCACCGGCTCGACCGGATGGCGGCGGGGCTGGCCGCGCCGTTCGCCACCTGCATCTACACGGTCATCGACCCGGCTGGCAGCTCCTGCGTGGTGGCACAGGCCGGGCACCTGCCGCCGGTCCTCGCACTGCCCGGCCGCCAGCCGCGGTTGCTTGACCTGCCGCCCGGGCTGCCCCTCGGCCTGGTCGCCAGATCCTTCCAGGCCAGCCAGATCAGCCTGCCGCCCGGCGGCACGCTTGCCTTGTACACCGACGGGCTGGTGGAGAGCCGGACCCGGTCGCTCGGCGACGGCATGGCTGCATTGTGCGACGCACTCGGCTCCGCGCTAGCCCGGCCCGGTAGCACGCTGGACGACGCTTGCCAGACAGTCACCGAGACGATGCGCGAGCACGGCGAGGACGACATCACTCTCGTGCTCGCCCGCATCCGCCAGTGAGGATGCCTCCGCGCATCCGCGGGTGAGGATGCCTCCCCGCATCCGCCGCCGAGGATGCCTGGCCCGGCGTCTGCTCCAGGCAACCATCGTGTGGACGAGGGTGTGGACGGGCTGGTGGAAAAGGGCCTGCTCCGGGGGACAACGGGGGCGCTGCTGTGGATACCTTGTGGATGGCTGAAGAATCTTGAAATCAGTGCCCGGGGCCCTTGTGCCGGTGCCGCCGGAGGCAGTAGAAATACGTCACTGCCGGAGACGGGAACCACGCCGGGGGCGACCCCGGAGACGCGGGAAGGACCGGGCAACCGGGACTTCGGGCGGGTTCCTGGTACTGGCGGCTGGTCAGGAACCGCAGGGCGGCCGGGCAACCGGCAGGCCGGCGGCGACTGGCCGGGCAGGGCCCCTGCATCTCATACATGCGGGGGCCTTGCTGTTTCCGGAAAGCGGTCTTCTGGGGAGCGGCTTTCCGGAGCTGCGGCTCTCCGGGGCTGCGGCTTTCCGGGGCTGCGGCTTTCCGGGGCTGCGGCTTTCCGGAGGCGGCTTTCCGGAGGGTGGCTCTCCGGGAGCGCGGCTTTCCGGAGGGCGGCTTTCCGGGGCGCGGTTTCCGGACGCGGCTATCGCGGCCCGCTCAGCAGATGCCCCTGGATCTCATGCATACCGGCTCCCATTACCCGGGGGAGCGCCAGCGCAGGCGGCTCAGGCAAGGCCGCCGGAGGCCCGGATGTTCTGCCCGGTCAGCCAGCGCGCATCATCGCTCACCAGGAGCGCCACCACGTCGGCGACGTCCGCAGGCTGGCCAAGCCGCCGCAGGGCCGTCAGCTCGGCTATCCGCTGGTGCACCTCCTCGGCCGGATTCGCAGTCCGGAACATTTCGGTGTCCGTGGCGCCGGGGGAGACCGAGTTGACGGTGATCTCGCGTGTGCCGAGCTCATAGGCGGCAACCCGGCTGAGCAGCTCAAGGGCCGCTTTGCTTGCCGCATAGGCCGCCATGCCGGGACCGTTGAGCACGGTGTTCACGGTAGAGATGTTCACGATGCGGCCGCCATCCCTGAGCCGCCTGGCGGCCTCGCGGATCAGGATGAACGGGCTCCGGACATTAGCAACCATCGTCTCGTCGAAGTCCTCGTCGCTGGTTTCCGCGATCATGCCAGTGGTCCCGACGGCAGCGTTGTTGACGAGGATGTCCAGCGGCCCGGCGGCCGCCTCAGCCTGCTCGAAGAGCCGACGCGTGGCATCAGGTTCCCTGAGGTCAGCCGCCACGGCATGCGCGCGGCCGCCAGCGGCGACGATAGCCGCTACTACCTCGGCGGCAGCATCCTTGTTGACCGCGTAACTCAGCACGACCTGCGCGCCGTCGGCGGCTAAGTTAGCGGCTCGCCGCCCATCGCGTAGATGTCGGACAGGGCGTTGGTGGCGGCGATCCGCCCGAACGTGCAGGCGTCGTCCACGACGGGAGTGAAGAAGTCGGCGGTCACCACGACCGCCATCGCCGGGCCGAGGCGCACCACGGCGCCGTCGTCGCCGTGCTCGACCCCCACCATCAGGTCGGTGCCCGGGCCATCGGGCACGAGCTTGGCTACTGTTTCCTCCAGCTCACCCGGCGGGATCTTGCACGCGCAGCCGCCGCCCCGCGCGTACTGGGTCAGCCGGAAGCCACCCGGACCACTCCTACGGCCAAATGTAGTGCCGCGCCCGAACCCCGCTTTCGTCGCCCGGCCGGGCGCGCCTGGCGGAGCGGATGGCGGGCGCCGGACGGGCGCGGGTAACGTCGGCCCAGGAAGCGTCCGGGTGCCTGGTGGCCCCCCGGTCTTCAAAACCGGTGGACGGCGCGCCGCGTCGTCAGCGGGTTCGATTCCCATCCGCCTCCGCAACGCTGTGACCTGCGGAAACGCGCGTGCGAAGGGAACAGTATAAGAACCCTCGAAGCCCTTGCCGGCACGATCCTGATCAGGCGTACGTCGTCGATCAGCGCGGGCAGACGCTCGGCCGTCGCGCGCATCGGACGATGGTAACGCCGCTCCTCCGAGCAGACGTTCCTTCTCTAACCCTTTCGACGAGGCGCCAGATATCGATCGTAGATGGTCATGAGCCGGGGCACGACCAAGTACACGGCCAGCGGCACCACGACCAGTGTCAGCACGAACGCGCGGAGCAACGGGGCCCAGCCCACGGTGAACGGGGCCATCGCAGTGAGGCCGATGGCGACGAGGGGAAAGATCGCGAGCCAGGTGAGCGCGGCACGGACATGAATCGGCGGCGCCGTGCGAGATGACGAGAGCGAAAGAGAGCCGGGTTGGGCTGAGTCACGATGGGCCTCCTTGCAATCTCCAACCGTTGGCGTTGTGACATCGCTCGAGCAACTCGGCGGCATGTTGATCCGGCCTACCGGCCGCTGGCTCCATCGCCTCTTCTCCCGTGGCAGAGACTCCGTTGGGTTCGACGCTCCCCGCGTACTTTCAGCGCACCGGCACCGCACACCGTGTGTATCCAATGACCGGTCAAGCCAAGGAACTGGTCAAATCCGCGTCACCACTTCACCTCGACGGGGGTGAGCACGTCGCCATGGCGAT
>WNEY01005143.1_pt1 | contig 10095 bp, 8 predicted proteins | sample 5400531 | NCBI WGS metagenome assembly WNEY01 (sample SAMN13153338, study PRJNA577476) | soil metagenome | isolation source: 200 cm saprolite under Douglas fir tree site 1 | place: USA:California | collected 2015-04-18
CCGGTCCTCGCGTCGGTTGTGCCACCCAAAAGTGGCTGGTCAGGGCTCTGCCTGCAAATGTGGAGCGGGCTGTATCAACGCTACGTCTGCTTAAGAACTCAGGACAAGCGTCAAAGTCCTGGCACCGAAGGTGCCCTAGAGGTGTCGCCGCTAGCGACCAAAATGGCGCCACGTACCTATGGTCAGCTGACGTAACCGGACGCCGCGTCGCCGGTCAGCAGCAACATCGCCGCCCCTCCGATGCAGTTCCGTCCCGGGGCTACTACCTCGTTGCCCTCCTGGTGTAGCTATAACTACCTCGCAGTCCATCTGGTGTAGTTGCGTCCCAGGAAGCTACTGCATCAGCGAGGCTCTGATGCAGTGTGCAAACGTCCCGGCGCGGGCGTGGTCTCGGCAGGCGGTTGTTCGTTGAAGCATGCCAGTTCGCCGAGGCCCTCGGCGGGCGGCGTGATCTCGGCTTGACCAGGCAGCAGGCGCAGGCGATCTTCGATCGCGACCGCGACTCGGCCGGCGGGATCGTGGACCCGGTCGGCCGCCCCGCGAGGCCGAGCGGAGGCTTGACAGCAGAGTAAGCGCGGTTGTCCTATTGACTATTAAATGAGGGAGAAGGGCTGACCCGTGACAGCGACCTACGACTTATTCTCCCCTGCGCATTTCGCGGCGCCGTATGAGACATTCGCCCTGATGCGCCAGAACGACCCGCTGTACTGGCACGAGCAGACCGGCCTGTGGTTCGTGAGCCGGTTTCAGGATGTGCATGCGGTCCTCCGGGACCGGCGTTTTTCTGCGGCGCGGGTGGATGGCTTCATGCCGACGGGCGGCGACGAGAAGACCCAGGTCGTGCGGCGTTTCTTCACCGACTGGATGGTCTTCCAGGACCCGCCGGAGCACACCCGGCTGCGCAAGCTGATCTCGCGTGCTTTCGCGCCGAGGAGCATCGCCGCGCTGGAGTCCTACATTCAGCTTGTGGTGGACGAGTCGCTTGATCGCGTCAAGGACCAGGAGCAGATCGACATCATCCGCGATCTGGCCTTGCCCGTCCCCGCCCGGGTCATCGCGCACATGCTGGGAGTCGCCCCCGACCGCGTGGATGACTTCAAGCAATGGACGAGCGACCTGCTCCTGCTCCAGTCAATGGTCGGCGACCAGGACGAGAATCTCGCCACCGTGTATGCGGCCGTGGGCAACCTGAATGCGTACTTCCACGAGCTCATCGCCGAGCGCCGGGTCACGCCGACTGACGACCTGCTGAGCCTGCTGGTCCAGGCCACGGACGACGGCTCGGTCCTGTCCGAGCACGAGCTGGTCGCCAACTGCGCCCAGCTGCTGATGGCCGGCCATGAGACCACCACCAACCTGATCGGCAACGCCACGCTCGCGCTGCTGCGACACCCCGGCGAGCTGGCCCGGCTGCGCGCCGAGCCTGGGCTGGCCGCGGCGGCGGTCGAGGAATTCATGCGCTACGACGGCACCGCGGCCGGGATCGCCCGTCAGGCCCTGGAGGACGTCGAGCTCAGCGGCGGGATCGTCCCTGCGGGAGGCCTGGTGATGGGCATCGCGCTATCGGCCAACCGCGATCCCGCCGTCTTCGCCGACCCCGATCGCCTCGACGTCGGTCGCGGTGATAGCCGCCATCTCGGCTTTGCCGGCGGCCCGCATGCGTGTATCGGGGCCGCACTGGCCCGGCTGCAGATCCGGATCGCCCTGACCTCGCTGCTGGCCAGGTACCCCCGAATCGAGCTGGCCAGCGACGAGCTCAGCTACATCAACGGCTGGATGGTCCGGGGCGTCACGAGCCTGCCCGTGACGGTCGGTGAGTGACGAGGACGCCCGCGGCAGGTCTCGCACATCCTGTTGGCTCCCTGGTGCTATTCGGTCCAGGCACACCACGACACCGTTGGGCCAACGGTGCTGCTGACCGCAGACGTGGGACTGCCGGGTCAGTGGCCGACCAGGAAGGGCGGGCGTTCGCCGCCACCGTGTACTAGCAGAGACGCGCCGCTGACCTGGCTGGCTAGCGGGGAGGCTAGGTAGAGGCAGGCGCCGGCGACGTCCTGCGGGGTCGCCATCCGGCCGAGCGGGACCGTGGCGGCAGCCGCGGCCATCGCCTCGGCGCCGCCGTAGTGGATAGCCGAGTCCTCGGTGCCGACTAGGCCGACCACGACGGTGTTGACCTTGACCTTGGGTGCCCATTCCATGGCCAGGCTCACCGCGAGGTGGGTCAGCCCGGCCTTGGCGGCGCCGTAGGCGGCGGTGCCAGGGGACGGCCGGGTTCCGCTCACGCTGCTGATCATGATGATCGAACCGGCGCCGGCCGTTTGCATGACCGCGTTGGCGGCCTGCGAGACGTGCAGCGGCGCGGTGAGATTCAGCTCGATGATCTTGGCGTGGAAGCGGGGCGACGCCGTGGCGGCGTCGGCCGGCGGCGCGCCGCCGGCATTGTTGATTAGCACATCGACCCCGCCGAACAACTCGACCGCCGTCCGGACCAGGCCTGCGGCCTGATCGGGGTCGCGGACATCAGCCTGGACGAATTCGACTCCCTCCGTCAGCGAGGAAGGAACCGTCCGACCGCAGACCAGCACCCGGGCCCCGGCGGCTAGGAACGCCGAGGCGATGCCCGCCCCGATGCCCCTGGTGCCGCCGGTGACGACTACCGCCTGGCCCGCATAGTCGAAGACCACTTAAACACCGGGCTCCATCGGGTTGCGGTCGGCGAACTGCTGGTCGCCGCCGTTGTAGGCGTAGATCTGGTTGCCTTCCACGAACGCCCGCTCGGCCCGGTTGAGCACGTTGAGCGGGTCGCCCGACCAGATCACCACGTCGCCGTCCTTGCCGGCCTCCAGCGAGCCAAGCCGGTCATCGATACCGGCGATCCTGGCCGGGTTGATGGTCAGCGCCGCCAGCGCGGTCGCCGCATCCAGTCCCTCCCGGACCGCGAACGCGGCCTGGTGCACCAGGAAGTGGATCGGCACGACCGGGTGGTCGGTGGTAATCGCGATCGTGACGCCGGCCCGGGCGAGCTTGCCGGGGTTGGCCAGCGACCGGTTCCTCAGCTCGACCTTCGACCGGCTGGTGAACAGCGGCCCGATGATCACCGGGATGCCCTTCGCCGCGATCACGTCGGCCAGCAGATGCGCCTCGGTGCCGTGGTCGATCACCAACTGGTAGCCGAACTCCTCGGCGATCCGGATCGCGGTCGCGATGTCGTCGGACCGGTGCGAATGCTGGCGCCAGGGGATCTCGCGCTTCAGGACCTTGCCCAGCGCCTCGAGCTTGAGATCGCGGTCGACGTGCTTTCGCTCCTCCTCGGGCTTGCGCTGCTCGGCGTCGAGCTTGGTCAGGTAGTTGGTCGCGTCCACGAACGCGCTGCGCAGCACCGCGGCCGTGCCGAGCCTGGTGCCGGGGGTCTTGCCCTTCTCGCCCCAGACCCGCTTGGGGTTCTCGCCGAGCGCCGACTTCAATCCGGACGGCGACCGCAGCAGCATCTCGTCCACGCTGCGGCCCCAGCACTTAAGCGCCGCGGTCTGCCCGCCGATCGGGTTGCCCGAGCCCGGGTTCACGTTGACCGCGAGCACGCCGCCGGTCACGGCGTCACGGAAACCCAGGTCGTAGGGATAGATCGCATCGACAGCGCGGACCTGCGCCATCACTGGCTCGGTCATCTCGTTGGTGTCGTTGCCAGCCCAGCCTTCGCCTTCTTCGTGCACTCCGACGTGCGCGTGCGCGTCGATGAAGCCCGGCAGCACCCAGGATCCGGCCGCGTCGACGACCGTGACCCCGTCGGGCACGGCCACTGACTCCCCGACGGCGGTGATCTTGCCATCGGTGATCAAGACCGTCCCGCCCTCGATCGGGTCACTCGTGATCGGTACTACTCGGCCTCCGACAATCGCTACCGCACCGCCTGGCATGCGCACTCCCTTGTGTCTGACTACTGGCGTGATGCTGCAGGCAACACACTAACAACCGGGCGAATCGGCACTACCAAGCACAAGCACCCCAACAGTGGCGAACATGCCGCCGTTGCCGAGCACGACGCTGATGTTCGGATTGACGTTCGCGGCCGCTTCGCCGCGGATCTGACGCACGCCCTCCAAGGTCGCGAACATGCCGTACATGCCGGTGTGCGTGTACGACAGGCCGCCGCCGTTGGTGTTCACCGGCAGCGAGCCGCCGGGCTCGGTGTTCCCGTCGGCGATGAACGCACCCGCTTCGCCCTTGGGCATGAACCCGAGCGCCTCAAGCCCGTAGATCGGCAGGTGCGCGAACGCGTCGTAGATCATCACGTGCTCGACATCGGCGGTGGTGATCCCGGCCTGCGCGAACGCGTCCCGCCCGGCCAGCTTCATCGCCTGCGACTCGGTGAAGTCCACCATCTGGGAGACCAGCGGCGTCTCGGCCGACTCCCCGGCACCCAAGACATAGACGGCAGGCTTGGGGAAGTCACCGGCGCGGTCCGCCGAGGTCACCACCAGCGCGCCGCCGCCGTCGGTGACCAGGCAGCATTCGAGCAGGTGGAACGGATAGGCCACCATGCGCGAGGCGAGCACGTCGTCGACCGTGATCAGGTCCCGGTACATCGCCCGCGGGTTCTTCGCCGCCCACTGCCGCTGCGCGACCGCGACGTAGGCGAGCTGCTCGTGGGTCAGCCCGCAGTCCTTCATATAGCGCAGCACCGGGATCGTAAACAACGTCGGCGGGCCGACCGGCCCGAACGGCGCCTCGAACTGGCCTTGCGGTGACGACATAGTCGGCGCGAACCGGCCCGCGCCGACCCTGGACCGGCCGGACTCGCCGTGGGTGATCAGCACGGTACTGGCCTGGCCGGCCGCGATCGCGGCCGCCGCGTGCCGGACGTGCAACAGGAACGAGGTGCCGCCGACCGCGGTGCCGTCCATCCAGCGCGGCGTGATCCCGAGCGCATGGGCCACCTGCACCGGACCTATCGAGCTAGCCGTCGCGATCCCGTCAATGTCCTTAAGTGACAGTCCCGCGTCGGTGACCGCATTCACCGCGGCCTCGACGTGCAGTCCCAGGACGGAGTAGCCCGGCAGCTTGCCGACCTCGTTGGTCTCGGCCGCGCCCGCGATAATCGCGCCCGTGCTCATGCGGCACCCGCCGGCGCGAAAAGAGGAAGCTGAAGCTCACCGCGCGCCTCGAAGGTGACGCGCAGCGGCATGTCCAGCACCAGGTCCTCTGGCGTGTTCGGCACGCCCACGATGTTCGTCATCATCTGCGGCCCTTCGGCAAGCTGGACGACCGCGATCGCATACGGCGCCTCGGATTCGAAGCCCGGCGCCGGCCGGTGGTTGATCACGTAGGAGTACAACGTCGCATCGCCGCTCGCGGTGAACCATTCGACATTGGTCGACCCGCACGCCGGGCACACCGGCCGCGGATAGAAGTACGGCTTGCCGCAGTCCAGGCAGCGCTGGAGCCGCAGCTCCCCGGCCGCGCAGCCATCCCAGAACGGCTGGGTCTCCGGAGTCGGGACCGGCACCGGCTTGTCCGCGAGACCCATCAGCCCTTCTTCCCGAGCAGCGGGCCGAACGACCGCTCCACCTGCGCAGCCAGATCATCGAGGCCCCACGGCTGGGTGCCGATGATCCGGGCGATCGGCTCGGGGTTGTTGTAGAGCGCGATCTCATAGCCCCCGCTGTGTACGATGCGGCCGGTGATCCAACCGGACTGCTCGCTGGCCAGGTACGCCACTACCGGCGCGATGTTGTCCGGCGAGCGTTCGTCATCGCTGGCGGTCCTGGCCCGGCGCCGCTCGGTCGGCACGGTGTCCGTCATCCTGGTTGACGCGGCCGGTGAGATCGCGTTGACGGTCACGCCGTACTGGCCCAGGGCGTTCGCGCTCGAATAGGTCAGCCCGACGATGCCCATCTTCGCGGCGGCGTAGTTCGCCTGGCCGGGCGAGCCGTGCAGGCCGGAGACCGACGTGAAGTTGATGATCCGGTTCTGGGCATCCGCGTTGCGCTCAGAACGCCAGTGCCCGGCGGCGAACTTCGTGGTGTTAAACGAGCCCTTCATATGCACCCGGATGACGTCGTCCCACTCGGCCTCGGTCATGTTGAACACCATCCGGTCCCGCAGGATGCCGGCGGTGTTGACCACCACGTCGAGCCGCCCGAACTGCTCGACGGCCGAGCCGATCAGCCCCTCAGCAGCGGCGTGGTCGGAGACGTCGGCACCGCTCGCGGCCGCCTGGCCGCCCGCCGCTGTTATTTCGGCTACAACTTGGGCGGCCGTGCCAGCGTCGGCACCAGCACCGTCGACCGCAGAGCCCAGGTCGTTGACGAGCACGGCCGCCCCTTCGGCCGCGAGGAGCTTGGCTACCGACCGGCCGATCCCCCGGCCAGCACCGGTCACGACAGCGACGCGCCCGTCCAGACTTCCCATGGGCCATCTCCCAATTACTAGAATTATCTTCTGGAATTATCTTCTAGCACAGTCAGGTCAGGTAGCACAGGCAGGGGAGGCAACCGAGTGACCGACGAGGTCCCGTCGGGCGATGACGCCCTTTCCGGCAAGCAACCAGGCGGCACCTGGCAGTGGGGTCGTACCAAGCAGACACAGCGCGCGCTGCTGGATGCGGCCCGCGATGTTTTCACCGCCCAAGGATTTTCACACGCGAGCATCGCGGATGTTGTGGAGCGGGCCGGTTCCAGCGTGGGGAGTCTTTACCACCATTTCGGCGGGAAGAGTGAACTCTTCCTCGCGCTGTGGCAGGACCACCAGATCGCGCACGAGAAAGCGGCGAGCCAGGCGGTCGCCCGTGCCCGCGCGGCCGGCGCGGCCGGCACTGTGTCTGACTCAGGCCCGGGCGACCCGACGACGCTGTTCTGCGTGGGCGCGCGGGCGTTCCTCGAAGGGAGCTGGACCCGCCGGGATCTTGAGCTGCTGTTCGCCTCCGGCGACGGGCCGCCCGGGTTCGAGCTGAGCCGGCGCCGCCGCCTGCACGAGTGGATCAGCCAGAACGACGCCCTGCTGCGGCTCTCCGACACCTCGGCCGACCGGCTCTACGCCGCGATCTTGACCTCGCTGATCGGGGTCGGCGCGCGAGAAGTCGCCGCCGCCCGTACCCGCCGCCAGGCCACCGAGATCATCAACTCGGTGATCGAGTACGCGATGCGGCTCATGGCCGACGGTCCGGCCCGGCCTTGACAAGGCCCCGTGCTTGACAGCGGAGCACCCGCTGGGGTCGAATGAAACCTAGAATTCGATTCTAGGATTGCCCCGACGGAGGACGGCATGGATCTTGACCTCGGTCCTGAGATCGCGGAGTTCCGCGCCGACCTACGCGAGTGGATCGGGGCGAACGCACCGGACGGGCTCGCCGAGCTGGCCGACTGGAACATGGCCGTCACCGCCGGCGGCTACCGGGGCGGCGAGCTGGCCAAAGCGTCCGAGCACCCAGCGCACAAGCAGTGGGAGGAGCGCCTCGCCGACGCCAAGCTGATCTGCCCGCAGTGGCCGGATGAATTCGGCGGCCAGGGCATGGACGGCGTCCGGCTGGCCGTGCTGAACGAGGAGTTCCACGCCGCCCGGCTGCCGCGGGTGCGGCGCGGCATGGGCGAGAGCCTGGTCGGCCCGTCGATCATCGTGCACGGCTCCGACGCCCAGCAAAAGCACTTCCTGCCCAGGATCATCTCCGGCGAGGACACCTACTGCCAGGGCTTCTCCGAACCCGATCACGGCAGCGACCTCGCCGGAGTGCAGACCAAGGCTGAGGTCGACGGCGACGAGGTCGTGATCACCGGAACCAAGGTGTGGACCTCGGGCGCGGCCCGGGCGAACATGATGTTCGCGCTGTGCCGCAGTGACGCCGACGCACCCAAGCACGCCGGGCTGTCTTACGTCCTGCTGCCGTTCAACGACCCTGGCGTCACCTACCGGCCGATCAAGCAGATCTCCGGTGCGTCGGAGTTCTGCGAGGACTTCCTCGACCGGGTCCGGGTTCCGATGTTCAACGTCATCGGCGGCCTGAACAACGGCTGGAAGGTCGCGATGACCACGCTCGGCCACGAGCGGGGCGGTGCCGTGACCGTGCAGCACCTCGGTTTCGAGCGGGAATTCTGGGAGCTGATCGACACCACCCGTAAGTACGGCAAGGACACCGACCCGCTAGTGCGCCAGGATCTGGCCCGCGCTTACACCGGAGTTCAGATCATGCGGTTCAACGGCCTGCGCGCGCTGGCCCAAGCCGCCGAAGGCCGACCGCCGGGCCCGGAGGCCTCGGTCGCCAAGCTGGTGTGGAGCGAGTATCACCGCTGGCTCGGCGAGGTGGCGATCGGCATCACCGGCTCGGACGGGCTGATCAGGCCGGACGGTCCTGGTTACCCGACCACCGAGTGGCAGAACGTGTTCCTGTCCAGCCGGGCCGGCACGATCTACTCGGGCACCAGCGAGATCCAGCGCAACATCATCAGCGAGCGGGCGCTCGGCCTGCCGAAAGAGCCACGCCAGCAGGAGTCTCGACAGCGCTATGCTGACCGCTGACCGGCTGGTCAGCCCGGCCAGGCTCAGGGAGTTCTTCGCGCCGCGCAGCGTCGCGGTGGTGGGCGCGTCCGAGACGTCCGGCTGGGCTCGCTTCCTGTTCGCCAGCCAGGCGGCGGCCGGGTTCGACGGCCCGCTGATCCCGGTGCATCCAAGGCACGCGACCGTGTTCGGCCGCCCGGCCGTGCCCAGCCTGCGCGACCTGGATGACCCGGTCGACCTGGCCTTCGTGATGACGCCGCTGGAAGCGGTCGAAGGCGTGCTCGACGACGCCGGTGCGGCCGGAGTCCGGGGCGCGGTGGTGCTGGCGTCCGGCTACCGGGAGGTCGGCGACGACGGGCACGCGCTCCAGGAGCAGCTGACCGCGAAGGCGGCCGGGCTCGGGATCACCGTGCTCGGCCCGAACTGCCTCGGCTTCCTGAACGCCCATGAGCGGACGGCGCCGTTCGCGCTGTATATAACACCGCCCCTGCAGGCCGGACCGGTCGGCGTCGCGCTACAATCCGGCGCGCTCGCGGCGGTCTTCCTGGCCTTCGCGCGGGCGCACGCGATCGGAGTCTCAACGCTGACCTCGCTCGGCAACGAGGCGATGATCGGCGCCACCGACGTGATCGACTACCTGATCGAGGATGAACGAACCAAGGTGATCGCCCTGTTCCTCGAGGGCATCCCGGCCGGGTTCGCCGCCGCCGCCGAGCGGGCCGACCGCGCGGGCAAGCCGATCGTGGCGCTCAAGGCGGGGTCGAGCGAGGTCGGCAGCGCCGCCGCGCTCGCCCACACCGGATCGGTGGCCGGCAACGACGCGGTGGTCGACGCCGCGCTGCGGCAGCTGAACGTCGTCCGGGTGACCAGCATCGAGGAGCTCCTGACCACCGCCGCCGTGCTCGGCTACTCCCGCTGGCCAGCCGGCCGCCGGATGGGCGCGGTGACCACCTCAGGCGGTGCCTGCGACATCATCGCCGACCGGGCCAGCGCCGAGCGCATCGAGCTGCCCGCCTTCTCCGAGCCAACCGCCGCGGCGATCACCGAGCACCTGCCGCCGTTCGCCGAGGCCCGGAACCCGCTCGACGTGACCGGCTACTTCCTGGCCAACCGCCGGACCGCCGCGCTCACCCCGGTCGACGCCGCGCTCTCGCATGCCGTCGCCGACCCGGGCCTGGATTTCGTGCTCTACTCCGGGCTGTCGGTCCCGGATGTCAAGCCGGACGAGGCCGCCGCCCGGGTGCTCGAGGAGCGCGTCGCCTGGCTGGCCGACCAGCTCGAATCCGCTCCGATCCCGGTGATCGCCACGACCTCGACCTGCGTCGACCTGTCCGGCTACGGCCGCGAGCTGCTCGGCCGCCACGACGTGCACCTGCTGGGCGGCATCGACCTCGGCATCCGCGCGGTCGGCAACGCCCTGCGCTGGCTCGACGGGCGCGGCTGTATTTCCCGCACCGCCGTTGTACTGCCCGCCGCTGCACAGATCAGCCGCACCGGACCCTGGCCGGAGTTTGAGGCTAGGGATTTGCTCACAGCTTTCGGCGTCAACCCGGTACCAACCTTCAGCGTTAACGCATTGCCCGGGGTTCGGGACGCCGTCGCCGAGTT
>WNEY01012104.1_pt1 | contig 10095 bp, 9 predicted proteins | sample 5400531 | NCBI WGS metagenome assembly WNEY01 (sample SAMN13153338, study PRJNA577476) | soil metagenome | isolation source: 200 cm saprolite under Douglas fir tree site 1 | place: USA:California | collected 2015-04-18
ACCAGGATGGCCAGGCCGAGCGAGCCGCCGACCTGCTGCATGACGTTTACCATGCTGGACGCGGCGCCGGAGTCCTCCGGCCGCACCCCGGCAAGTGAGGCCATGGTGAGCGGCACGAACACGACGCCCATGCCACCACCGAGCAGCAGCATTGGCAGCAGCACGCCGGGCAGGTAGCCGGTCGCCGGAGAGATCTGGGCGAGCCAGGCCATCCCGGCCACGACCGGCAGCAGGCCGGCCATCATCAGGGCGCTCGCCGGGAAGCGGGCAAGCAGTCGCGGAGCCGCGCGCGACACGGCGAACAGCGTCGCCGTCATCGGCACGAAGGCCAGGCCGGCTCGCAGCGGGCTGAACCCGAGGATGTCCTGGACGAACTGCGTGAGGAAGAAGAACATCCCGAACATGCCTGCCACGAGCAGCAGCCGCGCCAGGTAGGAGCCGGACCGGCCGCGGTCGGCGAACAGCCGCAGCGGCGTGATCGGCTGCCTGGCCCGGGTCTCGGTCAGCAGGAACAGCCCGAGCAGGACCGCGGCGGCGCCGAAGGCGCTCAGCGTAACCGTGTCCCGCCAGCCGCTGGACGCGGCCCTGATGAAGGCGTACACCAGCGCGGCCATTCCGGCTGTCGAGGTGAGCGCCCCGGTGATGTCGAACCGGCCGGGCTGGCGCTCTGACTCGCCGAGGAACCGGGGAGCGGCCAGCAGGACGGCCGCGCCGATCGGCACGTTGACGAACAGCACCCAGCGCCAGGACACCCATTCGGTGATCACGCCGCCGAGTACCAGGCCAAGTGACGCGCCGCCCATCGCCACGGCGGTGTAGAAGCCGAGTGCCCTGGTGCGCTCGCGGCCTTCGGGGAAGCCGGACGTGATCAGCGCGAGCACGGCCGGCGAGGCGATCGCGCCGCCCGCGCCCTGCACGGCCCGCGCGGCGAGTAGCCAGCCGGGCGAAGTGGCCAGGCCGCCAGCGAGCGATGCCACGGTGAAGAGCAGGATGCCGGCCATGAACACCCGGCGCCTGCCGAGTATGTCGCCGGCCCGGCCGCCGAGCAGCAGCAGCCCGCCGAAGGTGAGTGTGTAGGCGTTCAGCACCCAGGACAGGCTGGGGGCGGAGAAGTGCAGGCCGCGGGCGATGCTCGGCAGGGCGATGTTAACCACCGTCATGTCGAGGATGATCATCAACTGGGCGCAGAGGACGATGGCAAGGGCCACGCCGCGCCGGTCGCCGCGGACAGAGTCGCTGTCCGGACCTTGCGTTACGGTCTGTGGCATCGACGTAGTCGACATGTTCGCCTTTCCTGGAGGGACTGACAAGAGCAGCGGCCGGCTGGCCACGCCGGCGTCCTACGTGAGCTACGATGGGAATCGGAGGTAGCCTCCGCTAACTATACGGAGGCACCCTCCGCTTTGCAACCTGGATTAGGTGAAGGCCGATGAGCGCGCCCGAGGAGCGGCCACACGCAGCTCCGCCCGACGAGCGGACGCAGGCAGCGTTGTCACGGCGGGACGGGCTGCTGGCGCCCGGTGTCGGCCCGGTGCCTGGTGTCGGCCCGGTGCCTGGTGTCGGCCCGGTGCCGGATGACGGCCTGGTGCCGGATGACGGCCTGGTGCCGGATGACCCCCCGGCGCCGGATGACGGCCAGCCATCGGCGAGTGTGCGGCCGGGCGGCGGTGCGTCGCGGCCGATGCGTGCCGATGCCAGGCGGAACTACCAGGCCCTGGTGAGCGCGGCCAATGCGGCCTTCATCGAGCAAGGTGCCGACGACGCGTCGCTTGAGGAGATCGCCCGGCGGGCGGGCGTCGGCATCGGCACGCTTTACCGGCATTTCCCGACCCGCCAGGCACTGCTGGAAGCGGTCTACCGGGACCAGGTCGAGGCGCTGCGCGGCAGGGCGGAGGAACTGCTCGAGTCTGCGCCGCCCGGCGAGGCGCTGGTGACCTGGCTGCGGGCGACGGTCGAATTCGGCAGCACCAAGCGCAGCCTGACCTCGGGCATACTCGCCACCCTCGACAAGGATTCCGAGCTCGTGTCGTCCTGCAGTGCCATCATGCGGCAGTCAGCGACGGCCCTGCTGACCCGCGCGCAGGAAGCCGGGGAGGTGCGAGCCGATGCCAATGCCACGGACTTGCTCAGGCTGGTGCACGCGGTCAGCATGGCCGTCGAGCGCGCCCCTGTCGTGGCCGGCCAGGCGGACCGGATGATCGCGCTGATCGCGGACGGCCTGCGCCATCAGCCGGCCGGGTGAGCTGGCCTGATGCCCGATCCCGCGCCGCGCAGGCGCCCGGTGCCTGACGGCAGCCACCCGCTGAGCCCGGTGCCTGACGGCAGCCACCCGCCGAGCGGCGACGCGCCCTTCATCCCAGCCGACCTGCCCGACCTGCCCGGCCGGGCTGACCCGGCTGACCTGGCCGGACTGAGTGACCCGGCCGGACTGAGTGACCCGGCCGGACTGGGCTACTTCGCCGTTCCTGCCATCCCGGTCTCAGCCGGAGCGATGATCTTCGACCAGTCGGGGCGGCTGCTGATACTCAAGCCGACCTATAAGTCGGGCTGGACCATCCCCGGCGGCGTCATGGAAGCCGACGGGGAGACGCCGTGGGACGCCTGCCGGCGCGAGGTCCGCGAGGAGTGCGGGCTCCACCTGCGGGCTGGGCGGCTGGCCTGCGTGGATTTCCGCCGCCGCCGGCCCGCCCGCCCCGGCAGGCCAGCGAACCCCGGCGGCATCAGGTTCCTCTTCGACTGCGGCCGCCTCGATGATGACAGCCTTGCCGCCGTCGTGCTGCAGCCCGAGGAGATCTCCGAGCACCGGCTGGCCCGGCTGCCGGCCGCACTGAAGCTGCTCAGGAAGCCGATCCGGCGCCGGGTGGCCGCCGCGCGCCGCACCGGGGCGCCCCGTTACCTGGAGAACGGCAGGCCGGTTCCTGGCGTCGGCCGCTGACGGCCGGTCAGCCATGATCGCTCAGGCCGCGCAGGTAGGCCGCCTGCCCGGCGTGCTGGAGGCCGTCGGAGATCACGCTCACCAGGCGCACCCCGAGCGTCACCGGGGGATCCCAGCGCCTGTCCACGATCCGGTCCAGGTCGGCGTCGGCCAGGCCCGCGACATACCGGTGGCGACGTCATCCGGGTCATGCCCGTACCCGGTGTCCGCGAGGTCGAGCGGCAGGCCGAACCGGGCTGCCCAGCCGCCTGCCGTCCAGGCCTGCTCGGTCCCCGCCGCGGCCGCGACATGATCGTCGGTAATCCGGGTCAGGTGCCAGATCAGCCAGGCGATCGAGTTCGCGTGGCCGGCCGGACGCAGCGCCAGCTGGCCGGGCGAAAGCCCGTCCACCGCTTCGTGCACGACCTCGCGGATCCGGCCGAAGGCGTCGGCGAGCAACTCAGCCGTTGTCATACGGCAGACTCCCTTCAGATGGGCAACGCAAGTCTGCACAGCCTGTCAGTAAGCTAGGCCAGATCGGAGCCCGGGCGAGGGGAGCGGCCTGTAGTGCCCAGGACTGATGATCGTGCGCCGCTGCGGGTGGCGCTGCTCGGCTGCGGGGTAGTGGGCTCGGAAGTCTTCCGGCTGCTCCGGGAGCAGGCAGCCGACCTCAGGGCCCGCGCGGGCGCGCCGCTCGAAGTGGCGGGTGTCGCGGTCAGGGACATCGGCCGCAGGCGCGGCGCGGCGGCGGGCAGCCCGCTGCTGACGACCGACGCGATGGGCCTCGTTACCCGCCCCGACGTGGACATCGTGATCGAGCTGATGGGCGGCGTCGAACCCGCCAGGTCACTGCTGCTTGCCGCGATGCGGGCGGGCAAGCCGGTGGTCACGGCCAACAAGGAACTGCTGGCCCAGGAGAGTGCCGCCCTGCACCTGGTAGCCCGCGAGCACGGCACCGACCTCTACTACGAGGGCTCGGTGGCGGGTGCGATCCCGCTGCTGCGGCCGCTGCGCGAGTCGCTGGCTGGCGATGCGGTGCGCCGCGTGCTCGGGATCGTCAACGGGACGACGAACTACATACTCGACAAGATGGACAGCTCGGGCGCCGATTTCACCGACGCGCTCGCCGAGGCGCAGGCGCTCGGCTACGCGGAAGCGGACCCGACCGCGGATGTCGATGGCTTCGACGCGGCGGCCAAGGCAGCGATCCTGGCGGGGCTGGCATTCCACACCAGGGTCACCGCCGCTGACGTGCACAGGGAAGGGATCGGGGCGGTGACGGCCGCCGACATCGCGGGCGCCCAGGCGCTCGGCTGCGTGGTCAAGCTGCTCGCGATCTGCGAGCGGTGCGATGGCGGCATCTCGGCGCGGGTGCACCCGGCGATGATTCCGCGGGTGCATCCGCTGGCCGCGGTCCGCGAGGCCTACAACGCCGTCTTCGTCGAGGCGGAATCGGCGGGCCGCCTGATGTTCTACGGCGCGGGGGCCGGCGGCGGGCCGACAGCAAGCGCCGTGCTCGGTGACCTGGTCGCGGTCGCGCGCAACCGGATCGCCGGGATCCACGGGCCCGACCACTCGACTTACGCCGAGCTGCCGGTGCTGCCGATGGGAGACGCGCTGACCCGCTACTACGTCGCGCTCGACGTCGCCGACCGGCCCGGCGTGCTCGCTCCGGTGGCCGAGTCGTTCGCCCGGCACAACGTGTCTATCAAGGCAGTTCGCCAGGAGGGCAGGGGCGAGGATGCCAACCTGGTCATCGTGACGCACACGGCCCGGGAGGCTGAGCTGGCGGCGACCGTGGCCGAGCTCGGGGCGATGGCGGCGGTCCGCGCCGTCGACAGCGTGCTTCGGGTCGAGGGCGAGGAGGGCGAGTGACGTCCGTCCCCGGGGAACTGCCGGGCGCGCCTGGAAGCCCTCCTTGGAGCGCGCCGGGAAGCCCTCCGGGGAGCGGTCCTGGAAGCCCTCCTTGCAGCGCGCCGGGAAGCCCTCCGGGGAGCGGTCCGGGGAGCGGTCCGGGAAGCCCTCCGGGGAGCCCTCCGGGGAGCGCTCCGGCGAGCCCGCCGCAGGCGGCGGTGTCCGCCGCGGCCGGCCGGTGGCACGGCGTGATCGGCGAGTATCGCGACCGGCTGCCGGTACTAGCTACCGGGCCGGTGGTGACCCTCGGCGAGGGCGGCACGCCGTTGCTTCCCGCGCCCGCGCTGTCCGCGATGACCGGCTGCGAGGTCTACCTCAAGGTCGAGGGTGCGAACCCGACGGGATCGTTCAAGGACAGGGGGATGACGGTCGCGGTGAGCATGGCGGCGTCGCGCGGCGCCACCATGGTCATCTGCGCTTCCACCGGGAACACCAGCGCGAGCGCCGCTGCCTACGCCGCCAGGGCCGGCCTGGCCTGCGCCGTCCTCGTTCCGCATGGCAAGATCGCGATCGGCAAGCTGGCCCAGGCGCTGGTGCACGGCGCGCGGCTGCTGCAGGTGGACGGCAACTTCGATGATTGCATGAAGCTCGTCCGCAAGCTTGCCGAGAGCTACCCGGTCGCGCTGGTCAATTCCGTCAACCCGGACCGGCTGCAGGGCCAGAAGACGGCCGCATTCGAAATCGTGGACGCGCTCGGCGATGCGCCCGACGTGCACTGCCTGCCGGTGGGCAACGCCGGCAACATCTCCGCATACTGGCTGGGCTATACCGAGTACCTGGCCGACGGCAGCTCGACGCGGGCGCCGCGGATGCTCGGCTTCCAGGCGAGTGGCGCCGCGCCCATCGTGACCGGCAGACCGGTCCCGGTGCCCAGCACCATCGCCACTGCGATCAGGATCGGCAACCCGGCGTCGTGGCGGCTCGCCGAGGCCGCGCGAGACGAGTCCGGCGGCCTGATCGGCTCGGTCACCGACGAGGCGATCCTCGCCGCCTACCGGCTGCTGGCCAGCAAGGAGGCGGTGTTCGGCGAGCTGGCGTCCGCGGCCGGGGTGGCCGGGCTGCTGCAAGCCTGCGCGGCCGGCCAGGTACCGCCCGGTTCCCTGGTGGTCTGCACGATCTCCGGCAACGGGCTCAAGGAGCCGGGGCCGGCGATCTCGGCGGAGCCAGCGCCGGCCACGATCCCGGCGGACGCCGCCGCCGCCGCAGCGGCGCTCGGGCTTAAGTAGGAGATGCCCGCTGCCAGCGCGACCCCCTGGGCAGTTAGTCGCCCAGGGGGTCGCGACGGGGCCGTGACCGGTGGCTCAGGCCGCGACCGCTGACCGCGCGGCGGCTGGCTCAAGCGCCAGCTCGAGCACCTCACGGACGTCGCTGACCGGGTGCACGGCCAGCTGCGCCCGGATGTCGGCGGGCACGTCGTCCAGGTCGGGCTCGTTCCGCTTCGGGATCAGCACCGTCGTGATCCCGGCCCGGTGCGCGGCCAGCAGCTTCTGCTTCACGCCGCCGATCGGCAGCACCCGCCCGGTCAGCGAGACCTCGCCGGTCATCGCAACGTCGGACCGGACAAGCCGGCCGGACAGCAGGGACGCCAGGGCCGTGGTCATCGTCACCCCGGCGCTCGGCCCGTCCTTGGGCACCGCGCCAGCCGGCACGTGCACGTGCACGCCGCGGTCCTTCAGGTCGCCGACCGGCAGCTCGAGCTCGGCGCCATGCGAGCGCAGGTAGGACAGCGCGATCTGGGCGGACTCCTTCATCACGTCGCCCAGCTGGCCGGTCAGCGTAACGGCGGTGTTGCCGGTCTCCGGGTCGGCCAGCGACGCCTCGATGAACAGCACGTCACCGCCCGCGCCGGTCACCGCAAGCCCGGTTGCCACGCCGGGCACCGCCGTCCGCTCGGCCGACTCCGGGGTGTGCCGGGGGTGGCCGAGGTAGCCGTGCAGGTCGGCCGGGCCGACCGTGACCGGCAGCGTCGCCGTGCCGCTGGCCAGCTGCGCGGCGATCTTCCGCAGCACCCGGGCGATGCTCCGCTCCAGTGCACGCACGCCCGCCTCGCGGGTGTACTCGGCGGCCAGCCGCCGCAGCGCGTCGTCGGTCACCGTCACGTCACCGGCGTCCAGGCCGGCCCGCTCAAGCTGGCGCGGCAGCAGGTGGTCCCTGGCGATGGTCACCTTCTCGTCCTCGGTGTAGCCGTCCAGCGCGACGAGCTCCATCCGGTCGAGCAGCGGCTCCGGGATCGCCTCGGCCACGTTGGCCGTCGCGATGAACAGCACGTCGGACAGGTCCAGCTCGACCTCCAGGTAGTGATCGCGGAACGTGTGGTTCTGCGCCGGGTCGAACACCTCAAGCAGCGCAGCGGTGGGATCGCCGCGGTAGTCGGTGCCGAGCTTGTCGACCTCGTCGAGCAGGATCACCGGGTTCATCGAGCCGGCCTCGCGGATGGCCCGCACGATCCGGCCAGGCAGCGCGCCGACGTAGGTGCGCCGGTGGCCGCGGATCTCCGCCTCGTCCCGGACGCCGCCGAGCGCCACCCGGGCGAACTTCCGGCCCATCGCGCGGGCCACCGACTCACCCAGCGAGGTCTTGCCGACGCCTGGCGGCCCGGCCAGCGCGAGCACCGCGCCGCTGCGACGGCCGCCGACCAGGGTGAGGCCCTTGTCCGCCCGCCGCTTGCGCACCGCCAGGTACTCGATGATCCGGTCCTTCACGTCGTCCAGCCCGGCGTGGTCGGCGTCCAGGATCTGCCGGCTGCCGCCGATGTCGTAGGCGTCATCGGTACGGGTGTTCCACGGGATCTCAAGCACCGTGTCCAGCCAGGTCCGGATCCAGCTTCCCTCCGGCGATGCGTCCGAGCTGCGCTCCAGCTTGGCGGCCTCCTTCAGCGCCGCCTCGGCCACGTGCTCCGGCAGGTCAGCCGCCTCGATCCTGGCCCGGTAGTCGTCCTCCTCGGAGGCCGGCTGGCCGTCCAGCTCGGCGAGTTCCTTGCGGATCGCGGCGAGCTGCTGGCGGAGCAGGAACTCGCGCTGCTGCTTCTCCATGCCCTCCCGGACGTCGTTCTCGATCGTCTCGGTGACATCAAGCTCGGCAAGCTGGTCGCGTGCCCACCCGGTCAGCCACTCCAGCCGCTGCTCCGGGTCGGTCGTCTCCAGTAGCTGCGTCCGCTGCGCGAGCGTCAGGTAGCTGGCATAGCCGGCGCTGTCGGCCAGCGCCGACGGGTCGGCGATCCGCTGCAGGAAGTCGACCACCTGCCAGGCGCCGCGCTTCTGCAGGATAGTTGCGGCCAGCCCTCGGTACTCGCGCGCCAGCTCATGCGCGCGCGCCGACGGCTCGGGCTCCTCCGCCACGGTGCACTCGACCCAGAGCGCGGCGCCGGGGCCGACCGTGCCGACGCCGACCCGGACGCGGGAGATGCCGCGGATGACGGCGGCGGGCTCGCCGCTGGGCAGCCGGCCGATCTGCTCGACCACGCCGAGCGTGCCGACCGCCGAGTACTTGCCGTCCAGCCTGGGCACGAGCAGGACGCGGGGCTTGGCATCGGCCGGGCCGGCCGCCGCCGACGCCTGCGCGGCCTCGATCGCCGCACGGACCTCCGAGCCCGACGTGTCGAACGGCACCACCATGGTCGGCAGCACCACGGAGTCATCCAGCGGCAGCACGGGCAGCGAGAGGGTTTCGCTCATCAGGTTCACTTCCCTGGTCGATTACTTGCTTACAGTCGTCAAGCCAGCCGTGCGCTGGTTTGTTTCCCGCTGCCGTTCGCGGTCAGCGGACAGGATGGGCCGGGACCAGTTCCGCGGCCGGCCCGGCGGCGGGAACCGCCGCTGCGGGCGCCAGCGCAGCCTCCGCAGCCTGCGTGGCCTGGCCCGTCATCCGGCGCAGCGCGAGGACGCACCCGGCCCTCGGATTGCCGTGCGCGGAGTTCCCATCAGGTGCCGTTGGCTGGTTCCGCCTCCGGGTCGTCCGGGATGGCCAGCTGCAGGCAGATCAGGCCGCGCAGGTCGAGCCAGGCCCGGCCGGAGTCGCGGACCAGGCGGAGCACGACCACCTCGCAGCTCGGGCAGCGCGCGACCAGGCCTGGCGCACTGGCGTAGACCACGGTCTCGGCCATCGGCCCGCGGCGCCGGCAGTGGGCGCATTCCCCGATGGCCGCGGTGACGTCAACGCTGAAGACCTCGCTCAGCGGGCCGGCCAGAGCATTGCCGTCGAGGGGTAGCTGGCTCATGGTGAACCTCCGGTGGAGCCGAATCGCTCGGTCTTGACGCGCCGCGGGTCGTGGCCGATGTCAACGAGCAGGTTCGCCGCGGCCTCCACGAAGCCGGTCGGGCCGCATACGAAGACGGCCGGCCGGCGATCCGGGGGCCAGCCCGCGGCGATGAGCAGGCTGGCGTCGATCCGCCCGGCCGGCCGCGGCGACCCGGGCGGCGCCATGCGGGTGTACGCACAGGTGACATCAAGCCCGCGGTCGTCACGTGCTCGTCGGCGCAGCTCGTCGGCGTAGAGAATCGAGGCCGGGTCGCGGACGGAATAGACCAGCCGGAACGGAGACTCGTCGCCGGTCAGCTCGCGGGCCCGGATCATCGCCATCAGCGGCACGAGACCCGAGCCGCCGGCCACCAGGAAGACGGGATCGGCCGTGCCGGGCCGCCAGACGAACCAGCCGCCGACCGGGCCGCGCAGCTCCAGCTGATCCCCGCTGGCGAGGACCCCGGCCAGGTACGGCGAGACCTCGCCGTCGGGTATCGGCTCGACCGTCAGCTCCAGCCGGTCGCCGTCGGGCGCCGACGCGATCGAGTAGGACCGCTCCGTCGAGTACCCGTCCGGCGCGGTCAGCCGCAGATCGACATGCTGGCCGGCCACGTGGCCGGGCCAGCCGGGCACGTCGAGGACGATCGTCCGCGCGGTCGAAGTCTCGTCGCGCAGCGCGACGACGGTGCCGACCCGCCAGCTCAGTCGCCCCAGTACCGCTGCTCGCGCCATGGGTCTCCGTAGTTGTGATAGCCAGCGGTCTCCCAGAAGCCCGGCTCATCGTGGTCGAGCAACTGGATGCCCTTGACCCACTTGGCGGATTTCCAGAGGTACAGGTGCGGGACGAGCAGCCGGGCGGGCCCGCCGTGCTCGGGCTCGAGGTCCCCGCCGTCGTAGGCATAGGCAATCCAGGCCTGCCCGTTCAGCAGGTCCTCGACCGGCAGGTTCGTCGTGTACCCGCCGTAGGACCCGACCAGCGCGAACTCCGCCGCCGTGGCGACCTCGGCCAGCACCGCATCCATCGAGAC
>WNEY01023072.1_pt1 | contig 10095 bp, 9 predicted proteins | sample 5400531 | NCBI WGS metagenome assembly WNEY01 (sample SAMN13153338, study PRJNA577476) | soil metagenome | isolation source: 200 cm saprolite under Douglas fir tree site 1 | place: USA:California | collected 2015-04-18
GAAGGCCTTTCGCGCAGCCACGGCGAAGTGAAGATCACATCCCTCGCCAGCATGTTCAAGAAGATCCGGTTCCACACGCACGAGAACATCGGCTCGGGACCGATCCACCTGCCCGAACAGACCCTTCACACAACCGGCTACTGGGTGACCGTCGACCCCGCGATGTGGGTCGCGTTGGGGCGTGAGCGTCTCGAGGCAGGACTGCAGGGAATGGCGCACTCGCTGCGCCACGTCGCGAGCCTGCGCCTGATGTGCGACCCGCGCGACCTCGGCTCGGTCGCCGAGGTGCGCTCCATCAGCACCCAGCTGCCGACCGTCACGGTCTTTGAGGTCTACCCCGGCGGTGTGGGCTTCGCCACGCGGCTCTTCGAGCTGCATCGCGAGCTGCTCGACGACGCTGCCGAGCTGGTGCGCGACTGTCCGTGCGCGGCCGGCTGCCCCTCCTGCATCGGGCCGCTGCATCTCGTGGAAGGAGCGAAAGAGGCTTGCCTGAAACTTCTCTCCGCGAGCGCCTTGCCCGTCTAGGCGCACCACCCCCACCGCTTCCTCGCCCGGCTCGCATCTGGGAGCTGCCGCGCGGGTTCGAGGAGGTCCGGACGCCTTTTGGTGTGGCCGCGGTGCGGCAAGACGTGATCGGGTTGCCACGGCTCGAGCCGGACCCAGGCTGCATCGCCTACGTCGACACGGAGACGACCGGCCTCGCGGGCGGAGCGGGGACGTACGTCTTCGCGGCCGCCGTCGCCACGCCGGTGCCTGCCGGTCTGCGCGTCGCGCAGTTCTTCCTTCCCGAACCGGGCATGGAACCCGCCTTCCTCCACGTGCTGCGGGACGAGATCGAAGCCGCGGACGGCGTCGCCACCTTCAACGGCGGCTCCTTCGACCTGCCCATCCTGCGCACCCGCTGGGTCATGGCACGCATGCCGGGCGAGCTCACCCACGCGCCGCACGTCGACCTGCTGACCCTCGTACGCGCGCTCTACCGGCACCGGCTAGAGAACTGCACGCTGCGCTCCGTCGAAGAGCGGATCCTCGGCTATGAGCGCGAGGAGCCGCTGCCCAGCGCGCTGGTGCCCGAGGCGTACTTCGGCTATCTGCGCCTTGGCTCGCACGAGTTCCTCGAGGCGGCCCTCGAGCACAACCGGCTCGACGTCATCAGCCTCGTCCACCTGCACTCGCGGATGCTGCGCCGGCTCGAGGGCTCGGACGTCGACATGGACGCCGACGACTGGCTCGCGCTCGGCCGGCACCGCTGGCGGCGGGGCGCTCGGGCCGACGGCTGGCGGGCGCTTCGCAACGCCACTGCCTTCGCGCGTGGCGATGCCGCCGCCACCGCGGGGCTGCTGCTCTCGCGCCGGCTGGTCCGCCGGGGGGCGATTGCAGGCGCCGACCGTCTCCTCGACTGGCTCGAGACGAACGCCCGCGACGACGTCCGCGTCTCCGTGGCCCGCGCCCGGCTCCTCGAGTGGCGGCGCCGAGACCCTCGCTCGGCGCTGGCTGTCGTCGAGGACGCCCAGCGGCGGATGCCGGAGCAGGCCGGAGAGCTAGAGCACCGGCGGAGGCGCCTCCAGGGCAAGGTAGGTCGCCGCGCGGACCGCCCGATTCGCCCGCTTACAGATTCATTGCCCTTTTAGCGCGCGAAAACGGTTTTTTCCGCGTTAGGGCCAACAGAATGCGTTCCCGATTGCTTAAATGTCGAGGCCAAAGTGCCTGAATCTCGACGCCGCAAAAGCAGCGGCCAGTCCCTGGTGGAGTTTGCGATCTCCTCGATGGTCCTGCTGCTGCTGGCCATGGGACTGATCGACCTTTCTCGGGCCTTCTATTACTCGGTCAGCCTCCAGGGCGCGGCGCGCGAAGGCGCTCGCCACGGTGCGTGGTTCAACACCGCCGCCCGGCAGAACAACTTCCTCGATGACACCGACGTGATGACCGCGGTCAAGCAGGCGCTCTACGGCGCCGGATTCCAGGACTCGCAGATCCACCTCATGCAGAACGGCGGCTGCCTCGCCCCTACCGACAGCAACATCAACGGCAACAAGCCCTACCCGCAGGCGGCCTACCCGAACAGCCCTCAAAACGTCAACGTCTACATCTGCTACACCGACCCGGGCGGCAGCCAGGTAGGGTCGCGCCTTGCGCCGCCACCCGACAACTCATGGAAGCTCGGCGACATCAACGTCTCGCTCCTCATGAACTTCCAGCTCATCACGCCTTTGATCCAGGGCCTGTTCGGCTCTGGGCTCGACCTCGCGTACAACGAGCATTTCACCATCCAGGGCAAGCCATGAAAAAGAAACTTGCGTCGTACTTCAAGAGCCAGAAGTCGCAGGGCATGACCGAGTTCGCGATCATCGCGCCGATCATCCTCCTGCTGACCTTCGGCATCATCGACTTCGGCCGGGCGCTGTATCTCTACATCACGCTGCAGCAGGCCGCCAACGAAGGCGCGCGCGTCGCCGTCCGCGCGTCTTACTTCGTCGATCCCAACGGCACTTCCCACACGTGGCCGACGGACTCAGACGTCGCGAACGCCGTCACCGGCCACGCGGTGATCATGAACCTGGCCAACAACCCGGCCTGTCCGAACGGGCCGCTGCCGAACAACGGCATCGCCCAGGGCTCACCCGTCAAGCCCGCGGCCAACACCGGCTGGATCTTCATCACCGACCCGAGCACCGCCGGCAACGGATCGCCCAACGGTCCTCGCGGCGGTCTTGGCACCTATCCGCCGCCCAACCTCGGCTCCGGCTGCAACAACGTGACGCCCGCGACCGGCAACGAGCCGATCAAGGTGACGCTCTGGTACACGTTCCAGCCCATCACACCAATCATTCAGCAAGTTGTCGGCAACAACATCGTCATCACGGCATATGCGGTTTACCGAGCCGAATACTCGAACTAGCGCGCGCAAAGCGACGCTACAGGGTGGGCAGGCAATCGTCCTGATCGCGCTGCTGATCCTCGTGCTGTTCGGCATGCTCGGCCTCGCCATCGACTCGGGTCGCGGTTATGTCGACAGGCGCGACCAGCAGACCGCCGTCGACGCCGCGGCGCTCGCCGCCGGCGACTGGTGGGAGAACATCCCCGACCTGAACAACACCGTCGTCCCGAAGTCGGTGGCGCTGTACGAGTCCGACCTGCGGATCTACAACGGCTGGCAGACGCAGAGCCACACCTGGACCAACGTCGGCCCGCAGAACAACCTGCCGCAAGACACGTACACCTACACCTTCAGCGGCAACTACACGCTGACGGTCGTGGCCACCGACACCCAGTTCAACGGCTACGAGTTCCAGTACACGAGCAACCACCAGCTGCCCCTCGCCTTCATCCAGATCTTCGGTGGGCCGCTGAACGTGCCGATCGGGGCGACCGCGACCGCGATCGTCGGCAACCAGCGCCAGACCCCCGCGCTGTTGACGCTCAGCACCGACAAATGCGCCTCCGACCTGACCGGGTCGGCCCAGCTGACGGTGCTCGGCGACGTCTACACCAACGGGACCGCGTGCCTCGACGCCAACCTGCACGAGGCCGGCAACTGCTACGGCGCGGCGGGCTCGAACTGCGACGTCGCCCAGTACTACTGCTACAACTCGACGCCGGGCTTCATCCCGTACCCGCCTCCCTGCCAGCCGGGTGACACCTACGGCACCGGCGTCGTCCCCGCGCCGACATTGCCCGACCCGGGGTACCTCGCGCCGTCGGTGGGCTACTACACCCTCGCCCAGGGCTACGCCCAGTGGAACCGCGGCACGTGGACGGAGATGTATCCGGGCACGTACGGCAACTTCCACCTGAGCGGTGGCTCCGCCAGCTGCGCCTTCCTGGACGCCGGCGTCTACACGTGGACCAGCGGCTACCAGTCGGACGCCACCGGGAGCCTGCTCAGCAACGAGCTCAAGGCCCCGGACGAGGAGTACGTGGATCCGAACACCTTCGCCGGCCCAGGGACCACGGCGGAGGCGGACCCACAGTTCTGGAACATGAACAGTGCGGGGTGCGCGGGCCACTTCACGGTCACGAACGGAGTCGCCCAGAACGTCGTGCTGGGCCCAGCCTGCACCAAGGTCAACCCCGGCACCCCCGCGGGCTGCCACACGGGCGTCAACGACACCCTGGGCCGCAACAACAAATGGGGCGTCGAGCTGACTTCGGTCCGGTTCGACAGGTTCCTGGACAACACGAACGTCACGCCGAACCCCTGCTACACCGCACCGGGATGCCGGCGTGAGAGCGCGCCGTCGGCGTGCAAGCTGACGCCCAACGCCGTGACAGGGACCTCAGGCTCGCCGTCGCTGGTCGGGATCAGCCTCAACATCACCCAGAACGCGCCTGGCGCGGAGTACTACAACGTGTACATCAACCCGGCCGGGTGCGACGGCAACCAGGCGAACTTCGGTTTCGTCGGACGCTTCGACGCCCCCGGGTTCTTGAACGGGACGCCAGTCGGTCCGTTCCCCAGCGGCGCGCCCTGGACGCTGGGCGCGGCCGCCCCCGCGCTGCCGCCGGCTGCAGGCGCGAGCGTCTACGACCTGACGGACCAGATGATCCCCAACCCGTCCAACTACTGCTACGCCCAGGTGAGGACGCTGAACTGCCGGCCGCCCGATGACGAGACCCCTCCCCAGTGCTTCAGCAACTGCCCGCCGCCGGCGAACCTGCTGTCGCAGGAAAACGCGCCGATGGACCTGCAGTATCCGCCTCACACTGGCGGCGATGTCGCCAACGAGAACTACTGCCAGATCTCGCAGAACCCGGGCAGCACGATCGCACCGTGCGCGAACACGACGGTCACGCCAGGCGGCGTCCAGTTCTACTTCCCCGACGGCTCCTGCATGACCCAGAACGCCCAGGGCGCCACCTATGTCTTTGCCGGTGAGCAGTTCAACTGGATCGTCATCTACGCGCCGGCGACCAACACCTGCAGCAACACCATGAACGGTGGCGCGGCGACCCAGTACATTGGCACCATCTACACGCCAGGCCAGAGCTGGACGATCAGCGGAGGCGACCGCTCGCCGCTTGCCGGCCAGGTGATCTGCTACACGGCGAAGGTCAGCGGCTCCGGTGCGGTCGGCATCGACTTCAACCCCAACTACTCGCCCGCGCCGCCGGCAGCCCGCCTGATCAACTAGCCGCCGCCCGGCGTCGCCTCGTAGCCCAACGCCCGCAGCGCCTCGTCGATCCACTGCAGCGCCATCTCCTTCGTGTTCGGCCACACGTCAGGCGACGAATCCGGCGCCGCGGTGTCGATGACCACCCGCCCGGCGACGCGCAGCAGCCTCCTCACCAGGGGCGCCGCCGCATCGATCGGCGTACTATTCGCCAGCCGTTCGGCGAGATCGGCCCTGAGATCGGAGGGGTCCATACGCCCGGCTATTATTCAGTTAAGGGCTGGAGTGATGGACCTCACCGAACCTGTACTGCTGACCCCGGAGGGCCTGGAGAAGCTGAAGCGCGACCTCGAGGTCGCCCTGCAGCGGCGCGCCGAGGCCGGCGAGCGCCTCAAGGAGGCGTTCCAGCCGGGCGACATCGAAGACAACCCGGAGTACGAGCAGGCGAAGGAAGAGGTAGGCATGCTCGAGAGCCGGATCTACGAGCTGCAGGAGATGATCGGCCGCGCGCAGATCATCAGGGACACGCACTCTAGCGTCGCCGCCCCGGGCTCGACGATCGAGGTCGTCGACCACGAGGGTGGTGCGACCGAGACGTATCACCTCGTCGGCGCGGTCGAGAGCGATCCGTCGGCGGGAAGGATCTCGGTCGACTCGCCGGTCGGTCGCGCGCTCGTCGGCCACAAGAAGGGCGACAAGGTGACGGTCAGCGTGCCGTCAGGGACGCTGACGTTGACGATCAAGGCGGTCAAATAGCCACCACCACCGACACCGTCGCGGGGATCGACCCCAACGCGATCGCCGACCGGACCACCGTCGGAGTGTTCCTTCGCCAGGCGGCCAGGTACGGGGACAGGGCACTCGTCCACCACCTCGTCGACGGGGCGTGGAAGGCCGAAAGCTGGGCCGCCATGCGCCGCGACGTGCTCGCGGTCGCGTCCGGCCTGATCGAAGCGGGCGTCAATCCGGGCGACCGCGTGATCCTCATCGGCGAGAACAGCCTCGCGTGGTTGTGGTGCGACTTCGGCATCCAGGCCGCGGGCGCGATCACTGTCCCCATCTATCCCAACTCGACGCCGGAGATCGTGGCCAAGATCATCGAGAACTCCGGCGCGACGTACGCGATCGCGTCGGACCCCAAGCTCGCTGCCAAGCTGACGCTCAAGAAGATCGCGCTCATCAACGAAGAGGTCGCGGAGTGGGTGCGCCACGGGCCGTCCCAGGCCAACGAGATCGCTTCCCGGATGGCGCGCATCGACCCCGACCAGCTCTGCACGATCGTCTACACGTCGGGCACGACGGGCGATCCGAAGGGCGTGGAGCTTGCGCACCGCAACCTGGTCGACATCAGCCGCGCCGCGGTCAAGGTGCACCCGATCACCGACGCAGACCATTCGCTGTCGTGGCTTCCCTACTCGCACGTCTTCGGCCGGATCAACGAGATCTTCATCGGCATCGTGTACGGCGGCCAGACCTGGATCTCGCGGGGACCGGACCACCTGGCCCAGGAGCTGCAGCAGGTCCAGCCCACCGTCATGTGCAGCGCTCCGCGCGTGTACGAAAAGATGTATGCGGCCGTGCTCGCGCGCGTCCGCGACCTCAGCTCGGTGCAGCGCGTGATGTTCCACTGGTCGCTCGGCGTCGGCAAGCAGCACTTCCACGCGCAGTCGCCTGGCCCGTGGCTGCAGCTGAGGCACCGCATCGCGGACAGGCTCGTCCTCGCCGGCCTTCGCCAACGGCTGACCGGCGGACGGTTGCGGTTCTTCATCAGCGGCGGAGCGGCGCTGGCGCGCGAGATCGAGGAGTTCTTCTGGGCGATCGGCGTGCCGATCCTCAATGGTTGGGGCATGACCGAGACGTCGTCGGGCGTTTGCTCCAACACGCTGCGCGAGCACAGGTTCCTGACCGTGGGCAAACCGTTCCCTGGCGTCGAGATCAAGATCGCGGACGACGGCGAGATCCTGGTCAAGGGGCCCGGCAACATGCTCGGCTACCACAAGAACCCCGACGCGACGGCGGAGATGTTGAAGGACGGCTGGATCTACACGGGCGATATCGGCGAGTTCGACAGCGACGGCTACCTGAAGATCACCGACCGCAAGAAGTCCCTCTTCAAGACCGCCGGCGGCAAGTACATCGCGCCGGTGCCGCTGGAGCAGGGCCTGATGCGCAACCCGCTCCTGGTCCGCGCGCTGGTCATCGGCGACGGCAAGCCGTACGTGACCGCGCTGGTGGTGCCCGATTGGGAGGATGCCAGGAAACAAGGGCTGGACACAGACGCGGTCAGGGCATCGATCCAGAAGACCATCGACGGGATGAACGCAAACCTCGGGCACTGGGAGACGATCAAGTACTTCACGATGCTCGACCACGACTTCACCGAGGACGCAGGCGAGCTTTCGTTGAAGCTCGACGTCAAGCGCAAGGCGGTGGCCGACCACTACCGCGACCGGATCGAGGCCATGTACACGGGGAAGTCCAAAGACTCGTAGCCTTCCTTTGGTGGCCGGACCGATCGACCTATCTGAGCTGCACGCCGCGCTGGATCGACTGCGCCCTCAGCTCTGCCACTGCGGGCTGAAAGGCGAGTGCCTCGGCTGCAAGGGAATCGAGATGGTGCGCTTACAGGCGGAGGCGGTGGTCGCCGCCGCCAGCCAGCCGATCCTGATCCAGGTCGCCCAGGAGAGCGCGATGAAGGACATGACCGCGCGCTTCCAGGCGATGTCCGAGCGGCTGATGTCCGACCCTGAGATCCGCCGCTCGGCGGAGGAGATGCAGCAGAAGCTCATGTCCGACCCGGAGACGCGCCAGCTCCTCGAAGAGCTGATGCGCCGGCTTGGCGGAACGCCGCCGGCCGACGAGCTGAACTAGCGCTAGTCCTCCCCATTTATGGGGAGGTGGCCCGAAGGGCCGGAGGGGCTAGGGGCTCGCAGTCGGCGCCGGCTTCTGATGCTTGGCCGGCCTGTTCCAGAGCGGCAGCTCGCCAGTCTGCAGCCGGTTGATGATCATCTGCTCCTGGGCGGCGGTGAGCTTCTTGTCGGTCACCGCCTGGTCGAGCGCCGGCTTGAGGTTGGCGATCAGCCTGGTCCGGAAATCTGCCTCGGAGACATGCTGCGCCGCAGCGACCTGAGACAGCGACTGCCCGCTCTTCAGGTCGGTCATCAGCTGTGTTTGGCTGATTCCGAGGGCGGCGGCGGCCGCGCCCAGGTACTGCTGCATGTAGGCGCCCAGCGCCTTGTCACCGCCACCCCGCGCATGGATGCTCGGCAGCGCGCACGGCGTCTGGTTGGCGAGCTTCTTCTTGATCGCGTCGGCCTGGGCCTGGGTGATCTGGCCGCTCTTGACCTCGTCGGCGAGAGTGTCGGCGACCGCCTTCTGGAAGGCAGCGTTGATCTCGGCCTGGCTCTTGCCGATCTCGACCGCGAAATGCTTCATGAAGCTGCCGCAAACGGTGGAGGCCGTGGAGTTGGCCTCGACGGCGGACTGGGTCGTGACGGCGGGCCTGAAGCCGAAGCTCATGCCGGCGGCCGAAGCGGTGACGACGACGGCCGCGCCGGCCACGGCGACCGCCCCGACGGCGAGCGCGGCGACGCGGACGTAGCGGAGTTTGGCGAGTGTTGCGATCATGCAACCACTCTTACACGGCGCCGGAGCGCCATCTTTATGGTTTTGTAAGTGAGAGTGGCACGACTCCGAGATCCAAAGCAGATTCGCGGCATCGGCGGCCGGAGCCAAGGAAAGGGTGGCGCGGCTAGGAGCGCATCCGTGATGCGCGACAACGCAGCGCCGGGCCCCTTGACGCAGGCTTCAGCGCCGCAGGCGCCCGGCCGCCTAGGCCGCGAAGATGCGAGGAGTCTCGGGGTCGGGACACTCTAATGGAAGGGCCCCCCACCACAGCCCCGTCTCCAGGTTGGACGGGCAGGCACGCCGTCGAGCTGTACGTCCGCACGTACACGACCATGCTCCAGAGCTCCGGCGAGATCCGGGTCGAGTCGCTGGTCCAGGCACACCTCGGCATGGGCTCGGTCCTTCATCCGCTCGCCGCCCAACCACAGTCCGACATGGGCGCGCTCCTGTACACAGTCCGCCGCCTCCCGACAGCGATCAACCGCTGCCGCCGCGTGATCATGGGCCAGAGCCCACAGGGTTTCCGAGCGGTGCTCGGCGACGACATCATGGGCTGGGAGGCGGTCAAGGCCCCCGCCCGCCGGCGTCGCTGGTACCACGACGGCAAGAACACGCTCGCGGTCCTGATCGCCTCGAGCTCCGACATCGACGACCTCGTGCCCACGCTGGTCGCCTTCCAGATCGAGTGGAACAAGCTGCACCGCTCGCTGCAGGACGTGCACCTCTCCGACGAGGAGGCGATGCATGCCGCAGGGGCGACGCCTGACGACTGGCGGAGGCTGCGCCAGGCCTGGGGCGACTCCTTTGACGCCAACCTCGCGGCGATCAAGCGCGATGAGTGCCGGATCGTCCTCCGCCTGATCGGTGGCAGCCACCTCGGGTTCGCGCGCAACGCAAGCCGGTGGTGGCTGCCCATCGCCGCCGCGATGGACGAGCTCGGCGCGCGCGACGCGCCGATCTACTTCGTCTCGTCCAACGCGCACAGCCTCGTCAACGTGCTCACCGGGGTCGCCAGGCGAATCGAGAGCGACATCGTCGACTGGATTCGCAAGCACGACCCCGACCTGGACACCGAACGAAGCAAGCTCGAGGCCGGCCACAGCCGGGCTTCCCGCCAAAACTGGCTCTACTACGGCGCGCGCCAGCTGTTCGACGCGAGCCCGGAGCGCGACCGGCTGCGCAAATGGCGCGCGGAGCTGGAGGCGGCCAACGGCGTGCGCCACATCCCCGCGGTGGGCACGGGCGTCGACTCCGCCGCCCAGATCTTCATGCTGTCGAAGCTCGACGCCTCGGCGATCGACCCGCGCGTCGGCGCCGTCGACGAGAGCAAGCTCCGCCAATCCGGCGCGTGCGTGGT
>WNEY01005144.1_pt1 | contig 10094 bp, 8 predicted proteins | sample 5400531 | NCBI WGS metagenome assembly WNEY01 (sample SAMN13153338, study PRJNA577476) | soil metagenome | isolation source: 200 cm saprolite under Douglas fir tree site 1 | place: USA:California | collected 2015-04-18
CTCGGCCGTGGAGATCGGCGAGCCCGGCCACGCGGCGGCAGCCCGAGATCCCGCCCGCCGAGAGGACGACGTCCGTCTGGATCACGTCGACGCCGCCATGGACGATCAGGTCGCGCGCCTCGGCCGCGGTGCGCACCATCTCGCCGGCGGCGAGGCGCAGATCGGTGCGGTTGCGCAGCGCGCGATAGCCGTCGACGTCGTCGGTGCGGAGCGGCTCCTCGAGCCAGTAGACGCCGAGCGGCTCGAGCGCCCGCGCGCATTGGACCGCCGTCGCCACGTCCCAGCGCTGCTCGAGGTCGCCGGGCATGCGCCAGCCCTGGTTCGCGTCGACCATGATCTCCAGGGCGGAGCCGACCGCGTCGCGGACCGCCTCGACGACCGCAACGTCGTCGCGCCAGTCGGCGTGGTGGAAGCGGATCTTGACCGCGCGCATCCCCGCGTCGCGGAGGGCGCTGCAACGCCGAGCGCGCTCTTCCGGGGACAGCAGCTCGCAGGTCGAGGCGTACGCAACCAGGCGGTCGGAGCGGCCGCCGAGGAGCTGCCAGCAAGGCGTCTCGAGCGCGCGGCCGGCGAGGTCCCAGACCGCCGCCTCCACCGTCCAGGGGCGGCCGTGGTGGAGGTCGACGGTCTCGCAGAGCTCGCGGACGACCTCGGTGCGCAGCGGGTCGACGCCGACGAGGAGCCGCTCCAGCAGCTCGCGGTCGGGGACGGCGTCGCCGCTCGCGTAGCCGTCGACCCCCTCGTCGCTGCGCACGATCGCGACCGTCGCCTCCTGCCGGACGCGCGGCTCCGGGTCCCAGGCGACCCGCAGCGGCGGGTCGAACGGGAAGGCGTACCTTCGCGTCTCGATGCCGGCGATGCGCATCAGTCGCCGCTGTAGAAGGGGCTCTTCAGGCTGTCGCGCTCGGCGACGAGCCGGGCGGCCGCATCGGGGTCGCGCCCCTCCACGCACGTCCCGATCGCCTTCCGCACCGCCTCGCGGTTCGCGAGCCGGACGGCGGTCTCGTCGCTCGCGCGCGCGTCGACCCAAACCGCTACGAGGACGATCAGGTCGTGCGTCGCCTCGATCAGGCCGTCCGCCACGGCATCGAGAACCCCCTGGCCGATTCCGAGCTGCGCGGCGCCCCACGTGATCGTCTCGTGCCGCTCGTCGAGCGCCGTCGCCTTGTTCATCATCAGCGTCGGCGGCCAGACCGGCTGATACTGCGACTCCTCGGGGCCGACACAGACGAGCACCGGCGTATGGCCCGGCGCCGGGTGCGCGAACATGCTGATCGCGGCTGCGGCCGTCGCGCTTCCCCGGCGGGCGAGCACGACGTTGACGTGGCTACCGTTCGGTTTGACGCCGCTCCAGCCTTCGCCGATCCGGCCGTCGAGCTCGTCGGGCGTCACGCGGCACCTCCGTTCGTCGTGAAGGCGAGGTCGAGGACGACGCGCAGCGCCTCCCCCGACCGCATCAGCTCGAAGGCGCGGCCGATCTCGTCGAGCGGCAGGCGGTGGGAGATCAGCCGCGCGAGCGGCAGACGGCCGCGCCGGTAGAGGTCGAGTGTCAGCACGAAGTCACGCTCGGGTCGGGACGAACCGTAGATGGAGCCGAGCACCCTGCGCTCCATGCGCGGGATCGTGATCGCGGGCAGAGCCAGGACGGCGTCCTCGCGCGGGATCCCGATCAGGACGGCCGCCCCGCGCGGGCGGGTCGAGAGGAAGGCAGCGAGCATCGCCTCGGTCCGTCCGGTCGCCTCGATCGCGTAGTCGACGCCGCCGTCCGAGGCCTCTACTACGGCGGCCGCGGTCTCCTCGGGCGAGCCGGCCCAGAGCACGCCGCCCGTCGCGCCGAAGCTCTCCGCGTCTGCGAGCTTCTGCGGATTGACGTCGACGGCGACGATCGTGCCGGCGCCCACAGCGGCCGCACCGAGCACCGCCGAGAGGCCGACGCCGCCGCAGCCGATCACGGCCACGCGGTCGCCGGGGCGCACCTCCGCCGTCCGCCACACCGCGCCGACGCCGGTCGTAACCGCGCAGCCGACGAGCCCCGCTACGTCGAACGGGATCTCCCGCGGAATCGGCACGCACGAGCGCTCGGGCAGCACGCACGCCTCGGCGAACGAGGAGATGAACGAGTAGTGGTAAACGGGCTCGCCGTCGCGGGCGAGGCGCGTCGTGCCGTCGAGCAGGCCGCCCTCGGCCATCGCCGGCCACGCGGTCGAGCAGAGCTGGGGCAGGTCGCGGAGGCACTCCGCGCACTCGCCACACGAGGGCGCCCAGGAGAGCGCGACGTGGTCGCCCGGCGCCACGCGGCGCACGCCGGGGCCCACCACCTCGACGACGCCGGCGCCCTCGTGGCCGAGCACCGCCGGGCAGCGCGTCTCGGAGGTGCCGTCGATCGCGTTCTGGTCGGAGTGGCAGACGCCGCTCGCGCGGAGCCGGACGAGCACCTCTCCCGGACCAGGCTCGGCGAGCTCGAGCTCGGTCACCGTCAGAGGTCCGCCGGTCCGCTCGAGGACCGCGGCACGAATCCTCACGCGGTCGCCGTCTCCTTGGCCTCGGTCTGGAGTCGGCGCAACTCGTGGATCGGGATGTGGCAGCTCATCAGGTGGCCGTCCTCGACCTCGACGAGCGGCGGCTCCTGCAGCTCGCAGATCTCGCCGACCTTGCGGTGGCAACGCGTGTGGAAGACGCAGCCGGTGGGCGGCTCCGCCGCGCTCGGGATGTCGCCCTCGAGCCTGATCCGCTCACGGTCGGCGCCGTCGATCGTCGGAACGGCGGAGAGCAGGGCCTCGGTGTACGGGTGGTGCGGGCCGTGGAAGACGACCTCGGCGGGGCCGAGCTCCATCAGTCGGCCGAGATACATGACGGCGATCCGGTCCGACAGGTAGCGGACGACGCCGAGGTCGTGAGAGATGAACAGGTACGCGACGCGCCGCTCGGCCTGCAGCTCGACGAGCAGGTTGAGGATCGCCGCCTGGACGGAGACGTCGAGCGCCGAGGTCGGCTCGTCGCAGACGACGAGCTGCGGCTCACCGGCGAAGGCGCGCGCGATCGCCACGCGCTGCTTGAGCCCGCCCGAGAGCTGGGCCGGACTCGCGCTCACGTAGCGCTCGGCGAGGCGCACGGAGTGCATCAGCTCGAGCAGACGCGTCTCGGCCGCGTGCCCGGTCAGGCCGGCGAGCTTCTTCAGGGCCCGCCGCAGGATGCGCCTGACCGAGTGCCTGCGGTTGAGCGCCGAGTCCGGGTTCTGGAAGACGATCTGAAGCGCCCGGATCTCCTCGTGGCTGCGCTTCGTGAGCCGCGGCGCGAGCACACGCCCGTCGAGCTCCACCGCGCCGGACGTCGGCGCGACGATGCCGAGCAGCGAGCGGGCGAGGGTGGTCTTGCCGCTCCCGGACTCGCCGACGAGGCCGAGCGTCTCACCCGGCCAGATCGCGGCGGACACGCCGGCCAGCGCGTGCACGAGATGGCCGTGCTGGCGAAAGACCTTGCCGAGCTCCTCGAAGCGGACCACCGGGAAGGCGTCGCGGTCGATCGCCGGCAGCGCCAGGTTGGCCGCCTCCTCCCGCGGGAGCTGGTGGGCGCGCTCGTGGAAGTAGCAGCGGCTCGCGTGCCCGCCGCCGACCTTGTAGAGCGGAGGCTCCTCGGCCGTGCAGACGTCCTCGGCGAGGGCGCAGCGGTCGGCGAAGATGCAGCCGGGAGGCTGCTCGCCGAGGTTCGGCAGGAAGCCGGGGATCGTGTCGAGGCGCCCGTGATCCTTGCGAGCGCCGCCCCGCGGGACGCAGCGCAGCAGGCCGACCGTATACGGATGCCTGGGATCGTGGAGCACGGTCTCGACCGGGCCCTCCTCGACGAGCCGCCCGGCGTAGAGCACGCCCACGCGCTCGCACATCTTCGCGATCACGCCGAGGTTGTGGCTGATGAAGAGCACCGCCGTGTGAAACTCGGCCTGGAGCTGCTCGATCAGGTCGAGCACCTCGGCCTCGACCGTCGCGTCGAGGCCGGTCGTCGGCTCGTCGAGGATGAGCAGCGACGGGTCCTTGGCCAGCGCCATCGCGATCACGACGCGCTGCTGCATGCCGCCGGAGAGCTGGTGCGGGTAGCGCTCCAGCACCGACGCCGGGTCGGCGATCTGGACCTTGACGAGCGCGCCGCGCGCCCGCTCGGTCGCCTCCTTCGTCCCGACGCCGCGCACGGTGAAGACCTCGGCGACCTGCTTGCCGATCCGGATCGACGGATTGAGGGAAGTGCCCGGGTTCTGGTAGACCATCCCGACCGCGTCCGCCCGTAGACGCAGCAGTTGGCTCGGGGACAGCGCGGTGACCTCGCGGCCGTCGATCTCGATCGAGCCGGCGCGGACGCGCCCGTTCCGGGGCAGGTAGCGGACGATCGCGAGCGCCGCCGTCGACTTGCCGCAGCCCGACTCGCCCACGAGGCCATAGGACTCGCCGCGGCCGATCGTGAACGAGACCTCGCGCAGGACCTGCCGGTCGAGACCGCGCACCCGGTACGCGACGTCGAGGTCGCGAATCTCGAGCGCGGGAGCCGAGGAGGCGGAGGTCTCGGTCATCGGTCGAGCACCTGCTGCAGGCCGTCCGCGATCAGGTTGACGCCGACGACGAGCGTCGCGATCGCGAGCCCCGGGAAGAGGACCGCCCACCAGTAGGAGCCGCCGGCGAGCAGCCCGTAGTTCTCGCTGATCATCAGGCCCCAGTCCGCCCGCGGCGGCTGCAGGCCGAAGCCGAGGAACGTCAGCCCGGCGACGGTGAAGATCGCGTACCCGAGCCTCACGGTCGCCTCGACGATGATCGGGCCGGCGATGTTCGGGAGGATCTCGACGAACATCACGTAGGGCGCGCGCTCGCCGCGGAGCTTCGCCGCCTGGACGTAGTCGAGGTCGCGCTCGGCGAGCACGGCCGCCCGCACGGTGCGGGACACGAGCGGCGTGAAGATGACGCCGATGACGACGATCACCGTGATGAGCGACGTTCCGAGGGCGACGAGCGCGGTGACCGCGATCACGATCAGCGGCAGCGCGAGCAGCGCGTCGATCAGGCGGCTGATCGAATCGTCGACGGGCCCGCGGAAGTAGCCGGTCACGAGCCCGACCACGGTGCCGCCCGCGATCCCGAGCAGCGTCGCGAGCGGCGCCACCTCCAGCACGCCGGTCGCGCCGCCGAGCACCCGGGAGAGTACGTCCCGCCCGAGCGAGTCCGTCCCGAGCCAGTAGTGCCCGAAGGGACGGGCGAGGACGGACGCCGTCTGCGCCAGGGGGTCGTGGGGAGTGAGGCGGGCGCCGACGATCGCCCAGAACACCCAGAAGCCGACGATCAGGATTCCCGCGGCGAAGGTCTTCGACCGGACGAGCGAGGCGAGCGTCTCCCGCCGCGCGATGCGAGCCTCGCTCGGCTGGATCGCCACGGGCGCGGCGGCGACGTTCATTCGGCGGCTCCGTAGCGGATCCGCGGGTTGAGCACCGAGTAGAGGATGTCGGCCATGAGGGTCGCGACGAGGTAGACGATCCCGACCACGAGCACGCCGCTCTCCAGCATCGTGAAGTCCTTGTTCTGGGCGGCCACGTAGATTCGCTGGCCGATGCCGGGGTAGTTGAACAGCTTCTCGATCACGACGAGGCCGCCGATCAGGTAACCCGTCTGCGAGGCGATCACGGCGATCGTCGGCAGCAGTGCGTTCCGCAGGACGTGCTTGCGCAGGACGGTCGCGTTGCTCAGACCCTTGAGGAAAGCGGTGCGCGTGTAGTCGGCGTCGAGCGCCTCGATCGTGCCGGCCCGCGCCATCCGCGCGATGTAGCCGAACAGCACCATCGTGAGCGCGAAGGCCGGCAGCAACAGGAACTTGATCTGGGTGAAGAAGCCCGACCCCTCCGGCGCCTGCGCGGTCACCGGGAGCCACTTCAGGGCGACGCCGAACACCACGATCAGCACGATCGCCGAGACGAACTCGGGCACGGCCGTGAGCGACAGGCCGCCGAGCGTGATCGCCCGGTCGGCGAGCCGCCCCCGGCGAAGGGCCGCGAACACGCCGCCGAGGATGCTGAGCGGCACGACGAGCAAGAACGCAAGGGCGGCGAGCTTGAGCGAGTGCCGAAGCGCGGGCCCGAGCAGGCTCTGGACCGAGACCTTGTACTCGAGCGACTGGCCCAGGTCGCCGCGGACGAAGTGCGAGATCCAGTCCCAGTACTGCGTGTAGACCGGCCGGTCGACTCCGAGCTGGTGGTTGAGGAGGTCGACCGAGTGCTGGTCGGCGAAGCCGCCGAGCACGTTCCGGCCGACGTTCCCCGGCAGGAGCTGCGAGGCCGCGAACGCGATCACGCTCAGCAGGAAGAGCGTGACGATCGCGAGGGCGAAGCGCTTGAGCAGGAACCGGGCCATCAACCCCCTCCGTCACGCCGGGCCGAGCCCCCGCGGTGGTCGCGCGGCGGCTCGGCCCGGTGTGTTCCCGTCGTGTTCGTCAGGCGAGCGAGGTGTGGCTGAGGTAGACCTCGCCGAGGGCGTCGGCCTTGTAGCCCTGGACCTTCTTCGCGCCGGCGGCGAGGTAGTTGTAGAAGTAGGGGAAAATGACCGGCGTGTCGTGCAGCAGGAGCAGCTCCATCTGCCGGGCGTACTTCCGCTGGTCCTTGAGCGAGATCGCGCCGGTGTAGGACTTCGCCAGGCGGTTGAACTTCTTGTTCGAGTAGTGGGCGGCGTTCCAGACGGCCTTGCTCTCGAGCGCGCTGACGAGATAGACGTTCGGGACCGCCCGATGGCCCCAGTCGGTGATGTTCATCGGGGCGTTGAGCCACGGTGTCGTCCCCCAGCCCGACGGCGGGCCGGTCTGTGAGCCCGCGAAGTAGGCCGTCGACGTGAGGATCTTGAGCGTCATCTTGATCCCGATATTGCGCACCGAGCGCTGGATGATCTGCGCGAGCTGCGGGATCTCGCCCGTCTGCTCGGTCGTGAGCTCGATCGAGAACCCCTTCGCGTACCCGGCCGCCGCCATCAGCTGCTTCGCCGTGCGCAGGTCCTTGTGGCGCTGCGGCACGCTCTTGTCGGTCGACGGGTAGACGGGCGCGAACGGTGAGTCGTTGCCGATGTCGGCGAGGTTGTTGAACAGCGTCTTGATGATCGCCGGCCGGTCGAGCGTCAGCGCGATCGCCTGGCGGACGCGGTAGTTGGCGAGCGGGTTCTTGAGGTCGACCCGCATCGCGACCTGCCGGTGCGTCGCGCCGTGCGCGGCGAAGATCTGCACGTTCGGGTTGTTGAAGAGCGGCCTGCCGGTCGCGAACTGGACCTGGCCGATCAGGTCGACCTGCCCGCCCAGCAGGGCCGCGACCACGGCTGCGTCGTCCGAGTAGTAGGTGACGTCGATGCCGTCGAGGGGCGCCCGGCCGCCCCACCAGCCGGTGAAGCGGTCGTACTTCGCGCCGGTGCCCGGCGAGTACGAGACGAGCTTGAACGCGCCGGTCGTCTGCGGCGTCTTCTCGAAGGTGCCGAGCTGGTAGTCGGCGGGGAGGATGATCGCCTGATAGGTCGTCGAGCTCGTCAGGTACGGGAAGCTCGCCGTCGGCGAGTCGAGCCCGAACTCGACGGTCAGCTCGTCGAGCTTGCGCACGCCGCTGGGCGAGAGCACGCCCTTGAACGCCGAGAGGGCCTGCGACCCCGAGTTCGGGTCGACGAGCCGTTTGAACGTCGTCACGACGTCGTCGGCGTTCATCGTCTTGCCGGTCTGGAACTTGACGCCGGGGCGGAGCTTGAACCTCCAGACGCTGGCGGTCGGGTTCGGGGTCCAGCTGGTGGCGAGCTCCGGAGTGAGCGTCAGGCTCTGGGTCGCGCGGGTGAGGAACTCGCCGGCGACACCGCCCGTCTCGAGCGAGCCCTGATCCATGTAGGTGTGTGGATCGAGTCCGTGCGCCGGCGGCGGGATGATGCCGACCTTCAGACGCCCGCCCACCTTGGCCGCACCGGGCCTGGCGAAGGCGAGCGGCGCCTCCCCGAGCGCGGCCAGAGCGGCTCCGATCGTCGACACCGAGAGGCCGAACAGCGTGCCACGGCGGATGAACTCTCTCCGGTCGAGCTCGCCGCTGACGAGCTCGTCGATCAGGGTGTTCTCGATTGGCCCAGCCTGCGTTCGACGGTACTCCTCGATGAATCTGCGGCTCTCGCGGCTCATGCCGTGACCCTCCTCGTGTCGTTACACGCTGACCGTTCTAGAAGCGGACGGATGTTCCACAGATCGGCGGGTTATGCCAGCCGCTGCCGGCCATGTCAAGCGATTCCTGTTCCGCATCGGGACCACAGTTCCAATCTCGTGCGAATTGCGCTATATGCACGCCTATGGGAACCACCTCGGACCTCGAGCCGGCGGGGCAGGCCGCAGCCGCCGACGGCCAGCGGCCGAGCTCCACGGGCGCGCGCGCGACGCTGAGCGTGCTCGAGCTGCTCGGCGTGAGGGGAGACATGCCGCTCGCGGAGCTCTCGCGCGAGCTCCGGATCGCCAAGAGCACGCTGCACCGGATCTGCTCGGTGCTCGTCGAGCGGGGCTGGGCGGTGCGCGACCGGGACGGCCGCTACGACCTCGGCATCCGCGCGCTCTCGATGGGCGCGCACTCCGCCGAGCTGCCGATCGTGATCGGCTTTCGCAGCGTTGCCGCGGAGCTGCTGACGCTCCACGACGAGACCGTCTGCCTCGCGGCGCTGGACGGTGACGAATCGGTCTTCGTCGCGATCGAGGAAACCTCGCATCGGGTCCGGCTTGTCACGCACGTCGGCAGCCGCACGGCTGCCTTCGCCTCGGCGAGCGGTCGGGTGATCCTCGCGGGGAGGGCCGACGAGGACGTGGCCGCAGAGTACGGCGGTCGCCAGCTCGTCACGCCGACCGGGAGGCGCCTGAACGGGGTCTCGGAGTTGCAGGCGATCCTCGAGGAGACGCGCCGGCAGGGCTACGCGGTCAACGACGAGGAGACGGCGGTGGGTCTCTTCTCGGCCTCGGTCCCGATCGTCAACACCTCCGGCACGATCCTCGCGGCGCTGACGGTCTGCGTGCCGAGCTCGCGGATGACGCCCGACCGGCGCGAGCACATCCTCGCCGACCTGCGGGCGGCGGGGCGCCGCCTCTCGGACCACGTCGCGTGGCTGCCGGCGTTCACCGTGCGCCATCCCGAAGCGCCCGCGACGGCTCACTAGCCGCCGGCTAGCTACTGGGCGTGTCCCGTCCCGCCGACCTCTTCGAGGTAGGTCATCGAGGTGCGGCAGAGAGAGCCCTGCTGGTCGGGCTCGTAGTAGCCCATCCGCCAGAGCGGCGGCGAATAGCAGTGGATCGAGGTCGCAGGCGGCCCGCCCGCGTGCCGGAGGCCGTGAATGTACGCGGCGTCGAAGTCGAAAGCCTCGCCGGTGGGGCGCTCGCGGCTCGCGTGGGCGAGGCCGTCCTCCCCGTAATGGAAGCGGTCCTCGACGAGGACGCCCTCGCAGACGTAGACGCCGCCCGAGGAGAGGTCGTGATCGTGGTAGCCGGTCTTCTGGTCGTCCAGCCAGCAGATCAGCCAGACGTCGAGGTGCGTATCGCGGTAGAGCTGCACGTACACGCGCTCGCCCTGGTCGTGCCGCACTAGGGAGCGCCAGAGCTCAGGCGCCTTGCCGATCGCGGTGGCAAGCTCGACGAGCTCCCGCCGGTCGAGGTTGCGGTCGCGCGGCAGCCGCCGGGCGATCCAGGTCTCGGTGTCGTTCATCTGAGCAGGGTGGTCGGGTTGTCGCGACACAGTGCATCGGTCGCAGCTTGCCCGAAGCTCCGGACGGGCTCGAGCGTCAGGCGGGCGTCGAGCACCGGCGCGTCGCTGCCGTACACGATCTGCCGCGCGCCGAAGGTGGCGAGGCAGAGCTCGAGGGCACGGCGCCCGTACGAGGCGGTGTCGAGATAGAGCGTCGGGTGCAGTGCCCTGCGGATGTCGCCCCCGCGGGACTGCAGTCGCTCGAGCTGGAACGGGGCACCTCCCGCGAGGATGGCGAAGACGACGCGGAGGCCCGGCCAGCGCTCGACGCCCCGCGCCAGCCAGGCCGCGTACGCCTCCTGCATCTGCGCGGTGTAGTCGACCACCGCAGCCCACCACGCCG
>WNEY01005145.1_pt1 | contig 10094 bp, 10 predicted proteins | sample 5400531 | NCBI WGS metagenome assembly WNEY01 (sample SAMN13153338, study PRJNA577476) | soil metagenome | isolation source: 200 cm saprolite under Douglas fir tree site 1 | place: USA:California | collected 2015-04-18
CTGAGGAAAGAGTATGCCGGTATATTGAACCGAGCTCCCACCGAAGTGGAGTTGCCTCGCTATAGTTAATGGCTTGCAGGATTATAGTGTGTACACAACACGGCGCATCCTTATGAGTTGTGGCCCGGCGCGTGGCCAGGGGCTTTCCGCAAGGGATGCGACGTGTTTTCAGGGGTCGCCACGCGTCGTGCCGGCTGTCTCGACACCACTTGGAGATAAGCGCTGGAGTGGGGGGTGCCTGCACTGCAGATTGCCATGTGACGTAGAAACGCTGGGCAGCAGTGCCCTGCCCGGCAGAGACGCCGGTGGGCTATACTGGATGAAGACGCCCACCGCAAGGAGGAGTTATGGATCGCAAGGAACTCCCAGCAGAGCTGGCGCACTTTGTGCGGCAAGCACTGGCGAGTGGCACCTTTCAGTCTGAGGAGGAGCTCGTTGTGGAGGCGGTGCGCCTGCTCAAGGAACGGGTGTTGCGTCGGGAGGCTTTGCAGCAGCGCAATGGGGGCACCATCGACACGCCCCCCCAGACACCGGACGAATATGTCCGCGCCATTGCGCAGGCGTTGGCAACAGGCGATCCGGTGCGGGCGCGTGCTCTGGCGATGGAAGGTGCGGAGCACTACCCGCAGCACGCGGAGTTACACACGTGCGCGCATGTGCTCGCCCCACCCACAGGCAAGGTGGTGGCCGCGACACCGGCATCACGGGCAGCCGTCAAGGCGAATAACGCCTGGCTCACCGTGCACTGGAAAGCCTATCGCGGCAACTGGATTGCACTGCGGGCAGGGCAGTTACTGCATGCCTCGCCCTCCTTGGATGACGTCGTCGCACACGTCGGCGATGTCCGCGGGCGTGGCATTCTGCTGACGAAAATCCCCGCATGACCCTGACGTTGCCCGACGGACAGCCCTTTGCCACCGGTGTGACCGCGTACCAGTATCGCCCCGCCACGGCCCAGGAAAGCACGCCGCGCCTCGTCCTCGAAGTTGCCATTGACGGGGTCGTGACGCACGCCATGGTCGATACGGGGGGCATCTACCTCGTGTGTCACCCGCGTCTTGCGTCCCAACTCCACTTGGACACCGCTGAGGCGATCAGTGGGCCACGGGCCATCCTCTTCCGCGGGGTCCTGGTGCAGGGCCGACTCTATCGGCTTACACTGACCCTGCTGGCGCAGGAAGGCGATGACTTGGTCATGCAGGCGACGGCCTTTGTCCCCGAGCCGGAGGAGGAAGAGGGTTGGGGCGATCTGCCCAGTATCTTGGGATTTTACGGCTGCTTGGAACGCGCCCGCTTTGCAGTGGACCCTCGCACGGAGACCTTCTTTTTCGGTCCTGTGTGAGCCTTGTTGTAAGGGGAGCTGTGCCATACGGGTTCTCCTCAAGGGTGGGTAGATGCCAAACAGTCCTGTCCCCCAATACTCTTGAAAAGGGGGACAGGCAATGCTCCAAGGCGTTTACCCTGCCCATCCAGGCCCTGCATGTGGGGCTTGACCGCGCTATCTCCCACACCGTACACTGCTACACCCTACAGTATGCAATAGCAGAGGAGATACCCATGCAAGCTGTCGCCTTTACCCAGACTGGTCCGCCAGAAGTGTTGCGCGTGCTTGAAGTGCCCGAGCCGAGCCCTGGTCCGGGCCAGGTCCGTATACAGGTGAAAGTCAGTGGGGTGAATTTTCGCGACATCGGTGTACGACGCGATGGCACCAACGAAGGCAGCAGAACCCCGCAACCGGTGGTCACCGGTATCGAAGCGGCCGGCGTGGTCGAGTCCCTCGGAGCGGGGGTGACTCATCTGCGCGTTGGCCAGCGTGTGGCGACTATTTGCCAGGGTGGTGGATACGGCGGCTTGCTCGTGGTGCCGGCCGCCCAGGTCGTGCCCTTGCCCGACAGCATCAACGACCAGGTGGGTGGCAGCTTTGCCATGACTGGCTTTACCGCCTGGCACTTGCTGCACACTATGGCGCGGGTGCAGCCGGGGGACACCATTCTGGTGCATGCGGCGGCCGGCGGCGTGGGCATTATGCTGTCGCAACTCGCCAAGCGCAGTGGGGCGACGGTTCTGGGCACCGTGGGATCGGACGACAAGATCGCCACGGCGAAACGGTTTGGGGTGGATCAGGTGATCAACTACCGGCGCGACAATTTTGCCCAGGCCGTGCTCGACCTGACTGGCGGCCGCGGCGTCGATGTGGTGCTCGACGCGGTCGGCGCGGCTACGGTCGTCGACGATACCAGAGCGTTAAAAATGTTTGGCATGCTAGTGAGCTTCGGTGGCGCCTCCGGACCGGCACAGCTCAGCGCCGCTGAGTTACGGCCCAAAAGCCTGCGCTGGGCGTGGTTTGGTGTGTTCAATGCCTATAGCCAACCGGATGTATGGGCGCGTGGAGTGGCCAATCTGGTGCCGTTGATTGCCAGTGGTGCGGTCGATCCCTATATCACGGAAGTCTTTCCCCGTGAGCAGGCCCCCGAGGCGCACCGCTTGCTGGAGAATCGCCAGAGCCAGGGCAAGCTGGCGCTGGTCCATCCCAATTGAGGAGGCCGACTGCATGCTGGAGGAACCGACCTCATTACGTATCGAGGACCCTGGCATCCGCGCGCTGTTCACGGAAGCAGTGCGCTATCAGGCGTGGCTGGATGTGGAAGCTGCCCTGGCCCTGGCGCAGGCCGATTTGGGCATCATTCCGGCCAGCGCCGCCGAAGAGATTACGCGCAAGGCGCACCTCTCCTATCTCGATCTGGAGGCCGTGCGGGCCGGCCTGGCGCGCACGGGCCATCCGCTGGTGCCGCTCATCTGGGAACTGGACCGGGTCTGTGAAGGGGACGCTGGAGGCTATGTGCATTGGGGCGCGACGACGCAGAACATCACGCAGACGGGACAGCTCCTGCTCGTCCGGCAGGCGCACTACATCTTCCTGAAACAACTGGCCACCATGCTTACCACCCTCGCCGCGCTGGCCGAGCGCACCAAAGACGCGCTGCTGCCGGGCCGCACGCACGGTCAGCACGCTGTCCCAGCGACGTTTGGCTTTAAAGTGGCGGTGTGGATCGATGAGCTGTGCCGCCATGTGGAGCGCTTACAGGCGTGTGAGGGGCGCGTGTTCGTGGCGATGCTGGGCGGCGGCGCCGGCACCCTGGCCTCGCTCGGCGAGAGCGGGCTGGCCACCCAGGAGAAGATGGCGGCGCGGCTTGGCATGGGCGTGATGACGGTGCCAGCCCGGACGATCGGCGATCACCAGGCCGAATACGTCACGCTGCTCGGCCTGCTGGCGGCCACGGGTAGCAAGATCGGGCACGAAATTTACACCTTGATGAAGCAGGAGTTTGGCGAGGTCGAGGAGCCTGTGCCCCCTGGCACGGTCGGCAGCAGCACCATGCCACAGAAGCGTAATCCAAAGCTGTCGCAGGACATTATCGCCGCGGCAGCCCAGATCCGCGCTCAAGTGCCGCTGGCCCTGGAAGCGATGCAGACCGAGCATGAGGCCGATCGCACTACCAGTATCATGATGCACCGCGCCCTGGCGCAAGCCTGCGAACTCACCGGCGACATGTTGCAGCGGCTCGTCGAGTTGCTGGCAGGGCTGCAAGTGTTTCCCGAGCGCATGCGGCGCAATCTCGACCTCTCGGGTGGGCTGATCATGGCCGAAGCCCTGATGCTCGAGCTGGGCAAACAGATCGGGCGCCAGCGCGCGCATGACGCGGTGTACGAAGCAGCCCAGGGGTCCGTGACGCAAGAGCGTCCATTCCGCGAGCTCCTGGCAGAAGACCCGCACGTCAGTTCCCGTCTCACTGCAGCGCAGATCGAGGCACTGCTGGACCCTGCCCAGTACACAGGTCTCTGTCGCCAATTTGCTGAACGTGGAGCAGGGCGGGCACGCGACACCGCTGCGGCCATCAGGCGACGGCTCGCTGAGCATGGCGTGAAGAGCTAAGGACTGTACGCAGTAACCCACCCCGCCAAACTGGCGGGTACTGCGTACCGCAATTGGCCCCGCCATACTGGCGGGACAATTAGCCGTGCGCAGCACCCGGGCGCAGCACTAGGGGAGTAGGCATGCCGAGCACACTGTGGACGCACTGCATTATCGAGCAGCTCAAAGCATACAATATTCGCTTTCTCAGCTATGTGCCTGATACCATTATCGAACAGGTGCTCAAACTGGCACGTCAGGACGCCTTTTTCGACATCCTGCCACTGGCCCGCGAAGAAGAGGGCATCGGCGTGGTGACGGGGCAGTACGTCGGCGGTCAGCGCGGTGCCCTCTTGCTGCCCACCTCAGGCGTGGGCAACGCTATCAACGCGCTCGCTTCGCTGGCGATCCCGTATCAGATCCCCATGCCGCTGTTCATCGGTTGTCGGGGGGAATTAGGCGAGTTTAACCCCTCCCAGGTGCCCATGGGCCAGGCCTTGCGTCCCATCCTGGACGCGCTGCGTATTCCGCACTTCGAGCTGACGCATCCGGAGGAGGTCAACGTGATCCTGGACGGCGCGCTCAAGCTCACCTATGCCCTGGAGTCCCCGGTGGCGATTCTGATGTCGACGCAACTGGCCGGATGGAAAGACGAGAAGTAGCTGACGGCGAATAGCTGCACGCTTACAGGTAAAGGAGTCGCCATGTTAAACCGTCTGCAAGCGACGCGCTATGTGGTGCAGCAGGTGACTGACGAGCCCATCATTGCCTCGCTGGGGAATCCGAAATTCGATCTGTTTACGGCCCAGGACCGCCCGCAGAATTTTTACATGTGGAATTCCATGGGCCTGGCGTCGTCGATGGGGCTGGGCTTAGCTATGGCCCGCCCGGAGCAGAAGGTGATCATTCTCGACGGCGATGGCGCTATCCTCATGAACCTCAATTCGCTCCCCACCGCCGCGGCGCGTGCTCCACACAACCTCATTCACGTGATCTGGGATAACCGCCAGTTCGAACTCACCGGCGGGCAGCCGACGCATACCGCGTTTCGGACTGACCTGGCCAAGATGGCGCAAGGCGCTGGTTTCGACAAGGTCGAGACGGTCGAAACCCAGGAGGCCTTCGAACGCGCTTTCTGTCGCGCCCTGCGCGAGCCTGGCCCGTGGATTATTGTCGCTATTATCGACGCCGAACGCGCTACTGGGCGTCCGCCAAAAAGTCCTACCTATATCAAACACCGTTTCATGGAGAGCCTCGGGGTCAAACCTGTGTGAGGTCATGGACAGGCAAAGGGGAGAGCAATGCAGCCCACGCATTTTGTGATTGTCGGCCTGGATGGCTTGCGCGCTGATATGATGACACCGGACACGACACCACATCTGTGGCGTCTGGCCCAACAGGGCGTCTGGTTTCAGCGCCACCACGCAGTGTTCCCGACGGCGACGCGGGTCAATGTGACGAGCCTGGTTACGGGCACCAACTCGGGCACGCATGGCATCGTCAACAACTCGATCTTCGAGCCAGGGGTGGCCCCTGATAGGCCCGTCGACTTCGGCAAGTACGAGATGGTCGAGGCCGCAGAGGCGTTTTACGGGGGAGAGTTGCTTGGTTCCCCAAGTCTCGGAGAAATTGTCACGCGCCACGGTGACACGATGATGGCGGTGAGCGCTGGCACCACAGGTTCGAACCGCCTCATGCATCATAAAGTCAAAACCCTTGGGGGTATTGGGTTTTCTACCCAGGGTATCCCGGCCTGTCATCCCATTCCTGAAGCTGAAACCATCGTGGACAAATTTGGCCCGGTGCCAGCCGCTGGGAAGCCCGACCAGGAGCGCCTGGCGTACATTACGCGTGCCTTCCTCGAGCACCTGTTCCCGGTACACCAGCCCCGCGTCACCATCCTGTGGTTTTCCGACCCCGATCTGACGTCGCATTACTGTGGGGTTGGCTCTGATGCTTGCCTGACCTCGATCCGCGCTGCCGATGCGCAACTCGGACGCCTCATCGACTGGATGCAGCAGCCAGCGCTCCAGGAGCGCGTCAACCTCATCGTGATGTCCGACCACGGCCATATTACTGTGCGAGGGCAGGTGTCAGTGGCTGAACAACTGACCGCGGCTGGTATTCCCGCGCGCAACGGCACCTTTGGGGATGGCGACATAGCCGTGGTGCCTGGCTCAACGGGGTCCATCCACCTCCGCACCCACGACCCGCGGCTGGTCCATACGATCGCGCAGTGGTTGCAAGCCCAGCCCTGGTGTGGCGCGGTCTTTACGCAGGCCAAAAACGACGTGGAAGGCGTTGTGCCCGGCACCCTGGCACGGTCTCTGGTGCTGAACGCACACCCCCGGGCCGGGGACATCGTCTATGTCATGCGCACCGATGAAGCCAGCGATGTGCACGGCATTGTGGGCGGATGTTACGACGACTCGCATGTCCCTGTGGGGGGCGGGACACACGGCGGCTTGAGTCAGTATGAGCTGCATAACGTGTGTGTAGCCTATGGACCGGCCTTGCAGCAGGGCAAGGTGAATACACTACCCAGCGGCACCATTGACCTGCTACCGACGCTCCTACACGTTCTGGACTATCCCTGCCCATCCAGCGTCGAGGGGCGCGTCCTCTACGAGGCCCTGGCCCAGACGCTGGCGGTGCCCGAGAGTGCCCCGGAGACGCGGACATATAGCACAGAGACCCTCACTTCTGCCGGGCTGTACCGGCAACATCTCACCACTACCCGTGTAGGCACAACCGTCTATCTGGAGCGTGGCTGGGTCGAGTAGCGTAGCATGCGGACCACTACAGCCGCTTCTCCAGGAACCACACACGCACTGCGCCGCCGTAAGAGGCGGCGTTGTCAAAGCCCACCGCCTCATAGAGCCGTTGTGCCGAGTGGTTGTCGGCTCGCACCTCCAGGGTGAGCTTGCAGCAGCCCAGCTCTTGACCCTTGGCAGCGACCCGTTCCAGGAGCAGGCGCCCTACGCCCTGGCGGCGATACGCGGGGATCACGGCAAGATCATGAATGTTCAGGAGTGGGCACGCCATGAACGTCGAAAACCCGACAAAGCAGATGGCCATCCCTACCGGTGTGTCTCCGTGCCAGGCGAGAAACACCACCGTCGTTGGGTGCTGCTGTAATCCGGGGATGAGCGCAGCGCGCACCGACTCAGGCAGCTCTCGCCCCCCGCCCATCGGATCGCGGGCATAGGCATTGACCAGATGCACGATGGCGCCCTGGTGCGTGGGATTGCCAAGATCGGCTTCGACAATAGCGATATGCTGCGACACGACGGCCCTTCTCCCTCCGCCTAGGCGAGAACCTGCCAATAGCGACGGCCCTGTAGGAGGATGACCTTGCCAAACCCCGGGGCGGGGAAATGGCCCGCCGCAACCACGATCTCTTCCCGCTCCAGGCGCTCCATCAGGGCCCGCCGGGTCTGCCGGGTCACCTCCGGATCCATGTCCGCCCGCGACACCCAGTCGGTCTCGTACACTTGCGCCGGATTATGTGCGGCATCCCCCAGGATGAGGGCCCGCTCCCCTTGTGATGTAATTAAAATGCTCATGTGCCCCGGCGTATGCCCTGGGGTCGGCAGTGCCGTCAGGTCACGGGTTAACGTGTGCTCCCCCTGCATCAACTCCACGAGACCCAACTCGGCCAGGGGCCAGACACAGGTCGGCGCATTGGGAAAGCGATCGTGCGCATCAGGTTGGTGGCAGGCCTCCCAATCTTTGGCGCTCATCCAGTAGCGCGCGTTCGGGAAGGTCGGCGTGTACTTCTCACCCTGCATGAGCAGGTTCCAGCCCACGTGGTCACGGTGCAGGTGAGTCATCACCACCATATCAATCTCGTCGGGCCGCACGCCATTAGCCTGGAAATCGGCCAGCAGTTGGCCCCAGGGCGCCTCAGGCGCATCGACAGGCTTGGGGCCGAGGCCCGTGTCGACCAGAATGGTCCGCCCATCTGACCGTACCAGGAAGGAGCCCAGGTTGAAGCGCACGTGGTGCTCCGCAGTGAGATGGGACTCATACGGCTGCCACTGCTCCTGCGGGATAGTCGGGAAAAAGTTGCACAGATCGAATTCGAGCATGCCGTCCGACAGCGATAGGATTTCTACATTGCCTATGCGGATCTTATTGTTCGCCATGATACCTCCCCCCCTGCATGTGACACGACTGCAAGTCAGGGGTGTATTCTACCACGCCTCACCTGCCGGAGCGGGTCGTAAATCACATCGTGGCTTTAGACACCCTGAAATAGTACGTTGAAGAGGGATGCCTGCTCGCGCTTGCCCTCAATCGCCAGTCTCCCAGTGTCCACGGCCCGGTCCAGGGGCAAGCGTCCATAGACGAGCAGGAGATAGTCCCCCGTGGTGCAGCGGAACGTCACGTCGGCGCCTCTCCCCGTCACCGGCTCGCGATGAAAGCTGTCCTGGCTGACCAGCACGTCCTGCCGTATGGGGACGGGGCCGGGAACGTCGAAGCGATAACGGATAGGCGCTGCGAGATGCGGTACAGGTCGAAAGGTGTTGGACAGCCACCGCTGCGCCACGCCCACCAGCATAGCTAAAGGTCGCTCGGATAAGGCGGCAGCCTCGTCGAAGGCCGAGCGCATATCCCACCCATGGATCGCCAGTTCCTGGAGCCGGAGGCCCACGTAATCCCGTGTTGGCAAGACGCCACGACGATGGTAGCAGGGTTTGTCCCAGTCCTCGGCTTGCAAGCCCAGTAAGACGTCGTGCAAGCGCTGGTACCCATCGGCAAAGACGTTAAGCAGTGCTGCCTCCCCCATCCCCTGGCGGAAGGCGATGGCCCGCTGCGCTGTCGCCTCGGAGCCGCGTTCGCCAGGACGGAGCGTCTGCTCGCCGGGAGGCGGGTTGGCGTCGCCGGCTATGGCCCTGGTGATGGTGGCACTCCACGTACTGGCACCCTGCGTTAAGTGCGCGAGCACATCGCCTATCGTCCACCCGGCGCACGCGCTGGGCCGGGACCACGCTTCTGTATCGAGGCTGGCCAAAAAGTCCTGGAGGTCGGAGGCCTCGGTACTGATCAAAGCAATCATCTCGGTCATTGCTGTAGTATTCATAATCCCTCCGTATGCGTGGCTGCTCCCTCCGATTCCGGCACCCGACAATGAGCTCCATCTCCGTGGTGATACTGATGCGCAGAGCGCCTTGCTGCTCGGCTTCCTCCACATAATCAAGCCCGGCGCTAAAGCCGCGCAACGCATCAACGAGCATATCCGTATCAAACACGGGCAGACCGCTCGCTCTGACGCAATCTACGTACCCATGCCGCGCTATCTTGCATGTCTTCTCAATCCTTCCACATGCCGATAGCGGGGTCTGCTCGTAAGGGAACTTTGGCGAGACGCTCACGTAGTATTGCTTCTGCGCGCTCAACGAGTGTTTCGAGTTCGTCATCCGTCAGCGTGTCGAGTACCTTCAAGATGTCCTGCATCCTCTTCCCTCCCCAAAGAACGAGACGCATGCCTGTCTCAGCATAGACCTTTCCCCGGCCGCTTTGCAACTTGCAAAGTCGTCAGGTTAGCCCTTGATACACCGGTAAATGAGTCAAAACTGAGGGAATCTGCTCCTCCCTGACATCCGCTGTCGGGGACAAGGGGAAGCGGTCGGTCCTGCCTCGGTTCTCCGGGAGATCAACAAAGTTGATGCATCACTTATAGCCCACTGGAGCATTCACAGTTATTTGTGTATCACTCCAAGACTGTACAGTACCCACTACGCCGCCAAAGGTAACGTTAAAACCGGTTTTGATCTTCTCTCCAAAGCGAGAACCTGTTATAGTCACGAGTGTTCCTGCTGGACCGCTGGTCGGACTAATACTACTTATAGATGGAGCATCCAGGTAAATGAATCCCTGAAAACAGCCCCCTCCAAGTCGACTTGCGCGCCTGGGCATCAATCGTCCGCTATGGACAGCTCTTTGCTCTGTGCACGACCAAGAACTGGATAGCACGCGGACGTTGCGTGATATCTATGGCGCAATGCGCTTCGCGATCCCCTGCGGCGTTTGCACGGTGTTTGCATCGATTGGTTGAATCTGCACCGTCGAGGGCTGCACGTTCGGCGTGATGCATCGTTGTGTCTGCATATTGCACAGCTGTTGCGGATTGGGACCATTGCTCACTTGCGCGCCAGCAGGTGTGTTCGTCAACGAT
>WNEY01007794.1_pt1 | contig 10094 bp, 9 predicted proteins | sample 5400531 | NCBI WGS metagenome assembly WNEY01 (sample SAMN13153338, study PRJNA577476) | soil metagenome | isolation source: 200 cm saprolite under Douglas fir tree site 1 | place: USA:California | collected 2015-04-18
GAATCCGCAAGGTTTCAGCTACAGTTTTCCGCAACCAAAGATGGACTAGGATTTCTGCAGGAACGGTCCGCGCTCGTCGAATCCATCGCTCTTCGTCTTTGGGAGCGGTTCGTCTCCCCGGAAAAGGGCGGGCCTTCAAATCATCTTCTCGTCGCCCTCGGGGATTTCGGGAGGCGTTCGCTCTTTCCTTATTCGGAAATTGACCTCCTGTTTCTCCATGCGGAGGAAGGCACAACGGAGAAGTTCAACGAATCAGTCCGTCGATTCTCGCACGAGATGGGGGATCTTCCTTTGAAGTTGAACGTAACGACGAAGAGCTTCTCCGAATACGCTCAATTCAACTCGGATAATCCGGAATCGATTCTCTCCTTGCTCGATTGCCGTTACCTTGCAGGCGATCAAGAGCTATTTGCGAACCTGCGGGGCCGGCTGATTCCTGAAATGATGGCCCGGGAGTCGCAAGTTCTAGTGGGACACTTGGCGGAGATTACGCGGGTACGCCACCGCAAATTCGGGAACACTGTTTTTCATCTCGAACCGAATGTGAAGGACGCTCCGGGCGGTTACCGTGACTACACCCTCGCCTGTTGGCTTGCGCTCATGTCCGCCATGGAGAAGGAGCATGGCTGGCCCACGCCGGACACGGTTCTTCCCCCGGCGGTTCAAAATACGCTCGACTCGGCGCTACAGTTTCTTGCCTCCGTGCGCTGCTTTCTCCACTTTCGCAACGGACAGGATGACAACGTGCTCTCTTGGGCCGCGCAGGATGATGCGGTGGTTCAGAAAGCCGGCGCGGGCGGGTTGGACTTCGCAAATTCCGCCGAGTGGATGCGAATCTACTTCGGACACGCGCGCGCGGTTGAGCGGATTTCCGGACAACTCCTCGAGGAAATGCCCGCGGCCCAGTCCCTCTTCTACCGGCAACTCGAAACGTGGCGAACCGGATTCTCCGATTCCGATTTTTCCGTCGTGGACGGACTTATCTTTTTGCAGCGGCCCGTCGATCTCGCGGATCCACAGCTGCTTTTTCGGACGATTCGCTTGATCGCGCAACGCGGCTTCAAGCTCAGCCCGGCCGCTGAACATCAAGTGGAGCAAGCACTTCCTCTATTGGCCAACGCTCTGCCGAAGGGAAGCGATTTCTGGAGTTTTTTCCAGGAAATACTGGCGGATTCCCACGCCGCGGACGCTTTGCGAGCCATGCACTCCCTGCATCTGCTCACAATGTTTCTGCCGGAGCTGAGGGGCATTGATGCGCTTGCCGTGCGCGATTCCTTGCATCGCTTCACCGTCGACGAGCACACTCTTCAGATCATCGAGAATCTGCATGCCTTGCTCCAGTCCAAGTCCAAATGGGACGCGCGCTACGCCGTCATCCTTCGTGAACTGGAACAGCCCGAGCTGCTCTATCTGTCGATCCTCCTCCACGATACCGGAAAGTCTGTCTCGATAGACGATCCAATCCCGGCCAGCTTGGCGATTGCGAACGGGTGCCTCGAACGGCTGGAATTGCCTGCCGCCGACCGGGAGACGGTGATGTTTCTGATCGAACGTCATCTCGATATGGGCGCGGCCCTTCGGAGGGACATCTACGATCCCCGCACCATCGCGCAATTCGCGGAAACGGTTGGCACGCCCGACCGCCTGAAAATGATCTCCCTATTCACGCATGCGGACATCAAGGCGGTCAGTCCAGAAGCTCTCTCCGCTTGGAAGGCGGAAGACCTCTGGCAACTCTATATCGGCACGGCGAACTATCTGGACCGAAGCGTGGACGAACGCGTGCATGCGGACGCGAATGACGAGGTCCTGAATCACCTCCGGTCGCTCGCCCCGGCGGCAGGGAAGAAACTTCAGACGTTTCTTGAAGGTTTGCCGCGGAGATACTTGCGCACACATCCTGTCGACGAGATTTTGACGCACCTGGAAATGTCGACGCGCCTTGGCCAGGACCGCGTGCAATTAGCCTTGAAACGCACCCGCCACTGGTACGAACTTACGCTCGTCACTACGGATCGTCCTTTCCTGTTTGCCACCGTGGCTGGTGCTCTGGCTGCCTGCGGGATGAACATCGGAAAAGCGGCGGCCTTCTCCAATCAGAGCGGCACGGTCGTGGACAAGTTTTGCTTTACCGACCGCTTTCGAACGCTGGAAATGAATCTGCCGGAGTGGGAGCGCTTCAAGGGCACCGTTCATGCTGTTCTATCCGGGAAGCAGGACTTGAATCGCATGTTGCAGGAACGCCTCCAGCCGGATTTGGACGGACCGGCGAAAGCGGAGTCGCCTACACAAATCCAGTTTGATGATCATTGCTCCGCTCACAGCACCCTCGTGGAGATCATTACGCCGGATCGGCCCGGCCTTCTATACCGGATCAGCTCCGCGTTCTCGCACCAGAATTGCAACATCGACATCGCCTTGATCGAAACAGAGGGAGAGACGGCCATCGACGTTTTTTATCTCACCTCTTCCGGCGGCAAACTCACTCCCGAGCAGCAGGAACGCCTGCGCGAGTCTTTGCTCAAGGACCTTTCCGCATGACCCGGAGTTCTATGTCGAGGGTGCCGCGACGGGCGGGTGGCCCAGGAGTCCCAAGAAAGTAAAGACTGGGTGCCCCACGTGCCGTTTTTTCACGTGGGGTCTTTTCGTACGTAAAACTGCCAGGAATTTACCGCACAGGATCGACTCGGACCAAACCAACGCCGGGTGCGTGATCAAACCCATCGCTTGTTTTGAATTCATACACCTATTTCTCGTAAAAAGGTGTATAGTATTTCTATGAGCAGGACCAACATAGAGCTGGATGACGAATTGGTGCGCAAGGCGCGCAAGCTGACGCGGCTCAAAACCAAACGCGCGATAGTGGACAAGGCGCTGGAGCTGCTGGTGCGCTCGGAAAGCCGCAAGGGCATCCTTCGTTATTACGGGAGCGGAATCTGGAAGGGGGACCTCAAGCGGATGCGAAGGAATCGCGCTTGATCCTGGTGGATACTTCCGTCTGGATTGATTTTTTTAGCTCTTCTCCCGGCCGCGCTGGACGTGAACTGCGTCGGATGATTGATGAAGTCGAGGCCTTCGCGCTCACTGGAGTTGTTGTGACGGAGGTCTTGCAAGGGCTTAGGCGAGATGTCAATCGCATCGAGCGCTATCTTTCCTTGTGGGAGATGCTCGAGCCGCGCGGTTTTTCCACCTACTGTGAGGCCTCCGCGATTGCCCGGCTGGCTCGGTCGAGGGGCTTCAGTCTCACAACCATCGATACCCTGATAGCCGCCATAGCTCTTGAGCATCAGGCAAGTCTCTTCAGTCTGGACAAGGATTTCTCCCGCATCGCACGCATCACCGCTCTTCGATTGCATCTACTGCCGGAACTTGGGCCCTGAAAAGGCGGGTGCTACTTGTGCTAGTCGACTTTTGTGATTACTATCGGCCCGCAACCCACATCCAGGGAATCAAATTTGGCGTATAGTAATCGTATGAGAGGTCTTAAATAAGGCAATACCATTCGTAGGAGGTCTGCAATGCTCTTGAAGCGTTCTCCGGACTTGAGGTATTCGGACGTGACTCCCCGCCAGGTTTACCTGGACCGGCGCAAGTTCCTGTACGGGATGGGATTAGCGGGTGGTTTGGCGTTGGCAGGGAAGAGCTTCGCGAATCTGGCCTTCCCTTCGTCCCGGGCATACGCCTCCACCAAGCTGGCAGGTGTCGTCAAGGGGCCGTTCAGCACTGACGAGAAGGTGACGCCCGAGGACTCGGTAACGACATACAACAATTACTACGAGTTCGGCACCGAGAAGGACGGTCCGTCGCGGAATGCGGGCAAGTTTGTGACTTCGCCTTGGTCCGTCTCCGTCGAGGGGGAAGTCGCCAAGCCGCGCAAATTCACGATGGAAGAAATCCTGAAGCTTGCGCCGCTCGAGGAGCGCATCTACAGGCACCGCTGCGTGGAAGCATGGTCGATCGTCGTGCCGTGGGTCGGGTATTCGTTCAGCACGCTGGCGAAGCTGGTCGAGCCGAATTCGAACGCGCGCTACGTGGCTTTCGAAACCTATTTCGACAAGAAGCAAATGCCTCTGTGGGGGCGCGCAGGAATTCAGTTGCCGTATGTGGAAGGTTTGAGGCTGGACGAAGCGATGCACCCGCTGGCGCTGCTGTGCGTCGGGATGTACGGTGAATCGCTTCCCAACCAGGACGGCGCGCCGGTGAGAATGGTGATTCCGTGGAAATACGGTTTCAAGAGCATCAAATCGCTGGTGAAAATTAAATTCGTCAAGGATCAGCCGCCGACAACGTGGAACATCACCAATGCCCATGAATACGGTTTCTATTCCAATGTGAATCCAAACGTGGACCACCCCCGCTGGAGCCAGGCGAGAGAAGTCCGACTGCCCGGATACTTTAAGAACACGAAAACGCAAATGTTCAACGGTTACGGAGATCAGGTCGCCAGCCTTTACAACGGAATGGATCTGAAGAAAAACTACTAAGGACCCCAGTCAATGAATCGCATCCTGATTAGCAAGTGGACAAAGGCGGGTGTGTTCGTGCTGTGCCTTGTGCCACTCGGAATCCTCGTCTGGGAGGGGTTCCACGGCGAGTGGGGCCCGAATCCGACCCAATTCCTCGAGCACGCCACGGGCGACTGGATCCTGCGGTTTCTCGCCATCACACTGGCGGTATCGCCGCTGCGCAAAATAAAAATCCTAGGCTTGACGCAACTGATTCGCTTTCGCCGCATGCTGGGATTGTTCGCTTTCTTCTACGCCTTCGTGCACTTCAGCCTCTATCTCGGTCTCGACCAGGTGCTGGATTTTCACGGCGTGTGGGCGGACATAGCGAAGCGGCCGTACATCACGGTGGGATTCACGGGATTCGTCCTGATGATTCCGCTGGCCATCACTTCAACGGCCGGAATGGTTCGCCGGATGGGCTATCGCCGCTGGCAGATGCTGCATCGCGCGATCTACGTGAGCGCCGTAGCCGGAGTGATTCACTTCTACTGGCTCGTGAAATCGGACGTCCACCTGCCGCTTATTTATGCAGGAATCATGGCGGTCCTCTTGGGCTGGCGGCTGTTCGTCTGGTTTTCCGATCGCGGCCGCAAGCCCGCGCGCGGCACTCCGGCGCGCAAAGAACCCTCGACTGTCACAGCGTCTTAGAGCTTTCCACAGCCCGCGCACTTTCCTAAATTCAAATCCGAGCCGTAAGACAATACATAACGGTTCGAGGAGTAGGGGCGTTGGTCCCACATGTTCGGCGAGCGCGGCCGGAAGAAGGTGGCTTATTGACTGAACTCACGGTTCGGTCGAAGGCCTACTGGGGATATGACGATTCGTTCCTGGAGAGCGCAAGACTAGCGCTCGAGTTCCAAGCCAGCAAATTCTTGCCCGACTTTCATGTCTACATACTTGAAGCAGAAGGACAGCCGTTGGGGTTTTGCAGTTTGACCTTCGTCGATAGCGATGCGGTGGAACTACACGACCTATTTATTGAGCCGCGCCAGATCGGAAAAGGGTACGGCAAGGAATTGTGGGACTACGCCGTAAATCTTGCCCGGAGCTTAGGGTTCAGCAGACTCGTCTTGACGGCCGATCCCCACGCGGAGCCCTTCTACGCCCGCCAAGGCGCAGTCCGCATCGGAGAAAAAGCGTCACCCGTTCGTTCTGATCGCTGGCTCCCAGTGATGGAGTACGTTCTCAGCGCTTAAGCTCTAATTGGGTAGTGGTTGAGCTTGCTGCTGCCTGGATTTGGTGGGATAGGCAATCCTGATCCTGTTTGAAAACTTGAGAATCTTTGTGGGTCGTGGCTTTAGCCACGACATAAGATCTGCAAAATCAGTCCGGCTTTAGCCGCTGACTCTTCGATGGACAGGTTCTCACACAGACTCACTCCTGCCTGTCGACATTCGCCCTGGCGATATCAAACCGGACAGACAAGAGTGTCTGTCCTACCCGGCAAACTAATCCACTACCATGAACTACCTTCCTGTGCGCGGAAAGTTGACGCCGCTGCTGGATTCCCCTATACTTCATTTTCGTCGTGCCCCGCTGCGCAGTTCTTTCCCGTTTCCTTTTTCCGGACCGAGAAGCGGCAAAGAGTCATAGAGTAGTGGTATGAATATCCGGGCGGTTTTGGACCAGTCCGACACGCAATTGCGCATGCTGCGAAAACGAAGACCTGACCATGACTGAAGCGACCTGCCGGCGCGAGCTGGAACTGGAAATCCCCGCTGAGGATGTGCAGAAGGCGGTGGAAAAAGTGGCGCGGGAGTTCGCGCGCGTGGCGCGCGTGCCCGGATTCCGTCCAGGGAAAGCGCCTGTGACGCTGATCCGCCGGAGATTCGCCGACGATATCAAGTCCGAGGTTCTACAATCGCTGGTGCCTAACCAGATTGAACGCGCGGTGAGCGAAAACAAGATGGTGCCGGTGACGCAGCCGCAAATCGACAAGGTGGATTTTGCCGAGACCGGCCCGGTGAAGTTCCGCGCGACATTCGAGGTGCTGCCCGAATTCGAGTTGGGACAATATAAGGACCTCGAAGTCGAAATCGACGACGTCAAGATCGCGGATGCTGACGTTGACAAGGCCCTCGAGGAGTTGCGCGACCGCGCCGCAAACTTTGTCCCGCTCGAAGGCCGCCCGATCGCCGACGGCGATTACGCACAGCTCAAGCTGAAGGGCATCCCCGCGGGTGGCGGCGAAATGCTCGAAGCCGACAGTGTGCTTTGCCACGTGGGTGGCGAAGAAACCATGGACGCCTTCAATCAGCATTTGCGGGGCGCAAACACCGGCGAGCACAAGAATTTTGATGTGACCTACCCCGGCGACTATCCCGACCCCAAGCTCCAGGGTAAGACCTACTCGTATACAGTCGAGATCCTAGGCATCAAAGAGAAGAAGCGGCCCGAGTTGAATGATGAGTTCGCGAAGGATGTGAGCGAAGCGCAGACTGTCGAGGAACTGCGGAAGAAATTGCGCGAAAATCTCGAAGCGGTTCGCAGCCAGCGTCTGAACGAACAGACTCGGGAGAAGCTGCTCGCAAAGTTGGTGGAGTCGCATGAGTTCCCAGTGCCCCAAGCGCTCGTTGAGCACCAGATGGACTCGCGACTGGAGCGAACGGTCCGGTCCCTCGCCTCGCAAGGAGTAGATCCGCGCGCTGTTAACGTGGACTGGGTGTCTCTCCGGAGCCGCCAGAAGGATCGTGCGGTCGAAGATGTAAAGGCCGAACTCCTGCTGGACCGGATCGCCACCGCGGAAAACATCGACGTGACCGAGGAAGACGTGGAAAAACAAGTGGCCGCGATGGCGCAACGCAGTGGCGAATCCGTTACAGCCGTTCGCGCGAACTTGACAAGGCAGGGAGCGCTCGATAGGATGAAATCTAAGATCCGGAGTGAAAAAACTCTGGACTGGCTCTGCCAAAATTCCCGGACCCGGACAAGAACTGAGGAAAAATGATGCAACTCCTGCCGGGGTCCTCCGTGAATCCTAAGAAACTTTCCATGACCCATACCGAAGATTCCAGTCCACGTGCGACAACTCTCATCCCCATGGTGGTCGAACAGACCAACCGGGGCGAGCGGGCCTACGATATTTACTCCCGCCTCCTGAAGGACAACATCATCTTCATCGGCACGCCGATCGACGACCACGTCGCGAATCTGGTGACCGCTCAACTGTTGTTTCTGGAAGCGGAAGATCCGGAGAAAGACATATCGCTGTACATCAATTCGCCGGGCGGCTCGATCACGGCAGGAATGGCAATTTATGACACGATGCAGTTCGTGCGGCCCGCCGTCGTGACTATTTGTGTCGGCCAGGGCGCTTCGATCGCCGCGCTGCTGCTGACCGCGGGCGCGGCGAAAAAGCGATTCTCTTTGCCCAACTCCCGCATCCTGATTCACCAGCCGTGGATGTCGGGTTTGTCCGGCCAGGCCACCGATATTGATATCCACGCGAAGGAAATCCTGCGCATGCGCACCGTGATCAATGGGCTTTTGGCCCAACACAGCGGCCAGTCGATCGAAAAAGTTGAGAAAGACGTGGAGCGCGACTTTATCATGTCCGCGATTCAGGCCAAGGAGTACGGCCTGATCGACGAGATCATCACCAAGCACCGCTAGTAAGTTCCAAACAGTTAGTAACAAGAAGAAGCGGCGGTGTACGGATGATGCGAAGTGGCCTAGAATAATCCGTACGGGAGAAATCGTGTCCTTGATCTGCCGGAGGGCATCACACCGTTGAGAAAACTCAGCACCGACGAGCCGCTGCGCTGTTCCTTCTGCCATAAGACGCAGGAGCAGGTCGAGAAATTGATCAGTTCGCCCTCTGACTACCCGCGAGCCTACATCTGCAACGAATGTGTGAATGTCTGCGAGCAGATTCTCGAAGAAGAAAAGCGGGAGCAATCGAATCCGGTGAACAAGAGGCTGCCGCGGCCTCCCGAGATCAAGTCGTTCCTGGACGGTTACGTCATCGGCCAGGACAAGACCAACCGGAACCGGCAAGACCCTGCTGGCGCAAACGCTTTCACGGATGCTTGAAGTTCCGTTCGCGATCGTGGACGCCACCACGCTGACCGAAGCGGGATATGTCGGCGAGGACGTGGAGAACATCATCCTGAAACTGCTGCAGGCCGCCGACGGTGACGTCACCAAAGCGCAGCAAGGGATTATTTATATCGACGAGATTGACAAGATTTCGAAGAAGGACGAGAACCCCTCGATCACCAGGGATGTCTCAGGCGAAGGCGTGCAGCAAGCCCTGCTGAAAATCCTCGAGGGCACGGTCGCGAATGTGCCGCCCCAGGGTGGGCGCAAACACCCGCATCAGGAATTCACCCCTGTGGACACCACGAACATCCTCTTCATCTGCGGAGGCGCGTTCGTGGGTCTGGAGAAGACTATCGAACGCCGCATCGGACAGAAATCGCTCGGATTCCACACGGATGCGCAGCCTTCCACCCCGCAGCGCCGCAATATCGAAATGCTCGAACAAGTGCAGCCCACGGATCTGATCCGCTACGGGCTGATCCCCGAATTCGTGGGGCGCCTGCCGGTGGTCGGAGTCTTGGGCGACCTGGACAAAGGCGCGCTGATGCAGATATTGACGGAACCCAAGAACGCGCTCATCCGTCAATATCAACGGTTGTTCGAGTTCGAAAACGTGCGCTTGCGGTTCGCCGAGGATGCGCTCGAAACTGTCGCGGACCTGGCCCTCCAGCGTAAGGTCGGCGCGCGCGGCCTGCGCATGATCCTCGAAGATCTGATGCTCGAACTGATGTACCACCTCCCGGCCCAGCGCAAACTCCGCGAGTTCATGGTGACTGCCGAAATGGTCCGTAGCCGCGAGATTAACTGGACGCTGCTCGAAAAAGCGGGATAGAGCGTGTGCATGCTCCACTTTTACGCTGAACGTCCCGCAACAGCGGGATAAAGCGTGGAGCCCGCCAGAAAAATAACCAAGGAGCCCTAGCCGTTCACGGGACCCATGTTTAACCGAGAAAAAAGTGAATTGAAGCGCGTGCCGATGATGCCGGTACGCGACCTGGTCATCTTCCCGCAGATGATGAATCCGTTCATCGTCGGCCGGGAAAGTTCGTTGCGCGCTCTGGAAGAAGCGCTGGCCGGCGACAAGAAAATCTTCCTCGCCACCCAACACGATGCTTCCGTGGACGACCCGAAACCCGACGAGATCTATACGGTCGGCACCCTGGCGAATATCGTGCAAAGCGTGCGGCTGCCCGACGGCAACTTGCGCGTGCTCGTCGAAGGTGTCGAGCGCGCCAAAGTCGTGCAAGTGACGACGGATGAAGGATTCTTCCGGGCCACGCTGAAGGTCATCGCCAATAAAGTCGAGCCCTCTCCGCAGGTCGAGCAGGCCGTAACCAAGGTGACCGGCCTATTCGAGCAATACGTAAAACTCTCACAAAGCCTCAACTACGACACGATGATTGCCGCCACGCGCGTCGACGACGCGGCGAAGCTGTCCGACACCATTGCGTCCAACCTGCAGATTCCAGTCGAGGAAAAGCAGGAGTTGCTCGAAAATTTCGATCCGCTGGAACGTTTGAACCGCGTCGGAGAGATTCTCGAAAG
>WNEY01005146.1_pt1 | contig 10093 bp, 10 predicted proteins | sample 5400531 | NCBI WGS metagenome assembly WNEY01 (sample SAMN13153338, study PRJNA577476) | soil metagenome | isolation source: 200 cm saprolite under Douglas fir tree site 1 | place: USA:California | collected 2015-04-18
CACGACAAGGAATGGGGCGTGCCGGTCCATGACGATCGGAAGATCTTCGAGATGCTGACCCTGGAGGGCTTCCAGGCGGGGCTGAGCTGGATTACCATCTTGCGCAAGCGCGACAATTTCCGGAATGCGTTCAAGAACTTCGACGTGCGGAAAGTGGCGCGATTCGGCAAGGCTGACGTGGCACGCTTGATGACCGACGAGGGTATCATCCGGAACCGCCTGAAAATTGCAAGCGCCATCACCAATGCGCGGCGTTTTCTGGAAGTCCAGAAGGAGTTCAGCACCTTCGACCGGTACATCTGGCGCTTCGTGGGCAACCGGACATTGCGCAATCCCAACGGGGTGACCAGAAAAACCATAAGGGCGACCTCGCCGGAATCCGACGCCCTGTGCAAGGATTTGAAACGACGCGGCTTCAAGTTCGTCGGTTCAACGGTCTGCTACGCGCACATGCAGGCGACCGGCATGGTGGATGATCACGTGATTGGCTGTTTCAAATACAGGAAGCGATAAGGTGGGGGTCCTGTCGCCGCATCACCGGGGCACCCATTGCCTATGGAGCGGGTCCTGCCGCCGAGCCACCCGGAGTGTCATTGCGAGGCGCAGCCGAAGCAATCTCGGCCGAGGTTGCCGCGTCGGGGACTCCTCGCAACGACAGCTCCGCTCCGCCCGGGCGCCCGTTCGGTGCCACCCCTATAATTTCGACACTCCACTGCGAGAAAGGGGTCAAAGAGAATGAAGCGCGTCCGTATCGTTGTTGAAAAAGCTAAACACAACTATTCGGCCTATTCGCCCGACTTACCAGGCTGTGTGGCGACCGGCGCCACCCGCAAGGAAGCAGAACGGAATATCCATGAAGCCATCAAGGTACATTTGCGTGAGCTGAAAGAGGACTATCTGTTTGAGTCCGATCCGAAGTTCATCGCCCGTATCGAATCCCTCCGCCGCCAATACCGACGAGAAGGCGGAACGAAGATCGAGGACGTGAAAAAGGAACTAGGTCTCCCATCTCGGTTGCGACGCAAGAGAGGCTGAGCGGAGTTCACATGAAGCAAGTCCTCACCATAGCAGGCTCGGATTCCGGGGGAGGGGCCGGGATCCAGGCGGACATCAAGGCGATGTCGGCCAATGGGGTGTTTGCGATGTCCGTGATCACGGCGATCACGGCGCAGAACACCGAGGAGGTTACAGAGGTCTTCGAGCTCCCAACCTCCATCATCGCCGCGCAGATCGACGCCGTGTTCGACGACTTCGAGGTGGCGGCGGTCAAGACCGGCATGCTCTCCTCCGCCGAGATCGTGAAGACGGTCGCGAAGATGCTCAGGCCGCAGAAAGTCGCGAACCTCGTCGTGGACCCAGTCATGGTCTCGAAGAGCGGCCATCCGCTGCTCAAGCCGGATGCCATTGAGGCGCTGATCAAGCAGTTGATCCCACTGGCCCTCGTCGTGACGCCGAACATCCACGAGGCGCAGCAGCTCTCCGGCGTCGAGATCAAGACCCTCGCCGACGCACGCCAGGCCGCGAAGATCATCCATAAGATGGGGTGTCGCAACGTGCTCATCAAGGGCGGGCATCTGCTGGCTGATCGCGGGACCGACCTGCTTTACGACGGGAAGTTCTTCGAGGTCTTCAAGGGCGAGTACATCAACACGCCGCACACCCACGGGAGCGGCTGCACCTACGCCTCGGCGATCGCTGCGCACCTCGCGCTCGGCAAGCCGTTGAGCCAGGCCGTGAAGGCCGCCAAGGCCTACATCACCGAGGCGATCCGCCACGCGCTAGCCATCGGCCATGGCAAGGGGCCCACTCACCACTTTTACTTCATCAAACCGGAATAATGCTGAGCGGGCTCCCGCCTCAAGAAAACAGGCGAAAAAGATGTCTGACGCCCATTCTCATCGATCTTTATGGATGTCTATCACTTCTCCTTTTTCATTCAGCTCTGCCTTGACCGACGCGCCTTTGGGGATCTCTGCAAAATTTCGAGTCTCGGGTTTGATCTTGAAACTCTTGACTCCTTGCGGCGTTGTCAGCTTGATCTCAGACTTGACATTATCCAACGATTCAAGTTTGCCGGAGATGAAGCTGTGTGCCTTGGCGACCTGCTCTTTCGGATGGGCGTCAACGACCATGTTGCTTTCGTTAACCCAGAGTGTCATTGCATCGCCCACCTTCGGCGCTCCATGGCCGTGGCGAATCGAGGCATTCTCGCTGAGCGTATAGCTGCCTGACGGCGTCTTCACGGTGTAGAGACCCGATTTCACACCAGTCACAACGCCTTCCACTTTCTTATGACCCGCTTTCATGTGGGCGGCGTCCTCATCTGCGGTTTGCGAGCTAGCGACCACGGGCATGATCAGCACAGCCATGGCCAACGCGAATGATGGGATGATCATAATCTTAGGCATGTTGTCCCTCTCAATGAGTTGAATTAGTGGAGGATTGAAGTTAGATCCGCCTTCGCGACATGTAAAGCGGGAAGGATTGTAATGAAATATATCGATGGATGCAACAGGGCGTCCTGCTACCCCACGCCGTGCTGCCTGAACCACGCCTGCAGCCGCTTCCACCCGTCCTCTGCCTGCTCCTTTCGATAGCTCGCCCGATAGTCGGCGTGGAAGCCGTGCGGCGTATTGGGATAGACGACGATCTCCGAGGGGTTCCCCGTGGCCTTCAGCGCCGTCCGCATCTGCTCGACCGTGTCGAGCGGGATGCCCTGGTCGTCGCCGCCGTAGAGTCCCAGCACCGGCACTTTCAGCGACGCCGCGACATCGATGGGGTGTTTGGGCTGTAGGTCGCTGGGCTTGCCGACCAATCGTCCGTACCACGCCGCGCCCGCTTTGACCTGGGGACTGTGCGCCGCGTACAGCCAGACGATCCGCCCGCCCCAGCAAAATCCCGTGACGCCGAGCTTCTCAATATTCCCGTTTCCCGAGGATTTGGTCCACACCACGGTCGCGTCGAGGTCCGCCATCACCTGCGCGTCGGGCACCTTCGAGACCACTTTGGTAACGATGTCGTTGATCTCCGACAGCTTCGACACGTCCCCCTGCCGCGCGTATAGCTCCGGGGCGACGGCCAGATAGCCCAGCTTGGCGAACCGGCGGCAGACGTCCTTGATGTGCTCATGGACCCCGAAGATTTCCTGGACAACCACGACCACCGGAAACGAGCGTCCTTGTGACGGCATGGCCCGGTAAGCCGGGAGGGAGCCGGTGCTCGTCGGAATCTTGACCTCGCCTGCCGTCAAGCCTTCCGCGTCCGTGACGATCGTTTCGGCGGAGACAGGCCGCACCGCCAAGGCGAATCCCACCGCCAAGGTCGTCATCATGAACCCTCGGCGGGTCACCTCAGTCGTGTGAATCGATCCGAGCACCTGCTCGACGATCCGCTCGCGCTCTACCATGTCGGTCCTCCGTACCTAGAACCTGGACCGGTTTAAAGATGCAGGTCACACACAAAGGATGCAAGTCAGTCTAAATACCTGAAGAACCAATTACCGGAACAGAAAATCACCAATAAAGCCGCCCCTGTTGGTAGGCCGAGGCGGCATGAAGTAATACCCGCCCTCCACGGCATGATAGAAGTCCTCCAGGCGGTCCTGGCCACCCTTGGCCTTACTGCCCATGCTCTTCTTAATGGCCTCGTACTGGTCGAGGTCCGCCTGGTAGCAGATGAACAGCAGCCCGGACTCGAAGGGCGACCAAAAGGGATACGAGCGCCGGTAGATTCTGATATCACGTCGGCCAAGCTGCACGTCACTTTTCTTCTTGTGGCTAGTGGCCGGTGCGTCGGGATGCTCCGCGCTGTCGGCCTTGCGACGGCCCACGGCGTCTTCCTGCGCCTTCAGAGAGAGCTTGTTCCAGGCGGCCACGTCCTCGCGGATCTTGCGGAAGGTCATGTATGAGCCGTCCCTGAAGGCGGGATCGGCGTCGCCGACGAGCACCACGCTGGGCCGGTCCTCAGTGCCAGGGTTGGCCGTGCCATCGATAAAACCGAGCACGCCGCGACTGCCGGGGAAAATGAAGCCCTGATGGTATGCCTTGGGTGTGAACACCTTGCTCAGGAGACCGAGGAGCGTCTTGCCTGCGGTGTGGTTCGCGAACTTCACGTTGCTGCAAATTTGCACGACCATGTCTGCCTGTGTCTCCGCAGGGTCGTATTCGTCGCCCTCAAAGCGTGGCATGGAGCGTACGGCCTTGGGCCGCCGCTTGGGTGAGCACTTGTCCACGAATCCGCTGCCGAAGCCAATGGTCACAGTCAGTTCGGACGCCATGTGTTGCTCCATGAGGCGTACCGCATCCTCGGAGAGGCACTGAAGCGTGCCTTGGAGTGTGGTGTGGCTGCTTGTGGTGACGTTGAGGAAGATGATGTCCAGATGCTCTTGCGGCGGATCGAGGACGCCTGGCTGTACATTCATGGAAACTCCGTCTGTCCTTGATGCTACAGAGTATGCGGCAGAATCGCACGCTGTAGTTGCAGGTAGTCCTCGGGCGTGTCAACGTCAGTAATCCCTTTGGGGAACGGCACGCGCACCACTTCAGAAGCGTGAGCGGCGATGATCTGTTTCGCCCCCGTTGCGCCGCTCAGTGCCGCGAGTTCAGCGAAGTACTCGCGCCCGAACAACGCAGGCACGCCCATGGTTCCACCGTACTCCGAAGCAATAATTCCTTTGCCGCTCGAACGATACGCCATAACAAGATCGTTGATGACGGCGGCCGTCACAAATGGCTGGTCGCACAGCATCAATACCACGGCCTTTGCGGCTCCCGCGCGGTCATAATGTTTAAGGGCTTCCAGCCCGGCGCGGATCGACGACCCCATCCCCTCGGCCCACCGTTCGTTCACTACCTGCTGCACGGGTAGGTCGTCGATCTCGCTGTGGAGTTGGTCAGCATAGGCTCCGAGCACCACGAGGACAGGACGGCACACCGAAGCGAGGGCTGTCTCTGCCGCGTGCCGCAGAAGGGTGCGACTGCCATACGTCAGCAGTTGCTTGGGCCTCCCCATACGCGCCGATACTCCCGCAGCGAGTATGATGATGAACTGCAGCGCCTTCATGGTCCCCTCGCAGTTTAGACCAGCTTATCCGGTGTAATCGGCAGGCTGCGAAGCCGCTTGCCGGTCGCTGCGAAGATCGCGTTGCCGATGGATGGCGCGACCGGTGGCACGCCCGGCTCGCCGATCCCGCTCGGATTTTCGAACGACTTGACGATATGTACCTCGACCTTCGGCATTTCTCGCATGCGGGTCGGCTCATAGTCGTAGAAATTACTTTGTTCGACCACGCCCTTGTTCAGGGTAATTTGGTTGCGAAACACCGCCGACAAGGTAAACCCTATCGCGCCCTGGATTTGTGCTTCGACCACATCCGGATTAACCGCTATCCCACAATCGACGGCGGCAACGATGCGGTTGACCTTGACTGTGGCACCATTGACGGAGACCTCGGCCACCAGGGCAACGCGCGTGTTGAAAGAGTAGTGATAAGCGAGGCCGCGCCCACGCCCAGTAGGCAAGGGCTTGTTCCATCCAGCTTTCTCGGCGGCGAGTCTCAGAACGGCCGCGTCGCGCGGCTGTTGAGCGAGCAGACCCAGCCGGAAGTCCAGCGGATTTTTGCCTGCGAGGTGAGCGAGCTCGTCGATCGTCGTCTCCATGACGAAGGCGGTATGGCTATGGCCGACCGAGCGCATCCACAGCACGGGCACGGGCGTCTTCACATTATGCCAGTCTACCGAGAAGTTGTTGATCGCATAGGGCGTATCGACGATGCCTTCAACTGCGGTCCAGTCAACACCGTTCTTGACGAACATTGGTTCGAATGCCGTCCCGATGATGAGCGCTTTACAGACAGTCGCATGCTGCCAACCGGTGATGTTTCCCTTGGCATCGATCCCCGCCTTGACCTTGTGCAGGGCCATTGGCCGGTAGAAGCCGCCCTTGATGTCGTCTTCGCGCGTCCACACCATATGCACCGGCGCACGGCCCTCGATCGCCTTAACGATCCCTGCAAGTTCGATGACCCAGTCGCCAACCGGATTGCCAGGCGGGCTGAAACTGCCGCGCCGGCCGAAACTACCTCCGCCGAGCAAGGTATTGATCTTGATCTGCTCGGGTTTCAGTCCCAGAATATCCGCCACTGTGCTCTCGTCGAGGCTCTGCAACTGACAGCCGGACCACATCTCCGCGCCATCGCTGCGCAACTCCAGCACCGCGTTCAGAGGCTCCATCGGCGCGTGAGCGAGGTAGGGGAAAGTGAACTCGGTCGCGACGGTTTTCGTCGCGCCCTTCAATCCCGCTGCCGCATCGCCGCGCTTTAACGCACTCAAACCTGGCTCGTCGGCGAGCGTGCGGTACTCGTCAAAAATCTCGGCAGTCGAACGCGTTTCGGCCTTGCTCGTATCCCAAGTTACCTTCAGCGCGTTCCGGCCACGTATCGCAGACCAGGTGTCTTTTGCCAGCACGGCAACCCCGGTAGGAATCTGCACGACATCGACCACGCCGCCGATTTTTTTCGCCTCGGTCGCATCGAAAGAAGCGATGCTTGCACCGAAAAGCTCTGGGTGTTTGACCACCGCCGTCAACATGCCGGGGCGGCGGATATCCAATGCAAAAATCGCCTTGCCGCTGGTCTTGCCAACGGAATCCAGCCGCGGAACTTTTGTGCCGATCAACTTCCAGTCTTTCGGAGCCTTCAGCTTGACCTCGGCCGGCATCGGCACGCGCATCGCATCGCCAGCCAATTCGCCGAACGTGGCCTTCTTCTCAGATTTGGCGTGACTAAGCACGCCTTTTTGTACCTTGATTTCGGCGGCGGGCACATTCCACTTCGCCCCAGCGGCAGAGACCAGCATCATGCGTGCAACCGCTCCGACTTGACGCATCTGTTCCCACCCTGCGGGGGTCGATGTCGATCCTCCCGTGCCCATGACGGGCCCGAACGCTAGATTGTTGTATAGCTTGGCGTTGTTTGGCGCGAACTCGATGCGCATAGACGACCAGTCGGCATCGAGCTCTTCGGCGACCAGCGTCGCCAGGCCTGTCGTGACCCCCTGTCCCATTTCGAAATGCTTGCTGATCAGCGTCACGGTATTGGCGGCCCCAATTTTCAGGAACACGTTCGGATCGAAGATGCCCTTGGGCACGCCGCCTCCTTCCTGGGCGAAGGCGCGTTTTGCGAAGGGAATGTACGTGCCGAGAACGAATGCGCCTGCCACTGCGGCCGCGCCGATCAGGAATTCACGGCGCGAGGGGTTAGATGCGGAGGCTTTTGTGAAATTGAATGGGATCATCGTCGTACCCTCCTAAGCGAGCGCCTTTGCGGCTTCATGGATCGCCTTGCGGATACGGACATAGGTGCCGCAGCGGCAGATGTTGCCTTCCATGCCGGCATCAATGTCTGCGTCCGTCGGCTTCTTATTGCCGGTAAGAATCGTGATCGCCGACATAATTTGTCCCGACTGGCAATAGCCGCATTGCACAACGTCGAGTCGTTGCCAGGCCTTGGTCACTGCCTCCGCGACCTTGCCGGAGAGGCCTTCGATCGTCGTAATTGTTTTTCCGGCTGCTTGGCCGACCATGATCGAGCACGACCGCGCAGCCTGGCCGTCGATATGCACGGTGCAGGCGCCACACTGAGCAACCCCGCAACCGTATTTAGTGCCGGTGAGATTGAGCTTGTCCCGCAGGGCCCACAGCAGGGGCATTTCGGGACTGACATCAAGCTCGTAGGATTTGCCGTTGACGTTCAGTGTGATCATATGAGCCTCCTTCTCTTCAGTGTCAGTGAGGCGCGCGGACCTGTCGGACCGTCACTTGGGACAAGCGGTCCCGCCAGCTACCCATGCCTTCATGTGATCCACAAACTCCTTGTGAGGGATCGGAGCCGGCTCACGGCCCTCACCGGGGTTCCAGCCCCAGCCAACAAGCCGGTCAGTCACCATATGCTCGATCAGAGCCTCGGGGGTGCGCTTGCCATTGCGCGACGGATCTTTGAGCATCCGGCACAAGTCTCCGACCGATAAGCCTTGCCAGAGCATGGAGACAGGTGCAAGTTGCCAGTGCGGCGCTCCGGGCGTCCTCGACGTCGGATTGTTGCCCATCTCGTTATGGCAATTGCCGCAGCGCATGGCGCTGACGCCATGATTGTCAGGCCCTCGAACGACGCGCGGCACATGAAGCCTCCGCGTGTCTCCCTGCAGCGGTGAATCCAGTTGGTGGCAGTTAACGCAACGAGGGTGTTGGAGGACCGTGGCAATCTTTTCCCATGCGGCCAGACTTTCCGCCTCGCTGGCGGTGGGAGTCAGGCTCCAGCCCGTACCGCCAATCCACAGAATGATGGCGATTGCCGCAAAGAAACCGGCAACCACGCGGGCTTTTCGAACACGAATTCGGCTATTCTGCATTTTCATCTCTCCCCGAACCGTACGCTTTGCGAACCTTGCGATTCGAGTTTCTTAGAACAAAGACAGCCTAGTCAGGGGTCAGGCACCGCAGGAGGCTGACCCCTTTATCGGTATCGCTACTTGCCGGGCACGTCCGGCCGCGGGTCCGGGATAAAGCCGTTCCGGTTCGGCATCTGTATCTGCGGCAGCGTCCGCGCGTCGATCACGGCATCGTCCTTGACGATGCCATTCTGGAACAGCAGCCAGGCGATCACCGAGTAGATTTCGTCGGGATTGAGCGAACCCGGCGCGTTAAACGGCATCGCCCGATTGATGAAATCGTACAGCGTGGTTGCGTAGGGCCAGTAACTGCCGATCGTCTTGATCGGCTTTCCCGTCGTCAGGGTACCCTGACCGCCGACCAATCGGTCCTTCGGGCCCTCCGTCCCCGTCGGCCCGTGGCACATGGCGCACTTGGCCGCAAACACCTGCGCGCCCTGCTTTGCCGTGCCCTGCCCCGGAGGTAGGCCTTCTCCGGTCGGCGACACGTCGATGTTCCAGGCCCGGATCTCCTCGTCAGTGGCCGCCCGGCCGAGGCCGTAGCCTCCACCGTCCTCGCCGGCGGCCCCGACCGCCCATACGCAAGCGAGGGTCAAGGCCACGGTGCCGACGCCGATCAGCAGAGACTTACGCGTAGATGTTCCATATCCTTCCATCGCGGTCTACCCTCCAGCTTTGAATGGCGTTGTAGTGAAAGACTGACTTGTAGCCGCGCACCTTCACGAGCTCCTGGCGCGTCGGCTGGACATAGCCTGTTTCATCGGTGCAACGGGACTGTAGGATTGCCTCCTGGCCATTCCATCGCCACGGCCATACAAAGCGCGTGTGGCATTTGGGAAGAACCGGCTCCTGCAAGCGAGCCGGTTGCCAGGTGCGACCGCCATCCACACTGACCTCGGCTTTTGTCACGCGGCCGCGGCCGCTCCAGGCCAGCCCGCGGATCTCCTGAAAGCCGGGGTGTATCTGCTGCCGCCCCGAGGGAGAGGTGATCACCGACTTTGCCTCCATCACCAGGCTGAATTGATATGCCTTGCCGTCCGGCATGAGATCGGTATATTTGGACGTCTCCTCGCGCGTCATGAACGGAGCGGTGCCGAGCTTCAGCCGCCGGAGCCACTTCACGTTGATATTACCTTCATAGCCGGGAATGAGGAGTCGCAACGGAAAGCCCTGCTCCGGCCGCAACGCCTCACCGTTCTGGCCGTAGCAGATGATGGCCTCGTTCAGGACTTCATCGGTCAGCGGCACGCTCCGGTCCATGCCCGCGGCGTCGCTGCCCTCCGCCAGCATCCAGCTCGCGCCACGTTGCACACCGACGGCCTCCAGCAGCGTGGACAGCTTGACGCCCGTCCACTCGCTGGTGCTGGTGAGGCCGTGCGTGTCTTGCACCGTGAAGTCCGGATTCACCTGAAGCCACAGGTCGTGGCTGTTTCCCGAGCATTCGAGAAACGCGAGTCGGGAGGAAGCGGGCAGGCGCTCCAAGTCGTCTACGGTGAAGATCATCGGCCGGTTGACGAGCCCGTGAATCAACAACCGATGGCGGGAAGGATCGATCAGCGGGACGCCGTTGTGGTGCCGCTCGAAGTGCAGCGCGGACGGGGTCACGATTCCGTGCAGGTCCTGAAGGGGCGTCCAGGAGTTGAAGTTGT
>WNEY01005148.1_pt1 | contig 10092 bp, 10 predicted proteins | sample 5400531 | NCBI WGS metagenome assembly WNEY01 (sample SAMN13153338, study PRJNA577476) | soil metagenome | isolation source: 200 cm saprolite under Douglas fir tree site 1 | place: USA:California | collected 2015-04-18
TGAAGCCTCGACTTCCGAGCGCCCGCGCCGAGGGATGATACAACAAGCCGCTCTCCTTCGCGCGGCAGCGGGCAGATTAGTGGGCAGTGAAAAGAAGATGGGGAATTAAGTCAGGTTTCGCGAGACGCGAAAGGTAGGGCCAATGATGCGTGCGGGGTCTTTAGGCTTTTCTTTGTAGAGCTCCTGGGGCCGCGCGCTTGGAACCTGCTTCAGATAACCAGAGACAGACCTGTCCTATCCGAGCGTCAGGCGGGTTGCTGGTAGAGGCCGATCACATTTCCTCCCGGATCGCGGAATCTCGCCGTGATCTCGGGCGCGTCCGCGCCGATCGGCTGCTCGATCTCGCCCCCATGGGCTACCACCGCGTCAACGGTCGCGGCCACGCTGTCAACCATGATGTAAAACAGCAGGCCTGGCTTTCCTGCGGGCGGGCGCCCCAGCACCCACGTGCCGCTCACTTCGCCGGTCGTATCGTCAAAAGCAGTGCTGCCATCGCCGCGTTTCCGGATGGTCCAGCCGAAGACCCCCTTATAGAACTCGGCCGAGCGCGCAATGTCGGTGGCGGGCATCTCGATGTAACAGATCTTCCCATTCGCAATCGTAGGTGGCATCAGCGTTCCTTTCAAGGCGCCGCCATTCTACAAGCCATCTCATAAATGCTCGGACATCACGGAAACGACAGGACTTACGAAGTTAAACCGTTGAAACTCAGCCAAATCATCACGTTTCGTCGGTTCCAGTTACCTAGGTTTTGTTGCTTTCCTGCCACGAAACCATTTATGAGATAAGTTCTAGCAACTCTCAAACTGAAATCAAATCCGCACCGTCCGAGCAACATCAATTTACACCCCGCCGCGGCCCGCGCAGCCCGAACTGCAGCCGCGTGCTGACAAGGAACGACCCTAATCTGTATCGCATTCTAGTTTGCATTGCAGTCTAGTTTGCATTACAAACCAGAATTAATAGCCCGCAAACTAGAATGCAGCGCAAACTAGTTTGCGTCGCAAACCAAATCTATTTTGCCTCGCGGAACGCCGCCGCTATTCCGACCAGATCGGAATAAACCCTTTCACTGCAACAACCTCGGGACAATCGCCGGGCTAAACCGCGGTGAGCAAAGGGCCATCGGGGACGACGTAGCTGTATGCCATGCGGGGGTTGAAGGCGAAGCCGGAATTGTCCTGGCGGTCGAGGAGGATGAGGCCGCCGGTGGCACGGGTGCGCTTGCCGAGGAGATGGACGACTTCACAGAGCGGCGAGAAGGAGAGCGAACATCGCTTCGTCACTGGACGCCCTTCGGCGAACTCAGGGTAGACCGAGGGCTTGGCGCCAGGCGGAGACGGCCTGGTAGAGGTGTAAGCGGCCATTGCCCAGATCCGGGGAGATGGGGACGGCGTGGGCGAGGGATTGTTCAGCGCAAGATTCGTTGCAACGGGAGTTGACGCCGAGGAGTAGCGCGGCCGCACCAGAAACCATGGGCGCGCTGAAGGAAGTCCCCCAACCGGCGGCGTAGGTGCCGAAAGGATATGTGGTGATGATGCCTTCGCCAGGAGCAGCCACCCAAACAAGATCCTGGCCGTAGTTGGAGAACGACGAGAGCGTGTCGTTGTTCGTTGTGGAGGCCACGCCCATCACGTTGTCGATAGCGGCGGGGTAGACAGTTTCTTCCTTGCCGTCATTTCCGGCGGAAGCGACGCAAATCACTTGGTGGCGGGAGGCGAACTTGATGGCGCTGGCCATTTCCTGGGAATAAGTTGCGACACTGAAGCTCATGTTGATGACGTTGGCGCCGTTTTGCGTGGCGAAGTAGATGGCGCGGAGGACATCGGACAAATAACCGCTCCCATCTGCACCGAAGGACTTCAATGACATGATTTGCGCCGTGGGCGCGACGAGATGGACGATGCCGGCAACCATGGTGCCGTGGCCGAAGGCGGCGTATTGCGGCTGCGAGAGGTTGGTGCCAGATAATTGGTCGAGGACAGCGGCAGTGGATTGGTTCACCATCAGGGGCGAGGGGAAGGGGCCGATGGAGGATTGGTTGACGTCGGGAAGCTCGGAGCCCGGGCCGGAGATGTTGCGGGTGAAATCGTTACCCGGGACAAGGACGCCCTGGAGGACGGGATGGGTGGGATCGACGCCGGTGTCAATAACGGCGACGATACCCGCGCCGGAAACGCTGAAAGCGGATTGCGCGTCGGGCAAACGGATAATCGTACTAGCGGGCTGGGCGACGTAGCCGTGCATGACGGAAACGCCGAAGTAGCTCACAGGGGTTGCGTCGGAGAGGCCGCTGGGAGGCGCTGAGGCTGTCGCCTGCAGGACTTTCAGCAGGGCGTCGAGTTCGGCGTTGGTAATTCCCGGCTGGGCACGAAGGATTTGTATAAAGGCGTTCGGATCGACCAAAGCAGGCGCGGTGACGAGGAAAAGCTTGCCGACGCCGCCATCCAGGCCTCCTGACACACTGCAACCGAGCGTGGCACAGAGCTGTTGAAGAGAAGTGAGGCCGGAGGGATTGCGGACAATGAATCTGGTGCCGGCTGTGACCGGGGCCGTCCACGCGGCGAATAGGAGGAAAAGGATACCTAACATCTTATATTTCATCGGATGTACTCCTTTTTGCTTCCGAAGCGAGCGTGCGCGATCATCGAATTGCTCCCTGCGCGAGGAATTACGAACCTGCAAAAGTTGCTCGCTGGGCCCATTCCAAGCCCGGCAGAGCGACCGAAACCCAGTGGCTGCCGCGGACTTCGATTTCCAGAGTGACGCTAGGCTCGAAATCGAAGTTAAAGTGAAATTCGCCGAACTTGTTGGTAGTTGCAAGGGCGACGGGGCCCTTGCGGCCATGGAGCACGACGGGAATCGAATCGAACTGACGCTCGGGCCTGCTGGAATCTACAATTTGGCCCACGAGAGCGAGGTCATTGGAATCGGTTTGCGGCTCGACCCAGAGATCCGCCATGAGACTTCCGGATTGATAGACCAACTGCCGGGCAGGAAGCTGAGATACGCCACGGACGCCCGCGGGCATGGGTTGAAGGAAACTGTCGAAGACGAGGTGCGCGGCATTTATAATCCGGCGAAGCACTTCCTTTGGCCAGAATAAAGACTCCAAGTTGCCCCAAAGCTCTTGAAGGAGGCGGTCCCGAGGTACGCTGGGAAGAGAGTAACGCTCGAGCAACTCCTTGACTTCCTGCTCCCTCTCTTGCTCGGTGAGGACAACTACACGGCCGCCAAGCCTGGCATAAATTTTGTCAAGTCCTTTGGTTATCGGAGCGACCGAAAAGCCGCAGCTTCGCGGGTCCACAATGGCGGCATCGGGATTTTCCTGCTCCAAAACGGCAATGGCCTGCTGGACGCTCGACACGACGACGCACTGACACCCCATACTACCCAACAACACGCGCATGGTGTCGCGCGCAGAGGGTTCCTCGCAGATTATCAATACCTTATACGATTGCCGTCCTACTTCCACATTGACCTACTGGGGCTCAGGGTCTTCCACTCAAGGACTTATGATCTACGGTCGCCGACAGAATATGGAGTTGGGTGCAGAAGGCAATAAAGGAAAGACCTGAATTTTGGCAGGGAAAGACCTTATAAACAAGCGGATCGGCCCAGCACGGCGCGGTTCAGAGTGATTGGCGGGCGACTTACCCAAATGGAACCGGATGTTGCTTGCCGAGCGCGTCACCCGCGGCGTTGCTGCGATCCCCGTCGGTTCGCTGGAGGAGTTGCGCAAATACTACGACGAAGGTCAGATTGCTGAGCGAACGTTCGTGATCTGCGTTGCCAATTTCACCAACCGCTTCAACGACGCCCTGCGCGCTGTTCCGGATCTCTGTGAATAGGAGCGTCCGCAGCCGAAGCGGGTTCAGGTAGAACGGGCGGCCGCGGCACGGGAAGGGGAGAAAGACCAGACTATACAGCGGTGACGAGGGTGCCGTCAGAGGCGACGTAGCCATACGCCATGCGCGGGGTGTTGAAGGCGAAGCCTGGATAGCCGTGACGGTCGAGGAGGATGAGGCCGCCGGTGGCGCGGGTGCGTTTGGCGAGGAGATGGATGGCTTGCCGGGCGACAAGATCGGCGGTGGACAGTCCGCAAGAAATGTTGGAGGGCGTGTCCACGCAGGTTGCGGGGCGGCAGAGGAAATCGACCGCGGATTTGGCCAGGACGACTTTCATGATGGCTTCGCCGTAGCCAGTGCAAGAGACGCCGCCGGCTTCGGAGTCGGCGTAGCAGCCGCAGCCGATGAGCGGTGAATCGCCGACGCGGCCGGGAAGTTTGCAGCAGGTGCCGCCGGTGGAAGTGGCGGCGAAGAGATTGCCATTCACGTCGAGGGCGACGGCGCCGACGGTTCCCTGCTCGTGGCCGCGGTGATGCTCGGCGGCGTGTGTGTCTTCCTTGCACTTCTGCCAGGCTTCCCACTCGGCTTCGCTGACCAATTCTTCGGGCTTACAGAGCTTGATTCCCTGTTGTTTGGCGAAGCGCTCCGCGCCTTCAGCGACGAGCATCATGTGCGGACAATTTTCGAGGATCTTCCGGGCGACCTGAATGGGGTTCTTTATGTGTTGCAAAGTAGCGGCAGCGCCGGCGCGAAGCGTTGCGCCGTTCATGACGATGGCGTCGCATTCGACGTGACCGTCAAAATTGAGGTGCGAGCCGTAACCGGCGTCGAAGACGGGGTCGTCTTCAAGGACGATGATAGCGGCTTCGATAGCGTCCAGAGCGGAGCCGCCGCGAGAAAGTATGGACCAGCCGGCAGTGAGGGCGCGATGGCAGCCGGATTTGCAAGCGTCGACGGCTTCGTCAGGAATGTCCCACGCGCCGCCATGAACAATGAGGGCAGGTTGCATCGAGATGAGGATGGCAAAGGCGCGGTGTTTTGTCTAGAAGTGGCGAAGAGGGGGTTCAAAGAAAAGAGAATCGACTTAAGACAGGAATAATTAATGAAAGAAGACGACTAGCACGGAGCGAAGAAAGAGCGGCACGCCACCCCGACAGGAGCCGGGGTAAACTCCAGGCGGGCCCTACGAGGAATGCCAACTAGACAAAGAAATCGAGAACGAAAAGAAGGAAGCCTAGGAAGAGAAGGACGGCGGCGCCATTGACGCGGCTGCGCGGAAAGCGGGTGATGGAGCGCAGGAAAGAAACGCGGATGGCTTTGAGGCGGGATTCTTCGCGGATGGCGTAGAAGGGGCCGGCAGGGGTGTAGCGGGAGAAGTTGCGGCGGAAAAAAGAAAGCTCATCCTGGAACCAGACGAAGAACTCGCCGCGGCTGCGCCACATGAGTGCGGCACCGGCCATGAACAAAAGATAGCCGAAAACAGTTAGAAACCCAAGCGCCGGGCCAGTTCCCCAATTCATAAGTCCTCACAGGCGCCCCACACGATTTAGGAATAGGACGCCCGGAACAGCCAGATGGTTACTCGCCGTCGTGGATAGTGACCAAGCGGACGAGTTCAAATTCTTTCTTGCCGGCGGGAGTAACAACTTCGATTTCGTCGCCGACTTTGCGGTTGAGGAGGGCTTTGCCGATGGGCGAAGTGGTGGAGATGAGACCCTTCTCGGCGTCGGCTTCCTCGGTGCTCACGAGCGTGTATTCAATTTTCGTGTCGCGCTGCACATCCAGCACGACTAGGCGCGAGCCATAACCCGAGCGATCTTTCGGGATGTTGGTGAGGTTCAGCATGCTGAGATCGCCCATGCGCTTTTTGAGATGGGTGATCTTGAGATTGACGTAGCCTTGGCGCTCCTTGGCGTATTTGTACTCGGCGTTTTCGGAGAGGTCGCCGTGGGCTCGGGCGACAGCGATCTCCTTGGGAAGCTCGACGCTGAGCTCATGCGAGAGTTGGTCGATTTCGTCCTGGATTTTTTTCTTAATCTTGGCTAGTGGGTCGGACATGGTAGTCGGTTGTGCGTTCGCTAAAAAAGTCGGCGGAGTCTGGGAGCAACGGATGATCTCCCGGACCCCGCGTAAGGAAACATTATAGATGCGGGGGAATTGAAGTCACAAGGGGAAGCGCAAGAATCGGCACGGTGAGACATTACCGGCATTAGCGGACCTTTACTTCCAGGGACTGGGTCCGGGTGTTGCCGGCGTCGTCGGCGATGGTCAGCGTGTAAGTGGTTGATTTAGTGGGAGTTACATCAACGCAGCGCGAGTAGGAGGGCCATACGGGATTGGACTGAGGTTCGAGCTTGACGGTCTTGGCGTTGGCCACGCCGTAGCACAACTGAACGGTTTCGCCGCGGCGAACCACTCCTGGAGTGGCGTAGAAGTTTTGGATGGCGAGCTCTTTTCCGCCGAGTTGGTCGAGGGCGATGCGATCCTGCTCCTGTTGTTTCTGGGTTCTCTCTTCTTTAGCGCGCGTTTCAATGTTGCGGTTTTCCAGCCAGCGGGAGAAAAGGATCCAGCCCACGACGAGGACGCCGATGGCGAGAGCGGTCCAGGAATAAAGAAAGGGATTCTTGAAGGCAGATTTGTTTTTCGGATCCGGTTGAGCCAGCATACATGCACTCCGTTGGAGCAAAAGCTTGCATTGAAAAAATAACTCGAAACGGCATCCGCGGGGAGGTGCAGCGAAATACTTGCCGCACTCTCGCGAAGTCAGCAGTTGATCGTTAGTCCGCCAGGGTCGCGCTGGACGTGATTGCGAATGTCGTTCGAACGCCGCTGGTTTGAGGTTGGCCCGGGCCGGCTACCGGTTGGCCACCGCCGATCCAAACATCGACCGCGCCCGGGACGATGCGGCGAACTCCGATCTCATCGACAATACTTAAATCGCGGTCGCGCAAGGCGAAATCCACGATTTGGGAAGCGGCGGCGTCGAGATGGATGCGCTGGAATCCCGCGAGCGCGCGAATCGGAGCGCCATCGACGCCGGGATGCGCAAGATAAAGCTGTACAACTTCATCGCCAGAGACGGAACTGGCATTGGTTACGCGAACGGAGACTGTGACGCTGCCGTCGGCGGCGACCTGCGATTGGCTTACTTTCGCGTCCGAATAATTGAAGGAGGAGAAACTCAAACCGTAGCCGAAAGGATAGAGCGGCGGCTCGGTGAAGTAGCGGTAAGTCCTGCCGGCCATGGAGTAGTTGCCAAACGGCGGGAGCTGGGCAACGGATTGATAAAAAGTTACCGGCAGTCTTCCCGCGGGATTGTAATCGCCGGAAAGAACCTCGGCGACGGCGGCGCCACCTTCCTCACCTGGATACCATGCCTCCACGATGGCGGCCGCATGCTGCTGCGCCCAATTGACGGCAAGCGCGCTGCCGTTCGTGAGGACTACGATCAAAGGCTTTCGCGTGACAGCGAGGGATTCCAGAAGCTCTTGTTGAGGCCGGGGAAGATTGAGGTCCAGGCGATCGCCTCCGAAGAAACCGGGATCGCTTGAATCGCTTTCCTCTCCTTCAAATTGCGGAGTGATGCCGACGACGGCGATAACGACATCCGCCTTGCGTGCGGCGTTTACGGCGTCTTGGGACAGATTCGGGGGCAACCAGAGAAGGCGCGCGGTGGACTCCCACCAGGTGTGGAAGTACTCCATTCGAATGGGGTAGGCGCGCCCTGCTTGCAGGTGAACGAGCGTCGTCATCGTGCGCGTGCCATGGGGCGCCGAGTCATCGATGAACTTTTTTCCATCCAGGTAAATTCGATAGCCGCCGTCCGTGCTGGCGCCCAGGCGGTAGTTACCATCCACGGGCGGGACTAACTCGCCGGTCCAGCGAACGGAATAATTCCCTGCAGGAATGCCGGGTCCCGGGGATACATTGTTCCATTCGAAATCCACGTGGGCATCCACACGCTTCAGAACGGGAGTGCCTGAAAGGTTGACGTTGGCGAAGTATTCCGCGTTCAAGCCAGGTTGAGAGTTCGTGCCGCCGGTGCGAAGGCTCTCGGAGGGAAGGACGACGGCGCTCGTTTCGGTGACAGGAGCTCCCAATGCGGTGAGAATCTTCGCGTTGCGAAAGCGCTTTCGAATGCCGTCGAGAATGGTCGTATAACTTGACGGCGTGCCGTTGTAATTGCCAAGGAGAACATTCAGGGAATCGGCATTCGGACCTATAACCGCGAGAGTTTTCACGGAAGATTTTAGAGGCAGAGTGTTGCGTTCGTTTTTCAACAGGACGATCGATTTGCGGGCGGCTTCGAGAGCAAGCCGGCGATGCGCAGGAGTGTCGTTGTCGGCGATGGATAGTTTCGACCAGGGCACGCGATCCGGCGGGTCGAACATGCCGAGGTGGAACCGCGCTTCGAACAGGCGCTTCACGGCGCGATCGATGTCGTCGTTCGAAAGCAGGCGATTCCGAACGGCGAGTGGAAGCACACCAAATTCAGGGCCGCAACTCAAGTCCGTTCCGGCCTTGACCGCGAGGGCGGCGGCTTGTTCGAGGGTGAGTACGAAACCGTGGCCTTGATGGAGGTCGCTGATGGCCCAGCAATCCGAGACGACGTAACCTTTGAAGCCCCACTTATTGCGCAGCGTGTCAAAGAGCAAGTGATTGGCGCACGCCGGTTCGCCGCGCACGGAGTTGTACGCGCACATCACCGAATCGGCCTTGCCCTCCATGATGGTGGCACGAAAAGCGGGGGTGTAGGTGTCTGTCAGATCGTGGGGGGACACCGGTACGTCAAAGCGATGCCGCAGAACTTCGGGGCCGCTGTGGACGGCAAAGTGTTTGGGTGTGGAGACAGTTTTCAGATAGGCCGGGTCGTCGCCTTGCAGGCCGGTAACGAAGGCCACTCCGATACGGCTGGTGAGGTAGGGATCTTCACCATAGGTTTCCTGGCCGCGTCCCCAGCGCGGGTCGCGAAAGATATTGATGTTAGGAGACCAGAAGGTGAGACCGAAATAGCGGCCGGTGTTTGCGTGTTGAATCGCATCGTTGTATTTGGCGCGTGCTTCCGTGGAGATCACATCAGCGACACGATGGATCAGATCCGTGTCCCAGGTGGCTGCAAGACCGATGGCCTGGGGGAAAACGGTTGCATTTCCCGAGCGCGCGACGCCGTGCAAGCCTTCGTTCCACCAGTTGTATGCGGGAATGCCAAGGCGCGGGATGGCCGGAGCGACGTCCTGCATCTGCGAGACCTTTTCCTCGAGGGTCATGCGCGAGACAAGATCGTTCACCCGTTGCTCCAGGGGGAGGTTCGAGTCGAGGTATGGCGCCCGCGCTGGTTCCTTCGCTGCAGAGGTGTTTGGAGCAGTTTGCGCAGCCAAGTTTAAAGCGACGAAGAATAGGAACAGAAATGCAGCCAGAGGCTGGTAAAAACGGTTGGACATAGCGAAGATTCTCTCTCACGCGATGCCGAGAGTCCACCAGCGGTTCGGGATTGGCCAGACAGAATCTGAGTTCAAGAACAACAGCGACAAGGAGGCATGGTTGATTTCGTTTCGAATGAGACTTCAAGGGTCTGTGGAAACTACGGCGGCACCGAGAAAGTGTCTGATCCTAAGTCCAGCCTGGGCTGAGAGAAATCTGGCGGAGAGGGGGATTGTAGCCCCAATTGGTGCGTGGGAGGTGAGAGGCAGGTGAGCGTTGGTATGTCTCTTGTTTTCAACATGCCTTTTCGATTTGCGGGAATCCCATGATTATATGCGGTTACCAAATGACCCCAAATGCCTTCGAAGTAGTAGCAAAAATAGTAGCACGCAAGACGTGCATAACGTCTCTTACCCGGGCAAGCGGGAGTGCTGCTTTTGGCTGGTGACGCCACGCTGGAAACGAGTGAGGGAGTTCGAAGGATTTCCGCACCGCAGTCAATGCTTCCTTTTGCGTCCCCGCTTCGATGCTGACATGCCGAAGTGATTGAATAGCAGGATCGCCTCGGACCGTGGTGGAATTCAGTCACTTACGACTCAAACTTAATTTCCAACAGACTGACAGTGTCCAAGGGATTCGACAGGCAACTCCCGCCAGCTGAGGGTTAAGTCCTCCCTGCTTAACTCCGTATCCTCCTTGTTGCCAACATCTTGCATGAATACTTGGGTTCTCCTCGCGAAACGGTATAACGCGTGCTTTCGACCAATGTGGAAGTTGAAATCGAAATCGTAACTCAGCCTAAGGGCGATTCGTCATGAAACCA
>WNEY01005149.1_pt1 | contig 10091 bp, 9 predicted proteins | sample 5400531 | NCBI WGS metagenome assembly WNEY01 (sample SAMN13153338, study PRJNA577476) | soil metagenome | isolation source: 200 cm saprolite under Douglas fir tree site 1 | place: USA:California | collected 2015-04-18
GTCGGTGATCCGGGAGTCGATCTCGGCAGCCTTCGGATGCAGATGGCGCTTCAGTACGGCCAGGACGCGCCAGCCCATGTGTTGGAGGGCTGGCAGCGACAGGCCGGGCGGGCGGCGATCGCGGTGCCCTACTGGGATGCCGTCGCCGCGCTCAACACGCCGACCGTGATTCACGGCGAGTGGCTCCCGGGGTTCGCCGGCGACGGTAGCCCGCTGGACGCCGCGGCCGTCACGGAGCGCCGCGACGCGTTCCTCCGCACCGCCCTCGATCAGCTTCCGACACCAATCAGCTGACGGCGGCGCTGCGTTGCAGACACGCGGACACCGAGACCCCGCTCACCCGATCCATCCGCACGCTCACTCAGGGCACATTGCGGAACACTCGCGCAGGTGACGATTCGCTCGCCCGGTTCCACTTGAGCCAACGTTCTACGATCGGTCGCGTGGACGAGTTCGTCCCGCGCGACTTCGACGTCCCTCGGCGGCTCGAGACGCCGCAGTTCGTGCTCGAGCCGCTCGGCCCCGAGCACAACGAGCAGGACTACGACGCCTGGACGTCGTCGATGGAGCACATCGCCGCGACGCCCGGGTTTCCCGACGGCTCCTGGCCGCGAGAGATGACGCAGGACGAGAACCGGGCCGACCTGAAGCGCCATGCCGACGACTTCCGCAACCGGAAGGGGTTCACGTACACCGTGCTCGATCCAGCTAGCCGCGACGTGATCGGGTGCGTCTACATCTACCCGCAGCCCGAGAGCGACTACGACGCCTGCGCGCTCTCCTGGGTACGGGAGAGCCACGCGCACCTGGACGCCCCGCTTTGGCGCGTCGTGAGTGAGTGGCTGGAATCGGACTGGCCATTTGCCAGCGTCGAGTACGCGCCGCGCGCCTAGGCGCCCCAAGCAGCCGTGCAGCTCGATTCCGTCCGGGGACTGTGAGACCGGCCAACTCGCCAGGCACACCGCACGCCGAAGACTCGCCCGCTCCTGCAACGAGCGGGGTCTACGATCCGACGGCGATGGAGGGCGTGACCGAGCACCTGCGCGCGATCGCACGTCGCGTCGTCGATGAGGCGCTCGCGCTCGCGCCGCTGCGCGGCGCGCTTCTTGCCGGCTCGGCCGGGCGCGGCGACGCCGACGAGTGGTCGGACATCGACCTGCTCCTGTACGTCGACGAACTCCCACCCGAGGGCACGCTCGAGCTGATCCGCGAGGCCGTCGACGGCGTCGACCCGCGTCCCAGAGAGACTCGGACGCCGGACTTCGACGGCCTCGACTTCGCCGTCGCCGGCGCACTGGTGCAGCTGCTGTACGCGCGCGTGTCGGCCATCGACGACCGGCAGCGGCGCCGCCTCATCGAGCTCGAGGAGCTCGAGGAACCGTGGCAGAAGGCCGCGCTCGGGCTACTCGAGGGCCTCGTCCTCCACGACGACGGCACGATCGCGCGCTGGCGCGAGCGGCTACGCGACTTTCCCGAGCCGCTCCGGCGGGCCCTGATCGAGCTGCACTGGCGCGACCTCTTCCCGCTCTGGCACTACGAGGAGCAGATCGCCGCACGTGACGCGGAGCTCTGGCGGCTCGAGATGCTGATCGACGGCGCGCTACGGCTGCTCGGCGTGCTCGCCGCCCTCAATCGCGTCTACTACTCGCGCTTCCAGGTCAAGCGCGTACGGAAGCTAGCCGCGTCGTTCACGCTCGCGCCGCCACAGCTCGCGGACCGCCTCGAGTCGCTGCCCCAGCTGCCTCCACCCGCGGCGGCCGAAGAGCTCGGCCGGCTCGTGCTAGAGACGCGCGAACTCGTACTTCGAGAGCTCCCCGACCTGGAACTGCCGCTGCGCTTTCCACCCGGCACGCGCCAAGAGCGAATGGGGCTCTGAGCAGCCTAACGCCACGGAGCGCCAAGGTCGCAGCACGCACCCCACGCCGCGCGGGCAGTCGTCCGCCAATAGTTTGGATCAGTCCCGCGCGCTGACTCTGATCCAGTCGTACTCGCTCCATTGACTCCGATGAGCGGGGATGCGCCCAGCGTACGCCCGTCAGCTCGCGCCAACGCCGACAAGTCTGGCAGCCTTTGCGCAGTGGCAGGCGACCGCGTGCCACTCCCTCGCCTGGCGCTCAGCCCTCGGGCAGCGTCCCGTACGCGCGCACGCTCTCCCAGATCCGGTCGGCGTCTGGTCCCGGCAAGGCGACCACCGGATAGAACGGCACAACGAACCAGTGCTGGCCGCCAGCGTCGACCGCCTCCTCGCCGTGCCAGTGCCAGGAATAATTGGTGAGGACGACGGCGCTGAACGGGTCCGGGTTCGCGGCCGACGACTCACCGCGCCACGCGAACGCGCCCTCGTGCGGGGTCTCCAACCACTGCTCGAACGTGCGGTCTTGTCGCGGCGGCATGTTGAGGTCGAGGAACACGACATACGGGCGCCCATCGGTTTCCTTCTCGAGCGCGTCACGGTGTAGCCGGCTCAGGTCGGCCTTGACCGTCTCTTCGTCCGGTCGGTCCCCGGGCTGCCCAAGCAGCCCTGCACGTGGCCGGCTCTTCGCCTCGACCGCGATCTTGGCCGCGCTGCCGTCACGGCGGGCGACGAACTCGGGCAGCTTCCGCGACGTGTCGGTCAGCCACTCGATGCGGTACCCAGCACGGACGATGATCGCGGCGGCGGTCAGCTCGTACCGTGCACCCTGGAACTGATCGCGCTGGCCGAGCCGCTTCAGGATCGCGTCGCCGCCCCGCAGCGCCATCGCGTTGAGCAGGGTGTAGATGTCGTAGGCGGTCGTCAGCAGGGCGAGCGCGTCGCCGGTCGCCTCGGCGCTGTACTGGCCTTCGCCCTCCTTCCGGACGCCGGACATCTTCGCGCCTTCGTCGGCGCGCATCGCGTCCCACGCGTCTGTCCACAGCGCCAGCGGGTGCCGCTCCGCCTCCGGTAGAGCGTCCTGCTTCTGCTTCCAGTCGGCGCCGAGCGTCTCGGTCACGGCGGTGGCCATGACGTTGACACAGAATTCCTGCTTCGTCTCCTGCGGCGGACGGAACCAGAGGCGGTCGCCGACAGCGCGCACGCGCTTGCCGTTCCAGATCGTGTCGACCATTGGCCGTCCGATCGGCCGCCCCTTGTCGTCACGAGCGCCGAGGTCGGTGACATTGGCCATGCGGTCCCTCTCCAGGTGGCAGCGCTTGTACTTGAGTCCGCTTCCGCAGTAGCACGGCGCGTTTCGACCGAGGTTCATGCTTCAACGTAGCCAGCGGCGTTCCGTCGTGTTGCCCGGCATCAATTTGTGAATCCAGCGCTCGGACCGACACGCTGCTCGACCGGCGGGCGTCGGCTCGTGCCTGACGACCCCTCGACGAGCGCGCCGCTGGACGGCGGTTCGCCAGCCTGCCTACGCGCCGCTCTTCGCGGCGTTGAACTCCCGGACGCGCTGAAGTACGAGCTCGAGATCATCGCGCGGGAACATCACTGCAACACACCAAAATGCAAGGTCGGGCACGCCCGTGTCTGCGTAGTCCACGGGGCGGCCACCACCGAACTCCCACGCACGACGGCGACGGAAATGCTCCCAGTCGTCGGGCTCGTCGTCGAGGACGATCCGGAGGGACTCGACGTCGCTACTGCGCTCGCCCACGACCACGTACGGGACACTCATGTTCGCGCTGCGTCGCGGACTCATCGCGACGAATCCTTACAGCGTCTTGACCCGCGATGACAGGCCTCAGCCGAAACCGAAAGAGCCCGATCACGTGTGGTCAGATGAGGGGATGGATGCGCTCATCGAGGCTTCCGAGCGTCTCGCGAAACTCCCGCAGGCAAGGTACGACTACAGCCCGTTGCTCAGACTGGCGCTCTACACAGGCCTTCGGCTCGGAGAGTTGCTCGGGCTCCAGTGGCAAGACATCGACCTCCACGAAGGCGAACTTCACGTCCGCAGGCAGTGGACGCGCCTGGGCGAGTACGCGCCGACCAAGAGCAACGCGGGCCTCCGCCGCCTGCCCTTGTCGCCTGACGTGGTGAAGTTCCTCGCGGCCTTCAAGCTGACTTCGCCCTTCTCGGGAGACGACGAACCCGTGTTTGCCTCGAAGAGCGGTAGGCCACTCGGCCATCGGAATGTCACGCGCAGGGGCTCGGAGCCTGCGATCAAGGCGGCCGGGATCGAGGGCGTCAGCATCCACGATCTGCGGCACGCCTTCGCCTCGAGGATGATCTCGCGAGGCGTCGAGCCGGTGACGCTCGCGAGCCTGATGGGCCACGAAGACGCCCGCATCACGCTCAGCCGCTACGCCCACGTCTACGACAAGCGGCGCACGGACGAGGCGGTGCGGCAGGCGATGGCGCGCTGATTGGCAAGTTCTTGGCCAGTACAACCGAAGAGAGCCGGAGAAACCCGGCTCCTTCTTTCAGCCGGATTTGGCTCAACCGTCCTCTCGACTCCCCGGCGTTCCCCAGCCGCGCGCTCTTACCATGGAGGTGCTCTACCAACTGAGCTAAGAGGGCGCGCCCGTACTGTAGCCCCGCATGGAGCCGAGTGTTTCCGAGGGCTACGCCGACTTTCGCGGCTACCGCACCTGGTACCGAGTCGCCGGCGACCTCGATTCAGGGGCCACCCCGCTCCTCGCTTTGCACGGCGGCCCGGGCTCCACGCATCACTACTTCGCTCCGCTCGAAGGGCTCGCGGTTGAGCGGCCGGTCGTGGTCTACGACCAGATCGGCTGCGGCGCCTCGGACCGACCACAGGACATCGAGTGGTCCGTGGACATCTTCCGCGAAGAGGTCGACGCCGTGCGCTCGCAGCTGGGCCTCAACCGGATCCATCTCCTCGGCACGTCGTGGGGCGGGATGCTCGCACTCGACCACGTGCTCTCCGACACGGAGGGAATCGTCGGTCTCATCCTCAGCTCGACGCTCGCGAGCGTGGATCAGTGGGCCTCCGAGCAACTGAAGCTCCGCGATGCGCTTCCGGCCGAGATCGTGGAGGTCTTCGAGCGTCACGAGCGCGCCGGTGCGTACGACGATCCGGAGTACAACCAGGCGATGGAGGCGTACTTCGATCGTCACTTCTACCGAGGCCCCAAGCCTCGCCCGGAGCTCGAGGCCATGAACGCCGGTAAAGCCGTCGACGTCTATAACGCGATGCAAGGACCGAACGAGTGGACCGTCACGGGAGCCCTCCGCGGCTGGGACGTGCGCAACCGCCTCGGCGAGATCGACGTACCGACGCTAGTAATCCGAGGCCGTCACGACATGAGCACCGACCCCATCTCCGCAACGCTCGTGAACGGCATCCGAGGCGCGCGAGAGGTCGTCCTGGAAAACAGCTCGCATACGCCAGTCCTCGAGGAAACAGACCAGTACCTCGAAGCAATCAGCAAATTCATGCGAGAGGCCGAAACGCATTCAGCCGAGGAGCGGCGGGCTTAGCCCGACGCGTGAACCAAGCCGGCAAACCGAACGCTGGGAAATCATCATGGCCGCGAAGCGGCCGGATTTCCCAGCGGAGTGGGGGCGGGAGGATTCGAACCTCCGTAGGCTGAGCCGACGGGTTTACAGCCCGTTCCCTTTGGCCACTCGGGCACACCCCCGGGACGAAGGATTGTAGCCTTGAGTTCGTGGAGCGCTTTGACGTCGCGATCGTCGGCGCAGGGCCGGCGGGATCCACGGCTGCTTACCGCCTTGCGTGCGCTCGCGCGCGCGTCTTACTAATAGACAAGGCGCGCTTCCCGCGGGACAAGCCGTGCGGAGGTGGGCTCACGACGCGGGCCGTCCGACAGCTGCCTCTCTCCGTCGAGCCCGTCGTGGAAGACAGGATCACGCGCATGCACTGCCGGCTGCGATATGGGCCGAAGATCGAGCGCGAATCGACGCGCGTGCTCTGTCTGATGACACAGCGCCGCCGGCTCGACGCCTTCCTGGTCGAGCAGGCAGTCGCCGCAGGGGCCGAGTTTCGCGACGGCGTCCACGTCACCGTCGACTCCGAAACCGAGTTGAGTATCGATGGGAAGCCGGTCGAGGTCGGCGCGGTGATCGGCGCCGACGGCGCGAACGGGATCACAGCACGATCGCTCGGCCTCGGCGGTGGGATCGTCAACGGCGTGGCGCTCGAGGGCAACCTTCCGTATGAGGAGCTTCCGCTGGCTGGGTTACACGGAATGCTCGTGCTAGAGCTCGGCGCCGTGCCCGGCGGCTACGGTTGGATCTTCCCGAAGGGCGACCACGTCAACGTCGGCGTCGGCGGCTGGGGCCGCGAAGGTCCGCATCTGCGCCGTCACCTCCGCGTCCTTTGCGAACACCACGGCATCGAGCTGCGACGGCTGTCCGATCTCCGCGGCCATCGCCTGCCGATGCGGCGACCTGGAACGGTGCTCGCACGTGGGCGTGCGCTCCTGATCGGGGACGCTGCAGGTGCCATCGACCCGGTGTCGGGGGACGGCATCTACGAGGCGCTCGTCACAGCGCGGCTCGCCGCGGAACACACGCTCGCGCTGCTCGACGGGACCGCTGAGACACTCGAGCCTTACGTGTCGGCGGTCCGGCGCGAGCTCGATCCGCTCGCCTCGGCCGGTTGGAGCGCCAAGGTCGCGCTCGACCGGTATCCGCGCGCGGTTTTCGCCGTCTTGCGGCTTCCGGTCACGTGGCGCGTGATCGAGAAACTCCTGCTGGGCGAGGTCTCCCACCCCGGTGAGGCCCAGGGCCTAGGCGGACGGGCGATGCAGTTGATCGAGGGCCTCTCCCGCCTGGCGCGCAATCCCCGCACATCCCCGGCCTAAAGCGCCTCAGGAGACCTGCCGATGCCCATGGAAGCCCGCCATGGAGCTCAATCCCCTGCTCAGACACGCCGTTGAACTCGGCGCCAGCGACATCCACCTGAAGGTCGGCCTCCCGCCGATCCTCCGGCGCGACGGCACGCTCAGCCCTCTCGAGGAGTGGGCGATCCTGAGCGACAAGGACATGGACTCGTTGATCGAGGTCGTGGGGAAGCGCTCGCCTGAGCGCCTCGAAGCCTTCAAGCAGACGGGTGACCTCGACATCGCGTTCCAGGAAGGCGATCTCCCCCGGTTCCGCGTCAACGCCTTCAGGCAGCGCGGGCATATCTCCTTCGCGTTCCGCGTCATCCCGAAAGGCATCCCGAGCTTCGAAACGCTCGGCCTGCCGCCAGGCATCCAAAGGCTCGCGGACGGGCATCGCGGGCTCGTGCTGGTGACCGGCGCCACGGGCTCGGGAAAGACGACGACGCTCGCCGCGATGATCGACTACATCAACAGGACGCGGCAGCAGCACATCGTCACGATCGAGGACCCGATCGAGATCGTGCACAGCGACCACTCGTGCATCGTCAACCAGCGCGAAGTCGGGCTCGACACGCCGGACTTCACGGGAGCGCTGCGACGCGCGCTCCGCCAAGACCCGGACGTGATCCTGATCGGCGAGCTGCGCGACGCGGAGAGCGCGCAAACGGCGTTGCAGGCCGCCGAGTCCGGCCACCTCGTTTTCTCGACACTCCACACCGTCGACGCGGCGGAGACGATCGGGCGCATGGTCGAGTTCTTCCCCGAGGGGAAGCAGCAGATGATCCGCTCGATCATGGCGGGTGTCCTGCGCGGCATTGTCAGCCAGCGCCTCATACCGCGCATCGACGGCGGCCGTATCGCCGCAGTCGAAGTGATGGTGACCAACACGCGGATCGCCGACCTCATTCGCGACAACCAGCCCGAGTCGATCACCGACGCAATCGCAGAGGGCTCGTTCTTCGACATGCAGTCCTTCTCGAAGGCGCTCATCGATCTCGTCGTCTCGGGCCAGGTCGACCAGGAGGTCGCCGCCAACGCCGCCACGAACCGCCACGACTTCCTCGTCTTGCTCGAGCACTCGCTGAAGCAGCAGAAGGTCGACGTCGCCGCGACGGAAAAACAGACGAAAGCCGACGAAGAACGGGAACGAGAGCGGGAGCCCGAGGAAGAGCTCCCGTCGCTCCGTCTCGCCCAAGCCGGAGACTGATGCGCCTCCTCGTCGTTGCGGCCATCGGCCTCGCCTTCCTGGCCGGCTCGGCCCGAGCGGCGGGTCCTCCCGTGCTCGGTTTCTCCGTCTCTTCCGGCGCACAGACAGGCCTTGTCCGCGTCTCCTTGCCGAGTGCGTCGGTGCCCAATGCACCGGGTTCGATTTCGATTCCCGTTTCCTTCACGTCTGCGCCTCTGAGCCCCCAACATGTTCCGCTCTCGACCCTTCACGTCCTCTGGCAGCAGGCGGGCTCCGCCTACGGGATCCCCTGGCAGGTCCTCGCCTCGATCAACAAGATCGAGTCCAACTTCGGCCAGAACATGGGACCGAGCTCGGCCGGTGCCGTGGGCTGGATGCAGTTCATGCCTTCGACCTGGCTGCGCTGGGGCGTCGACGCCGACGGTGACGGGATCGCAGATCCGTGGAACGCGACCGATGCGATCTATGCGGCGGCGCGCTATCTCGCCGCCGCCGGCGGCCAGACCGACATCGCACGCGGCGTCTTCGCGTACAACCACGCAGACTGGTATGTCCGCGAGGTGCTCGACCTTGCCCAGGTCTACGGCCAGGGCGGGATCACGCAAACCGTCGATCTGCAACAACTGCAGGCCAAGCTCGACGAGGCGCGCCACGAGGTCGTCCGTGCCAACGAGCAGCTCTTGGCCGCACAGGACTCCGAACAACAGTTCCGGAAGATCTCGCAGGGTCTGCATGCTCGAGTGGACGCAGCGGCCTTGCTCTCGGACCGCCTGGCCGCGGAGCAGCGCGCCGTTCTTTCCGACGTCCGCGTCGACGCCGCCCGCGCGGCCACCGATGCCGCACGCACGAGTCTCGAACAGGCGCAGTCCGCGCTCGCCAGCGCAACCCAGAGCGCCCAGGCCCCCTCATTCGCACAGGGCGTCGGGACGCTGATGGGAGCAGCCTCGTATCACGGCAACTACGTCTTCCCGGTGGGCGGTGGGCCGCAAATCGTCTCCGTGGCGCACACGCATCACGACTATCCCGCCGCCGATATCGCGGCGCCGGCCGGCTCGCCCGTCTACGCACTCGCGAACGCAGTGGTCGTCAACGCCTGGCATTCGGCCGACCCGCGTTGCGGCATCGGCATGACGATCCGCACTCAGGACGGTCAGATGTGGACGTACTGCCACCTCGCCTACCTGGATCCCGCCGTCATGGACGGGGTCTCCCTCGCAGCAGGGGCTCAGATCGGTCTCGTCGGATCGACGGGCCACGCGACCGGGCCGCATCTCCATCTTCAACTCCAGCCGGCGGCGTCCTACCCTCAGGATCAGCCTTGGTTCCAGAGCTTCGCGGGCACTGCCTTCCGCTGGCAGGACACCATGACTGAGCTCGAGTTGCCCGACGCCACGCCCCCTTCGGCCCGGGTCTTCTCCGTCGTCCCCAATTCGAGGGATGCCGTGATCGGTTTCACCCTAGGTGGGGCTTGAGTTCAAGCCGGTTTCTGCCGATTCGCGGAACATGGCTCTGCGGATAGCCACCCGCTTGCCGCGCCTTGCGATTGTCGGCGTGGTCCTGCTGCTCGCCAGCGCGACTCTCGCTGTCGGCGCAGCGAAGCGCATGACCGCGGTCCCGAACGGCGCCGCGCCGCCGGTCGCCGTCGCCACGCTGGTCGTCCCGGACGTGTCAGGCCAGGCTTTCGTTTTCGCCAAAGGGACGCTCGAAGACACCGGGTTCGCCTGGCAGGTCATCGGCTCCGTGCACGGCTATGCGGCCAACAAGGTCGCCAACCAGTCGCCGCCCGCCGGCACGCGGGTCCGCGATACCGGCGCGCCGACCATCTCCGTCACCCTGAAGCGCACGTCCTACCCGGAGAAGGGCAGCCCCGAGGACGTGTCACCGTACGCCGGCACCTCCCTCCAACCTGTCGGGGTCACGTCGACCTCCGTCTCCCCGGTCTCGCCTGTTCCCGCCGCTCCCAAGGGAGCGCAGACAAAGCCGGCAACGAAGACGGCCGAGCCGAAGGCGACTGCACCGACCAAGCGCCAGCCTGCGTTCGTCGTGGCCGGCGCACCCGTTGAGCCGCTGAGAGAAATCCCGCTGGCGCAGCGCGCCGACCTGCTGTCCGCGTGGATCGGCACCCATT
>WNEY01005151.1_pt1 | contig 10090 bp, 7 predicted proteins | sample 5400531 | NCBI WGS metagenome assembly WNEY01 (sample SAMN13153338, study PRJNA577476) | soil metagenome | isolation source: 200 cm saprolite under Douglas fir tree site 1 | place: USA:California | collected 2015-04-18
CCAGGGCCAGGCGTCCGACGATCAGCTCGCGCGCGCCGAGGACATGTTCAAGCAGCTCGAGTCGCGGCGCTCGCAGATGACGTTCAGCGAGAAGAAGCTGGCGGCGGTCGAGTCACGCCTCGCCGAGATCAAGCTGCTCGCAACCGAGCTGGACAAGAGCATCGCCGCGATCGCCAGCCGCGAACAGCTGGTGAACGTGATCAAGGCGGAAGTCGAGAACGTGCATCGGATCAGCGCACGCAGCAAGGCCGATCTGGCGCACATCACCGAACACCTTGCCGAGGTCGCGACGCTCAAGAACCAGGTCGACCTGCTCCTGTCGCGAATCGGCGAGACCGACGACCGCATTGCCGCCATCGACGGCAAGCGGAAGCTCGTGGACGAAGTCCAGACCAAGGCCAACGCGATCGTCCACGTCCTCGACGATGTGCGGATCAATCTGGAGACGCTGGGCGAGCAGAAGGCTGTGGTGGATCACGTCGCGGAGAAGGTGGCGCAGCTCGATTTCACGCTGCAGGAGGCGCGCAACACGCTGCGCACGCTGCAGCACGAGCGCGAGCTCGCCGAGCGCATCGAGCAGGGCATCAAGCAGCTCCGCTCGAAGATGTCTTCGCCGGAGGAAGGAAAGCGAAGCGCCTAGCCCTGGCTGCTAATGGCGCTGATGGCTGATGGAGACATCAGCCCCATCTCAATTGGCCGGGCGATACAGAGTGAGACGCTGACCGGCGGTCAGCTTCTCGCCCGGGAGCCGCGGGTTCCAGGTCTTGATGGACGCGACGGTCGTCTGGAAGAGCCGGGCAAGGGACGCAAGCGTGTCGCCCCGCTTCACGGCGTAAATCACCTTCACGCGATTCGAGCTCGCCGCCGCCCGGGCCAGCTGGCCTGCGTGCGCCACGGTCGTACGCGCTTCGGCAGCCGGCACCGTCCGCTCGGTCCGGGCTGCCATCAACACTGATGGCTCGTGCGGCACGATCAGCTTCTGCCCGGCCGCCACACGCGCGGTCACCTTCAGATCATTGGCCTCGGCGAGGTCAGCCTTGCTGACATTCAACTTTCTGGAGATCAGCGGCAGCGTATCGCCGTGCTTCACCGTATAGAACTTCAGCGACGCCAGGTCGGCGGCCGGTGCATTGGTCAGCCGGGAGGTGACGATATCGGCGGTGCCAGCGGGCACTTTCAGCTGGTATTTCGTGTCCTTCGCCGGCGTCGTCCACCGACGCAGCTCCGGGTTGAGCGCCTGAATCTCGTCGATCGTCGTATCGGTCCACTCGGCCACGCGCCGCAAATCGACCGGACCGGGCAGCGTCACCTTGTCGAACGTCGCCGGCACTTCCGGCTCGAAGTTGAAGCCGTACTGCGCCGGGTTCCGGGCGATGACGATGGCCGCGAGAATCATCGGCACGTACTCCCGCGTCTCGCGGGGCAAAACCTTGGGCTTCTCAGCCAGCTTCCAGAAATCGTCCTGCCGGGCGCTCTTCATGGCGCGCTGCAGGCGGCCCGGCCCGCCGTTGTACGACGCCAGAGCCAGATGCCAGTCGCCGCCGAAGAGCTTGCCGAGCGTCCGGAGGTACTTCGCCGCCGCGACGGTGGCCTTTTCGGGGTCCGACCGCTCGTCGATATACCAGTTTCGTCGCAAGCCGTTCTCGATCGCCGTGCCGGTCATGAACTGCCAGACGCCTTTGGCCTTGACTCGAGAGAGGGCGTTCGGCTTGAACGCGCTCTCGACCAGCGGCACGTACGCCAGGTCGAGCGGCAACCCCTCGGCGCGGAAGACGCTCTGAATCATCGGCAGGTATTTGCTGCCGCGCTTCATGCCCTCCTCGATGAAATCGTGGAGGCGGCCTTGAAACAGCTCGACGTAGGACAGCACCCGCTGGTTGAGCGGGATCGGGATGTCGTGGGTGGCCTTCTGCAGATCCGACTGCACGGCGTCCATCAATCCGGGGGGCGCGGGCGGCGTTCCGAACGTCGTGGAAACGGCCAACAGCTCGTCGATCGACGCCGGCTCGTACTTCATCTCCGTGAAGCCGTCGCCGGTCGCGAGCGCACGGATTTCGTACGTGCTGATCCGGTCGACCAGACGATCGAAGTGGTCGCGGACCCGGGGTTCCGTGCGCGCGCCATACGGCGATTCGAGCAGCACGTCGACCGCCCGGTTGAACTCGAGTTTCGCCGCCTCGAAATGGCCCTGCTCGAGCTCTTTCTGGCCGGCCTTGAAATGACGATCAGAGGTCGCGATGAGCGCGAGGACCGGGTCTTCGGACGGAATGGCCTGAGCCGCTGGAATCACCGGGGCCGAGGCCGCAGCCACGTGCACAGGCACCGTCGGCGTCGGCGTGACGACCGGGCCCTGCGACCGCAGGCTGGACCCACAAGCGGCGGAAAAGGACAGCAGAGCGAGCAGGATCGACCGTGGCCACTGAGATCCGGGCATTCTGGGCGCTCCGCGATAACGTCTGGCCGGCGGCTGCCTGCCGTTCGCACCGCAAGTCGCCCCCACTGCGGGGGCTCCGTGTTCATCACGCGGGGAGGGGGGCGCCCCCGCAACAAGCTCATGCAGTCTAACAAACGCCGGTCGCTTGGTCAACAATAAGTCTAGTCGGTTCAAACAATAGCAGTAATGAGACACTTGCGTCTCATCCGCGCCACGGGGCCACGGCGAACACGCGATGCTGCTCGCCGAGGTCGCGGGCGGCGGGCGTGACAATCGCGCGCTCGGAGACTACCAGCTTTCGGCCCGCCTGTATCGCCATCCGTACGTCTTCCTCACAGACGAAATCGAGCGGCGCCTGGTCGGGCGCCGTCTGCTGGCGACCCTGAAAGGGTCGCGCTCCATCGTCGGGCTGAAAGGGTCGCCCCAACTCGAATGGGCCGGCGTCCCCGCGTGCGGCGACCCTTTGAGGCTCGCCGGCGCTTTCCGGCTTGAACCCCCGCGAACCGAGGAATTCGTCGATCCGGCGGGACAGCGCGTCCGCGCTGATACCAGCCGGGGCGGGTGCGCGGGCCGGGGTCCTGGGCAACGCGTACGGCCGGACTTGCGTGGTTGGCCCAGCGCCGGGACGCTCCCCGTCCGCCGGCCGGTCGATGGAGGCTACACGGTCCCAGCGGCTGGGGACGGGCGTCAGCTCGTGAGCGAGGCGCTTGATGTTCAGCAGGTGGCGCGGAGAGATGTTGTCCGACGTGATGTTGCCGCCGAATCCGCCGCAGCCCAGCGTCATCGCCGGATCCAGCCCGGTCGACAGCCCCACGGACCCATGTGTCGTCGGCGAGTTGACGATGATGCGGTACGCCGGCTTGTGCAGACCAAATTCGAGAATGATCTGATCGTTCTGGGAGTGGATGGACATGGTATGACCCATGCCACCGTAACGCAGGATCTGCTTGCAGCGCTCGCAGCCTTCCCGCCAGTCCTTGACTACGTAATACGAAAGAACGGGACAGAGCTTTTCGATGGAAAGAGGGTAGTCGCGCCCCACGCCGTCGAGCGGCGCCAGCAGCACACGAGTGTCGGCGGGCACGGTGATGCCACACTTGCCGGCGATGTGCACGGCCGACCTTCCAACGAGGGCCGGGTTGGGGAGCCGTTGAGGCGTCACCAGGCCTTTCGCCACGGCCTCGATCTCCGCGGCGTTCATGAAGTACCCACCCTGCGCCTGGAATTCGCGCTTCACTTCGTCGGCGATCGGCTCGTCGACAACGACCGAGTTTTCAGACGAGCACAGGACGCCGTTGTCGAACGTCTTGCCTGTGACGACGTCGTGAACGGCTTTCTTGACGTTCGCCGTCCGTTCAATGAATGCGGGCGCATTGCCCGGCCCGACGCCGTACGCCGGTTTGCCCGCGCTATAGGCCGCGCGAACCAGCCCCATCCCGCCGGTGGCGAGAATGACGGCAACGTCGCGGTGCTTCATCAGTTCCTGAGTGCCTTCGAGCGTGACCGCCGTCATCCAGTTGATGGAGCCGGCCGGCGCACCTGCTCGACGCGCCGCCTCGTCCATCACCTCCGCCACGCGGGTGATGCATTTGACGGCCGCGGGATGCGGGCTGATCACGATGGCGCATCGGGCCTTCAAGGAGATCAGGATCTTGTAGATCGCGGTCGATGTCGGATTGGTCGACGGGACGATCGCAGCCACCACACCGAACGGCTCGGCAATTTCGACGACGCGGCGATCGTCGTACCGTGCGATGACGCCGACGGTCTTCATCGGCCGAATGAAGCGATAGACCTTCTGCGAGCTGAAGAGATTCTTCTGGACTTTGTCTTCGACAACCCCGTATCCGGTCTCTTCGACGGCGAGCCGCGCGAATGCCTCAGCCTGGGGCGTCGCCGCGGCGGCCATCGCGTCGACGATCGCGTCGATGCGTTCCTGGCTGAGCTCGGCGAGCTCGAGCCCTGCCTGCCTGGCGCGCCGCGCGAGGGCGCGGGCTTCGGCAATCGAGGCGAGATCGCGATCGGTTTGCACGCTTCCGGCTTCGGCCATCGCTCATCAAATGCCCTTGGGGAGGATCCGTTCCACCTCGGCATGGGGCCGGGGGATGACGTGGACGGATATGAGCTCGCCGACGCGGCGGGCGGCGGCCGCCCCGGCGTCGGTGGCCGCCTTCACCGCGCCGACGTCGCCGCGGACCATCACCGTCACGTAGCCGGCGCCGATGTATTCCTTGCCGATCAAGGTGACGTTCGCCGCCTTGACCATGGCATCCGCGGCCTCGATCGAACCGATGAGGCCGCGCGTTTCGATGAGTCCCAATGCGTCGAGAGACATCGGCCCTACAGGCGCGGAACTCTAGCAGATTGCGTGAGATGCGGCAACTGCGGTATCATGGATGCTCACCGACCTTCACTATCGCTTCGACGCGTCAGCCGCGATCTCTTGACTATGAGTGTGTGTACTCCGTGCCGTTCTGCTGCGCTCGGCTTCGCCGTCATCGCCATCTCGACCAGTATCCTCTCCGCGTGCCGCCGGAAGGAAGTGCCGGCGCCGCCAGTGGCGACTCCGAGCGTGACGCTCAGCCACGACAAAGCGCCGCTCGGCAGCCCGATCGACATCACGTACAAGTTCGTCGTCGCCAACGATGCGCATTTCCCTGAAGACTACCGCGTCCTGGTCCACGTCGTCGACGCTGACGAAGAGATGATTTTCGCGTTCGATCACAATCCGCCGACGCCGACGAGCCAATGGAAACCGGGGCAGGCGATCGAATACACGAAGACCGTGTTCATCCCGATTTATCCCTATATCGGGGAGGCCTCGATTCAGGTCGGGCTGCACTCGACGGTGAATCAGAAGCGCCTCCCGCTTGCGGGCGAGGACGCGGGCCAGCGCGCGTATAAAGTGGCGCGGATTCAACTGCAGCCGCAGACCGAGAACGTGTTCGCCGTCTTCAAAGAGGGTTGGCATCCGGCAGAGGTGGCGGACCACAACCCGACCGTTGAATGGCAATGGACGAAGAAAGATGCGACACTGTCGTTCAAGAATCCGAAACGAGACGCCCTGTTCTACTTCGACGTGGATAATCCGGGCAGCGTGTTCGACCAGCCGCAGCAGGTGAAGGTCAGCCTGGGCGAGCAGGTGGTTGACGAGTTCACGCTCATGCCGAAACGGCCCGAGCTGCGGAAGATTCCGCTCAAAGCGGCTCAGCTCGGCACTGCCGATGTGGCGGAACTGTCGATTACGGTCGATAAGACCTATGTGCCGGCGATCGTGAGCTCGGGCAGCAAGGATCCTCGAGAGCTCGGCGTCCGCGTGTTCCACGCGTTTGTGGACCCGAGGTAAAAGCACAGATGCAGCCAAACGCGCACAGAGGACACAAAGGGTACGAAGGACACAGAGGAAAGGCCGTCTCGTGACGGTCCGATCCCTTGTGGCGCGTCTATCCTTTGTGTCCTTTGTTACCTTTGTGTCCTTGCTCTCATTGGTGGCGAGCGCGGTCCCCGCGCGAGCCGAAATCGTGTTTTTCAAGACCGGCCGCACGCTCTCGGTGAAGGAGCACCGATCCGAAGGCGAGTCCCTCGTTCTCATCCTGCGAAGCGGCGGCGAGATCGTGTGCGAGCCGTCGGTCGTCGCGCGAATCACTCCAGACGAAGTGCCGTATCCCGAGCCCGTGGTCGAGCCGGCGGCGCAGCCCCGCGTGGCCGTTGTCGAGGCCGTTCCGTACGGCGAGATCATCGACAAGATGTCGGCCGAGCACGGTGTGGACGCGAAGCTCGTGCGCGCGATGATCCAGGTCGAGTCGGCGTATCACGAACGAGCCCGGTCGCCGAAGGGCGCGATGGGGCTGATGCAGTTGATGCCGGCGACCGCGCGCCAGTACGCGGTCGCCAATCCTTACGATCCGGCGTCCAACATCGAGGCTGGCATCAAGCATATCAAGTCGCTCCTGGAGCGGTTCAAGCGGCCGCTCGCGCTCGCCGCGTACAACGCGGGCGAGGCCGCCGTGCAGAGGTTCCACGGCATTCCGCCGTATCCGGAGACGCAGAACTACGTCTCGCGGATTCTTCAGCTCGTAGAGAGATAGCCAAACCGCGCAACCCCACCCAGCCTTTCGCGGAGCTGCACGGTCTAACGTTTCAGGGGATCGTGCCGAGGTTGATACAATCACAGGCTGATCTCAGGCTACGGAGGCATCGACCGTACTGTGGAGTTCCGCTGCCGGCTCGCGTCGCCAAACGGGGAAATCGTCGAAGGCGTGTACGCCGCCGAGACCGAGGCGCGGCTCCGCCACGAGCTGGAGGAGAAGGGTCTGTACGTCCTTTCGCTCCAGCCGAAGCACGCGATCGCCGGCGTCACGCTTCACCTGCCTCAGCGGCGGGCCATCAACACCCGCGAGTTCCTCGTTTTCAATCAGGAGCTGGCGACGCTGCTCAAGGCCGGCATGCCGCTGGTCCAGTCGCTCGACCTGCTGAAGCGGCGCGTCGTGTCGCCGACGTTCCGCAGGGTGCTCGACGATGTGCACGAGAAAGTGCGATCGGGCACGGCGCTGTCGGACGCGTTCGGCTCGCACGCCGAACTGTTTCCGCGGGTCTACACGGCGTCGCTCCTCGCGGGCGAACGCAGCGGCAACCTCGACGCGGTGCTGCGCCGCTACGTGGAGTACACAAAGATCATCGCGACGGTGAAGCGGAAGACCGTCTCGGCGCTGGTCTACCCCGCGATCCTGATCTCGCTCGCGGTGGTCCTCATCTCGATCATCGTGCTGAAGGTGGTTCCGGCCTTTTCGGACTTCTACAGCTCGTTCGGGGCGGATCTCCCGGTGGTGACCCGGATCATCGTGCAGGTATCGGAGCTCATCCGCTCGCAGTTCATCCTGATGCTGGTCGGACTGGCGGTCGCGATCACGGCGGTGGCCAGCTGGGTTATGCAGCCCGGACAAAAGGCGCGCTTCGATCATCTGATCCTCGGGCTGCCGATGCTCGGGCAGGTGGCCCGGAAATTCGCCACCTCGCAGATGGCGCGCACGCTCGCGACGCTGCTCGGCGGCGGCCTGCCGCTGGTCAACGCGCTCGACATCGCGGCGAAGTCGGTGGGCAACCAGTTCATGGCGACGCAGCTCGAGGTCGTCAGCGCACGGGTGCGCGAAGGCGAGTCGTTCGCCGCGGCGCTCGAAGCGCGCCACGCGTTCCCGGAAGTGGCCGTGAAGATGGCCGAAGTCGGCGAGTCGACCGGCGCATTGCAGGACATGCTGAATACGGTCGCCGATTTTTACGATGAGGAAATCTCGACCACGATGGAACGGTTTGTCACGCTGATCGAACCGGTCCTGCTCGTCTTCATGGGGCTGGTCATCGCCGGACTGCTCCTGGCGCTTTACATGCCGCTGTTCCAGCTCAGCTCGGTCTTGAGTTAGCACGACGTTTTCCGGCGGGAAAGACAGCTATGGCAACGACATCGAACACCGATTCGCACCCTGAGCCGGTCGCGTTGAGCCCGGCCAGCGACTCCGAGCACCTGGCCGAGCTCGATGACGCGCGCCGGCTGGCGGAGCGGTACCGGCTCGAGTTCATCGACATGGACACGTTCCGCATCGATCAGGAGCTGTTCCGATCGATTCCAGCCGACCTCATGCTGCGCTACGGCTTCGTGCCGTACCGGCGCGTCGGCAAGGCGCTCGAGATCGTCGTCTCGGACCCGACCGACCTGCCGATGATCGACGAGCTGGGCGTGCTGCTGGCGACGCCGATCAAGGTCGTCGTCGGCCCGCGCTCGGCGATCGAATCGATCCTGAAGAAGAGCGAGAGCTCGCAGCGGGTGCTGGAAGACGCCACCGAGAGCTTCCAGCTTCAGCTCCTGAAGGAAGAGGACAACGGCGACGAGAGCCTCACGGTCGAGCGGCTGACGAGCGACATCAGCCCGGTGATCCGGCTCGTCGACTCGACCATCTACACCGCCATCCAGCGGCGTGCCAGCGACATCCACATCGAGACCCAGGACGACGCGGTGCACGTGAAGTATCGCATCGACGGCGTGCTGCAGCCGGCGATGCGGCCGATCGCCAAGCAGTTTCACAGCTCGATCATCTCGCGCATCAAGGTCATGGCGGAGCTCGACATCGCCGAGAAGCGCGTGCCGCAGGACGGCCGCTTCAAGCTGCGCATGCCGGGGAAGACGATCGACTTCCGCGTCTCGATCATGCCGAGCGTCCACGGCGAGGATGCCGTCATCCGCATTCTCGACAAGGAGTCGATCAGCGAGCAGTTCACCGAGCTGCGCCTGGACATCCTGGGCTTCCCGCAGGCGGAGTTGAAGCGTTTCCGCAAGTACATCGCCGAGCCGTACGGCATGGTGCTGGTCACCGGGCCGACCGGCAGCGGCAAGACGACCACGCTGTACGCGGCGCTGTCCGAGATCAAGTCGATCGAGGACAAGATCATCACGATCGAGGATCCGGTCGAGTACCAGCTCCGGGGCATCACCCAGATCCCAATCAACGAGAAAAAAGGACTGACGTTCGCGCGCGGGCTGCGCTCGATTCTGCGCCACGATCCCGACAAGATCATGGTCGGCGAGATCCGCGACAACGAAACGGCGCAGATCGCCATCAACTCGGCGCTCACCGGCCATCTGGTGTTCACGACCGTCCATGCGAACAACGTGCTCGACGTCCTCGGCCGCTTCCTGAACATGGGCGTCGAGGCCTACCAGTTCGTGTCCGCGCTCAACTGCGTCCTGGCGCAGCGCCTGGTCCGCAACATCTGCCATCACTGCAAGCGGCCGGCGAAGGTCTCGCGCGCGCTGCTCGATGAGTCGGGGCTCGATCTCGGGCTCGAAACCACGCACACGTTCTACGAAGGCGTCGGCTGCATCGAGTGCGGCGGCACCGGCTACAAGGGCCGCACGGCGATCTGCGAGCTGCTCGACCTGAGCGACCACATCCGCGAGATGATCCTCGAGAAGCGGCCGACGTCGGAGATCAAGAAGGCCGCGCGCGAGGAGGGCATGCGGTTCCTCCGCGAATCGGCGGTCGAGCGCGTGATGGAAGGCACCACGACGTTGCGCGAGATCAACAAGGTCACGTTCGTCGAATGAGCATGCTCACCTCACTGCGTGAAGGCGCGGCGCCGGGCGTCGCCGTGGAAATCGCGTTGGGGCACGTGTCGGCGGCCAGCCTCGAATGGCGGGGCGGCCAGCCGGTGATCGCGGCGCACGCCTCCGAAGCCCTGCCCGACGGCGCGCTCGTGCCGGCGCTGACCGTGGTCAACGTCCAGGATCGCCCCGCCGTCCTCGGCGCGCTCGGTCGCGTGCTCGAGCGGCTCGGCCGCCCGCGGCGCATCGGGCTGATCGTCCCGGACATCGTGGCCAAGGTGTCCCTGGTGCGGTTCGAGCAGGTGCCGCCGCGCGTGCAGGACCTCGATCAGCTCGTCCGCTGGCAGGTCCGCAAGACCGCGCCGTTCGCCATCGAAGACGCTCAGGTGAGTTACGTGCCCGCCCTGCGCGCCGACGACGGCCAGGAATTCATCGTGTCGCTGGCGCGCCGCGACGTGATCCAGGAGTACGAACAGCTCTGCGCCGAGGCCGGCGCCCACGCGGGGCTGGTCGATCTCGCGACCTTCAACGTGATCAACGCGGTGCTCGCTGGCACCGCCGCG
>WNEY01005152.1_pt1 | contig 10087 bp, 6 predicted proteins | sample 5400531 | NCBI WGS metagenome assembly WNEY01 (sample SAMN13153338, study PRJNA577476) | soil metagenome | isolation source: 200 cm saprolite under Douglas fir tree site 1 | place: USA:California | collected 2015-04-18
CCTCGGCGATGTTGCTCGCGACGCGGCGCATCACGCGCTCGGCCGCGAGCAGCGGCGCACCGGGGAACAGGATGGCGAACTCGTCGCCGCCGATGCGTGCGACGGTGTCGCGGTCGCGAACGCCCGCGGAGAGCATCTCGCCGATGCGGATGAGCGCCTCGTCGCCGGCGCCATGCCCGAACTGGTCGTTGAGCTGCTTCAGGCCGTTCACGTCGAGCACGGCGACCGTCACCGAGGCGAGCGGATCGCCCGCGAGCTCGACGCGCAGCCGGTCGAAGAACGTGCGCCGGTTCGGCAGACCGGTGAGCGGATCGGTCGCGGCGGCCGTCTTCGCGGCCTGGTGCAATCTCGCGACACGCAGTGCGGCAGCCACCTGGTGCGATACCGCGGTGACCAGCTCCTCGTCCTCGCGCCCGAACGCCTCGCTGCGCGGGCTCTCGATGCCGAGCACGCCGACGCGTTCTTCGCCGAGCTGCAACGGCACGCACAGGACGGATTGGATGTTCGGGGGACCGTAGAAGCGCGGATCGGTCTGCGCATCGGTGACGTTCTGCAGCTGGCCGTGCTCGATGACCCACCAGCTGATGCCGACGCCGCGCGTGAGCAGCTGCCCGACGTACGGCTCCGACGGGCCCACCGCGGCGCGCACGATGAGCGATTGGTGTTTGTCGTCGAGCGTCAGCAGGAAGCCGTTCTCGTACCCCATCGCCTCGCAGATGATCCGCAGCAACCGGCCCGCCAGCTCGTCGATGTCGAGCACCGCGCTGATCTCCGATGCGAGCCGCTGGAGGATCGCGAGCTGCCGTCCATGCGCGTGCGCGGACGCGGCGAACTGCTCGAGCACGCCGCCGGGACCCGGAACGTTCTCCATGTCCTCCTCTTCGATCGCGCCGACGCGACGGAGATACGCGGCGCCGTGCTGGCGGTCGCGATCGATCACGCGGAGGAACGCGTCGACGACGTCGGGATGGAACTGCGTCCCCCGGCACCGCACGAGCTCGGCGCACGCGAACTCGACGCTCTGCGCCTGCTTGTACGCGCGCCGGCTCACGATGACCTCGAAGGCATCGGCCGCCGCGACGACGTACGCCTCGATCGGGACCGACTCGCCGGCGAGCTTCTCGGGATAGCCGGCTCCGTCGAAGCGCTCGTGGTGCGCGCGCACGATCGGCACGAGGTCGCGCAGCGGCTCGACCGCCGCGAGGATCGACCCACCGACGGCGGGATGGGTGCGCATGATCACCCACTCGTCGGAGTTGAGCGGGCCAGGCTTGTTCAGGATCGCATCGGGCACGCCGATCTTGCCGATGTCGTGCAGCAGCGCACCGAGCTGCACCCGACGCAGCTGGTCCGACGAAAGGCGCAGCTCATCCGCGATCGTGCGGGCGAGCGCGGCGACCCGCGCGGAGTGGCTGCGCGTGTACGGATCGCGCGCGTCGACCGCGGCGGCGAGGGCCTTCACCGACGCGAGGTAGAGCTCGCGCATCTGGGCCAGGTGCTCCGCGTTCTCGAAGGCCGTGGCCACGAGGTTCGCGAGCGACTGCAGCACGGCGATGTCCTCGTCGTCGAACATACCGGGCCGGTACGCCTGGCTCGACAGCACGCCGACCAGGCGCCCCCGGCTCTTCAGCGGGACGTGGACCGCGGAGAGCGACGGGCGTTTCTCATCGCCGAAGGGAATACCGCGGCGCTGCACCGGATCGTCGACGCCGCGCACCAAGTAGGTCTCGCCGGTGAGGACGACCTGGCTCGTCGGGCCGGTGCCGAGCGGATAGCGCTCGCCTGCCCAGACCTCGTCGCCCTCGGCCTGCAGGATGAACTCGAACTCCCTCTTGTCCGCGTCGTAGCGCGCGACATAAAAGGAGTCGCGCGCGACCAGCGCGCCCGCAGTTTCGTACGCGAGCTTCGCGATGCCGAACGGCTCGCGAACCCCGGCGAGCGTCCAGGCCAGAACGTTGAGCGCCGAGAGGCGGCGGATGCGTTGCTCGCGCTCGGCCCTGACGCGCGCCGACCGCATGGCGGCCGAGGCGAGCTGCGCGAAGGCGAAGAGACCCTGGCGGTCGATCGTGTCGAAGGTGCGATCGGGGTCGGTGGTGGCGATGCCCACGCTTCCGGCGACCTCGCCGCCGAGCATCACCGGCGCGGCCAACGCGGCGTGGATGCCGGCCTCGCGCAAAAGATCCGAGTTCCCGCTGGTATCGCCCTGCGTCTCGATCGCGTAGTCGCGGATGCTCACGACCTCGCGGCGCCGGATCACCTGCCGCAGCAGTGGCCCGACCAATTGGGGCGCGGACAGCGGCGCCGCGAGCCCGACGCCGGCGATGTCGACCGCGGTCTCGCCCCGCAGCTCGGTCACGAGGACGAACTCGGTGTCGTAGGCCTCGTGCATCTCCTGAGCGATCCGCCGGATCACGTCCGAGACGGCGCCGGTCTCGGCCGCCAGCTCGCGCGAAACGCTCTCTACGCGGCGCGCCTGCTCGATGATGCGCGCATTGCGCAGCGCGATCGCCGCATGCGCCGCGAGACCCTCGAGCGCGCGGACGTCATTCTCGTCGAAGGGACGGACCTGGAGCCGGCCGACCGTGAGCGTCGCCGCGATCTCGCCTTGCACCACGATCGGCACGCCGACGATCGACCGGACGCCGATGTCCTTGATCGCCGGGACGGCGGTCGGGTCGGCCGCGTAGTCCGCCCACGCGACCGCGCGGCGCGAGCGCAGCACCGCGCCGACGATGCCGACGCGGGCGGAGGCATGGATGCCGACCGCGCGCTCGCCGGTACCGGCGCCGGCGACGATGGTGAACTCGTCGCCGCGGCGGCGGTTGATCGTGGCGTGGTGCGCGTCGACGAGGAGCAGCGCGTTGCGCGCGATGGAGCGGAACAGTCCCTCCGGCGCGGTCTCCTGTCCGATCTCGGTCGCGACGCGCTGAAGGCTGCGCGCGAGCCGCAGCGCGCGAGCGCCACTGCGCTGCTCGCCACGGTAGTGGTCCACCGTCGCGCTCAGGATGATGAGCACCAGGATCACGACCATCGCCTCGCCGAAGATCTGCGGTACCGGCGTCGGCACACCGAGCCCCACACGCACGATCTCCTGACCGACACGACCGACGAGGTACGCGGCCGCGGTCGCGGTCACGCCGTGACGTCCGAGCCGGTACATCGCGAGAGCGCCGATCGCGATCACCACGACGAATGCGACGCTCCGCTCGTTCGGCGCGCTCGCGATCATCCACGCCGAAGCCGCCGAAAGATCGCCGACCACGACGAACGCCGGCGTCTCCGACAGCGGCAAGGGCGCTCCGCCACGACGCACGTCATCGCGCCAGATGAGGACCGAGGTCGCGAGGAGGAAGCCGACGGCCGGGTACACGAAGGGCAGCGTCGCCTGCCCGCCGATCAGGATCCACGCGGCCGCGCCCGCGACCGCGATCAGTCGCGCGACCAGGAGGACATCGCGTGGGAAGAAGCGGGCCATCCCGCGACCACGATAGGTTTCGCGGTACGTGGCGGGTGTCGGTCCGGTGACGGCCGCGCGCGTCAGCTCGTTATGGGCGGTGGTACTTCTGGCGCGAGCTCCTCGTCCGCGATGAGCACGAAGAGCGTCGCGAGCACGAAGTAGTTCTGCAACGAGCGCCAGGCGAAGTACAGCGGCACGAACGGCCACACCAGCGGCGCGCTCGTCACGGCACGACGCCAGCGCACGAAGACGAAGAGCAGCGCGGCGAACACGACGAGCGCGAGCGCGCCGTACACGCCGCGCGAGAGCAACGGGCCGATCCCCGCCAGCCCGAAGCGAACGAGCCCGACGCCGTCCGGCTCGAGCGGGCCGAGCAGGGGCGCGCTCACGCCTTCGATGAATCGCTGCGGCGCGATGAACAGGAACGGCAGGTTCACGGCGAGTGTCACCGCGCCGGCGACGGCGGCGCGGCGGACCGCCTCACGCCACCCCCAGCGCCGCCAGACGACCGCGACGTAGAAGGGCGCGACGAACCACGCCGTCTGCCGCGCGGCGAAAGCCAGACCGAGCAGGATGGACGACAGCCACGCGCGACGGAGCGCGAGCCACGACGCGACCGTGAGCAGCGCCCAGGTCGGGTCGATCCCCGCGAGGATCTGCTGGCGTAGGACGATCGCGTTGCCGACGATCGTCGCGAGCGCCATCGGCCGCCACGCGAGACGAAGCCGCGACGTCGCGGCGAGCCCGAGGATCAGCACCTCCGCGAGGAATACCCAGCGGACATCGCCCAGGCCGAGCGCGACGAAGGGCGCGACGACGAGGAACGAAAGCGCCGGGTAGTTATAGGTGTGGAGGACCGTGCCGTCGTCGAGATGTGTCGCGAGCTGCGGGTCCATGTGAAAGCGCGCGAGCGCCTCGGGCAGATCGAACACGGCATACGGATCCTGGCCACTGAGGAAGATCTCGGCCGACCGATGCAGCGCCGCGACCGCATCGGCGTGATACGGGACCGCGATGATGCACGCGAGCCCGACCATCGCGAAGGTGGTAAGGACGAGTCCGGTCACGATCGCGTCGCGCAGCGACGGCCTCCATCGCGCGTACGCGAGCAAAGGCAGCCCGAACGCGATGAGGATCCCGAAGATGTCGTCGGGCGCGAGACCGGAGGAGCCGACCGCGAGGTGGCGATCGAAGAGCGCGGCCATGACCGCGATGGCGACGATGCCGAAACCAAAGCGTCGCAGGCGATCCGACGGATGCACCCGCGACGGATCGACGAGGACCAGGACGGTGTAGCCCAGCGCGAACATCGCCGCGATGAGAACCGGCGCCGGGAGGACCGCGACATCAGGCGATGCGAAGAGGTCGAGCGCCGGCGTCCACAGCGCGAACGCCGCAACGGTGAATGGGCGCAGGTGCGTGGCCGTCCGCCACGTCGCGAGCGCCGCGGCGGCGAGATAGAGCGTCATCCCGAGCGGCGTCTCCGCGAGCGCGTACGCGGTGGCGACATACACGCCGGCGGTCAGCGCGAGAGCGATCCAGACCGACGCGCGTGGGGGCCGCTGAAGCGTCGCGAGTAGAAGCACGATGACGAAACAGCCGAACGCGGCCGCGAGGGGCACGTCCGCCCCGGACCCGGACAGGGCACGGCGGCCGAGGCCCGCCGATGCGATGCCGGTGGCGGTGAGCGCGAGGCCGACGCGCATCGCGACGCCCAGGCGCGGATCGAAGCGGCGCTCGACCGTCGGCACGCGCATTCGCTGCGGAGGCTAACAAGGGGCGCCCATAGACTCGCAGGGCGTGAAGGCCGAGGCCGCCCGTCGCCCGCGTCTGGTGTGGGCCGCCGGCGTCGTCGTGATGGTGTTGGCCGGGCTCGCCGGGCTCGGGATCTTCATCGCCAAAGAGCCGTACGGCTACGACCTATGGGCCTACGTGCTCGCCGCCCGCCACCTCCTCGCCGGCGAGCCACTCTACGCAGCGCGGCCGGAGGTCCCCTTCGGGCCGTTCGGCGAATACCACTACGCGCCGCCCGCGGCGGTGCCGTTCATGCTCCTCGCCCCGGTGCCGTTCTGGGTCGCGACGGTGATCTGGATCGGCATCAACACCGGAATGGCGGCGGCGATCGGCTGGTACCTGATCCGGCCGCTGCCGCGGGACGCTCGGCCGTGGGCGGCGGCCGCCTTCGTGCTGTTCCTTCCGACGATCCTCGAGATCGCGCTCGGCAATCTCAATCTGCTCACACTCGCTCTCTGTCTCCTCGCGTGGGAGCTGCGCGGGCGGTCCGCGGCCGCGGGGACGGTCCTCGCGGTCGCGATCGGCGTCAAGCTGCTGCCGCTGACCCTCGTCCTGTTCTATCTCGCGTCGGGCCGCTGGCGCGTCGTCGCCTGGACGATCGCCGTGGGTGTCGCGGGCCTCGTCGTCACGGCGGTCGTGTTCGCGAGCGACTTCCCCGCGTACGTCGCGCTGCTGCTCGCGCTGATGGACAGCCACTGGACTGCCGACCTGATCGCGAGCACGCCTCCGGCGGAGGTGGCCGCGTTCCTCGGGTCGCCGATCGGCCGCTGGCTCCTGCCGGTCGCCTCGCTCGCGACGGCGATCCTCGGCGGGCTCGCGGCCCGCCGCCACACGCGCGATGAGACACATCTCCATCACCTCGCTCTCGCGTTCGCCCCGTACCTCGCATCGTTCGGCCTGCTGTGGTTCCCATACCTCGTGACCGCGCTCCCGCTCATTGCGAGCACGCTCCATCGCGCGCTGCACCTGCCACGAGCGCAGATGCGTGGCGCGCTCACCGCGGCGCTCGCCCTCAGCTGGCTGTTGCTGCAGGTCGTGGGTGAAAGGAACGACCTCGTGCCGATCCTCGCGCATTTCATCGGACTGGTCGTCCTGCTCGCCGTCGCGCTCGCGGTGCTGGCGCTCGCACGATCCCGCGACGTCCACGAGAGCATGGCCGCGCGCGCGGCGGCATGAAGCTGACCGACCGCGCGATCGCTGCGGCGCTCGCGGCACTGGTGCTCGTCGCGCGCGTAGCCTTCGCCGCGCAGACGCTCTGGGCCTGGGACTCGGTCCTGTACGCGCGGGCGCTCGAGCAGGGCTTCTCTGTCGGCGTGGATCTGGCGGATCAGCGTCCGCATCCGCCGGGCTACCTTTTTTACCTCGGAGTCACTGCACTGGTCCGCTTTGTCACGCGCGATAGCAACGCCGCGCTCGTCGCCGTCAGCGTGATCGCGTCCGCCCTCACCGTCGCGGCGGTCTACCTGCTCTGCCGCCGATATGCGGACCGCGCGCTCGCCGGCGTCATCGCGCTCGGCGCGGCGTCGGCGCCGCTGGTGTGGACGTACGGCGATGTCGCGATGCCGTACGCGGTCCTCGGCCTGCTGAGCGTCGTGCTCGCCGTCTCGCTGCGCGATGCGCGCTCGCGCCCGTGGCCCGCAGCACTCATCGCGTCGGCCGGGCTCGGCCTCGCGGCGGGATTTCGGCAGGACCTGTTGCTGCTGCTCGGACCGCTGTGGCTGTGGATGCTCGTGGCGCGTTCGTGGCGCGAGCGCGGATTCTGCGTCGCCGCGGTGGGTGTCGCCGCGCTCGCCTGGCTCGGACCGAGCGCGTCGCTCTCGGGCGGACCGGCGGCCTACCTCGCGACGCTGGGCGCGCAGGCCTCGCGCGTGAGCGAGCTGTCGCCGGCGGCGGGCGGCGACGCGCTGCTGCGCAACACGCTGCTCACCGTCTACGCGCTGTGGTGGGGGCTGCTCGGCTTCGCGCTGCTGCTCGTCGCGGCGATCGCCGCGAGGCTTCTCGCACGGCGCCGGCCCTCCGACGACGCCGCGTTCTTCGCGCTCTGGCTCGTGCCGGCCGCGCTCGTGTACATCACGATCCACATCGGCGATCCGGGCTATCTCATGTCGGTGCTGCCTGGTCTCTACGTCGCATGCGCCGCGCTGCTTGCACCCATCGCGCGCACCGCGCCGCGCGCGGTCCTCACTCTTGCTGCGGTGCTCGTCGCGATCAACATCGCGGTCTTCGTCGTCTCCGATGCGCCGTTCTCCGCGCGGGCGATCGCGAGTCACGATCGCTCCCTCGACGAGCGCGTGGCGTTCGTGCGTGGGCATTTCACGCCCTCGTCCACGGTGATCCTCGCGCAGTCGGAGTACCTCACGGCCCGCTACTACCTGCCGGAGTACCGCGTGCTCTTCTACGGATCCGAGCCCGAGGTGCTGTCGCGCGCGGCACGGGAGGTGCGGATCACCTCGCCCACGATCGCCGTCGTCATCTTCGGCGCGCTCGCATCACCACTTCCGCCAACGCTGCGGCTGGCGAGCGACGGTGGCATCGCGTTCGGGAGCGTCGACGCCGGGACGCTCCTCGCCTACGACCTCGAGCCGCGCTGACGCGCGCGGCCGTCAGCGCGACGCGGCAGGAAGCTCGAACACGAAGAGATGATTCAGGCCGAGCTCGAAGCGTTCGTGGGTGACGAGGCGCAGGCCCGCCGCCGCGAAGTAGGTGGGCGTTTCTTCGGGCCGGTATCCGTGGTGCGCCTCGATATCCATTCCGTGCAGCAAGCGCAGCCGCCGCAGCGTGTCAACGATGCGATCGACCAGCGGCGCTGGGACCGTGATGACCACACGGCCGCCGGGACGCAGCAGGTCGCGGCACGCGGCAACGAAGGCCGGGCGCTCGCCGTCCGGGACATGCTCGAAGACGGCGAGGAGCGCGAGGACGTCATACGGCCCGCGGTCACGCAGGTCTCGCGGGAAGCTGCCGCGGACCAGACCCGCGCCCTCTGGCGCGTCCGGGTCGATGCCGACGGCGTCGTGCACCCGGCCGCCCGCCGCGCGGATAAGTGCGCCGTCCGCGCAACCGACGTCGAGGAGCCGCCCGCCGGCGGGGATGTGCGGCAGCGCTTTTCGGATCCGGAGCCGCTGGATGAGCCGGTCGAGCGGTGTCACGCGGCCGCCGGCTCCACGCGCGCGACGGCCGCGCTTTCGCCGGCCGGCTCGCGCCACAGCAGCAGCACGATCGCGACGAAGAACCCGAGCGACACGAGCACGCTGAAGGTCTCGTCGTGTCGTAGCACGGCGATGCCGTAGAACACCGGCGACACGATGAGCAGCGTGCCGGCAGCGGCGAGAGCGAAGCGCCGGCCCGTGCGTTCGGAGCGACGCGTCAGGATCCCCGCGGTGATGACGGCCGGAACAAACAGCAGCACCTGGTCGTACGACCAGCTGTAGATCGCACCCGCGTTCGAGAGAGACAGCCATGCGGCCAGCGACGCATCGCTGCCCGGGCGGAAGCGCGCGGCGATCACCGCGCCGAGGGCGATCAACGCATATGCGACGTAACGGCCGTTCGGACCGATGAGCTGATTCAGCGCCGATGGCAGGACGGCCGAGCGGATCGTGCGCCGCGGCGGGATGTCGTCGAGCCACGCCGGAAACCAATCCGGCGGCGCGGCAAGCCAGGCGATGACCACGACCGCGCCCGCGAGCAGCAGGGCGAAGATCACGTATCGGCGGAAGACCGCTTCACGCAGCGCCCCGTACGCGAGGCCGAGCGCGGTGAAGACGACGAGCTGCGGCTTCGCGAGGAACAGCAGCGACGGGACGGCCGCGAGGAGCGGACGCGCGGCGCGCAGCGCGAGCACGGTCGCGCCGACCGCCGACATGAGGAGCAGGCTCCACTGGCCCAGGACGATGGCGTGGAACGATGGCTGCGCGAAGAAGAGCGCGACACCGAACGCCGCGTGCGTCACGGGGCGCGCGGGAACGAAAGCGCGCAGGAGGCCGCGGAGCACGAGCGCCGCGCATGCCATGCTCGCGATCATCCAGATCCAGCCCGCGACTTCGAGCGGCACCATCGCGAGCGGCGCGACCGCGAAGGCGACCCACGGCATGTAGTCGTAGACGAGCGCGTCGGGCGTCTTCGTCCCGACGTCGACGGCGAATCCGTAGTACTTCGTCGGGTCCCAGGGATCCACGCCGAGCACGATGGCCCGCGCGCCCGACCACACACCGGAGAAATCGTTCATGTGCACGAGCTCCAGCCGGCGCGCGAGCGGTCCGCCCACGACGATGAACACAACGCCGATGGCGATCGCCGCCCAGTAGAAGATCTCGGCGCGGCGCTCGCTCGTCATCGCGGCGCAACATTACCGGCTGTGCGCGCGCCTCAGTGGGTCTGGTGGTGGCTGGCGGGTGCCATTCTCGGCGCGGTGCTGTTGGGTCTCGCGCTCGAGACCGCGATCGTTGTTCCATTCGGCATCGTCGCCCTGGCTGCGCTCGCGCTGCGTTCGCCAGAGCGGGCCGCGGTCGGCGGGGGCGCGATCGTGTTGACCGGCGGCGTCTTCGTCTACCTGGTGCGTGACGCGGTCGAGCGCTGCGCGGAGTTCGATCGCGCGTCGCGGCCGAACGGCGGATGCACGATGTACGGCGTGGAGGAGCAACTCATCGCGATAGGCCTGTACCTCTTGGTGGGGATCGGTCTCACAGCGTACGCGTCGCTGCGCGCGCGGCCCGTACGCGCTTAGCTGGAGTTCTTCGCCGCGGCCGCGGGCTTCAGCAGATCGGTGCGCTGCGGCGCCCAGACATCGATGACCTGCGTCGGCTCCTCGAAGACGCGCGCGCCGTGCGCCGCGCC
>WNEY01005154.1_pt1 | contig 10086 bp, 8 predicted proteins | sample 5400531 | NCBI WGS metagenome assembly WNEY01 (sample SAMN13153338, study PRJNA577476) | soil metagenome | isolation source: 200 cm saprolite under Douglas fir tree site 1 | place: USA:California | collected 2015-04-18
AAATCATTGCTGAACAATTGGGCCAGGTTCAGCGGCAGCTTGTGTTCAGCAATGATTTTTACGATTCCGTTCGCCTGGCGGCGCAGAGCGAACGGATCCTTGGAGCCGCTGGGAACCAAGCCAAGCGAAAACATGCCAGCGATGCTATCTGCTTTATCAGAAATCGAAAGCACTGCACCTTCGATCGTGCGCGGAACTGAGTCCTCTACCGACTCAGGCGTGTAATGATCGTAAATCGCTGTGGCAATCGCTTGCTGAGCGTCTTCTTTCATGTCGCGATCGAGGTCTTGCGCGCGCGCATACAAGCCACCGACGATCCCTTGCAGCTCAGTGAATTCCTTAACGAGCTCGGTCGTGAGATCGGCCTTCGCCAGGCATGCTGCTTTGTGAACCACACCTGGGCGGATTGCTATCCCGCTTTGGCGAATGCTCTCAGCGAGCCAACTGCATACCCGCTGAACGCGCCGCGTTTTCTCGTAATACGTGCCGAGGTCTTTCTGGAAAGTTACTTGCTTCAGCCAGGTGACGCGTTCGCGCAGTGAATGCTTCTGGTCGGTTTGCCAGAAGAATCGCGCGTCATTAAAGCGTGCCCGCAACACTCGCTCATGGCCGTGACGAATGATGCCCTGCGGATCGCTGTCGGTATTCAGTACCGCCAAAAAGTGCGGCAGCAGTTCGTGATTGCTGTCTTCGACTGCAAAATATTTTTGGTGATCGCGCATCACCGTGACCAGAACTTCTTCCGGAAGCGCGAGGAATTCGGGATCAAAGCTGCCGAGGATGGCGGAAGGAAATTCCGTGAGATTGACAACTGTGTCTAAGAGATTCTTGTCTTCTCGCCAGCGCGCTCCGGGGATGGCACGCGTGGCGGCATCTAGACCTTTGCGAATCTGCTGTTCGCGCTCGCCACGGCTCAGCACCTTCGCATCGCGCAGTGCACTCACATACGGTTCCCCAGCATGCGGTATCGCAACCTCACGATCTGCCAGAATCCGGTGGCCGCGTGACTGATTTCCCGCCTTGATTCCGAACACTTCAACTGGGATCACCTCGTCATCGAGCATGGCCACAACCCAGCGCACCGGGCGAACGAAGACTTCCCCGCGCTTCCGCCAGTACATACTCTTGGGCCAGCAAATGGAGCTAATCTCTTTGGGCAGTAACTCGGAAATGATCTCGTGCGCGGCACGTCCCTTCTTCGTAATGCGGGCGGAAAGATAATCGCCTTTAGCCGTTGAAATTCTATCGAGCTGCGAGATATGTATCCCAGTTTTCTTTGCGAATGCGTGCGCTGCCGGTGTAGGCTGCCCGTCCTTGAAGGCGACAGTCACAGCCGGACCGGTGATCTGTTCGCTGATATCGGCCTGCGCTGCCAGAATGCCGGGGACGAGCACGGCCAAACGCCGAGGAGTGTCGAAATAGGTCATCGTGTCCTTGGCGTTCAACCTTTCACGGTTGAGAAGCGTGTGCACGCGTTCGCGGAGTTCTTGCGACGCGGCATCGATCATCCGCGCTGGAATCTCTTCGCAACCTATTTCTAGTAGAAAATCTGGCATCCGCCTCTCGCTGTACCAATGATATTTGGCGTCCGACCTCGGCGGCCGCGGACACCTGACAGCCGCCGGGACGGCGGCGCTACGAGATCGCGCTGACCTTTTCGCTTTTTAGGTTCTTAGTCGCGGGCTTTTCCTCTTCCTGCTCCTCCTCGTCCGAGATCACTCCGTGCTTCTGCTGATCCACCCAAGCCTTCGCGATCCGCACCGCGAGCGCGCGCACGCGCGCGATCACTCCTACCCGCTCTGTGACGGAAATCGCCCCCCGGGCATCAAGAATATTGAACAGATGCGAGCACTTCAGGCACAGGTCATAGGCTGGCAGCAAAGGGAAACGCTTCTTTTTTTCAGAAACCGTGTGCCCCATTTTTCCATCTAGTTTCGTGATTACTTCTTCTACCTTGTGTAAAGGATTGGCGCTTTCTCGGATCAGCTCCGAGTATTCATCCAGCAGCGCCTTACATTCCGCCTCGCACAACTCAAAGTGTTTCCACGTCTTCTCCACGTCGGCCATCTCGAAGTTGTAGACAGAGAACTGCAACTCGTCGGCGAGGCGTACATCGCCGTAAGTCGTCACACTGCCCGTCTTCAGGTCGCGGGCCCACACGATGTCATAAATCGAATCCACGTCCTGCAGGAACGCGGCGATGCGCTCCAGGCCATACGTCAGCTCGGCGGAAATCGGATCCAGATCGACGCCTCCGCATTGCTGGAAGTATGTAAACTGCGTGATCTCAAGCCCGTCAAGCATCACCTGCCAGCCGATGCCCCAGGCGCCCAGCGTGGGCGATTCCCAATTGTCTTCTTCGAACTTAATGTCGTGTTGGCGCAGATCAATTCCCATTGCGCCCAGCGACTCCAGATACAAATCCTGCACGTTCTCCGGCGGAGGCTTCAGAATGACCTGCAACTGCATGTGCTTATACAGGCGATTGGGATTCTCGCCGTAACGCCCATCTGCCGGCCGCCGCGACGGTTGCACGTAAGCTACTTTGTACGGCTTGGGCCCGAGCACGCGCAGAAAAGTCTCCGGCGCCATTGTGCCGGCGCCCACTTCGACATCGTACGGCTGCTGCAGGATGCATCCACGTTGAGCCCAGAAACTCTGAAGGCGCAGGATGAGTTCCTGAAACGTGGGCGGATTGGGCTTGGATGGATTCATGAATTGAGCTGAAGCTGTTAGCTCCTGGCTACTAGCTAGGAGCGAGCGAACCCGTTTGACAAGCTAGTGGCTAACAGCTAGGAACAGCTTCACAGTGCCGTAGTCGCGAAGCGGATTAATCCACGATTGTAATGGAAGAAGATGGCAGCCGTCAGCTTCAGCCCGTCAGGCGTCGATCATGCGCATTATCATCCGTAGCAGACTGTAATGTACCTTATATGGTACACTGGAGTCCGCCGTGCCCAAAGAGGAGGCATCGCAGAAAATCCCGCTGGTCTTCTTCCGTACGAGTGCTGGTAGCGAGCCGGTGCGCGACTGGCTGAAAGGATTGGAGGAGGCAGAGCGCCATGCGATCGGGAGAGATCTGTTGCGGGCCCAGTGGCGTTGGCCGGTGGGCATGCCTCTTTGCCGTCCGATGGGAAAAGGTCTGTGGGAAGTGCGAACAGACCTGCCAGGAAATCGCACGGCGCGCGTATTGATTTGCCTTTACCAGGACCACCTCGTGGCCCTGCACGGCTTTATCAAGAAAACGCGAGCCACGCGTGAAGCCGATTTAGCGCTGGCGCGCAAGCGGCAGAAGGAGTTGGAGCAATGAGCAAGAAACATCTGGGATCGAGTGTCGACGACTTCCTGAAGAAGGAAAACATCTTCGAAGAAGCGCAAGCGCAGGCGATCAAGGAAGTTGTGGCCTGGCAGCTCGCCAAGGCCATGAAGAAGAAAAAGATTTCTAAGGCGCGCATGGCGGCATTGCTCAAGACCAGCCGCTCCCAGGTCGACCGCATTCTCGACCCGAAGCACGACATCACGCTGTCGAGCCTGCAGCGGGCAGCGGCGCTGGTTGGACATCGGGTGATGATCGAATTGGTTTGAGGCAAGCGGCGGGAAGGGCATGAACGAACTAGCGGCGCTGACAGTTAGGAGCTGATTTTCTCCAGCATCCCCGCCGTTACCAGCTTTTTCTCGATATGCCGCTGCAAGGTCTGAATCAAGAACTTTCGCAAATCGGCGGCGCTGGCCTTTGTCCAAGTTTCGTCAGCAAAACTTTCAACCGGCGCCCGAAACATTTGTGCTGCCATAGAACGCGAAGCCGCCGACATTTCCGAGGAAGCCAGACGCTTGTCGTCGGCGCACATCAATCCATCCGCCAGCACATGAAAATAAGCGCGGTGTCCATTCAGCGCGTGGCCGCAAACGATGCACTCGGAAAACTCTGGGAGATAACCCATCAGGCGTGTCATCCACAGCTCAAAATAGGTAATGGGCATCCAGACATCCGCCCCGCGAAGCGCCACGAGCACCGAAAGCGCGAGGCGAAAAACCGCGTCATTGGCCTCGCGATCGGGCAGCAATTCATCCAGCAACTCCGCCACGTGCCCCAACGCCACGGCACGCGCATAACCAACCTCGCCTGCCAGGGGGGACTCCAAAACCTCGCAGGAATCTAAACGTGCCAGCTCCTGCTGCTCCCGATCTTCATAATGCACGCGAACATAAGTGAGCGGCTCGAGCGCCCCGCCGAAGCGCCGTTGCGACTTCTTCGCCGAGCGCGCCACCCCGCGCACTTTGCCTTCCTCTCGCGTAAACAAGGTGACCAGAAGGTCGGCTTCACGTAGGGGATACGTGCGCAGAACGATCGCTTCCGACTCCTTCAGCGCCATCGCAGCTCGATAGGTTGATCTTCGATTGTAACGGAGGGGTACGGAGATTAAAAGGAGCGTTATTCGTGGCGGAATCTGAGTTTAGACATCTCCGGATAAAAAATGCTCTTAACCGCAAAGATCGCAGAGTCCGCAGAAATCGCAGAGAAATGCAGTCTTCATGGCCACTGATAGCTGCAAAAAAGCGCACGCCTTGCGCAGACATGCGCCTTTAAACCCCGATGAAGCTGTTGCGGCTATCGGCCGTAGTATTTGGCGTTACGCTCGGTGAAGCTCTTCCACTTCTCCGGTAGATCATCAAGTGCAAAGATGGCCGACACGGGGCAGACGGGCACACAAGCGCCGCAATCAATACATTCAACCGGATCAATGTAGAGCATCTCTTCTTCCGCGTACGCGGGCTCATCCTTCTTCGGATGGATGCAGTCCACCGGGCAGGCGTCCACACAGGCGGTGTCCTTGGTCCCGATGCACGGTTCTGCGATTACATAAGTCATAGAATTCGTGTCTCCCCCTGAAGTGTGCGGAACGATACCAGAAACTAGTATTTTAACAAGAATGGAGCGATGGGTACAGGAGCGCAAGCGGTGCTGATGGTGCAGTTTGGTAAGGAAGCGAGCCAAACGCGCGATTATTTCGTCGCAGGAACGCGACGCTTCGCGCGGCTCGCCCAGATCCTTCGCTGCGCAAAGAACGCTTGCTTCAGGATGACAATCAAACTGCACCACTACCCAGCGGGTGCTGGCGCGTGACAATGTCGCTACGGCGCCACCTCGTAGGACCATCCTCCACGGCCTTGTAATCAGGTTCGACGAGCGCAAGCCGACAACGTCAGACAACTCCCATTTTTTGACGCATGAAGACTTTTCTTTCGAATAGCTAAAGCTGCAAACCTCTTTGCCGATTAAGTGTGATGTATCGCGGATCAGATCCACGCTTCCGCCGATAACAAATCTCCAGGAGAGGATCCATGCCCGTAGCCGGAATCGCCAGCAACTTACCCTTTCAGTCCGTTAACCAAGCTTTCTTTTTTCAGCGTCGTCTCGATGTCGTGGAACTAGGGCGGGCAATAAACTCAGGCGACCTGACCAAAGCGCAGCACGTGTATGACGCGCTCGCAGCTCTGGGCCAGAATACCAATGGTTACAAGCCATTCAAGAACTCCACGCTGGAGAATAACTACCTCGCTGTGGGCCAAGCGCTCAAGACTGGGGACGCCGTGGCGGCGCAGCAGGCTTATGCAACTTTGCAGCAGGCTATTCAGAAGATTAACTTCGGAGGGCGTCCGCCCGCGCAAGTCCAGCCTCACGTCGAAGAGATTATTCTGAATCTCATCCAATCCCAGGCCAACAGCACGCCCGCGTCTGGTACAGGCGGCAGCAGCGCACCCGCCCCGACACCTGCTCCAGCCCCCACGCCAACCCCGGCGCCAACGTCGGGTAGCGGCAGCGTGCCTGCTGCGTCCACTCCGGAGATTGTCATCAACCTGGGTGCAAACAGCAGTTCGAGCGGATCGACTCCTGAAGTTGTTCTGAATCTGGCGGGCGGGAATTCTGGCGGCTCCGGGCCAGAGCTCACGATTGACATTAACAACACTGCAGGCGCGAATGCCACGAACCCGCCCAACCCGGAAGTCGTTCTTAACCTCGGCGGCTCCACGCCAGAGATCGCCTTTAACTTTGCGAATGGTAGTGGAAACGGGAACTCTTTGGCGGAAATTATCCTCAATTTAAACAATGGTGGGAGTCAACCACCTCAGGCCAGCGGCATTCAAATCAACGTTGTAGTGTGAGGCAGCAAGCCAGCGCCCAGAATCGTTTCGGAAACTATTGCAGCTCTATTCTGGACCGCCGGGCAGGCTCGTCGGTAATCTTCTGATGGTTACTTACGAGAGTAACTAGAGTCATCTTGTCCTCAGAAAGATCCTGCTTCACTCTTAATTCCTTAGGGTAAACAAGTATCCGGGGGCGTGTGTCTCTTCTATGAGTAACCCCAAACCTGCAACGGGCGCGGATTGGACCCAACTTCTTACGGATCCCGATCTGATAAGCCATCTGGGTGAACTCCTGCAGACCTATCGCGAAGCTGCGCCGGAAAAACGTGACCAGGCGCTGCTGGCTGCCATGCGCAAAATCAAGACTGGCGACAACGCAAGCGATAAAGGTGCGGAGGAACGAGCAGAGCACGCGACAGCAAGCAGCGACACCGCTAAACAAGCTCCCGAACCAGCGCCTCCAGCCGCGACCAGCCCATCGGCCTCGCCACCGTTTGAACCTGATATCTTCACTCCCGCTCCTACCTGGGAGGATCGGCGGCGCTATCCTCGACTGAAGTGTTTCGTTGCAGTGGAGCTGCGCGTGGATGGTTCCGCCGACCCGATCTGGGGCAACCTGGCGAATACCAGCATGGGCGGTTGTTTCGTCGAAACTGCAACTCCGGTTCCGGCCCGCGCCAGCGTGGAAATCGGTTTGTGGCTGGCAAACGGAAAGCTCTGGATCAAAGGCATTATTCTGAATGGAGTGGTCACGCGCAGCACTCCATCTTTCGGTGTTCGCGTCAGATTCGCCGATCTCGAAGCCACCGAACGCGAAAGCCTTCGCCATTTCCTGAGATTTGTCGAAAGCACGACCAAGGGCTACCGCAGCGAGCACGGTTACCTGGCGCAGTTGAAGCGTTAACCGCGTTTTTCCTCATCACAAATTTTGTTCAGGTGAATCCTCGCGCCGCTGGCGTCATCCATACAAATGAGTCAGTTCTGGCGCAAGCAGCAGGACTCCCGATAAATTGATAAACTGCATGTAGTCCCAAGGTTCTGGAGAACTAGCTTCCCGCCGCCCACATCTGTTCATAACTGAAAGGACTTCCCCATGGTGACGAGCGAACAGACGTTGACCAGCAAGCAACTGGAGACGTTATGCATCAACACCATCCGCACGCTGGCTATGGATGCCGTGCAACAGGCCAACTCCGGACATCCGGGCGCTCCCATGGCGCTGGCGCCTGTGACGTATTGTTTGTGGCAGAACTTTTTGCGTTACGACCCCGCAGATCCGGTGTGGCCCAATCGCGACCGCTTCGTTCTCTCCAATGGCCATGCCTCTATGCTGCTGTACGCCACGCTGTATCTCGCGCAAGTCCGGGGGATCAACCCAGAATACGAGCGGCTCGGTGATTACGCGATCACGCTAGACGATATTAAGAGGTTCAGGCAAATCGACAGTCGAACGCCTGGGCACCCTGAATACCGAATTGCTGGGGGCATCGAGACGACAACCGGACCGCTCGGCCAGGGAGTGGGCAACAGCGTGGGAATGGCTATCGCTGCGAACTGGCTGGCAGCGCACTACAACCGTCCCGGCTTTGAGATTTTTAATTACAACATCTACGCCATGTGCGGCGATGGCGACATGATGGAAGGCGTAGGCGCCGAGGCAGCATCCCTCGCCGGACATTTGAAGCTGCCCAACCTGTGCTGGATCTACGACAACAATCGCGTGACGCTCGACGGTCCTGCTGACGTTTCGTTCACTGAAGACGTCGCCGAACGGTTTCTCGGATATGGCTGGAACGTCACTCACGTAAACGACGCTAACGATCTCAACTCGTTTTCAGATGCCTGCATCAATTTTCTGCAAACCAAAGACCGGCCCACGCTGATCATCGTGAATAGCCATATCGGCTACGGCTCTCCGCACAAGCAGGATACGAATGAAGCCCATGGCGAACCACTCGGGGAAGAGGAAGTTCGACTGGTAAAGAAATTCTATGGCTGGCCGGAGGATGCAAAGTTCCTGGTTCCGGACGGAGTGTTGGAAACTTTTCGCGATGGGATAGGCAAACGCGGCCGCAAGCTTCGCGACGATTGGAAAAAATTGTTCGACTCCTACGCGCAGCAATTCCCCGAACTTGCTGACCAGATCAACGGGATGCAGCATCGCCAGCTTCCAGATGGCTGGGACAAGAATCTGCCGACGTTTCCTACTGATGCCAAGGGTGTTGCTACGCGTGACAGCTCTGGCAAGGTTCTCAACGTTCTCGCTCAGAATGTGCCTTGGATGGTTGGCGGATCAGCGGACCTTGCGACCTCCGACAGAACCCGATTGAAGTTTGAAGGCGCAGGCGATTTCCAACCTGGGAGCTACGGCGGGCGCAATCTCCATTTCGGTGTCCGCGAACACGGGATGGCAGCGGCGCTGAATGGCATGGCGGTCTCGAAAGTCCGGCCTTTCGGAGGTACGTTCTTCAACTTCTCCGATTACATGAAACCGGCGGTGCGACTCGCTGCGCTGATGGAGATTCCAACCATCTTCATCTATACGCATGATTCAATCGGCCTGGGGGAAGACGGTCCTACGCATCAGCCGATTGAGCAATTGCCCTCATTGCGCGCCGTTCCAGGACTGGTGCTCTTGCGTCCGGCCGACGCCAACGAAGTCGTCGAAGCATGGAAGGTCATCATGCAGTTGAAGCATGAGCCGGCAGCGCTGGTGCTCACACGTCAGGCGGTCCCGACATTTGACCGTACAAAATACGCATCCGCCGCAGGGGTGTCCAAAGGCGCTTACATTCTGGCCGATGCGCCCGATGGCAAGCCGCAAGTAATATTGATGTCCAGCGGCAGCGAGGTCCAGCTCTGCATCGCTGCTTATGAGCAGTTGAAATCGGAAGGAGTGAAGGCGCGCGTCGTCAGCATGCCTTCCTGGGCCATCTTCGAAAAGCAAAGCGAGGAATATAAACAACAGGTTTTTCCGCAAGGAATAAAGGCGCGAGTCGCGGTAGAACAGGCGTCGACATTTGGATGGTCGCAATATGTCGGGCCGCAGGGGAAAGTAATCGGCATGCACACGTTTGGATCCTCGGCGCCGTTGAAGGACGTATTGAAGAAATTCGGCTTCAGCCCAGACAAAGTGGTTGAGGCCGCGCGTGCCACAATCGCGGAAACGAAGTAGTCGACATCGGCCCGAGCAGTGCGTAACGCCGAACCTTTCTTAGCTTGCAGTCGAAAGCCGCGAAGCGGCACAAGAATACAGCCCACGGCGTAAGCCGTGGGTCAGAGCGCCAATAAAAGAAGCCCCGCAGGGGGCGAAAGAGGCGCATTAAAATTCACAGCGTGCATTAATGGAGACGCACATATGAATCCCACCAGCGTTCTCGAGACCGCGAAAGCTACCAATCCTCTCCTCGATCTTCAGAAGTTCGGGCAATCGATTTGGCTGGACTACATCCGCCGCAGCCTGATCACCAGCGGTGAGCTCCAGCGCCTGATGGATGAAGACGGGCTGCGAGGCATCACCTCGAATCCCTCCATTTTCGAAAAAGCTATTTCCGGCAGCACGGATTATGCCGATCTGCTCAACTCGCTGAAATCGCGAACCGATCTCGATGCTAAGGCGCGGTATGAGATTCTTGCCATACGGGATATTCAAGACGCCGCCGACATTCTGCGGCCTGTATACGAAAGCACCAAGCGTCGCGACGGCTATGTGAGCCTGGAAGTCTCGCCATATTTGGCCCGCGACACGCAAGGTACTATTCAGGAAGCGCGGGCGCTCTGGAAATCTGTCGCTCGCGAGAACGTGATGATCAAGGTTCCTGGCACGCCGGAAGGGATTCCAGCATTTCAGCAGCTCATCAGCGAAGGCATCAACATCAACGTCACTCTTCTCTTCTCACAGAAAGTGTACGAGGAGGTTGCCGAAGCCTACATTGCCGG
>WNEY01005156.1_pt1 | contig 10085 bp, 7 predicted proteins | sample 5400531 | NCBI WGS metagenome assembly WNEY01 (sample SAMN13153338, study PRJNA577476) | soil metagenome | isolation source: 200 cm saprolite under Douglas fir tree site 1 | place: USA:California | collected 2015-04-18
AGAGGGGAAAGGCCGCGTGGTCGGCATCGATCTCCTTGCCATGGCGCCGATGGCGGGCGTCGACTTCGTCCAGCTCGACTTTCTCGATCCGCGCGCGCCCGACGCGCTGAAGGAAATGCTGGGCGGCCCGGCCGACGTGGTGCTCTCCGACATGGCGGCGAACGCCACCGGCCACCGCAAGACCGATCATCTCAAGATCATGGCGCTGGCCGAGGCCGCGGCCGACTTCGCGCGCGAGGTGCTCGCGCCCGGCGGCGCGTTCCTCTGCAAGGTGCTGCAAGGCGGCACCGAGACGACGCTGCTCGCCTCGCTCAAGCGCGATTTTTCGAGCGTCAAGCACGTGAAGCCGGCAGCGAGCCGCACGGATTCGGCGGAGCTTTATCTCCTGGCGACCGGATTTCGGGGACATCAGAACCTACGATAGCTTCTCCGTCGCCTCGGTCGCGCCTGGTGCCGGCGTGCGCCGGGCGAGCTCGGCGCCGGCGTCGACCGGCATCCGCACGAACACGAAAAACGCGCAGGCCGAGATCACGGCAATGACGAGAAACGCCGGCTGGAAGTCGGGGGCGGTGATCGTGGTGTGCCCGCGCGCCCACAGCGTCAAATCCACCGCCAGCGCGCCGATGGCGACGCCGACCGAGATCGATACCTGCTGGGCGACGGCGACCAGCGAGGTCGCGCGGCTCATGCGGCGGTTGTCGACGTCGGCATAGGCGATGGTGTTGAGGCTGGTGAATTCGAGCGAGCGGAAGAAGCCGCCGATGATGAGAAGGCCGACGATCCAGGCGAACGACACGCCGGGCTGGAAGGTCGCGCAGGCCGCGACCAGCACCGAGCTCACCAAGGCATTGACCACCAGCACCTTCCGGAAGCCCCAGCGCCGCAAAATGATCGGGATCACCGTCTTCATGCCCATGGCGCCCACCACGTTCGACAACGTGATTAATCCGGACTGGAAGGCGGTGAGGTTGAAGCCGAGCTGCAGGAGCAGCGGAAGCAGGAACGGCATGGCGCCGATGCCGGAGCGATAGATGAAGCCGCCGACGATGGCGGCGCGCATGGTCGGAATTTTCAGGAGCGACAGGTCGAGCACCGGCGCGGGCGTGCGCCGGGCGTGCCGAACATAAGCGTAGGCCGAGACCGCGCCGGCGGCGATCAGCGCGACCACCACGCCGGTCGGCAGGAAGTTGAGCCCGAGCATGGAGCCGCCGAAGGCGAGACCGCCGATGCCGACGCCGGCGAGCACCGCGCCCAGCGGATCGAACGGGTCGGGCGCTTCCGCCCGCACGTCCTCGATGAAGATGGTCGCCAGCACGATGCCGGTCAGGCCGATCGGGATGTTGATCAGGAAGATCCAGTGCCAGGAGATGTAGGTCGTAATGAAGCCGCCGAGCGCCGGGCCGATCAGCGGCCCGATCAGCGCCGGCAGCGTGACCCAGACCATGGCGTTGACGAGCTCGCGCCGGTCGACGCTGCGCACCAGGATCAGACGCGCGACCGGCGTCATCATCGCTCCGCCCACGCCTTCCAGGATGCGCGCGGCGACGAACTGGGTGAGCGTGCCCGACAGCGCGCAGCCGATCGAGCCCAGCATGAACACGCCGATCGCGGCGCGGAACACCGTGCGCGCGCCGAACCGGTCGGCGGTCCAGCCGCTGACCGGGATGAAGACCGCGAGCGAGAGCAGATACGAGGTGACCGCGAGCTTGAGGGCGAGGGGGCTGGTGCCGATATCGGCCGCGATCGCCGGCAGCGAGGTCGCGATCACGGTCGAATCCATGTTCTCCATGAACAGGGCGACCGCCACGATCAGCGGCACGATGCGTTGGGCCGGCATGGGTGGGATTGTTGAACCTTCGGGCGTTGTGCCCGCACGTTAGCAGAATCGGCGCGTCCGCGGACCAAGCTGACAGCGACGACCTTGTACCCGCTTTTGCCGGCCTCGACGCGCGATCGAGCCCGGAATCCGCATCTTTCGGTGAATTGTTCCCAAACCGCTAGGATTCGCGGCCGAGCCGTGCTATCGACCACCGCCAACCCAAAACGGGCCGTCAAGCTGCGCGCGGGACCGCTGTTTCGCCGCAGAATCGAGCTTATCTAAGCTCCGACGGGGCCGTCGATCACGCCTGCGAAAGCAGGCGACCTGGAGTTGGCGATGGACCAGAAATCCAACGGAACGCTGCGCGAGGCGCTCACCTTCGACGACGTCCTGCTCAAGCCCGGGTTGTCCGAGCTCCTGCCCTCCGACGCCGACATCCGCACCCACATCACCCGCGAAATCCTGCTCAACCTGCCCATCATCGCCTCGGCCATGGACACCGTGACCGAGGCCAAGATGGCGATCGCCATGGCGCAGGCCGGCGGGCTCGGCGTCATCCACCGCAATCTCGAGCCGGACGAGCAGGCAACGCAGGTCCGTCAGGTGAAGAAGTTCGAATCGGGCATGGTGGTGAACCCCCTCACCATCCATCCCGGCGCCACGCTCGCCGACGCGCTCGCGCTGATGAAGGACCACGGCATATCCGGCATCCCGGTCGTCGAGGGCGGCGGCAACGGCAAGGCCGGCAAGCTCGTCGGCATCCTCACCAACCGCGACGTGCGCTTCGCCACCGATCCGCGCCAGAAGGTGGCGGAGCTGATGACCAAGGAGCGGCTCATCACGGTGCGCGAGGGCGTCGAGCAGGACGAGGCCAAGCGCCTCCTCCATCAGCATCGCATCGAGAAGCTCTTGGTGGTCGACGCGCAGTATCGTTGCGTCGGGCTGATCACGGTCAAGGACATCGAGAAGGCGGTCGCCAATCCCCATGCCTGCAAGGACGAGCAGGGGCGGCTGCGCGTCGCCGCCGCCACCACCGTCGGCGACAAGGGCTTCGGCCGCACCGAGCGGCTGATCGAAGCCGGCGTCGATCTCGTGGTGGTCGACACCGCGCACGGCCATTCGCGCTCGGTGCTCGACGCCGTCACCCGCATCAAGCGGCTCTCCAACGCGGTGCAGGTGGTCGCCGGCAACATCGCCACCAGCGAGGGCGCCAAGGCGCTCATCGATGCCGGCGCCGACGCGATCAAGGTCGGCATCGGGCCGGGCTCGATCTGTACCACGCGCATCGTCGCAGGCGTCGGCGTGCCGCAGCTCACCGCCATCATGGACGCAGTCGAGGTCGCGCGCAAAAGCGAGACGCCGATCATCGCCGACGGCGGCATCAAATATTCCGGCGATCTTGCCAAGGCGCTCGCGGCTGGGGCCGACTGCGCCATGGTCGGCTCGCTGCTTGCCGGCACCGACGAGACGCCGGGCGAGGTGTTCCTCTATCAGGGCCGCTCCTACAAGACCTATCGCGGCATGGGGTCGGTTGGCGCCATGGCGCGCGGCTCGGCCGACCGCTACTTCCAGCAGGACATCAAGGACACGCTCAAGCTGGTGCCGGAAGGCGTCGAGGGCCAGGTGCCGTACAAGGGCGCCGCCGCGACGGTGCTGCACCAGCTCGCCGGCGGCTTGCGCGCCGCCATGGGCTATGTCGGCGCGTCGACGCTGGCGGAATTGCACGCCAAGGCTGAGTTCGTGCGCATCTCCGGCGCCGGCATGCGCGAGAGCCACGTGCACGACGTCACCATCACCCGCGAGAGCCCGAATTATCCCAGCCGCGTGTAGCGTTCCCCGTTTCCATGGCGCAAAAGAAGTCGCTCGATCCATTCGCGCAGGTGCGCTCCGCGACGCTGGCCCACCGCGCCAAGCACGGCTGCGGCACCTGGCCCTATGACAATGGCGCTCTGCTCGCCGCGCTCGCCGCCGCGTCAGGGGCCGAGCGCATCCTCGAGCTCGGCACCGCGCTCGGCTACACCGCGCTGAGCTTCGCCCATGGCGCGCCGCAGGCGATCGTCGATACGATCGAGCGCGACGGCGAGCACGTCAAGCTCGCGCGCGGCAATATCGCGGCGGCCGGCATGGAGGGACGCGTGACCGTGCACGAGGGCGACTTCGGCGACGTGCTGCCTGCGCTCGAGCCGGGCTACGACCTGGCGTTTTTCGACGGGCATACGCCGGTGCCGAAGCTGCACGCGGAGCTGCGCCGCCTGCTCAAGCCGCGCGGCGTGCTGATCACCGCCAATCTCAACCATGGTGGGACTGCGAACGCGGTGTGCGAGGCGCTGCTCGATCAGCGCTCGTGGCTCACCGCCTTCCTCGACGAGGACCGCGAGACCGCGATCAGCATCAAGCTGTGATGATGGCGCTTTCCTTGTGGCGCCCCTCGCTTCTTTGATCTGCGCGTGCTCTATTCGGAGATGGAAACATCATGTCCATTCAAGCCGTCCTGTTGCCGCTCTTCGTCGAGGTAGCGCTCACCTTCGTGCTGCTGTTCTGGACCGGCGGCGCCCGCCTCGCGGCGGTGCGGCGCGGCGACGTGCGTCCTCGCGACGTAGCGCTGCGCGAGCCGAGCTGGCCGAAGAAGGAAACGCAGATCGCCAACGCCTATCAGAACCAGCTCGAATTGCCGGTTCTGTTCTACGTGCTGACCATACTGGCGATCGTCACCCGCCACGCCGATCTCTTGTTCGTGGTGCTGGCCTGGGTGTTCGTGGCCTCGCGTCTCGTGCACGTCTACATCCACTTGACCAGCAATCATATGGGGCGGCGATTCGCAGCCTTCGCCGCCGGCGCCGTGGTGCTGTTGGTCATGTGGGTGATCTTCATCCTGCGCATGTTGCTCGAGTTTTAGATGACCCCCGGTGCCCGCCTGTCCGCCGCCATCGAGGTCATCGCCGATATCGAAGCGCGGCGGCGGCCGGCAGCCGAGGCGCTCAAGGATTGGGGCCTCTCGCACCGCTTCGCCGGCTCGGGCGATCGCGCCGCGATCGCGGGCCTCACCTACGACGCGCTGCGCCGGCGCGCGTCGAGCGCGCATGTCATGGGCGAGGGGAGCCCGCGTGCGGTCGCGCTCGGCATGCTGCGGCTCGAACGCAAGCTCGATCTCGATGCCATCGCAGCGCTCGCCAGCGGCGCGCGCTTTTCGCCGTCGCCCCTCACCGAGCGCGAGCGGGCGCGGCTCGACGCTGTCGTTCTGGACGGCGCTCCGCCCTGGGTCGCCGGCGATTATCCGGAATGGCTCGACCCGCATCTCGCCCGTGTGCTGGGCGAGGAGCGCGCGGCCGAAGGCCGGGCGTTGGCCAGCCGCGCGCCGCTCGATCTGCGAGTGAACGCCCTCAAGGCCGAGCGCGACACCGCAGCCGGCGCGCTCGCCCACCTCGACCCTGTGCCGACCCGCTGGTCGCCGTTCGGCCTGCGCATCGCGCTCGGAGCCGACGCCAAGAGCCCCGCGATCCACGCCGAGCCTGCGTTCATCAAGGGGATGGTCGAGGTGCAGGACGAGGGCTCGCAGCTTGCCGCGCTGCTCGCGGGGGCGAAGCCCGGCCAGCACGTGGTCGATCTCTGCGCCGGCGCCGGCGGCAAGACGCTCGCGCTCGCCGCCATAATGGAAAATCGCGGACAGCTCTACGCCACCGATTTGGACAAGCGACGGCTCGCGCCGATCCACGAGCGGCTCGAGCGCGCAGGCGTGCACAACGTCCAGGTGCGGACCCCGCGGGCGCAGGAAAACCTGCTCGGCGATCTCGCGGGGCGCGCCGATCTCGTCCTCATCGACGCGCCTTGTACCGGGATCGGCACCTGGCGGCGCAATCCCGATGCCAAGTGGCGCGTGCGCCCCGGCTCGCTCGAGGTCCGAGTAGACGAGCAGGCGGAGGTGCTCGACCGCGCTGCCGCGCTGGTCAAGCCCGGCGGGCGCATCGCCTATGTCACCTGCTCGCTACTCGCCGAGGAGAACGGCGACCAGGTGCGCGCGTTCCTCGCGCGCCATCAGGATTTCACGCTGCTGCCGCCAGCCGAGGTTGCAAGCCCGCTCGGCGAGCGGGCTTTTCTCTTCCGCCACGCCGCGCTGATGTCGGAGGAGGGGATCCTGATGACCCCGCGCCGCACCGACACCGACGGGTTCTACGTCAGCATCGTCACCCGCTCGTAGGCCGAGTCGTGATGGCCGTCATTCCGGGGCGCGCCGAAGGCGCGAGCCCGGAATCCATAACCACAGGTCGTGATTATGGATTCCGGGCTCCCTCGCTAACGCTCGGGCCCCGGAATGACCGGCCGAGAGGCTAGCGCTGCTTGCGCCCGCCATAGGTGGTGCCGCGGCGCAGCTTGCTGGTCGGGCTGCGCGGGTCGGCGGCGACCGTGCCGGTATCGTCGTCGAACACGAAGCATTCGTAGTATCGCGCCGCCGGCACGCGCTTGTCGGTGGCGCAATTGTGGAACACCAGCAGCTCCTCCTCGCCGCGGTAGTGCCGGTAGGGACCGATCATGTAGCGGTCGTCCCCGCCGGGGTGGATGCCGCGCCGGTCGATCCTGCCCTTGAGCGAGGGCGTGACCGCGAGGATCGCGTCGCGCAGCGCCTCGCCCTCGATGAAATTGTCCGGCAGCTGGTCGAACGGCCCGTCGAAGTAATTGTTGACGCGGGAGTTGGCCTCGAACACGCCGATCAGGATCCGGCGGTCGAGCTTGTGGTCGCGATAGAAGGCAAAGCCGGTACGTTTGCCGATCAGGATACGATCGGTGGCGGCGGTGGCGATGAACTGGTCGGCGACCTCGACGGTCTCGTCGAGGACATAGTGGAACAGCTTGAGCCTGCGGTTGAACACCAGGAAGAACCGCATTGCGGACTCGTCCGCAACCGGGCCGAGATAGACCTCGTCGGGGCCGAACGCGCCCGGCGGCGGCTTGACGTTCGACAGGTCGTTGAGCTCGAACACGACCGACTTGCCGCCGTGGGACACGCGATAAACCAGCGGCTCGACTTTTTCCACGCTCACGCCGTGGGAGCCGTCGAGCAGGCGATAGGTGATGTCGTCCTTGTAGGGGATGTATTCGGCCAGGTCCTCGTAATAGGCGAAGTGCACCTTGCCCTGGTCGCGGTCGGTGGCGTCGAGCCGGATGTTGCCGGCATAGCGGATGTGGCGGTGGAAGAAATAGAAGTAATAGTAGTTCTCGGTCGGATAGACCTTCACGCGCTCGGGCAGGCTGCCCAGGACGAAATCGAACACCGCCATCGGATCCTTGACGGCGAGCGTCGTCTCCCGCATCGCGTCCTCGGCATAGCTCTGGTTGGTGTAGAGCCGCGGCAATGTCTCCGCTTGCGCTGGCCCCGTTTGGGCGGCCGCCGGTGGAATCGCAGCACCGGACAATCCGGCCAGGATGGACAAGACAACCCAACGCAACTGGGACAATGGCTTCAATCCTTCTCGTGGCTGCAAGCGCGGCGGCAGGCGTGACGCCGCCGCTCACCGGTTCAGCTGCTTGATCTCGGTGCCGCTCTTTTTCTGACCGGACGAACCGGTTCTGGCGTGGGTCGCGCTCTGGGTATGGGTGGGGGCCTTGGCGGCGTTGCTCAGGGCCGTGCTGTGAGTGGGGGTCTTTCTGGCGTTGCTCAGAGCCGTGCTGTGCGTCGGCGTCTTGGTGGCGTTGCTCTGGGCTGTGCTGTGGGTGGGGGTCTTGGCCGCGTTGCTCAGGGCTGTGCTGTGAGTGGTGGAGCCGCGCTGATTGTGGGTCGCGCTCTGGCTGTGCACATCGGAGCCGCGGGTGGCATGGGTCGCGCGGTCGGTGTGGACGTTGGAGCCGCGCTGGGCGTGGGTCGCTCGCTCGGTGTGGACGTCGGAGCCGCGCAGCGAGTGGGTCGCCTGGTCGGTGTGGACGCCGGAGCCGCGCACCGCATGGGTCGCGCGCTCGTTATGGATGTCGGAGCCGCGGCGCGCATGGGTGGCGCGTTCCGTATGGACGTCGGAGCCGCGACGGGCATGGGTCGCCCGTTGGGTGTGGATTTCGGAGCCGCGCCAGGAATGGGTCCGCTCCTGGCTGTGCGATCCGATCCGGTTGTGGCTCCAATACTCGTAGTGCGATCCCCAACGGTTATGGCTCCAGTACGGATCGTGCGAGCCCCAACGATAGTGGCTCGTCGCCCGGCCGTGCGAGGAGAGCCGCGCGTGGCTCACGTCGATCGGGTGGCCCGATGGCGGCGGGGTCGGAATGAACGAGTAGGTCCTCGGCGGCTCGCAGACCTGATAGATCGCGATGTCGCCGATCTTGGTGGCGTCGTTGCGGTTGAGCTCCTGCTCGATCAGGCGCCCGGAGCTGTCGACATTGATGTCGGTGTCGATCAGGTAGGATTGGTTGGGGCCGGCGGCGAAGGTCGTCTCGGGCGGCGGCGGCGCATTCGCGAATGCCTGCTCGGGCGCCACCTCCTCGAAGGCATTCTCCGCCATGCCCTGCAGGCCGTGCACCTCGGAATCGTCGCGGCCGGCTTGCACCGCGGCCTGCTGCGGGTTTTCGCCCGCGGCCGGCGCGTCCGTTGCCGGCAGGTTGCACGGGCCATCGCGCGAGCACAGCGAGTCGCCCGTGATCCACACGAACTGATCCGGCTTGCCCGGATCGGCCACCCAGCTCGCATCGTAGCCGAGACCGAACGCTATTCCGCCGGCGCAGTTCGCCCGCATGAACGGCGTGCCGTCCCGGCCGCGGTCATAGAAGCCGATGTCGTAGCGCCCGACCGGACGCCAGGCGCCCTTCTCGTCGAGCTCGTAGCGCAGCGCGCGTGCCTCGTGCGGATTGGCGAACGGGTTCTGCGCCGCGAGCCCCAGATTGCGAATGCCGCCGCGCTCGCCGATCAGCAAGACCGGCCGCTGGCCGCATTCCGAAAACGAGATATCGCTCACCGGCTGGCTCATGCCGGCGCGCGCGATGTCCTGCGGCTTTACGAAGAAATCCGGCAGGATGAACTCGCGCCGCACGTCGGTGCGGTCGAAGCCGCCGTCCGGGCCGAGCCGGATCGACCACACGGAATTGCGCTTCTCGTCCTCCGAGGCCTGGTTCCAGGAGGTCTGCTCGAACGCCGGGCTGCTCCATACCGCGTAGAACAGCCGCGTCTCGTTGCTCACCACGTCGCGGCGCACGCCGATGCCCCAGACGCGGCGGCCGCTGGCGGCGAAGTTCCAGCATTGCGGGCTGTTGTCGAAGCGGGACGGACAATCGGCGATGCGCGCGCGCGAATTCGGATCGAACGCGATCGACGGCAGGCTCATGCGCTGGCCGTCCTCGACATTGGTGAAGCTCGCGCGGCCGTGGATGCCGTGATCGTAATAGCCGAGGTCGCCGCCATCGGCGGCGCGGATGCGGTGGATCATCCCGGTCTCGAGATCGGAGACGAAGAGCTGCCTGTTGCTGCGGTCGTAGGCGATGTTGCCCAACGCCGCGGCGCTGTTGGGCCGGCCGTTGAGCGTGATCTGCGCGAACACCCGCGGCGCGTAGCCGGTCGAGGCGTCGAGCCGATAGACCGTGCCCGGGCCGCCGCCCTGGCCCCACATGCCCGGCATCCAGTTGGCGCCGGCGCGGTGCAGGCCGAAGGCCGAGGTGGCGGTGAGATAGACGTTGGGCGCCCGCGCGTCGTCGAGCGCGACGCCGAACACCTGGCCGACCTGGGCGGCGCTGACCGGCTTGCGCTGGGGCTCGTCGACCCAATGCTGGCCGAGCGGCGGGCGGCGCGGCGCGCGCACGTCGATGATGCTGCCGGAGGTGCCGTCGGGGTCGATCACCGGCGCGCCGCCGGGCCCGGGCCGCGTTCCGGAGAAGCGCGTGACATAGGCCTCGCCCGGTTGGATCGCGCCGTCCTGCGCCAACAGGGTTTGCGACGGCAGCAGGATGCCCGTCACCAGGATCGCGTGGCCCAATACGAAGCCGGCCGCCCGGCAGCGAACGCGCCGCGACATCGTGACCTCCCTCATGCCCATCCGCCGAACATGATACCAGCAAAGCGCGCGGCTGTCCCGCGGCGGCGATCGATGCCGTTGGTGTTGGGGGCCTTCAGGACATTCCCAATGCTGATTCAGGGCAAACCCTGATTGCCTCCGGCATCGCATGGATTCATGGTGAGCTGAGAATTCCATGACAGCGCCGCGCGCTGCGAAAATCTTTGCCGGTAGGGAACTTTGTTCCCCGGCCAAATGTTGGTGCCCAGCTTCCGTGTTCACACTCAACATGAAGGAGCGTGTCA
>WNEY01005160.1_pt1 | contig 10084 bp, 11 predicted proteins | sample 5400531 | NCBI WGS metagenome assembly WNEY01 (sample SAMN13153338, study PRJNA577476) | soil metagenome | isolation source: 200 cm saprolite under Douglas fir tree site 1 | place: USA:California | collected 2015-04-18
GTATCCGGCGATCTGCCGCATGGTCCAGTTGCGGCCGCGATACATGGTGGGATAGGGCCCGCGGGTGAACGGATAGCGGCCGGGCAGGCCGATCTCCTCGAAGGGCGTCTCGTCTTCCTGCGTATAGACGCGCTTCACCGGAATGCCGCTCGCGGTCTCGTACTTCGCGCGAGACTCGGGCTGCTTCTCGAGAAACTCCGCCAGCTCCTTGTCCTCCCAGTCCTCGAGCAGCGTCATGACGTCCCTTTCCGGTAGAGATCGCGATCGTCGATCACCCGCCGCGCCTTGAATTCCGTGCGCGGCAGCGTGCCTTCCGCAACCAGCTCCAGCCTGGGCCTGACGCCGAGGCGCGCCTGCAAGCGCTCGCGCATGACCGTCTCTATCTGCGCGCGGCGCGGCTGATGCGAGGCGGCGATCTCCGCCCGCACCAGCAGCTCGTCCATCGCTTCCGTGCGCGAGATGATGACGCGGAACTCCCCGCCGAATCCCTCGACGGCGCGGAGCACGTCCTCGATGGCCCCCGGGTAGATGTTCTCCCCGCGCACGATGAACATGTCGTCGATGCGGCCGTAGATGCCCTGCGGCAATCGCGGATAAGTGCGCCCGCACGGGCAGGGTTCGTGCGTCCAGCGAGTCAGATCGCCGGAGACGAACCGGATCATCGGCATGGAAGTGCGCTCCAGGTGCGTGTAGACCGGCGTGCCCTCGCCGCCGTCGGGCACCGGCTGCCAGCTCTTCGGATCGCAGACCTGGGTGAAGACGATGTCCTGCCAGAGGTGCATTCCTTTGCGCTCGAAGCACTCGCCGTCCGTCATCCAGGGCGTCATCTCCGCGGTGCTCCCCATGTCGATGCACTTTCCTGCGAAGGTCTCCTCGATGAGCTTTTTGGTTGCGGGAATCCCTGCGCCGGGCTCGCCGGAGAAAAAGAGGATGCGAAATCCGAGGTCGCGCGGATCGATTCCCTCGCGCCGCGCGGTCTCCGCGAAGTGCAGCGCGTAAGAAGGCGTTCCGTAGAATGCGGTGGGCTTCATCTGCTGCGCCCACTGCACCGCCATCAAGGTCTGCCCCTGCACGCCGGCGCCGAAGGGAAACGCCGTTGCGCCCAGCCGCTCCACTCCGGCGAGAGTCCCCCACGAGCCCATGTAGAGGCTGAAGAACGAGCAGATCAGCACCAGGTCGTGCGGGCGGATGCCCGCGCCCCAGAGGATGCGCGCGTGCGCCTCCCCGATACGCTCCCAGTCGTCGCGGCCGATGCCGAAGACAGTGGGGCGGCCGGTGGTGCCGCTGGTGCCGTGGATGCGCGCCACCTGCGAGGGCTCGATGCAGAGGTAATCGCCGTACGGCGGATGCGCCGCCTGCGCCTCGCGCAATTCGCTCTTCTGCACCACGGGAAAGCGCGCCAGATCGTCCAGGGTGCGCAACCTCGTAGGCGAGACGCCCGCCGCCTCCCACTTGCGCCGGTAGAAGGGGCTCTTCTCCCAGGCGTAGCGGACCTGCGCGCGCAGCTTGGAGAGGATGATCTCGTCGAGCTTCTCGCGGCTGGCGCACTCGATCTCCGGGAACCAGTAGCGCTCGGCGGGCCGATACGATCTGTCGTACCGCGGAGGCCAGACCGACAGATCGACGCCTCTCATGGCGCCCGCGCCGCCGCCAGCTCGCGCACCCGGCGCACGATCACTTCGGGCAGCGTGTCTTGCGGAAAGACGGCCGCGACGCCCATCTTCTGCAGCTCGGGAATGTCCTCGTCGGGAATGACGCCGCCCACCACCACCGCGATGTCTCCCGCGCCCTGCTTGCGCAGGAGATCGATCACCTTGGGCAAGAGCGTCATGTGCGCGCCGGAGAGGATGCTGATGCCCACGACGTCCACATCCTCCTGCACCGCCGCAGTGACGATCTGCTCCGGCGTGCGGTGCAGGCCGGTGTAGACCACCTCCATGCCGGCGTCGCGCAGGAGCCGCGCCACCACTTTCGCGCCGCGGTCGTGGCCGTCGAGCCCCGCCTTGCCGACGAGGACGCGGACCGGTGCAGCCGCCATCGCGCACCTCCAGCCCGAAGACTAGGCGAACGGCGTTCACTTGTCAGAAAGGCTGGTGAACGCTGTTCACCGGGACCGCATAAGATAGCGCGGGCCGCCGATCCGAGGCACTGACCATGCGATTCGATGCCATCGCTTTCGATCTCTACGGGACGCTGCTCGACATTTCGGCGCTGGAGGGAGCGCTGGCGAAGGTCCTCGGCGCGCCTGCAGCCGCCCTGCTCGCGGCCTGGCGCAAGGCGCAGATCGAGCGCACCTGGGAATTGAACCGCCTCGGCCGGTACGAGCCGTTCGATCGCGTCACGGCGGACGCGCTCGCTTCCGTGGCGCCGCAGCTCGGCGCCGAACCGCGCGCGCGGATGTGCGAGGCGTGGCTCACCGTTCCGGCTCATCCCGACGCGGCCGCCGCCTTGCGCACGCTCGGTCCTGAGCGCTGCGCGGTGCTCTCCAACGGCACCGCGGCGATGATCAGGAGCGCGCTCTCGGCTGCGAAGCTTCCCATCGCAACCGTGCGCAGCGTCGACGAAGTGCGCGTCTACAAGCCCGACCCGCGCGTCTATGCCTTGCTCGATCGGCTCGCGCCCCGCGAGCGGACGCTCTTCGTCAGCGCCAACGGCTGGGACGCCGATGGCTGCAAGCGCGACGGCCGCACGGTGGCGTTCATCGATCGCGGCGGCGCGCCGCCGGCGCTGGCGCCCGATCTGCGGGTCACCTCGCTGGCCGAGCTCGCCTCACGCGCGCAGCAATGAAAGATTCTCCTCTGCCCGCGCGCGCCATTCCTCCGCAGTTCCGGAGAACGCCACCCGCCCCTTGACGAGGATCAGGTGGCGGTCGCCCAGCTCCAGGAGCGTGCGCACTTCCTTGTCCACGACCAGCGTGGCCGTGCCCTCGGCGCGCAGGCGGCGCAGGACGGACCAGATCTCGCGGCGGATGAGCGGCGCCAGGCCTTCGGTGGCGCCGTCGAGAATGACCAGCTCGGGGTTGGTGAGCAGCGCGCGGCCGATGGAGAGCATCTGCTGCTCGCCGCCCGAGAGCTGCGAGCCGGCATGGCCCAGGCGCTCGCGCAGGCGCGGGAAGAGATCGAGCACGCCATCCAGCGCCCAGCGGCCGGGCCGCGCGGCCATGATCAGATTCTCCTTCACCGAGAGCGTGGGAAAGATGCCGCGCCCTTCAGGGACCAAGGCAATTCCTTCGTGCGCGATCCGCCAGGCCGGCAGCCCCGTGACCGCCTTGCCACGCACGCGCACTTCGCCGCTGCGCGCGGGTGTCAGGCCCAGCAGGCTGCGGATGGTGGTCGTCTTGCCCATTCCGTTGCGGCCCATCAACGTGACGCATTCGCCGGGAAGAATCTGCAGGCTGACGCCGTGAAGGACATGGCTGGCGCCATAGTAAGTATGAAGATCGTTTGCCTCGAGCAGCGGGACGGTCATGGCGTCTCGCTCCCCAGATACGCTTCCCGGACAGCTGCGCTCTGGCGGATCTGTTCCGCCGAGCCTGTCTCCAATACGCGGCCGTCGACCATCACCGTGATCGTCCTGGCGATCGAGAAGACCGCGTCCATGTCGTGCTCGACAAGAACCAAGGTATGGCCGGCGGCCAGGCGCCGCAGCAATTCTACGATCCGTTCCGCTTCGTCGTGACCCAGCCCCGCGAGCGGCTCGTCGAGGAGAAGAAGCTCGGAACCGGTGGCGAGGATCATGCCGATCTCCAGCTGGCGTTGCTCGCCATAGCTGAGATCGCCGGCCACCTTTCCAGCCCGCTCCCCGAGCCCGCATGCGCCCAGCGCGGCTGCGGCTTCGCCGTCGCGGCCGTGCGCGTGCGCTGCCAGCCAGACGCACTCGGCGCAGGTCAGATCGGCGAAGACATTCGCCGTCTGGTAGGTGCGGCCGATGCCGAGGCGTGAGATGCGATTGGGCGGCGAGCGCGTCACATCCTTTCCCCGGAAGCGCACGGCGCCCGAGGTGGCGCGCAATTCGCCGGAGAGGAGGTTGAGGAAGGTTGATTTGCCCGCCCCGTTGGGCCCGATGACGGCGTGCACTCCCAGCGGCTGGAAGGCGATCGATACGCCGTCGACCGCCGCCAGCGCGCCGAAGCGCCGCGAGAGCTGCTCTGTCTCGAGCAGCGCCTCAGCCATGGCGAGGCAAAAGGAGTCCCGCGACTCCCCGCGGGAGAAAGAGGACGACCGCGATCACCACCGCTCCCACGACCGCGATCCAGTGATCGGTGATGCGCTCTCCATAGTGTTGCAGAAAGGTGAGCAGGAAGGCGCCCAGGACCGGCCCGTAGAAGGTGCCCTTGCCGCCGAGGAGCACGGTCATGAGCACCAGCCCTGACTCGCGCCAGCCAAAGAGCGCGGGATTGACGAAGCCGTAGAGCGTCGCATCGAGATATCCCGCCAGCCCCGCCAGCGCGCCGGCGAGAACAAAGGCGGCGAGCTGAACTTCGCGCGTCGGATATCCCAAGGAGCGCATCCGCTGCTGGTTGCTGCGGACGCCGGCCAGCACGCGCCCGAAGGACGTCCCCTGCATGCTCACAAGAAATGCAAAGACGGCGATCAATGCAATCCAGATTGCGTAATAGCAGGCGATCGGATTGCTCAATGGCCGAAGAGCGACGTAGAGCCCGTCCGAGCCGCCGAACCAGGGCGCGTCGTTGAAGAAGTAGAAGAGCATCTGGGTGAACGCCAGCGTCACCATGATGAAATACGCGCCCGCCGCGCGCAGGCTGAGCCAGCCGATGGCCAGCGCTCCGGCGGCAGTGCCCGCGAGGCAGATGGGCAGGGTGATCGCCATCTGCTCGATCTGGAAGCGGTTGCTCAGCCCTGCCAGGAGATACGCCGCCAGCCCGAAGAACGCCGCGTGCGCCATGCTGACCAGGCCGGTGAAACCCACCAGCAGATCGAGGCTCATGGCGAAGATGCCGCTGATCATCGCCATGCCGAGGAACTGCATCCAGAAGCGATCGCCGGCGGCCGGCACGACCGCGAGCGCCAGGGCCGCCGATGCCAGCACCCAGCGCACGCGGGTCGAGCTCATCGCGCCTCGCCCAAGAGGCCTCTTGGCCTCCACAGCAGCACGGCCGCCATCACCGCGTAGACCATCGCGCTGGCGACGCTCGGAAAGAGGACCTTGCCGAAAGTATCGGCGATGCCCACCAGCATGGCGCCGGCGAAGGCTCCCTTGATGGAGCCGATTCCGCCGATCACCACCACCACGAACGAGATCACCAGGACGCTCTCGCCCATGCCCGGGTAGACGGTGGTGAGCGGCGCGGCCAGCATGCCGGCGAGCGCGGCGAGCGCGGTGCCGGCGCTGAAGAGGATCGAGAAGAGACGGCGCACGTCGATGCCGAGCGCCTCGACCATTTCTCCATTGCTGGCGCCGGCGCGCACGCGCATTCCGAATCGCGTATGGAGGATGATCTGCCGCATCAAAAGGGCAATGCAGAGGCAGGCCGCGGAAGTGAAGATTCGATAGGCGGGCCAGGTCTGCATCTCTCCCAGCCGCAGCGACCCGGTCAGCGCCTGCGGTGTGGCGACGCCGTGCACGTCGTTGCCGAAGAGCGTGCGCTGCAGATCGTTGAAGAGCAGCACCAGGCCGTAGGTGAGCAGGACCTGCGAGAGATGATCGCGGCGATAGAGCCGCGAGATGGCCAGCTTCTCCACCGCCCACCCGACGATCACCATCACCGGCACGCCGGCGAGCACTGCCCAGAGCAGGCTGCCGGTGCGCTCCGCCAGCCAATAAGCGAGATATGCGCCCAGCATGTAGAACGAGCCGTGCGCGAAATTGAGCACGCCGAGCACGCCGAAGACGAGCGTCAACCCGCTCGCCACCAGGAAGAGCAGCAGCCCGTACTCCACGCCGTTGAGGAGCTGAAGGGCGAAAAGCGAAAGGGTCATTTCCCCATCGCGCAGCCGGCGGCGGGATCCTCGGAGTCCTTTTGCGCAACGCCCAGCACCACTTGTTTTCCGCCTTTCACCTGGCGCAGGTAGATGTCCTGGATGGGATTGTGCGCCTTGGAAAAGCGGAAAGCGCCCCGCGGGCTGTCGAAGCGGACGGCTTCCAGCGCGGCGATCAATTCCTTCTGCGCCCCGGTGTCTCCCTGGACCTTGGCGAGCGCCAGGTCGAGTGCGTGGATGGTGTCGTGCCCGGCGACTGCGTAGACGTCGGCGTCGCGCGCGGTCGCCTTCTTGAACGCCTCGCGGAAAGTCTTGTTGGCGGCATTGTCGAGGCCGTCGGCGTAATGCAAGGTGGTCTTGATTCCCTCGGCGGCAGCGCCCTGCGCGGCCAGCACGCCTTCGGTGAGGAAGCCGCTGCCGTAGAGCGCCACTTTGTCCTTGAGTCCGGCGTCCGCGTAGTCCTTGACGAACTTGGCGGCGCCGGCGCCGGCGAAGAAGACGAAGACCGCGTCCGGCTTGAGCGAGGCGATCTCGGAGAGATTGGCCTGGAATTCGGTGGTGGGAAATGGAACGGCGATCTCCTTCACCACCGCGCCGCCGCCTTTGAGAAAGCCCTCCTTGAACGCCGCCATCGATTCCTGGCCGAAGCTGTAGTTCCAGAACATGAGCACGACTTTCTTGTGCCCCTCCTTCAACATTGGCTCGGCGCAGGGATACGAGCTCTGCCAGTTGGAAAACGAAGTGCGGAAGACGTTGGGCGCGCATAGCGTCCCGGTAACCGCCTGCGCCCCGGCGTTGGTGACGATGGTGAGCGTCTTCTCCTGGCGGACGATCTGCATCATCGCCATCGCCACTCCGGAGTGGACCGGGCCGGTGAGGATGTCCACCTTCTCGCCCACCACCAGCTTGTTGACGTTGGCGGGCGCCTTGGCCGGATCGGATTCGTCGTCCACCTGCACCCATTCGATCTCCCGGCCGCCCAGCTTGTCGCCGCGCTTGCGGGCGGCGAGCTTCATCGCATCGGCGATGTTGACGCCCAGCGCGGCGTAGGTGCCGGAGAAGGGGAGGAGGAGGCCGATCTTCAGCTTCGCCTTGCCGGCCGCGCGAACGCGTCCGGCGAGCACTGAGGTGGCGGCGGCGGTGAGGAGCGCACGGCGGCTGACGGGGGCGGACATCGCGAAACCTCCACAGGTAGAGGTGCGGCTGCCGGGCGCAGCAGAACAGGTCGCGCCGCAGCCGTCAAACGGCTCGCTGGAGAATGAGACCGGCGATGCCGGCGGCGACGATGAGAATGGGCTCGGGGATCTTGCGCGCCTTGATGAGCAGGGCGAGCGTCACCAGGCAGATGAGCGCGGTGGGAAGATCGATCACTGCCCGTTTGCCGAGCACGTATGCCGCGCCGGCGATGGCGCCGGCAGCCGCGGCGGTGACGCCAGCCACGAAGGCACGGACGTGCGCGCTTCTGGACCAGCGGCGGAAATGCGGCGCCAGCACGATGACGAACAGGAATGGAGGAAGGAAGACGCCGGCGGCGGAGATGGACGCGCCCGCGAGGCCCGCCACCAGAAAGCCGATGAACGCGACGGTGATCACCACCGGGCCCGGCGTGATCATCGCCACCGCCACTGCGTCGAGAAACTGGCGCTCCGTCAGCCAGTGAAACTGATCGACCACCCCGCCATGGAGGAAGGGCACGATCGCAAGGCCGCTGCCGAAGACGAACGCGCCCGCTTCGGTGAAGTACCAGGCGATGCGCCACAGCTCGCCCATCGCCGGACCATGCAGGCCGCTGACCAGCCAGAAGGGAACGAACATCGCGGCCGCCGGGCGCCGGGACTTGATCAGCAGCGCAGCCACGCCGCAACCGAGGAAGATCCAGATGACTTCCTTTTCGGTCCACGCGGTGAAGAGTCCGCTGATGGCGAGCAGCGCGATGAGCAGCGGATCTCTCCCCACTGTGCTGCGGCCGAGCTTGTACGCGCTGCGAGCGATGACGGCGATGACCGCCGCCCCGACGCCGTAGAACGCGGACTGGATCCACGGCATCCCGCCGAAGCGCAGGTAGAGCCAGGAGATCAGAAGCACCATCACGAAGGACGGCGCGATGAACGCGGCCGCCACCGCCGCCGCTCCGCCGATGCCTGCGCGCACCCAGCCGAGATACATGGCGAGCTGCGCGGCGAGCGGTCCGGGCGAGAGCTGCGAGAGCGCCAGCCCCTCGGTGTAATCCTGCCTGGTCACCCAGCGGCGCTCTTCGACCAGATCGCGCTGCATGTGCCCGGCGAGCGCGATGGGTCCGCCGAAGCCGAAGGTGCCGAGGCGCAGGAAATAGAAGAGCAGCTCGCGCATCGAGCACGGCACCCGGTCGCTGGTGGCGTCTGGATTCAATTGCACCAAAGTCTGTTGACACCCGATACGCCTGCACTATAAACCGCGCACCTTGGCGGAAAAGGAAAAAGTCGGCTGGCTGTTGCTCATCCACCAGATTCCGCCCAAGCCGAATTATTTCCGGGTGAAGATCTGGCGCCGGCTGCAGCGTCTCGGCGCGGTGGGCATCAAGAACTCGGTCTACGCGCTGCCCGGCACCGAGCAGGCGCAGGAGGACCTCAACTGGGTCCTGCGCGAGATCGTCGAGGGCGGCGGCGATGCGTCGCTGGTCGAGGCGCGGCTCGTCGAAGGGCTGAATGACGAGCAGGTGAAGGAGATGTTCCGCGCCGCGCGCGATGCCGACTATCAGGCCATCGCCGACGACGCGCGGGCACTGGCGCGCCGCCTTCCGCGCAAGGGCGAGCTGGCCGAAGACAGGCGCGGCGACCTGGAGGCTTCGCTGGCGCGGCTGCAGAAGCGGGCCGGCGAGGTTGCCGGCATCGATTTTTTCCACGCGCGCAGCCGCGAAGCCCTGGACGGACTCCTCAAGGAGCTGGAGGAAAAGCTCGCCGCGCGCCCGCGGGCCGAGAGCGCTCCCGCCCGCGTCATGCACAAGCCGCGCGGCGCCACCTGGGTGACGCGCACCGGAATCCACGTCGATCGCATGGCGAGCGCGTGGCTCATCCGCAAAGTCATCGATCCGCAGGCGAAGTTCAGGTTCGTGACGCAGCGCGAGTACCGCCAGCAGCCAGGCGAGCTGCGCTTCGACATGTTCGATGGCGAGTTCACCCACCAGGGCGAGCTCTGCTCGATGGAAGTGCTGCTGGCGCGCTTCGAGATCACCGACGCGGCGCTGCTGGCGATCGCCGAGATCGTCCACGACATCGATCTCAAGGACGAGAAGTACGGCCGGGCAGACAACGCGGGGTTCGAGCATCTGATCAACGGCATCGCCATGGCGCACCCCGAGGACGAGGTGCGCCTGCAACGCGCCGGCGCCGTGCTCGACGATCTCTACGAGTACTTCAAGCGCAAGCGACGCGGAGGCGAGTCATGAAGAAGGTCGCGCTGGTCTGTCTCGTTGCGGCGGCTACGGTTGCCGGGGAGAAGCAGATGACCACGTTCAATTTCGATTCGGATACGGCAGGACAGGCGCCGAAAGGATTCGAGCTGGCGCTCACCGGAAAGGGCAAGCCTGGAAAGTGGGTCGTGCTAGCCGTGGCCGATGCGCCGAGCGGCAAGAACGTCCTCGCGCAGACCGACGGCGACGAGACCGACTATCGCTTTCCCATCGCCTATACCGGCCCGGAGCTGAAAGACCTGCGCTTGTCGGTCAAGTGCAAGCCGATTGCCGGAAAGGGAGATCAGGGCTGCGGGATCATCTGGCGCTTGAAGGACAAGGACAGCTACTACGTCACGCGCGCCAACGCTCTCGAGGACAACGTGCACCTGTACCACGTCATCAAGGGAAGCCGCGTCAGGTTCGCCGGGTGGGACGGCAAGGTCGCCTCCGGCGTGTGGCACGAGCTGGCGATGGAAATGATCGGCGATCACATCCAGGTCTTCTTCGACGGCAACAAGGTGATCGACGCCCGAGACGGCAACTTCAAGGACGCGGGCAAGTTCGGAGTGTGGACCAAGGCCGACTCGATCATCCAGTTCGACGATCTGACCGCGACGCCGAAGTAGAAGAGGAGAATCACATGATCGCCGTCGTCGCTGTATTGCTGGCTGCTCAACCCGCCGCCAGGCTGGACACTGCCCGGATCGAGCAGCTC